>Ga0335074_10013504_pt1 | contig 11477 bp, 10 predicted proteins | sample Lox_Sample_23_FD_206715 | JGI IMG/M metagenome (GOLD analysis project Ga0335074, IMG submission 206715) | Soil microbial communities from Loxahatchee National Wildlife Refuge, Florida, United States - Lox_Sample_2.3 | ecosystem: Environmental > Terrestrial > Soil > Wetlands | place: USA...
CCCCATCGCTGCGGCCAGCCTGACACGAAGCGGCGGCCGGGTCACGGGATCCGGCCGGTGACGTCGCGAGCTACCGCGGGGCGGGAAGCCCGGCCGCGACCGTGGCGGCGAAGCGCAGCCGGTCGTCGAGCAGCGCCACGTCGTGCTTGTGGTAACCCTGCCAGAGGAACAACCGGTCGTTGACGATGTGCATGCCGGTCAGCGCCTGGGCGGGAAGGCCGGCCCGCACCGCCGGCGACAGGGCGGCTTTCGCGTACTCCTGGTCCTTTGCGAACAACACGTACGTGCTGTCAAAGGTCTCGTCGCCGGTCGGGACCGCTTCGTCGTCCCCGTGCCGGCGTAGGTGCTTGCGCTGGGTCACGTGCAGCCAGGGAACGCTGGTCGGGAGCTGCATGACCAACATGGCGAAGTAGACGTGGGAGGCTCCGGAGCCGGCTGGGCCGACGCCACTACCCACGGTGGCGAAGTAGAAGTCGTAGACCGCGATCGCGCGCTCGGCGTACCTGCCCGTGATGACCCGGTGCGCGTACTGACGATCGAACTGCCCGAACGGGTAGAACGTCAGGCCGTCGTACTGGCTGTTGTCCTCGAAGACATAGCTGCAGCCATGGGAGGTGGCCCATGCCTGCATGTCGTCGTTGTGCGCATTGAACACCCGCTTGTTGCGGCGCGCGATCGGAATGGCCACCACGACGAGCACCAGCACCGCGATGATCGCGAGCACGCGACCCAACGAAACCACCCCCCGACCTGCCGCCGTCCGCGCTCACCATAGCGACCCGAGCCTGGTTGCCGTGACCTACATATTGCCGAGTGTTGCCGAGAGCGTTTATCGATCAAGGTTCCGTGGCACGTCCGGGCATCGGCTAGCAGGAGGTGAGGCCATGTTCACACGCGCGATTGCGCTCTCAGCCGTGGTTGCCACGTCAACTTTGGGGTTGGCGGGCATCCCGGCGCATGCCGGATCGGCGCCGCCATTGCCGACCGCGACGAACGGGCACAAGGTGCATCTGTTCGCGTCGGGCTTGAAGACGCCGACATCGTTCGCCTTCGGGGACGGCGCAGTGTTCGAAGGTGATGGCGGGAACTCGGAGGGTTCGGCGCCCCCGAACGGGGGAGTCTTCCTGCTGAAAGGCGGAAAGGCGACCGAGATCCCGGGCTCGCCGCAGTTCGTCGCGGGGCTCGCCTGGCACCACGGCGCGCTCTATGTGAGCGGCGGCTCGGTCACTGACACCGGCGTCGCCTGGACCCTGTCCAGGTGGACCGGCTGGACGGGCAAGAAGTTCAAGCACCAGAAGACGATCTTCACCGCGCCGTGGAAGAAGTTCGACGGCTTCAACGGCTTGGGCTTCGGAGCCAACGGGCGTCTGTACGTCGGTGTGGACGTCGGCCTGACCGACGGCAACGACCACGGTCCCGCATCGACGTCACCACACGTGTACCAGATCCTGTCGTTCACCCCGAACGGCAAGCATCACAAGATGTTCGCCCGCGGGATCCGGCAACCGTGGCAGATGGTCTTCCCGGCCGGCTCGAACTCGCCGTACGTCACCGATCTCGGTCAGGACAGCGGCGCGACGAACCCGCCGGACTTCATCCTCAGGGTCAAGGCCGGCCAGAACTACGGCTTCCCCAAGTGCAACCGCACCTCGGGCTCGGCGTGCTCCGGTTTCGCCAAGCCGTGGCGGAGGTTCCATCCGCACACGGACCTGATGGGCATCGGTCTGCGTTCGCGCCATCTGTACCTCACGTCGTTCCAAGGCCCGAAGGCCAAGGGTCCGGGTGGCGAGGTCTACTCGCTGTCGCTGAAGGGTCACACGCTGAAGCCGTTGATCAAGGGCTTCGTGGCCCCGACCGTCGGACTCGGCATTCATGGCGACTACCTGTATGTCGGCGAGCTGACCGGACAGGTCTTCCGCCTGAAGCTGTAAGCAACGTTCACGTCGACGGGGCGGGTGTCTGCGCATCACAGCGCGGATGCCCGCCCCGCGGCATCGTCTGCGCCAGATGTGGGTACGTCGTAACCGAGACGCGACGCGTCAAGGCGGAGGTGCCACGATGATCATCCTCGGTATTGTGCTGCTGTTACTCGGCTTGATTACCGGAATCGGCATCCTTTGGACGATCGGGATCGTCGTCCTGGTCATTGGCCTGATTCTCCTGCTGCTGGGCGGAACCAGCCGCGCGGTCGGAGGCCGCCGCCACTACTACTGAGCAACCCGAGGCGGCTGAGGGCCGAGTGATGCCTGACCGATTCCGCCTGCGAAGGACCGCGTGTCCCGCGAGGATTGCCGTGGGGTGGCCATCTGCTTAGGCTCCCGGAGCAACTGCGCAGCATGCACTGCGCACCTCTCACGAGGAGTCACCGTGTCCGACGCTGCCGTCGCTGCTCCCGTCCGTCCGGTGGTGCTGCCTTCGGTAGTTCGCCGCCGCGCCCTGATGGGCTTGGTCGCGCTTGCCTGTACGGCGTTGGCCGCGGCCGGCCTGCCGGCGCTGCTGTCGTCGGGCTCCGGCGCGGCCGAGTCGCTCGCCGGCGGAACCGGTGCGGCGTCTCTGTCGGTGACGAATCCGGCCCAGGGGCTGACCGCAAGCTTCGGCATCGGCGCTTTGACGGTCCGATCACAGGGCGCACGGTTCACGCTCGGGCGTCCGGCGGTCGCGCGCGGATCTCAGGTCCACTCACTCGCGCCGGTGCAGCCGCGGGTGAGTAGTGGGGAGGTCCGGTACGCGTATCCGGGCGGCGTGACCGAGACCTGGCAGAACGAGTCCGCCGGGCTCGAGCAGAGCTTCGTGATCGCGCGGCCGCCCGCCGGAGCTGGTCCGTTGAGCATCGACATGACAGCGCCTGCCACCGCGGTGCTGAACGGCGCTGCTGTGTTGCTGCCGGGCGGTCTGAGCTACGGCAGCCTGCGCGCCACCGACGCCAGCGGACGGGTATTGCGCTCCTGGCTCGCGCTTTCACATGGGACTTTGCGCATCAAGGTCTCCGACCACGATGCCCAATACCCGGTGCGGATCGATCCGCTCGTCCATAAGGCCAACGTGACCGCGAGTGACGGTGCGGTCGGGGACCTGTTCGGGACGAGCGTCGCGGTGTCCGGAAGCACGATGGTTGTGGGAGCTCCTGACCACAAGGTCGGATTGAATTCCAACGAAGGGGCGGCGTACGTCTTCACCGATCGGTCGGGTCACTGGAAGCAGGTCGCCGAGCTCACGCCGCCGGCCGGTATCCCCAGCGAGGAGTTCGGCGCGGCGGTCGCGATCTCCGGCAAGACGATTGCCGTCAGCGGTTGGGGTGCGGGCAGTGACGCCCAGGGAGCGGTGTTCGTGTTCAGTGATAGCTCTGGACACTGGAAGCAGATCGGCACGCTCACCGCGTCGGATGCCGCGCCCAACGACGAGCTCGGCCACTACTCGATCGCCATGCAAGGGAGCACGATCGTCGCGGGTGCGCCGTACCACTCGGTCGACTCGGTCAGCGGCCAGGGGGCGGTGTATGTCTTCGACGAGCCGTCCGGCGGCTGGCACAGCATGACGCAGAGCGCTGAGCTGACCGAGTCGCACGGGGCGCCGGACGACTATGTCGGCTACTCGGTATCGATCTCCGGCAACACGATCGCGGCCGGGGCGCCCGCGCCGTACCACGGGAACAACCACAACGCCGCGATCTTTGTCTTCACCAAGAGCGCAGGGCACTGGAAGGTGACCGGCGAGATGCACCAGAAGAATGCCGCCCTCGACAACGACATCGGCAGCGCGGTTGCGATCTCCGGTCACACCATCGCGGCGGGCGCATCAGAGACCGGCGCCTTGTACGTCTTCCAGCCCAAGGGCGGCAAGTGGAAGCAGACGGCAGACCTGAGCTATGGAGGGTGCGACGCTGGCTGCCTGACCTACAGCTATCTGGGCAGTGCGGTTGCATTCGACGGCAGCACCATCCTGGCGAGCGCCGACGACATCAGCGCCAAGGGCGACTACTTGGGTGCGGTGGCTCAATATCGGGAGATCTCAGGCCACTGGCGCGAGGTCGCAAGGTTCCTGACCGGGTCCGGCGAGCACAGCACGCAGAACCTGTTCGACGAGTCGGTTGCCGCATCGGGCAGCACCGTGGTCGCCGGCGTCTACAACAGCGGCGACAAGGGCTCGGCGGTCGTCTACAAGGGCCACGTCACCAGCGAAGGTCTGCTGATCGACCAGATCGGGGCCACCACAACGGGTGAGGGCGTGGTGTCGGTGACGTGCGAGGAGGTCCACTCGACCTGCCGCGTGACCGTCGGCGTACACCGGGCGGGCACCAAGAAGGTCATGGGCCACGCGAAGCCGAAGAACATCCCGGCCACCGACGTCAAGACCATCACGGTCCACTTCAACAAGGCCTTCGAGCATTTGCTCGCCAAGCCAAAGGGCGTGGACGTGACTTTCACCGTCCGTGAGTACTCCCACGGCAAGTTGAAGGCGCACGGAAGTGCGACGGTCCACTTCATCCCCGAATAGAGGTCTCGACCCGTAGCGGGGTGGCGCCAGCGTGGCCGGAGTCGTTCGGCCATGCTTGATGCGCCGGCTGCGAGGAAGGGATCCCGATGTGCCCGATGGCGGACCAGCCGAGGGTTGGGGGCGGCACCGCAAGCGCGCCAGGGACGCGGAAAGCGCGTTGGGAGCTGCTCGCGGATCCGCTGACGAACCGCGGTACGGCGTTCTCCGAGGCCGACCGTGACCGCCTCGGCCTGGCCGGCCTGCTGCCGCCCGGGGTCGAGACGCTCGAGCAGCAGTCCGAGCGCGCCTGGCGGGCAATGCTGGCGGTCGAGGGAAGTGACCCGTCAGCACGCGACCTCGCCCGCCACATCAACCTGCGTGCTCTTCAGGACACCAACGAGGTGTTGTTCTACAAGGTCCTGTCCGACCACATCGCAGACACCCTCCCGATCGTCTACACGCCGACGGTCGGTTTGGCGACGGAGCGGTTCAGCGAGATCTACCGGCGACCTCGTGGCCTGTTCATCTCCTATCCCGACCGGCATCGGATCCGCGACCTGCTGGCCAACCGACCACGCAAGGACGTCGATGTCATCGTCGTCACCGACGGGCAGCGGATCCTCGGGCTCGGCGACCAGGGCGCCGGCGGCATGGGCATCCCGATCGGGAAGCTGTCCCTCTATACGGCCGTGGGCGGCATCAACCCGGCGCGGACGTTGCCGATCCTCCTGGACGTCGGCACCGACAACGCGGAGCGACGGGCGGATCCGATGTACGTCGGATGGCGCCATGAGCGCGTTCCCGAACCCGACTACGACGCGTTCATCGATGACTTCGTTAGAGCGGTGCAGGCCGAGCTGCCCGGCGTACTGCTGCAGTGGGAGGACTTCGCGACCAACCATGCGGCCCCGATCCTGCAGCGCTACCGCGACCAGCTGCTGACGTTCAACGACGACATCCAAGGCACTGCTGCCGTCGTGGCCGGGGCGATGACGGGTGCGGTGGCCGCCACCGGTACGCCGCTGCGTGACCAGCGAATCGTGATGGTCGGGGCCGGGTCGGCGGGGATCGGTGTGCTCGACCAGCTCGTCCGCGGCATGGTCCGTGACGGCGCCACCGAGCAGGACGCGGTGGATCGGTCGTACGTCGTCGACGCCGGAGGGCTGCTCGTCGAGGGGCGCGAGGGTCTCACTCCCGGCCAGCGCCGCTACGCGAAGAGCGTCGAGCAGCTGGCCGGTTGGAGGATCGACACCAGTAACCCTGCCGGGCTCGATCTCGGCGCCGTCGTGCGCCAGGTGCGCCCCACGACGCTGATCGGCCTGTCGACCGCGCACGGCATCTTCACGAAGGAGATCGTGCAGGACATGGCGCGGGCGGTGGCGCGGCCGATCATCATGCCGTTGTCCAACCCGACCTCGCGCTCGGAAGCCGATCCGCAGGACCTGGCCGACTGGACGGACGGCCGGGCGCTCATTGCGACGGGGTCGCCGTTCCCGCCGATCGTCGGCCATGGCGCACCAAGGCGGGTGGCGCAGTCGAACAACGTCTACATCTTCCCGGCGATGGGGCTGGGTGTGCTCGCGAGCGGTGCTAGCCGGGTGACCGACGGGATGTTCGCGGCAGCCGCGGAGGCGCTCGGCGTACTGGCACCTGTGCATCGCGATCCGGACGGTGCGCTGCTGCCCGAGATCACCGACATGCCGGCCGCCGCCACGGTGATCGCGGAAGCTATCGCCATCCAAGCCGTGGCCGACGGTGTCGCGCCGCATCGATCCGCCGATGAGCTGCGCGCAATGGTCCGCGCGTACCGATGGACGCCCGCCTACGCCGACGAAGGGTGATGTTCGCCCGGGTCGGTGGATGGGTTGAATGACGGACGCCGTACGTCGTCGCGGTTGGGCGCACTGCCCGTCTTCGCGTCGGCGACCACCCACCTGGGCGTGTCGCGCAACACGCCGAGGCGGATGGTCGCCAGCACGAAGATCACTGCAACGACAGTGCTGCTTGCGCCTTCGGGCGTCGGGTGGCGAGGGCGAGCATCGCGATCGCGCCGGCGAGCAGGGCGGCCGCGCCGGTGAACACGGCGTCGACGCCCTGGGTGAAGGCGACCGTCCCGGCGCTCGTGCCGCTGGCGGCACCGAAGACGCTGACCAGCACGGCGACGCCGAGGGCGGCTCCGAGCTGCTGCGTGACGTTGACGAGACCTGATGCGGCGGCGGCATCCTGCGCGTCCACGCCACTGACGGCGCTCGCGGTCAGCATGACGAAGGAGATCCCGTTGCCGCCGGCGAAGAGCAGCATGCTGGCGAGCAGGATCGGGTAGCCGCTACCGGTGCTGAGCTGGCTGTCGATCACCATGCCGATGGTCGACGCGGTCAGGCCGACGTACATGAGGACGGTCGCCGGGAAGCGGTCGACCAGCACCCGCGTCGTCAGCTGTGACATCACGAAGATCGTGAGCGGGATGGGCAGGAAGGCAACGCCGGCCTCGAGCGGTGAGTAGCCGCGGACGTCCTGCAGGAACTGGGTGAGGAAGAAGAACATGCCATAGGCACCGGCCGAGAGCAGCGCGCGGGCGACCAGTGCGCCGCCGCGGGTGCGGTTCGTCAGCAGGCGGAGCGGCAGGATCGGCTGGGCGGCCTTCGCTTCGGCCCGGACGAACACCGTCAGTAGTACCGCGCCGGCCGCGAACGCCGCCAGGGTCCGGGTGGCGAGCCAGCCCGCGGAAGCCGCCTCGACGAATCCGTAGACCATTGACGTCACGCCGGCGGTCGAGGTCAGGGCGCCGGTGAGGTCGAAGTGTCCGCTCCGCCGCGGCGTCTCGTCGATGACGAATGCACCGAGCACGATCACAGCGATGGCGATCGGGACGTTGACGAAGAACACCCAGCGCCAGTTGGCAAGGTCGGTGAGCAAGCCGCCGGCCAGCAGGCCGGTGGCGGCGCCGCCGACCGAGACCGCGGCGAACGTACCGATCGCTCGGGTCCGGGCCCGGCCGTCGGGGTAGAGGCTCATCAGCAGCGCGAGTACGGCGGGGGATGCCACGGCGCCTCCGACGCCCTGTACGGCACGCGCGGTCAGCAGCATCCAGCCGCTGGTCGACAGGCCGCCGATCAGGGAGGCGGCGGCGAACAGGGCGACGCCCGTCAGGTAGCTCCGCCGGCGGCCGAGCAGGTCGCCGCAGCGGGCGCCCAGCATCAGCAGGCCGCCGAAGGTGAGGGCGTAGGCGTTGATGACCCACGACAGCCGTTCGGTGGAGAACGACAGGGCGTGCTGGATCTGGGGGAGAGCGACGTTCACGATCGTGCCGTCGAGCACGACCATCAGCTGGGTGGTGAGGATCACCGCCAGCATGACCGCGGACCGGGCCGGCCGGCGAGACCGGCGGGCGGCTGGCTCGACGAGGTCGATCAGGTCGCTGGGGGCATGCGGGCGGACAGGAGCTTCGAGCTGAGCTGGCATGGGGATCGCTACTTCCGATTGAAACGGAGACTGTCTCCATAACTATACGGAGATTCTCTCCACTTGGCAATAGGCGGAGGGGTTCTCCACTTTCTTGGCGGATCGTGGCATCATGGGAACGTGGCGACGACTGTGGAGCGGGATCGGCCGATGCGGGCCGATGCCCGCCGCAACTACGAGCGGATCCTCACCGCCGCCCGCGAGGAGTTCGCGGAGAACGGCACCGACACGTCGTACGACGACATTGCCCGGCGGGCGGGGGTCGGGGCGGGGACGCTCTACCGGCACTTCCCGCGCCGGATCGACCTCGTGGAGGCGGTCTACAGCAGCGACATCGACACCCTGGTGAGCGCCGCGGACAAGGCCGAGTCGATGCCGGACGCGTTCGAGGGCCTGCGGCTGTGGATGCGGGCTTTCGTCCGCTACACCGACACCAAGCGGGTTCTCTTCAACGAGATGCACGAGGCATTCGAGCGCGACCCGAACCTTAGGGTGCAGCTGCGTGAGCGGCTGTCGTCCGCGGCCACCCGCGTGCTTCGGCGGGCGCAGGACAGCGGCGTGGTGCGGACCGACATCAACCCGGACGACCTGCTCCAGTTGCTCGGCGGCATGTGCCTGTCAGCGACGGCAACGCCGGCCAGCAACAAACGCCTCCTCAACGTGATCCTCGAAGGCCTCCGCCAACCCTAAGCGGACAACTGCGCGATCAGTTCGAGACCGGCATGCAGCGTCGCGCAGCGGATTCACCCGAATGCAGCAAGTTGCCTTAGCCCGGTCGGCGGTACCGTCGATTAGCCCGCATGCAGCAGCGACATCGATTGGCCACCCGGGCGGGTGGCCGCATCTGTGAGGTGGCATGAGCACCGAACAGCGGTTAGCCACGCGCGCTGAGTTGCTCGCCGTCGCGGTGAGGCGACTCCACGCTGAGTTCCCGACCGTGGCTGCTGATCAGGTGGTCCGGTGCGTGCAGATCGCTCGGGACGAGGTGAAGGCCGCGCATCCCGCCGAAGCCGCAGCGGCCGATGCCGCGGGGTTCGTCGGAATCGTCGAGACTCAGGCCCGTCTGTACCTCGCAAAGTTCGAAGCGGTCCGCGCGGGAGCACAGGTGTCCCCGCCGCCGCCTTCCGCGCCGAAGGTCATTGAGCTCGGGGCCGCCGAGCGCCGCCGCTTCGGCCGCCACCGCCGCGACGCCGGCACATCCAAGGCCCTCAGGTAGCACCACACGGCCGATACGCCGCAGTCGCCGAGGGCACAGGCCCGGGTCTGCGGCCGTTCGAACTGAAGCAGCAGCCAGAGACGCGCGCTCAATCAGAGGTCGTAATACAGCGCGAGATTTGGCGCTGAACTGGGGATACACAGGCTGCGTGGCTCGGCTGGGCGCAGGTGGGGCACACCACCTACGGCCGTGGGCGGCAGAGGCACCCCGCGCGCCTCCGCCACTACTGGCGGCGTGCCCGGTTGAGAGGTCAGGTCGGCCGCGCCTGTTGCCGATACAGACCGGATGGGGATCCCCACCTGGTGGCGGAACCGACGGCACGACGACCCGGCGGTGTCGTCGGATCGGCGTGCGGTCCGCCAGGCAGCGGTGCTGTTCATCGCGGCTGGCGCGATCGGGTTGATCACCGACTTCATGCCGGGCGCGGTCGGGCCAGGGAACAAGTTCCTGGATGCGTTGAACCTGATCGTGGGCCTGCTCGCATTGACCCGGCTGTCCAACCGAGTGACCGGCTACCGGGCGCTGGTCTTCCCGGCTTTCGGGATGGTCGTGATCGGGTTGAACAACGCCGCGGGCGCGCTACCCGCACCGACCTTGGGAATCTGGTTCGTGCTGATCTTCTTGTGGATCGGTTCGTGGTATCCGCGGGGGATCTGCCTGCTGGCGAGCCCGTTCGCGGCAGCGGCCTACCTGGCGCCGTACGGGTTCGGTGCACCCCGCACGACCGGTGCCGTCGGCTCGGCGATGCTGGTGATCCCGGTCGCAGTCTTGGCCGGCGAGGTGATCGCAGCGAACGTCGCGCGGTCGCGGGCGCTGGCGCGCGAGCAGCAACGCGCGGTGGATGCGCTAGCTAAGGCGAACCTGACCGATGACCTGACCCAGCTCGGTAACCGCCGGTTCGGTAACCAGATCTTGGACGGGATCGAACCGGGTGACGCGTTGGCGTTGCTCGACCTTGACCATTTCAAGGCGATCAACGACCAGTACGGGCACGCCCGCGGCGACGTGGTCCTGCAGCAGCTCGGTGACTATCTGCGGGCCATGGTGCGAAGCGAGGACGGGATCGCTCGGATGGGCGGCGAGGAGTTCATGGTGATCCTGCACGGGGTGACGCTTGGGCAGGCGTTCGACTCGGTCGACCGGCTGATCCGCGGCTGGCGGGCGACCGGGCCGCTGAGCACCCTGAGTGCTGGCGTCGCGCTGCAGGCCGCGGGCCGCTCCCCGATCGACACCTACCGCGACGCCGACAACGCCCTGTACGTGGCGAAGACCACCGGCCGGGACCGCACCGTCCTTCACGACGTCGCGGTAGCCGCCGCCTTGTTGGCTGAGGGTGGGGTGGACTCGCCGGCTGCGGGCACGCGCTCCGCGTAGTTGATGTCGCTCGCGAGACACGCTTGCAGTATCCGCAGGTATTGCGGTCGCGCTTGCGGCTCGCGGTTCCGTACCGGTCGCCCGCCTCCCGCCGCTGCTGGTAGTAGCCGCGAACCGCCGGTGAGGCGTTGATCAGCGGGGTGACCCAGAGGTGGACCGTCAGACGAGCAACCGTCGCTTAGGGGCCCGGATCGGCTCTATCGTCCGAGCTAGGTACTCGGCTGACGGTGGGGACTGGCGAGCACCAGCTCCCCGACCGCCAGCGGGCCATGCGGTGGCGGTCGGGGCGCACGCCGGCAGCCTTACCCCTTCAGTTCCAGCAGGTCTGGTCCTAGCCTGAATCATGCACATCATCGGACTGTCATTCGCTGGGACATCAACCCCCCAGCGCGAACAGATGACCGAATTCATGGTGTCTGTACTCGGCGTCGAGCGCGCTGAGATCACCGGGGTAGAAGCCGACCTGTTCTGCTTGGCCGACGGCAGCCTGTTCGCCGTTGCGGCACCGGACACGATGGGGCCATCCGCTCGAGCCATTGGCTTCCTCGTCGATGACCTCGACGCCGCGATTTCAGACCTCCGAGACCACGGCATCTACACCGACGAGATCGTGACCAACGATCTCAACCGCTATGTGCACTTCACGGCACCGGACGGTCATCTCTACGAACTCGTCGAACCTTGCTAGTCCTGGACCAACGCGAACGTCGGTTCTGCAGTACTTGCCTTTGCGCGCCGCGGGCGGTGGTCATCGAGAAGCAGTCAGGACTTCAGATCGTCCGGGTGGCGGAAGCCGAACGGGATCGACGCCTCTGGCCAGTTGACGGCCCTGCAAATGAGCTGCCGCTACCGGCTGTGGGTTATGACGCGCGCAACGCGCCGGGATGAGCGATCTTGCTCGCGAGCGCGGCAGAGTAAGGCACCGCCGTGCCTTTGCCGGCGTGCTTCGCCG
>Ga0335074_10013505_pt1 | contig 11477 bp, 3 predicted proteins | sample Lox_Sample_23_FD_206715 | JGI IMG/M metagenome (GOLD analysis project Ga0335074, IMG submission 206715) | Soil microbial communities from Loxahatchee National Wildlife Refuge, Florida, United States - Lox_Sample_2.3 | ecosystem: Environmental > Terrestrial > Soil > Wetlands | place: USA: Florida...
CGCCGGCTGCCGGTGGCGATTTCGACTGTGACCGCCATGCCGGGAGTGAGCGGCGTGCGTTTGCCGTCGATCCTCATGTAGTCGCGCTCGGGATGGAGCGTCACCGGGAAGACCAGATTCTGCGTGGGCTGCGCACCAGCGAACGTCTTTTCCGTTGGCGCCTTCGACGCGTCGGCTTCGTTCAGAAGCGCGTCGGGTTCGGGAATGGCGTCGCTCGAAACGCGCGTCACCGTCGCGGGCAGGACGCCATAGCGGGTGAAGGGGAAGGATTCGATCTTCACCACGGCCTGTTGCCCGGTATTGACGAAGCCAATGTCCTGGTTGGCGAGATAGGCCTGAATTTCCGGCGCTTCTCCTTCGGGCACCAGGCGCATCACTTGGTCGCCGCCGGCCACGACCTGTCCGATGGTGGTGACGGACAAGCCGTAAACGACGCCGTCGATCGGGCTGGTCAGGTTCATCCGCGCCGACTTCAGTCTGGCCTTGACGAGTTTCTCCCGCCAGTCATCGGCCTCTTTCTGCGCCGCTGCGAGCTTTTGCGCGTTGTCGGCGATGAAGCCGGCGTAGGCCCTCTCGCGCTCGCGGGTCAGGACGTTGATGTTGGCGGCGGCCTCGTCTCTCTGCCCTGTCTGGACGACCAATTCTGTCTGGTGATAATGCAGGTTCTCCTGGGCGTCGATGAGGCTCGACCTGGTTCCCGAACCGCTCTTCGCCAGGGTCGATCGCATGTCCACCCGCTCCTGCAGGGTCGCGATGAGTTTCGCCTGGGACGCCATCGTGTCGGCGTCGCGGTCGCGCTCGATCTCCTTCTGCCTGATCTGCGCGTCGTAGCCAGCGACCGTGTCAGCGAGTTGGCCGAGGTCGCCGGTCAAAACCTGCTCCTCGCGCGCGCGAAGCCGCTCCGGCTCGCTCTTGTCCCAGGCGATCGCGGGGGGCGGGTCGAGTTTGCGCGCCTGAGCGGCCGCGATGGCGGCGCGCCGGCGGAGCGCCTCGGCGACGAAGGACTCATAGGCGGCCTGAGCCTCGGCCTCCTCGGCCCTGGCGTCGCCAGCGTCCATCTCGATCAGGGTCTCGCCCGCCTTCACATGCTGGCCGTTGGCGACGAGGATCGCCGCCACCTTGCCAGGTTCGAGCGGCTGGATCACCTTGACCCGCCCATTGGGCTCGATCTTGCCCTGCGCCACCGCGACGATGTCGATGCGGCCGAAATAGGCCCAGCCGATGGCCGCGACGACAAAGGCGGAAATGACCAGGATGAGAGCAAGACGCACCGGTGAAGCCGGCGTCTCCAGAATTTCCAGGTCGGCGGGAAGGAACCTGCGGTCAGCGACGACGGGCAACTTTCTCGGCGGGATGACAGTTTCCGTCGCCCTTGCTTCCCCGACGTCGCCAACGCTGCGGCCCGCTCGCTGCAGACCGCCCGCAGCCGCGCGCAAAGCCCTATGAGCCGTCTTGACCTCGCCAACGCTGCGGCCCGCTGGCTGCGTGTCGCGCGGCGGCGCCTCTTGAGCCGCCCGGATTTCCGCCGCTTCCTGAAGGCCGCTCCGCTCGTGCAGGCGAACGCGCGCGCGCGCGTGTTCCAAAATGAGAAGGCAGGCGCCGAGAAGTGCGGCGCCTCCTCCGGCCAATGCGGTCGCGGCTTCCTGCTCCAGCGCGCCGCCGGCGCGAGACACAAGTCCGAATGCCGATACCGCCAGCGCGCCGCCGCCGGCCCAAAGGCATGACCGAGCCCAGGCCCCCTGCGTCGTTCGAGCGAGAATAATCAGACGCATGTTTACGGCAAGAAAGAAAGTTGTAGCCCCAATGACTGTAAAATCAGGATCGATCGCCGAGGCGCCCTTGGCGAACGATGCATCAAGGTGCGCGATCATGGGGAAGCCGGCCAAGCTGGTCGATAGGAACGCCAGTATCCGCATCGCGCTCGCTCCACATCGTCCGCCGCCGCGCAAAGCCCCTTGAGGTGTCTTGAGCTCGCTCATGCGTCGACTCCCTCGGTTTGCATCGCCCACAGCCGCGCGTAAAGCCCGTTGGGTTGCTTGAGCAGCTCGTTGTGCGACCCCGCTTGGACAAGGCGTCCGTCGACCATCCCGATGATGATGGAGCAGTCTCGCACCGCCGCCAGCCGATGGGCGATGATGAAGACTGTCCGGTTCCGTACGATCTGACGCATGTTGCGTTGAATGATGCGCTCGCTCTCGTAGTCAAGCGCGGAGGTCGCTTCATCGAAGATCAGTATCGGCGGATTAGGGGCGAGCGCGCGGGCGATGGCGATCCGCTGGCGCTGGCCGCCGGAAAGGTTGGCGCCGCGTTCCTCGACCATCGTGTCGTAGCCTTGCGGTAGCCTATCAATGAATTCGTCGGCCCCGGCGAGCCTTGCGACCGCCATCACCTGAGCTCGCGGCATGGCCGGATCGGACAGCGCTATGTTCTCGTGGATCGTGCGGTTGAAGAGGAGGTTGTCCTGGAGCACCACGCCGATGTTGCTGCGCAGCCAAGCCGGGTCGACGTGGGAAAGATCGACGTCGTCCAGGAGAACCTGGCCTTCCTCCGGGATGTAGAAGCGCTGGATAAGCTTGGTCAGCGTCGATTTGCCCGAACCGGAAGGCCCAACGATGCCTACGACTGCGCCGGGATTGATGCTCATCGAAATCTGCTTGAGCACTACGGGCGCGCCGGGGCGATAGCGGAAGGATACGTTGCGAAATTCAATCTTGCCCCGCGGCGGGGGAAGGTGTGTCCGCACTGTGGGACTGGGCTCGATCGCAGCATTGAGGATGTCGCCGAGCCGCTCGACCGAAACTTGGACCTGCTGGAAGTCCTGCCACAATTGCGACAGCCGCAGCACCGGCTGCGCGACCTGTCCCGCGATCATGTTGAAGGCGACCAGTTCGCCGACCGTCAATTCGTTGTCGAGCACGGCCTTCGCGCCAAACAGCAGCAGCGCCGCGCTCGACAGCTTGTTGACGTACTGGATGCCGTTCTGGCCCTTGGCCCCCAGCATGGTCGTCTGAAAGGCGGAGCGGACGTAAGCGGCGAGACGCTCCTCCCACTGCGCCGCCGCCACCGGTTCGACAGCGGAAGCCTTGATCGTCTGCATCCCGACGATGGATTCGACCAGGAATTGCTGGCTTTCGGCACCGCGGTTGAACTTCTCGTTGAGCCTTTCGCGCAGCAGCGGCCGCGCCGCCCCCGCGATCAGGAGGTAGAACGGTATGGTCGCGAGGACGATCAGCGTCAGCTTCCAGGAATAGGCGAAGAGGACGACGAAGAAGACGAAGGCGAATAAGAGGTCGAGCGCCGAGAAGAGGCCCTGGCCGGTGAGGAAGGCGCGAATAGTCTCGAGCTCGCGCATGCGCGCGACCGTCTGGCCAGTCGGTCGCGTCTCGAAATAGGAGACCGGCAGGCGGGCGAGGTGGCGGAACAGGCGCCGCCCGAGTTCGACGTCGATGCGGTTCGTCGTGTGCGACAGCGCGTAGGTGCGCAGGTATTGCAGCACCACGTCGAACACGCCGATGGCCGCCAGGCCCGCGACCAGTACGAAGAGGGTAGAATAGCCGCGGTGGGTCAGGACCTTGTCGATCACCACCTGAAAGAACAGGGGCGAAACCAGGGCGAAGATCTGCACGAAAAAGGAGGCGATGAGCACGTGCAGGAGCGGCTTGCGGTATCGCCACAAAGACGGCGCGAACCAGCGGAACCCGAAGCTGCGCGGGTCGGCGCCTGTGCCGAGGAAATGGCGCGCAACCAGGATGACCGCCGGCTCGATTGCCGAGGCAAGTTCGTCAATCATGAGTTCCCGACGAATCCGCGTGATGGGATCGACGATGCGAAACAGACCGGAAGGCGTCTGCCCGGTGAACGCGCAATAGTCTCCGGACTTGAGGCGGAGGATCGCCGGAGTGGGCACGCGCGCTAGGCGGCGCAGGGACGGGCGTCGGATAATGTGCGCCTTGAGTCCGATGATCTTGGCCGCGCGCAGAAGATCGTTCTCGCTGGCCTCGCGGTCGAAAATCGCGAGCTCCCTGGCCAGGTTGAGCGGATCGGCGGCGATCCGATAATAGGCGGCGATCCCGCACAGGGCCCTGAGCCCGGAATGCGTGATCGGTTCGCCCTGGGTTTGTCCAAGGAGATTTTGAGTCAACGTCGCCTCACGAGACCAGGGCCGGCGGCGGCAAGGGGGAAGGCGGGCTAAGCCCGCCTTCCTTAGTCGTCGTCAGTGAGGGACCGAACCTCAGGAGAAATGTACATTCGCCGGATTGAAAACCGTCGTATGCGTGAACGAGAGGCTGCCGCCGCCCATGAGATCGATCGTACCCGTGGGGCTGGCGGAGTAGAGCGCAAAGAACTGGCCGAAACTCGAGATGTGCACGCCGCCGGTGGTGTAAAGATCCTCGAGGTCGACCTTATCCGAGGTGGAGAAGTTCGTGATCGTCAACGCTTGGTCGTAATCGTTCCCCACGCCGTTGACTGTTAGGCTGTCGGCCGGCGCGGCGGAGTTGAGGGTCAGGGCGCCGCCGGAGTTGGTCAAGTCGAAGGTTTGGCTGGTCCCGGTCGAGTTGATCGACGTACCCACCGTATTGACGTTGGTGAGGTCGACGGCGCCGCCGTTGCCATTAACCGTCGCGTTCAGGGCGCCGCCGGTCTGCTTGAGCGTGTCGCCGGGCAGGCCGATCGACCCGATCGTGGCTTTCACCGTGCTGGCCGCATTCTCGTTGAACGTCCACACATCCCCGGATCCGGTTGCGACGAGCGTGTTGTTGCCGCCCAAGCCGGCTGTGCCAAACGTGCCGGTGTCGCTGTTGCCGTTCGCGATGAGGCTGTTGTTGCCGTTGCCGAACGTGAACTTGTCGCCGCCTCCGTCGGCGATGACGGTGTTCGCGCCATTCCCGACGGTTATGGTGTCGCCGGCCCCGTTGGCGGTGATGGTGTTGGCGCCATTCCCGAGGGTGATGTGGTCGCTCGACCCGTTGGCGGTCAAGGTATTGCTGCCGTTGCCAAGGGAGATGGTGTCGCCGGTCCCGTTGGCGGTGACGGTGTCGTTGCCGTTGCCCGCCACGACCATGGTTCCGCCGCCATTGGCGGTGACCGTGTCGTTGCCGTCGCCCAGCGTGATGTGGCCGGTTCCGTTGTTCAGATTGACCGTCACTGCGTTCGGCCCGCTCTGGCTGACGGTGGTCGTGCCGAGTCCGGTTCCGGTCACCGAGCCCGCGGCGTGGCCGAGCTTGACAGTGTCGCCGGCTCCGGCGCCGAGTTGCACGACGTCCTTGCCGACGCCCGTCGGGTCGTTCACGGTGACCGTGTTGGTGTTGCCGCTCAGCGTCACGCCGTTGGCGCCGTCGCCCACAGTAATGGCGTTACCGTTGCCCCTGACGTTGATGCTGTTCCCGCCGTTGCCGACGGTGACATGGTTGCCGCCGGGCCCGAAGGGTGCGCTAGGAAGGCCGAGGACCACCGAATTGTTGCCGTTCCCCAGCGTGATGGTCGCGGCGCTCGCAAGAATACCCGAGACGTTGACGTTCTCGTAGGTTGCCGTGACGCTGTCCCCCGAACCGGCAATGGTTACGTCGTCTGTCGGGCTCAGCGGCACGGGCCCGTCGTCGCCGAGGGCGCCGCCGTCCGGATCGGTCGGCGTCGCAGCGCCGGTGCCGTCGAGGCCAAGGATTGTCACGTGGGAGCCGCCGCCGCCCGCGTCGATCCAGTTGTCGCCGCCCCAGACCGAGACGGTGTTGCCGGCGCCGCCCATCGAGATGGTGTTCTCGCCGTCGCCCACATGCACGGTGCTGCTGCCCGTGCTCCCGCTGACGCTGAAGTTCTCGTCGCCGCCGACAAGCGTGTTGCCGCTTCCCGAGAATGTGACTGTGCTCGACCAACCGAAGAGGTCGTCATCAGAGGAACCGATGTGCACGCTCGCGGAGCCGCCGCCGAGGGTGACGGTGTTCGTGGCGTCGCCATTCAACGTCACCTTGTCCAAAGATCCGCCGAGGCTGACAGTGTTGATTCCGCCCGAATTGCCGAGGGTGACAGTGTTGGACCCGCCAATGCCGTTTGCCGTCACGTTGAAGGTCGAATCGGAGGAATCGGTCAAACTGACGGTGTTGCCGCCGCCCGGGCCGTTGACGGTGAAGCTGATCGTCGAGCCGCCCGTGATGGGAGCAATCATCCCGAAGAAGTCGTTACTCAGCGTGTTGCCGCTTCCGTTGTCCACGATCGAGTCGGTGACGTCGACGTTGCTGGCCGGGCTAGTGCTCGTCAGATAGACCGTCGTGGCGCTGTCGGGCCCCAAGCCGGTGACATTGAGGTTTCCGCCGAGGCCGACGATGGTGTTGTCCGTGCCGAGATTGAAAAAGTTATCCGTCTGAGTGTTGTCGAGCGCCGAACCTGCGACAAACTCTCCATTCCCAGTGAGAATAGTATCCATCTTGAGCACTCCTCCTTGAATATAGGTTCCGAAGTGGAACCTTCGCGCGCCATGGCCCCCGCCATGATAAGGCGACTGTGAAAGCGGCTAACGATGACGATCAAAGGTCATCGGATCACCGCATAAGTACTGATTGGACACAAAAACTCCCCCGTCCCACCGCAAGCGGGCTGCTTCTGACCTTCTTTTCCTGCCGGATCGGCTTCTTAGCCTTTTATGTTCCTCTAGCTCTGCCCTTCTGGTGAATAAAATACCTCGACAGTTCGGCAATATACCTCGACAGTTCACAAAACCGCTTGTCAGAATTGTATCGTTAATGTAACAATTTCTGAGCGGCAATTTGGCGGTTGTGTCGGCGATGGAAAGTCCCGTACTGGTCATTGCGGATGACCTAGCGGAGCGCTCATTGATCGCGCGCGCCCTCCGGTCGGGCGGCCACCCCGTCGAACTCGCAGACTCCGCAAAGCGCGGGCTCAAGTTGGCCAAAGACCAAAAGTTTGAAGTTGCTATTGTGGCGATGAGCGCCCGGTCAGCCGGCGAGGCCATCGTCAGGGACCTTTGCGGCGCCGTGCCGAAAGTGATCGCGTTGATCAATCCAGGGACGGGGACCGTTCGAGCGGATCGCGTTCTCTTTCCGGCCGACGCACTTCTCTCGCGGCCAATCGATCAACCCCAGCTTCTCGCGTGCATCGCGGAATTGAAAAAGCCTTCGCTTCAACCAGCCGACAATGACGCGCCAGCGTTTTCTTTCGAGGGCCACACGTTTGACGTCGCTGGCCGCACTTTCGTTGACCGCAATGGACGGGAAGCGCCACTAACTCGATCAGAGGCGGAGCTATTGGCGACCTTTGTGCGCAATCCCAAGCGAGTGCTGACGCGGGATCAACTGCGGCGTGCGATTGCCGGCCACGGCGTCGAAGCCTTCGACCGAAGTGTGGACATCCTGGTCGCGCGGTTGCGACGCAAGATCGAACCCGATCCCCGATCACCCCACTTCATTCAAACCATGTCGGGCTCAGGATACAAATTCAATGCTTCGCCGCGCAGCCTCGAACCGAGCAAATTGTTGTCGGGGCCGATGGGAGGCATGAAGCCTGAAGCGGCTTTCTTCAGTGAGCCGTCGAACAAATCGCCAATACCGGCGGTTGAGTCCAGCATCGACGCGCGGGAGTTTCCGACCGAAAAACGGCAATTGACAGTGCTGAGTTGCGGACTTGCCAACGCTGTCGCGCTTTTGGGTAAGAACGACCTCGAGGTCGCTGAAAGAGCGATTGGCGCCTTCCGTGACACCGCAGCGGAAGCGATTGTTTGCATGGGTGGATCAATTGCGAGAATCGCAGAAGACGAGATTCTGGCACTGTTCGGTTATCCCGAGGCTCACGAGGATGACGCTGAACGGGCAGTCCAGGCGGGGCTCAATCTTGTAGCTTGCTTCGCCAACGGCCAATCTGCGGTCAATGCGGCGGTTCCGATTCAGACCGTCATCACAACCGGGCCGATCCTTGCCGGCCGCGGGCAGGATATCATTGGTGCGCCACTAGTGCTCGCGCCGCGTTTGCGCATCGCTGCATCACCGAACGCGCTCCTGGTAACCGCGCCGACTCGGAAACTTGTTCGCGACATTTTCGATTTCGAAGATGCTATGGCTCACGAGTTTGCAGACGTTCCCGAACCAGTAGTGCTCTACCGCGTGACTGGCAGGCGGCCAAGCAGAACGCGATTTGAGTCTATGCACAAAGAGGGTTTAACGCCTTTCGTCGGGCGACAAAAAGAATTGGAGCAACTGCGATCACTTTGGGAACAAGCCGGAGCCAACGTTGGTCAAGTCGCGCTGATTTGCGGCGAGCCTGGAATTGGCAAATCCCGGATGTTTCAGGCCCTGATGGACGACGTTGCAGGCAAACGGCACGCGATTATCCGGTGTCAGTGTTCTCCCCACAACATCAACAGTCCTTATCACCCGATCATCCGCCATCTGGAAGACGCGGTCTGTTTCGATCGTCACGACGCGCCGGACAGAAAGATTGAGAAACTCCGAAGGGCGCTCTCGGTCGCAGGTCCCGTCTCGTTTCTTGATTTGGCGCTGTGCGCCGCGCTGCTTTCCATCCCCAAAGACGACCGCGATTTGCCGTCAAATCTGACGTCTCAGCGCCGGAAGAATCTCACAAATGATGCTTTGGTTCGGTACGTCCTTGGCGTTTCCCGGCGAGATGCGCTCATTGTAAAGCTGGCTGATGCGCAATGGGCCGATTCCAGCACGTTGGAGTTGTTTGGCCGCATCATCGCCTCGATCACAACAGAGCGTGTGCTTGTTGTAGCGACCTGCAGGTCGGAGTTCTTCACGCCCTGGCTCGAGCATTCGCGCGTCACCATGCTGCGGCTCAATCGATTGGAGCGCGACCTGACGCGGAAGATGGTCGTTCAAGTCGCTGGCGAGCCGCTGCCGGACCAGATATGCGAGCAAATTGTCGCAAGGACTGACGGTGTGCCTTTGTTCGTCGAGGAACTCACAAAGGCAATCATCGAAGTAGGATCGCACAAGTCCGCCGCAGGCGACTGCCCAGGTTCGTTTGCGTCGCCGACTATACCGGAAACTCTGGCGGACTCGTTGACGGCGCGCCTCGACAAGGCTGGGGACGCCAAGGGAGTCGCGCAGATGGCAAGCGCGATTGGCCGCGAGTTCTCCTACGGACTGCTCGCCGCAGTGGCGGAGATGCCGGCGCCTTCTCTAAACTCCGCCCTTGCGCGACTTGCCGCTCTGGAACTCATCTTCGTTCAGGGTGAACCGCCCGACTCCACTTACATTTTCAAGCACGCGTTGGTTCAGGATGCGGCGTATGCCATGCTTCCGAGCAGCGAAAAGCGGCAACTCCACGATCGCATCGCCCGAGCTCTTGAGGATAAGTTCCCTGAGCGAGTTGAAACGCAGCCCGAAATTGTGGCCCACCACCTCGCACAAGCCGGACGGCCCGAGGAAGCCATTGATCACCTGCGAACGGCTGCTCAGAGCGCGATTGAGCAATCCGCCAACGCCGAGGCGGTTAACCACCTTACAAGCTCTCTCTCGTTGCTTCAGTCGCTTCCCGAGAGCGCGAAGCATCTCCAAGCGGCGTTGCAACTTCAGACAATGATCGCTCAGGCGATGATTGCAATGCGCGGTTACGCCGCGCAGCCAACAAGAGAGGCGCTCGTGCGCGCAAGGTCGCTAATTGGCGATCGGGCCGGCTGCCCTGAAAAGCTTGCCATTTTGTACGGCCTATGGGCCGTTTCCTATGTTGGCGGTATGTCATCCGAGCAACTATCGGCGTCGAGCGAGTTCCTTACGGAAGCAGAACAGCGAGGCGACGCAGCGGCGCTATGTATGGCGCACCGGGCGATAGGAACGAGTTTTCTGAATAGAGGCGACATTGCGGCTTCTCTGCCGCATCTCCAACGGGCATGCGCGCTCTACGATCCGGAGCGGCATGTGGCCCTGCGCCATCAATACGGTCAGGACATCGGCGCCGCGGCACTTTGCTACCTTAGCTGGGCCCTTTGGCATCTTGGTTCCCTTGATCAGGCCCAAGCCATTGCCTGCGAAGCTTTGCGGTGCGCCGAGAAATCGGCTCATCCGCACACGCTCGTTTACACCCTGGCCCATGCCAGCTGCTTTATGAGCATTTTGCGCCGTCGCCCTGACGGTCTCCAAGCTTGCGCGGACTCGGTCCTCTCTCTTTCCGCTGAACACGGCTTTTCGCACTGGATCAACTTTGGCCGAGTCTGTCACGGTTGGGCTGCCGTCTGCCGTGGCGAATTTGATCGGGGGATTGAAGAGCTTTTGGCGGGAATTGCAGGTTGGCGAGGAACCGGATCTTGCCTGTGGCTTCCAATGTTTCAAACGTTGGAAGCCGAGGCCTACAGCAAGGCTGGCCGCGGCCAGGCGGCTGTGCAGGCGATCGAACAGGCGCTCGACTGGTCCAAGAAGACGGGCGAAAGATGGGCGCTGGCTGAAGTGTTGCGCCTCAAGGCCCATCTGTTGAGAGAAGCCGGCGAGGCGAGCGACAACGACCTTGAGGGTCTATTGAAAACCAGCCTAGACATTGCACACCGCCAAAGCGCGCGCTCCTTCGAGTTGCGCGCGTCTTGCGATCTAGCAAGCCATTGGCAGAGCCAAGGCAAACGAAAAAAAGCGGTCTCGCTGCTGCGGCGCAGCTATGAACAATTCACCGATGGGTTCGAGACGGAAGATCTTCGCGAGGCTGGCGCACTCATACGAAGTCTAGAGTGCGATTCTTAGCCTGGGCTACCGCCGTTAGGCGTGCTATCCGTTCTTTTGCGACATCCTGGGCGCACTCAACGCCTAAGGCTAGGCAGAGCGGCGTGGTGCGCGCACGGGTATCGTCCGCGAAAGCGGCGGTCACAGCAAACAATGCACTGGCCAGTAACCACCGAGCGATGTTCGCGTTGTCGTTTCTGTAGCTTAAGGGGCGCTCGAAGAGATACGAACATGCCTTCCCGCCGCGTGTTTTGTTTGACCGACCCATATACGGCGCTGCCCTTGCGCTGCAGACAGCGTCTGAAATCGCCTTTCGCAGCGCCCACGATTCCTACAAGGCAGGCGTAGGTACGCTGACGGATGCGGTTTCCGCGCAGACCGGACTCGCTTCGGCGCGCGCCAATGTCGCCCGCGCGCATGCCCAGTCCCTGATCAACGGGGCGGCACTTGCCTTTGCAACGGGTGCGCTGACGTCGAGCGCCGATTTCGCGCCCGCGAGATCCAGGTAGTGCCTGCGGAGTGTCCGGCTCGACCAGATGTCACGAGTTCGCTGGCCCAACGGGCGGTGAAATAGCGATTTGCGCTTACCAGACCCTTACCAAGTCCTGGCTCAGGTTACCTGTTCGGAGAAACGTTGGCAGCATGTCATTGAAATCATTGGCGCGCCACCGTTGGCGATGATGAGAACTACGTTTACGCCATAGCCCTATGAATTCGCCAGCCCTATGACGGTCGCTCCCTCAGAGCCCGAGCGCGGCCACAATCTTAGCCTTGACCACCGCAGCATCGAATCCTCCCACCTCG
>Ga0335074_10013507_pt1 | contig 11476 bp, 7 predicted proteins | sample Lox_Sample_23_FD_206715 | JGI IMG/M metagenome (GOLD analysis project Ga0335074, IMG submission 206715) | Soil microbial communities from Loxahatchee National Wildlife Refuge, Florida, United States - Lox_Sample_2.3 | ecosystem: Environmental > Terrestrial > Soil > Wetlands | place: USA: Florida...
GTCAGCGATGGCGCGGAAGGCTTTCAATTCGATAAGGTGGGTGGAGGCGGAATGCTAGACTTTAATCCGACCGTTCCTGTATCACCGGATCGCTCGCTTCCGGAAGGAATTATTCGGACTTACCAGGATGTCCTGAGTGAAGGACGAAAAGTCAATCCCGATCTTGCCGTTGCTTCGGAGACAACCTGGGATCGCGCACTTCCGTATGTGGATGTTTCGTATATGCGGATGAATGACATTGACATGCCCTCAACTGCTCTCCGTTACACCTTCCCTGAGTGGACAGCTACCATCTTTGCCGAGAATCCAGGGGACAGAAACGTCATCAACAATGGGATGCGCTATGGATTTGTCTGGGCTATGGCGCCACGCCACTACAACGCGTCCATGGATGATCCGCTAACTCGACCCCTGTCTGAATATGTCCACGAACTGATTCGGATTCGCAATGAATATTCGGACTTGCTCTTCCACGGCCGATTTGATGATACGGAAGGAGCGTCAGTCACGGCGTCGGGCACCGTTCGCTATTCCGTATTTGAGAGCATGAACAACCCCGGCGAAAAGGGCGTGGTCGTCGTCAATTATCAGGATGATCCTGCGGAAGCAACCGTCAATGTTTCTGGTGCGAATGAGGCTAAGGTCCTTATTCCGTTTCAGCCCGACAAAACTGAGCAACTCCCAGCGAAGCTTCAAATTCCACCCCAGACCTGCGCGGTAGTGGTCGTGAACCAACTCAAATGAGATCGGCGTACCCTTTCCGTTGCACCTCACCGTCACAGGACTTATGGTCGACCTCAGACCACGTCTTAGACAATTATGCGCAGAGTGACTGGAGTTTTGTTCTCGTTATGATGTCCGACGCAAGAGGCGGGAACTTGAGAGGAAATCAATAGCGAATCAGCGAATCAGCGCAAAAAAGAGCGATCCGTTTCGTCTTCAAAATCGCCGACAAGGAATCCAGGATTTCACACACAAGTGCCGCCTATTGGCTTCCGTCGACGCGCGACGGCACCTGTCTCAGTGTTCGTTGGCCCCGGGACCAAGATTCGGGCGCTTACCCGATCATGTCGCAACCTGGCAGCCTGGGTAGGAAATCATCGATGAAGCGAGGCCATTCGGCCATTCGGCCTCAATTCCGAATTTCCGAATATGAGTGCCTACATCCACCGCCGAAGCACGCTAATATGTTGTCCCTAGACGTTACTCCTGATGATTCTTTGACACTTCTCGATCACCTTATCCAGATCTCCTATGAGTTCACGAAGTTTGGAGTTCTCCCTTTTCAAGCTTTGTACTTCTTGGTCCCTATGATTAGGGACGTAGGCATTGGTGCTCCCGTTTCCTGCACCTTGCCCATCTTCCCTCGGTGTTTGAGGCATCTGATTGCCTCTCCCCCGAACAAGTTCAATCGCGTGCGCATTTGGATGAAATTGCGATTCCGAGACAACCGCGAGAACTCTCGATCGTGTTTCATCTGATACGCTTTCTGAACCGTTCAAGACGCGAGATACTGTTGCTATTGAGACTCCTGCCAGTTTGGCAATGTCCCTGATCGTGAACGCCAATGCATCCCTCCCTGATCGGCGTACCCCATGGTCTCTAGGCCTAGAACCTCGTCCTCGGACCACTTATGAGACGCACTTATAAGGCGTTTCACTGAGGGTTGGGTTGGGCATTCATGACTTACTCGCGCGTGTCAATAGGGTCTCGCTGCCTCTCGCTTTGCGCTTGCAATTCCTCTCAAGGCCGGCAAATACTGCCTTGCGCTACGACCACTCGAGCATTAGGTCGGTGCACTCATCTCGCCCGGCGGTGCTAGGCGTAGGCACGGCAACGGAGACGAGTCGCCAAAATAGTGGGTCATTCAACACATTTCAACGGGCGAACTGCTTCTCCTCGCCAGGTATCATCCAAGGACAGTTTCAAGATCCTCGACCGTGAAATACTCTCCAGGCTGGGCGTGCGAACGATTTTCCAAAACTTGGCAATGCTCGCCTTGTGGATCGCCGAGACAGGTAAGAACAATCTCGGCGTCCGAAAAGTCTTCGTACCTTGTGTAACTGCTAACGGTCACGATCGTGCGCATTCCCGCCTTCGTGGCTGCCAGGACTCCGATATGTGAATCCTCCACCGCGATACAGTCCTGTGGCGCGACCCCTAGCTCTTTCGCGGCTAGGGTGTAGATGTCCGGCGAGGGCTTCTTGGCCTTGACCACGTCTCCTGCTAGAACCAATGCGAAGCGCTGAAACGTATCCTCGCCCATTGCATGACTTAGAACGGCGTTCACTGATTCCTTAGCGGAAGTAGAAGCTACCGCCAGCAGCCAGCCTCGGGACAACGCCTCTTCCGCCAGACGCTGCACTCCAGAACGTGGCGGGATCTTGCCTGAAGCTATAATGTCCTTATAGATGGCAGTTTTGCGGGCGTGCCACGATGATAAAAGGTCGTGCCGCGCACGTTCGCCCTCTGGAACAGGATAAATTGTGCGAAATGCAGGATCATCTAACACGCTCGCCATGCGCTCTTTGCCGCCGCCGATTTTGAGCTTGTCACCGTATTCCGCGATCGACCATCTCCATGGCACGCCCAACTCGCTCCACATCTGATTGAACGCTGGCAGGTGGCCGAACTGCTCAGTATCGCCTAACACTCCATCGCAATCGAAGATCAGGGCTTTGCTCATGCGTGCCATAGGGTGGCCTTACCTTCGCTGCCAAATACTGACATGAATCCAGCTACTACCTTCGCCAAATCGGCTTTCACTGCCTTCAACAGTTTCAACGGATCATATTCATCCGGGTGTTCGTTCAGATAGGTGCGCAATGCATCGGCAAAGGTGATCTTCAACTGAGTCGAAATGTTGACTTTTGGGGCGCCACGTCGAATCAGTTCTCGAAAGGTGTCGTTGGAAAGACCGGTGCCGCCGTGTACGACCAGGGGAACCGGCTCAGCCGCCACAATCTCGGACACACGCTGAAAATTCACTTTCGGCGTTCCCTTGTAAACGCCATGAGCCGTACCGATTGCGGGGGCAAAGCTGTCAATCCGCGTTTCACGGATGAACGAAACGGCCAGATCAAGGGGAACAGCCGTTCCGCCTTCGGCGCTACCCACTCCGTCTTCAACTCCCTTCACTGCCTCCAACTCCCCTTCGACTGCCACACCATGTGCATGCGCAAGTTTCACAACTTCACGCGTCTGCGCTAGATTTTCTTCATAAGTTAGATTGGATGCGTCGAAGAGGACTGAGTTCCAACCCGCGGCAATGCATTCCTCAATTACTTTTCGATCCGGACAATGATCCAAGTGCAAGCTAGCAGGGACCGGTACACGGCCGGCCATCTCGTCAAAAAGCACCTTTATCATCCGGACGCCCATTACCTTAGCTGTTTTGACTGAAACCTGCACAATGACAGGGGAGTTTGTTTCCGCCGCCGCGCTTAGGACGGCGTCCATGGTCAGATCATTGACTATATTGAAAGCACCCACGCCGTATCGATTCTCGAAGGCGTGTTTCAGAATGGCCTGCATCGGGACAGACGGCATTGCTTTTTCTCCTCAGTTATTCATTGAATCACGGAAGTAAAATTGCCCCAGCATCGCGGCACCCAGCAGAGACGACTGTTCTTGATACCGGAATTCATACGGCGTCATCCAGCGTTCTTTGGCCTTCAACATTCCACCGATTGCTGCTACCCCTCCGCTAGCAGCAATGCTCCGGTTAATCTTGATATGACGTGAAATTTCGCGCAAATGGCATTCCTGTTCCAACGCATTACTGCGAATCAATGCCAGTAGCATGTGCTCGCGCGTCGTTCCTAGTGTCAGGCCGCTAAATCCCGCAGTATGCCTTTTCAGGGAATAGCGTGTGCCTGCAAGGTAGGGACTGCAGTCTGGTAACTCCGAATCAGCACGCTCCACGTTTAGCTTCGAGACCAAGTCTTCCAGAACCGAAGGCACGTATTCCTCATAAAACTTCTTTTCGGTCATCTCCGAACAGAAGTTGCGCTGAAACCACTCCAACGCTTTGCCTCCGGTGTTAAGAACAAAGAAGCTGAGCCAACGATTCGGCACCACGTGACATCGGATGTTAAAAGTGGGCGAGCGTAGCGGTTGATCGAGGCACACGCACATGATGTCGCAGGTGCCGCAGATGTTGGCGGCGTTCCCAGGCTCGACCATGGCAGCTGATAGAGCAGCTAGAACCGCGTCATTGCCGCCGCACAGTACCACGCAATCTGGTCCGAGTCCGAGTTCCGCGGCTACGGCCGGCAGGAGTTTCCCTACTGCTTTGTGGGAATGGAACAGCGGCGGCATTTTCTGTTCGGGTATTTCCGCAGCCGCCAGGACTCGTTCATTCCACGTCAGGTTGTTACTGGCAGTGTTGTAGAGTCCAGTAATCGAGACAGTTGAGGGATCGATTGCCCAATTGCCTGTGAGTCGTTTACATAGATACGTATTGGTGTGTCCAAACTTGTCCGCTGCGGACCAGATGTTAGGCTGGTTTTCGCGAATCCAAAGAATAGAAGCTAGGGAAGAGCCTCCCGACACAGGCAGGTTGCACGTCTCGCGCAAAAGGTTCTCCTCTCCAACCTGGACGCGAATCGCTCGGGCCTGGTCAGTCGACCGTCCGTCGAAAAAGAGGATGGCAGGTCCCAGCGCCGTACCATCTGCTTCCATCGCCACCAACCCTGGGGTCGTAACCGATAGCACTAGGACGCCTACGTTGCGCAGATCTTCTGAGATTTCTGCGCAACACTCTTTCAATGCGTGCCACCAAATATCGGGAGCAACATCTGCCTTGCAACTGCCATAGACATTGACTTCGTACCGGCGGCTAGTCTCGGATCTCTTTTGCAGAGCCGGATCGAAGACCGCTGTTTTTAGAACTGTTGTGCCAACATCTACGGCCAGGATATTTGGAGTCATTGTGAGAGAAGTCCTTCCTCGATCAAGAATCTTCTTAGGTTGACTGTCTCTTCAGGAGATAAGGGAAGGAGTGGGCGCCGAGGTATACCACCGCGTAGTCCGGCCAAATTCATCGCCGCTTTGACTCCCGCCGGACCATATGCACCTGAGATCCTGTTATTGATGCGCGTAACGTGCGCCTGCAATTCCGCACCATGGACGCGGTCGCGCTTTCTGCCAAATTCAAAGAGGCTCAGAGCGATTTGAGGAAATGAGTTGGCCAACGACACTGTTCCTCCAGGCGCTCCGCCCAGCATCGCCGGAAGGAGGGTGTTCGCGGAACCCGCCAGCACATGGAATTTTTCACCCTGGTACCGCAAAAAGTTCTCTATCCCATTCGGCGCGCTGTCCTTCATGCCAACGATGTTGGGATGCTCAGAAAGGCATGCCACTAGGTCGGGTGAGAGCGTTATGCCGCAGAATCCCGGGGCGTTATAGAGCAGAATCGGTATAGGAGAACAATCGGCGACGTCGCGAAAATATCCCTCGAGAATCGCATCCGTCATTTGTTTGCGGAAGTAGCTGGGCGGGAGCACCAATCCGAAATCAGTTCCCAGAGCGGCCGCATGTCTGAAAAAGCAGTCGGTATCGCGTTTCGCGTCGTAGGTGGCCCCAGCCATCACCACTTGTTCGGAGCCCTTACTTTCAATAATTGCAGTAAGGACCTCGAGCTTTTCCTTTTCTGTAAGGCTCCTGTTCTCCCCGTTAGATCCGAGCGCCAAATATCCGCGAAGTGGCGTGGTTGCATAGTAGGCGATATTGAATCGGAGCGCGTCATAGTCAATCTCCTCATCAGGTGCGAATGGCGTGCACACAGGCGCGAAAATGCCGGTCAGCTTCTCGGCCCAACCTGCCGAATTCTCAGCGATTCTGCAACTCATTGATTGACGTCCTGATGCACGGCTGCCTTCCTGAGGAGATGACGAAACGATCGTCAATCTCGCCAACGACGAATCCTAAGAGGCATCTAAAACAGAACACCGCGTCAATTAAAAGAGAATATTTGCCACATCTGACATTATAGATATGTAGACTGAAATGTCAATATCGATATATAATGTGCGACGGAAGAGAGGTTCCTGCGTGAAGAAGGAGGCAAGTATTTTGTCTGGGTTTCTTAGTTTCAAATGGAACGTCGTATCGGGCCGGGTTGGATGCTGTCTGGTCGTTCTGACGTATTGTGTCGGATCGACTTCACTCATGGGGCAGATTCGAACAGTTGAGACACCACTTGCCGTCCTGCGCATATCTGAGGTGAGTGGGGATCTGGTTGGAGTGCATTGGAAGAGTCCCGATCTCGAAATCATCAGCGAACCGAGGCTTGGAGAGAACTTTCGCATTGTTTTGCCCCAGCAAGGCTACGAAGGCAACTACTTCAACAGCCGCGATCAGAAAGTTAGCAAGATCGAACCATCAGCTGACGGTGTTCTGTGCACCTACGACTCGCTCACGAACAACCGCGAGACAGTGCCACTGAAAGTTCGCTATCGAATCCGCACTACCGGGGATCAGCTTCAGTTCTCCATCGAAGTCGTCAATCCTACCGACAGAAAAATAACCGAGGTGATGTACGCGATTGTTGGCGGACAGCAGGGAATTGGAGACCGGCTCGATACTGAGTCGCTCATTCCGAGTTGGAGCACAAATCTTGCCCCAAAGCTCTTTTCGCGCTTCAACGGCGGTGGCTACGGTGGCGGCAATCTCGGCATTCGCTACAATGCAGCGGCATTCACCTATCCCGGCGATATGCAAATGGGCTGGATGGACGTCTACAACCCCAAGGCCAGCATCGGCTACTATTACGCCAATCAGGACACCGAAACGCGGGTTACAGAACTCGAAGTCGAATTGCGTCCCTTCAGCAAGAGCGCCAGCGTGCGCGACAGTTGGCCAAATCCGGAAGAGACAGATGGAGAACCGATTGGCGTTACGACCGGCTGGGTAAATTTTCCGTACCTCAATCATGGAACGTTCAGCGCCGGGCCGATCGCGTTGCAAGTTCACAACGGCGACTGGCATACCGCCAGCCATATTTACCGTTCCTGGTACGATCAACACTTCAAAATCGACCGTCCGCCTGACTGGCTCCGTAAAGAAAATGCCTGGCAATCCATCATCCTCTCGAACAGTGAAGATGTCGTGGTTCACCGCTTCGATGAACTGCCAAAGATGGCCGCGGATGCCAAGAAGTATGGAATCACCACATTCGAAATCCTCGGCTGGGATATGGGCGGGATCGATCGCGGTTATCCGCAGTATCAGCCCAACCCGCGCCTAGGCACTGTGGAGGAGTTCAAAAAAGCGCTTGCCGACATTCGCGCGCTCGGAGTTCATCCACTGATCTTTGCGAATATCCAGTTTGCGGATACGGCCACCCCGCTTTTCCGCGATAGGTTACGACAATATGCAGTTGAGGGCCGCTGGGCTCCGGATCTGAGCCTGCTTGGCTGGGGCGAGGGAACCATTAGCGCGCGTTCCGGCCTGACACGATCGTATATGACCCTGGTCAGTCCAGCGCACCCAGAGTTCAGGAAGTTCCTCATGGACCAGTATCTCGATTTGGTTCGGGACGGCGCAGAAGGCTTCCAACTCGACAAAACAAATACCCTCGGGTTGCTCGATTTCAATCCTCACCTCCCAGTTTCCCCGGACAAGTCCCTGCCGCAAGGCGTGCTGGAAACTTTGAAGGAATTGATTCCCGCGGCTCGGGCCATAAATCCCAATTTCTCGCTCGCATCGGAAATGTGGTTCGATCGCGCACTGCCTTACGTAGACGTCTCCTACATGCGCATGGGAGACATCGATATGGGTTCGACCGCGTTTCGGTACACGTTTCCTGAGTGGACGGCGACGATCTTCGGCGAGAGTCCTGGAGACATCAATCCGATGAATAACGGAATGCGCTATGGATTTGTCTGGGACTTGGCGCCGCGTCATTACAACGACTCTGTGGACGAGCTACTTACCCGCCCGCTGGCGCGATACGTCAGCGAGCTGGTCAGGATTCGCAAGGAGTTCGAGGACCTCCTTTTCTTCGGCCGGTTCAACGACACAATCGACGCAACTGTTCAAGGTGGTCCGGATATTCGCTACTCGGTTTTCAAGTCCATGGATCCCAGAAACAAGGACGTCGCGAGCGTCATCGTCAATTTTGGCGATGCACAGGAATCCGCGACACTCAACATTGAGGGAGCAAGTGGCGAGGTCACTGTAGCAACTCCAGATCATCCTGATCGAAGCGCGATCCTCCCCCTGCAGATCTCGATTCCGCCGCATCAGCTTGCCGTCGTGGTCAAGCGGGCACACGATTAGAACCCCAGTAGCCCTTGTGCATTGTTAAGTACATAGGCAGCCGCGTCAGCAGACAGTGAGGATCCGAGGCTTTGTCTTCTACCCGGGGAAGCCAAAGCACCGGCTGATATCGATCTTCCGCATCAAGAATGAAATACCCGCTCTGCGTCCTGCCGTGCAGAGGGCTCGCGTGGGCGGGAAAGGGAAATGAGGTACTGAATCGTGCCATCCAGATCAGACATTGTGCGAAGAGATAAAAGAGAATGGAGAGATGAATCATGTCCGGGGCGAGTTTGAACAGGCGGCAGTTTCTAGGAGCATCTGCGGCGGCGTTCAGTGGAATGAGTACCGGATGGATGCAGCCGCAGCGCGGAGCCGGCACGTGGACCCTGGGTATTACAGGACAGCCTGACCTTGTCACGGCATATTGCGGTGACGCTCAAGCGACGCGGCAATCCATGTCGCGGGTGGGAAGTCAATGGGGCGTGGCGGTTCAGGGCGCCTCGGTGGAAGTTCTGTTTGAAGCCGGTGCCGCTGAAGCGAACGTGAGTCTGCACGCGCCAGTTACGCCCATCCAACGCTTGCATCTGCGCTGGCGGCGATCAGTGCCGCAACAGGCAATCGTTCTTGGCGATGCGTGGGAACGGAGCTATGGCGACCTGGCTTGGTTGCCGCTAATGGCCGACCGTCCTCTGCCTTGGTACATGCTTGTACATCACAATGGAGCAACGGTTGGGGCAGGCGTCAGACCCGCAGCCGCGGCGTTCGCTTTCTGGCAGGCAGATAGTGACGGGATCTCGCTTTGGCTCGACGTTCGCAACGGTGGAAATGGCGTGTTACTGGGAAAACGCACCCTTCAGTTGACCACAATACTTCAGCACGAGAGTGCTACCGGGGAGAGCGCATGGGAAGCCGCACTGGCACTATGCCGGCGCATGTCGGCAGACGTGCTACGACCCGCTGCACACGCGAAGCGCAACACGAGTGTCATCTTTGGCAGCAACGACTGGTATTACGCTCATGGACAAAACACCGCGGAAGGTATACTTCGCGACGCAGAACTGGTGGCGCGGTTGGCACCCGCCGGCGCAGTACAACCATTTGCGGTGATCGACGATGGATACCAGGACTCGAATCGCTTCCCGAGCATGATCCGCTTGGCCGAAGGAATACGGGGCATAGGCGTCAGGCCCGGCATTTGGATACGGCCGCTTCGCCCCGCAGCCGATGCACCTGAAGGCATATTGCTTCCGGATGCGCGATGGGGTAGAAAATCGTGCGAGAAGGGTGCTCCCGCCTATGACCCAACTGTGCCGGAAGGCTTGCAAGCCGCTTTGGCAACCGTGAAGCAGGCATGCGATTGGGGCTACGATCTCATCAAGCACGACTTTACGACTTGGGAGTTATTTGGACAGTGGGGAAAAGAGATGGGCGCGTCACCCACGCTACCCGGCTGGCACTTTAATGATCATACCCAAACCAATGCCGAAATTGTTGCAGCGTTCTATCAACAGCTTCGTAGTACATGCGGAAATGAGCGGCTCATTCTCGGCTGTAATACCGTGGGTCACTTGGCAGTAGGGGTGTTCGACGTGCAAAGGACCGGGGACGATGTAAGTAGCGAAACATGGGACCGGACTCGCCGCATGGGAGTGAATACACTTGCGTTTCGCCTTCCCCAGCACGGGGCATTTTTCACTCTAGATCCGGACTGCGTTCCGATCACGGCTGAGGTACCCTGGGAGAAAACGAAGCAGTGGCTGAACGCGGTTGCCGACAGTGGCACGGTGCTTCTTATTTCCGCGCAACGTGAAGCAACAGGACCCGAACAGCAGGAAGCAATTCAACAAGCATTTGCGCAGTATGTCTCCGCCACCTCTAGTGAACCATTGGATTGGCTTACCTCCCGCACGCCAGATATTTGGCGGAGCAGAACAGGCCATAACCGCTACTCCTGGCTCGAAGCGGGTGGCGCAAGTCCATTTCCGATTTAAGTGCTCTTGAGCCACGGGTTCGCATCCCTGTCCTCACAGCGTGCCGCTTTATGCGCTGGGGCGCGTCGAGCGGGCTTTGAAGTGGCTCTTGGTCGGAATCGCCGGATCCTTGATCCTTGCCGGAGAACGGCTCGGGTTGTGGGTGCTATTTGAACACCATTCGTCATAAGGGGATGAAGTCCGATGAAAGCTGCAGGCAAGCAGGGTCGTGTTCGTTCTTGGGAAGAGCGAGTAATTATTCCCACTTATCCGGTGCAGAATGCTGATCAGAACCCGATGTTTCTGGAAAAACGGGTGTATCAAGGTAGCAGCGGCAAGGTGTATCCCAATCCTTTCACGGACCGGGTTGCACTCGAGAAGCAAGACCAAAGCTATGATGCGATCTTTCTTGAGAATGAGTTTGTGCAGCTCATGATGCTGCCTGAGATCGGCGGCCGAATTCATGCTGGTCTCGACAAGACTAATCAATATGACTTTTTCTATCGTCAGCGGGTAATCAAACCGGCATTGGTGGGTTTGCTGGGGCCGTGGATCTCCGGCGGCGTCGAGTTTAACTGGCCCCAGCATCACCGCCCCTCAACATATATGCCCGCCCATGCCGCGATCGAGGAGCACCTCGACGGCGGCTGCACGGTATGGATGAGCGAGCACGACCCGATGCTGAGGATGAAAGGCATGGTTGGAGTTTGCCTACATCCAGGGCGCTCTCTGATTGAGGTGAAGGTACGCCTCTTCAATCGGACACCGCTGGCCCAAACATTTCTGTGGTGGGCGAACGTGGCAGTGCACGTGAACGATCAGTATCAGGCGTTCTTCCCGCCGGATGTGACCTTCGTAGCCGATCACGCCAAGCGCGCCATGTCCTCTTTCCCAATTGCGCGGAACCATTACTATGGCGTGGACTATCGACCCGGCACAGATATCTCCTGGTACAAAAACATCCCGGTTCCGACCTCGTATATGGTTACGGAGTCGAAGTACGACTTTTTTGGTGGGTACGATCACGGCCGCGAGGCAGGTGTAATTCATACGTCAAACCATCACATTGCCCCAGGAAAGAAGTTGTGGACATGGGGCAACGCGGAGTTCGGCTACGCTTGGGACCGCAATCTTACCGACTCGGACGGGCCTTATGTTGAGCTCATGGCTGGCGCTTACACAGACAATCAGCCTGACTTCTCTTGGCTCGAGCCATACGAGACGAAAACCTTCCGGCAGTT
>Ga0335074_10013509_pt1 | contig 11476 bp, 8 predicted proteins | sample Lox_Sample_23_FD_206715 | JGI IMG/M metagenome (GOLD analysis project Ga0335074, IMG submission 206715) | Soil microbial communities from Loxahatchee National Wildlife Refuge, Florida, United States - Lox_Sample_2.3 | ecosystem: Environmental > Terrestrial > Soil > Wetlands | place: USA: Florida...
CCACAGCCATTGCCACCGACCTGCGCGGTCGTGCAGGGGAACGGGCCGCCTGAACCATTGACGATGCCGTTGACTTCGCCGGTCGCTGGGTTCGAGGTCTCCGCCCGGTAGCCCCACACCGAACCGGCATCGACGAACACGCCGCCGATGAAGCCGGAATCCTTGGGCATGAAGTAGAGCGGGTAGTCGAACTCGAGGCTGGCGCCCCAATACATCGTGCCGCCGATCGCATCGTTCGATGTCCCGATCGTCAGGTCACGGGGGCCAAGCCCGGCCGGGGCAAATCCGCGAACCAGATTCGGCCCCATCTTGAAGTCGTTCAGCATGCTCACGTAATCGTTGCCGCCGACGCAGGCGCCAGACGTCGGGCATTTCTGCAAGCCCAGAATATTACCGGCCTGCAGATGAAGGATGCTGACCAGATCGGAGACCGGCTCATAGTAGCTGTGGAAGTCGACGATCGAGCGCAGGTAGGTGGAATCGCCGCCCAGCCCGGCAAAATCCTGTCCCCAGTTCAGATTCATTCCGCTCGTCGGGTTCTTGTTGTTGTCGAGCGTGTTGTAGACCAGTCCGTATCCTATGCTCGACGTGAAGATCGTGCCCTGCCCAAGCTCCATGCGGATCGGCAGCGAGGCCTGGCCGAGTGCATAACAGCTGGTCTGCGAGCCGGCGGCATTTTGTGCGGCGTAGCCCGGCCAAGCGGCGTTGGCGGCAGTGGCCGCGGTAATGCCGTTCGGTGTCGGGTAGGAGGTGGAAAAATCCGGATTGATGTTGTTGCAATCGTTGAGGTAGCTCGGCAGCTGAATCGATTGGGTATAGGCCGAATAGCGCAACTGGACGGCGAAGTCCTCGCGCAGCGGGATACCGAATTTCAGAGTGCCGCCGACCGACTCCGTTCCGTAGGAGAAATAGCTGTTGGCCAGCGTCTGCTTTGCGAACAGGTCGATGCCGGCGCTGATGCGCTGATCGAGAAAATAAGGCTCGACATAGTCGAGTTCGGCCGCGCGAACATACTCGCCATAGGTCGCGGACACCTTGGCGAACCGGCCCGTTCCCAAGAGATTGCGCTCGGAGACCGAGGCCTGAACCATCCAGCCTTCCGCCGTCGAGTAGCCGCCCATGATCGAGAAGTCGCCGGTCGACTGCTCCACGACATTGATATTGACGATGACCCGATCGGGCGCCGAACCGGGCTCGGTGGTGATCTTGACGTCCTTGAAGAAGTTCAGGTTCTTGATGCGCCGTTCGCCGCGGTCGAGCAGGGCGCGGTTATACGGATCGCCCTCGTTGATATCCAATTCCCGGCGGATCACATAATCGCGGGTGCGGGTGTTGCCGATGATATTGATGCGTTCGATATAGGCGCGGGTACCTTCATCGATCACGTAGGTGACGCCGATCGTTCGCGTCGCGGCATTACGGTCGCCGCGCGGCCGCACCGTGCCGAACGGATAGCCGCGCCTGGCCATTTCGACAGTGAGATCCTCAACCGTCTTCTCGACCGCTTCCCCGTTGTAGACGTCGCCCTTGTGCGTCAGCAGAATCGGACGCAGCGTATTGGGATCGACCGCGCGCACATTGGACTGAATATCGATGTTGCCGAAGCGGTATTGCGGACCCTCCTCGATCGTAAACGTGATGACAAAGCCCTTCCTTGACGGATCATAGACTCCGGTCGCCGAAATGACCTGCACGTCGGCATAGCCGTGCTTCAGATAGAAGCGCCGCAGCAGGTCGCGATCGGCCTCGATGCGATCCGGGTCGTAGACATCCGTGGTCTGCAGGAAGCTGAGGAAGTTCGATACGTTGGTCTTGATCACGTCCTTGAGCCGCCAGCTCGAATAGGCGTGATTGCCGACGAAGACGATTTCCTTGACGCCGGTCTTTTCGCCTTCGTTGATCTTGAAGATCAAGTCGACGCGGTTGTTCGGGCGCTCGATGATCTCCGGCAGAACGGTGACGTCGAAGCGGCCGTTGCGGTGGTAGATTTCAATGATCCGTTCGGTATCGGCCTGGACCATCGGCTTCGAAAGCGTGCCGCGCGCCTTGGACTGAATTTCCTGCTGCAGCTGCTCGTCCTTCATCCGGTAATTGCCCTCGAAGGCGACGCGGTCGATCACCTGGGCTTCGACGACCGATACGATCAATCGGTTGCCCTGCGTGCTGACGCTGATGCTCTGAAACAGCCCGGATTCGTACAGCGCCTTGATGCCGGCATTGATCTGATTGGCGTCGAGATGCTTGCCGGGGCCGGCCTTGAAATATTGGCGGATGGTGTCGGCATCGACGCGGCGATTGCCCTGCACGACGATTTCGGTCGCGCCAGACTGCTCGCGCGGCGCAGCGACCGCTGCGACCGACGGAAGGCCGACAAGGCTCACCCCCAGGAGCACGCCGGCCACGACGAGCCCCCGTTTTACCCACACCCACATTTTCATGCGCAAAGCGCCCTTATTTCCCCTTCGTGGCCGCCCCGCCCCCAACCGACGGGTCGTTCAACATCCCCTCAACTCTGCTTCGTCATTCCGTCGCTTCCTGTCTTCTCCTCGCTTTGCCCCCGCGCCGTTCGTCACGTCCGTTCAGCAGCATTGCTCAGGACGATCTTAAGTGAACGATGTCATTGAAAGTTGCAAATATCATCAACATAACGACGATCGCGAAACCGATGCGAAAGCCGACTTCCTGGGCCCGCTCCGACAGCGGGCGGCCGCGCATCGCTTCGATTGAATAGAACAAAAGATGCCCGCCATCGAGCAGGGGAATCGGAAACAAATTCAGCAGTCCGATCGAAACCGACAGCACGGCGGCGAGATGAATGAGCGGCGCGAAGCCGATGCTCGCTACCTGACCCGACATCTGGGCGATGCGAATCGGCCCGCCCAGTTGATTGGCGGCTTCGCGGCCAATGACGACCCGCCCGATGTAAGTTAACGTTTTGTCGACCACGAACCACGTTTCCTGAACGCCCATCCAGACGGCTCGCGGCGGCGAGACCGGCTGATATTTCACGTCGCCCGGCGTTGGCGATCGCCTGATGCCGAGCAATCCGATGCGCTGGACGTTGCCGAAAATATCCTTTTCTTGATGGATGACCGGCGTGGCGCTGAGCACCACGTCCTTGCCTTTTCTGTCGACAGTGACTTGCAAAGTCTTGCCGGCGCTGTCGGCCACTATCCGCTGCATGGCTTCGAAGCTGTCGATTTTCTGGCCGTCGATAGCCACGACCATGTCGCCGGGCTGAAAGCCGGCTGCGGCCGCAGGACTGCCCGCCTGCACCTCATCGACGCGCGGGCTCAAAGTCTGCATGCCGAACACCATGAAGATCCCGGCAAATATCACGATGGCCAATACAAAATTGGCCATCGGGCCCGCCACCACGATGGCCGCGCGCTTGAGAACGGGCTGAAAAATGAAGCTGTGCGCCCGTTCGGCCTCGTCCATTTTGTCGAGACTGCTCCGATCAGGCGTGCTGGCGACGCTCTCGTCGCCAAAGAACTTCACATAGCCGCCGAGAGGAATCGCCGCGATTTTCCAGCGGGTGCCATACCGATCATGGAACCCGACCAGTTCGGGGCCAAAACCGATGGAGAAAGCCAGGATACGGACCCCGCACCAGCGCGCGACCAGAAAATGGCCGAGCTCGTGGAAAAAAACCACAAGGCTTAACACGAACAGAAAGGGAACGAGGTAGTGTAGGACATCACTACCAAGCGCCTGCAAATGCGAAAGGATTTCGATCCCCATAACGCGTCCCAGCCCCAAATCTGCCGTCCCTGAGTTCTGACTAGGATGCCATTGCGGCAATTTCGGGCAAGAGGTGGGACGCCAACCTTCTCGCGTTAACGTCAATGGCAATGGCTTCGTCGGCCGATTGCGGCTCGCTCATGGTGCCGCTTCGATCCGCCGCATCAAGCGTCGCCTCGACCAGCGCCGGTATGGCGGTAAAGCCAATCCGGCCGGCGACAAACTCCGCAACCGCCACTTCATTGGCTGCATTGAGCACGGTCGGTGCGGCGCCGCCCGCCGCAAGTGCGCTCCGCGCAATCCGCAGCGCCGGAAACCGCACCGGATCGGGCTCCTCGAAGGACAGATTCGATATGCGGGCAAGATCGAGGCGCTGCGCCGGGGTCGCCATCCGGTCCGGATAGGCGAGGCAATGGGCGATCGGGATCCGCATATCGGGCGAGCCGAGTTGCGCAATCACCGAGCCGTCGCGAAATTCGACGAGGCCGTGGACCACCGACTGGGCGTGGACAACGACGTCAAGCTCCTCCGGCGCCAATCCGAACAAATGCCGCGCTTCGATGAGTTCCAGGCCCTTGTTCATGAGGGTTGCCGAATCAATCGTAATCTTCGGCCCCATCGACCAGGTCGGATGTTTCAAGGCCTGCTCCAGCGTCACCTTGCGAATCGCTTCGCGCGAAAAGGTGCGAAACGGACCGCCCGAGGCGGTCAGGATGATGCGCCGAACGTCCTCACGGCGGCCGGCGCTCAAAGCCTGAAAGATCGCGTTATGCTCGGAATCAACCGGCAATACCGTGGCACCCGCCGCGGTGGCGCGGCGCATGAACAGCGCCCCGGCACAGACCAGACACTCCTTGTTGGCCAGGGCGACCGTCACGCCTCGCTCGGCGGCGGCGAGCGTCGGCTTGAGACTGGCCGCCCCAGTGATCGCCGCCATGACCCAGTCGGCCGGCCGCTCGGCGGCTTCAACCAGAGCAGCCGGACCTGCGCCAGATTCAATCCGGGAGCCGGAAAGGCCGGCCTTCAGTTCGCCGTAGGCTTCCGGATCGGCGACTGCGGCAAAGCGCGCGCCGAGCTCACGCGCCAGACGGGCCAATGCGCCTCCATTGCGGTGCGCGGTGAGCGCTTCGATGCGGTAGCGGCCGGGATCGCGGCGCAAAAGGTCGATCGTGCTCGAGCCGATCGACCCGGTGGCGCCAAGCAGCGTCACCGTGCGCGGCAGAGCCGCCAATTCCATTTTCGCCCGCGGCTGGGTCAGCGTCATGGCGCCTCTACCATACCAGCAAGCCGTGGGCGGCGGCATCGGTTCCGTGCCGTACGATGCCGATGACCAGCGCGGCCAGGGCCGCGACCAGAAAGCCGTCGAGGCGATCCATCAGCCCGCCATGGCCAGGAATGAGGCCGCTAGCATCCTTGGCGCCGAAATGCCGCTTGACAGCGGATTCCAGCAGATCTCCGCCCTGCACCAACGCCGAAAGCACCAACGCCACAGCTCCCACGAGTCCCAGCTTGCCCAAGCCGCTCGCATAGGCGACCGCGGTGCCGCCGGCAACCCCCCCGGCAAGCCCGCCAACGGCACCCGACCAGGTCTTGTTCGGGCTGACCTGCGGCCAGAGTAAAGGGCCGCCGACGCTGCGACCGACCGCATAGGCGCAAATGTCGGTCATCCAGACGGTTGCGGCCAGAAACAGAAAGGCCGACCAGCCAAATTCGTTATCGCGGCGCAGCAGCGCCGGGCCAAGAAGAGCCGCTCCGGCATAAAGGAGCCCGGCCGCGCTCCAAGCGGCGGGCGCCTGCCGAACGAGCCGGGCGGGCGCGACAATCTCCGCGATAAAAATAATTCCCGCACCAATAACGATTGCAGCTGCGGCAGCGCCGGCGCTGCCGGAGCCGACGGCGGCCGTCGCAGCCAGCAGCGCAATGCAGCCGAGGGCAAGAACGCGTGGATCGGATCGCCCAGTGACCAGGCGCGTCCACTCCCAAAGAATGCCGCCGGCGGCCAGCAGGCAGAGCACGAGGAAACACCAGCCGCCCAGATAGCCTGCCCCCAGCACGATAGGGGCGAGCACAGCGGCGGAGGCGATGCGCAATAGCAGATTGCGCCGAGCGGCGTCCCGCCGCGAACCATTGCCGCCCCGGCCGGAATTGCCACCGGGCAACGCGGTCACGATCCGGTCTGGGCGATCAGGCCGCCGAATCGACGCTCGCGGCGGCGATACTCGGCTATGGCGGATTCCAGGGTGGATTTATCGAAGTCCGGCCAGTTGGTCGGCACGAAAACCAGCTCGCTGTAGGCGGCCTGCCAAAGCAGAAAATTCGACAGCCGCTGCTCGCCGCTGGTGCGCACGATCACATCGGGATCCGGCACATCCGGCGCATCCAGGTTTTGCGTCAGCAAATCGGGCGAGATGGTTTCGGCCGCCAGCCGGCCGGCGGCGACCTCGAGCGCCAGCCGGCGCGCCGCGCGCGCGATTTCCTGGCGGGCGCCGTAATTGAAGGCAACGATCAGCGTAAGACCGTCGTTGTCGCGCGTCAGTTCTTCGGCTTCCTGCAGCAGCGCGCGGATGTCGGGAGCGAGATCGTCGCGCTCGCCGATGATGCGCACCCGGACGTTGCTTTTGTGCAGATCGGCAAGGTCGTTGCGGATGAAGCGGCGCAACAGCCCCAGCAGATCCCTGATTTCCGATTGCGGCCGCGACCAATTTTCCGAGCTGAAGGAGAAGATCGTCAGGTACGAAATGCCGAGTTCGCGCGCCGCGCGCACGGTCCGGCGCAAAGCCTCAACGCCGCGGCGGTGGCCCTCCACCCGCGGCAGGCCGCGGGCCGCCGCCCAGCGTCCGTTGCCGTCCATGATGATGGCGACGTGCCGCGGCACTTCGAAGCTGTCGCTGCCCGATTGCAGCGGCGGCGTTGCCGCTTTCGTCGAACTTATAGTCTCGCTCACACCGTCATGATCTCCTTTTCTTTCCCGGCGAGCATCTTTTCCACTTCGGCAATCGAAGCGTCGGTTGCTTTCTGCACTTCGCCGGCTTGACGCTCTTGCTCGTCCTCGCTGATCTTGTGTTCTTTTTCCAGCTTCTTGAGCAGGTCGAGCCCGTCGCGACGAACATGCCGCACGGCGACGCGTGCCGCTTCGGCATATTTATGCGCGACCTTGACGATTTCCCGCCGCCGCTCCTCGTTCAGTTCCGGAATTCGCAGTTTAAGGACCTGCCCTTCCGTGGACGGCGTCAGTCCAAGATTGGCGGCCGAGATCGCTTTCTCGACCGCATGCACCAGCGAGCGATCCCAGACCTGGACGTTAAGGAGCCGCGGTTCCGGAACGCTGACTGTAGCGAGCTGGTTGAGCGGCATGTGGCTGCCATAAGCCTCGACCTGGATATGGTCGAGAAGCCCGGTGGAAGCCCGACCGGTGCGCAGCCCTGAGAGTTCCTGCTTGAGCGACGCGAGCGCTCCCTGCATGCGGCGTTTAAGATCGTTAAGATCGAACGTATTGGCTGCCATGGCGCCCTCCGCGATTGGCCTTCCCGGCCGCAGCCCCTGCCCCATCTACCTGCGGGAGCGGGGAAGGTGATGCCTCCCGTTGATCGTCAACCGACGATGGTAAAATGCCCCTTCCCGCGCAAGACATCCGCGATTGCACCCTGCTGCAGGATCGAGAATACGATGATAGGCATACGATTTTCCTGAGCAAGCGCGAACGCCGTCGCATCCATGATTTTCAGCCGACGGTCGAGTGCTTCCTGGTGGTCGAGTCGGTCGTAGCGGGTCGCCGCCGCATCCCGCTTCGGGTCCGCGGTATAGACCCCGTCGACGTCGGTTGCCTTGAGCACGGCGTCGCAGCCCATCTCGGCGGCGCGCAAGACCGCGGTGGTGTCGGTGGTGAAGTAAGGATTTCCGGTACCGCCGGCGAACACGATGATGACGTTGTCTTCGAGGTGGCGAAGCGCACGTTGCCGCTCATAGGTCTCGCAGACCTGCGGCATCGACAAAGCCGACATGGTGCGGGCGTTCGCGCCCGCCCGCTCGATGGCGGCTTCCAGCACCAGCCCATTCATCACCGTCGCCAGCATGCCCATCACATCCGCGGTGGTTCGCGACAGTCCATCCGCGGAAATCTGCGCCCCGCGCAACACGTTGCCGCCGCCGACCACGACGCCGAGGCCGATTCCGAGTTCGTGCGCCGCGATCAGATCCTTGGCGAAGCGGTCGATCGTCGGCTGGTGAATGCCGAACTTTTCCGGGCCGCTTAGCGCCTCGCCGGACAGTTTGACGATCACCCGACGGTATTTCGGCTTGGCCATGAGGTCGGTCCACTCACGACGCCGCGCGTGCGCCGGTTGACGGCCGCCGCCGAATCCGGCGACGACCGGCAATAGGGCTATCGCATTTGCACGCCAAACCCAACAGGCGGCAGGAAACCTCAACGCGCGCCGGCGAGCGCGGCGACTTCCCCGCTGAAATCCCCGGCCGGCCGATCGATACCCTCGCCCAGCCCAAAGCGCACAAAGCCGCCGATCTTGATCGGCCCGCCGACTCTGCCTTCGCTTTCCTTAAGCGCCTGCGCCACCGTTTTCTTGTCGTCGAAAATAAATGGCTGATCGACCAGGCAGACTTCCTTATAGAAAGTCTTCAGGCCCGATTCGACGATCTTCTCGACGACATTGGCGGGCTTGCCCTGTGCCTTGGCCTTCTCGGCCAGAACATTGCGCTCGCGCTCGATGACCGCCCCGCTCAGACCCGTCGAATCGACCGATTGCGGATTGGCCGAGGCGATGTGCATGGCGACCTGATGGCCGATCGCCTTGAGTTCCTCGGCCTTGCCCCTTGATTCCAGCGCGACGATGACGCCGATGCGGCCGAGACCATCGCCGGGCGAATTATGCATGTAGTTGGCGACGACGCCCTGGCCGACTGACACGTCAGCGGCGCGGCGCAGCGTCATGTTCTCGCCGATCTTGGCCACGGTCTCGGCGATGGCGTCGGCGACGGTGCGGTCGCCGATTCGTGCGGCGAGGATTTTTTCGACCTCGGTACCGACGTCGAGCGCCACGTTGGCGATCATCTTCACCAGGCCCTGGAACAGATCGTTGCGCGCTACGAAATCGGTCTCGGAATTGACCTCAACCAGCACGCCTTTGCTGGCATTGAGCGCGGAGCCGATGAGCCCTTCGGCGGCCACGCGGTCGGCCTTCTTGGCCGCCTTGGACAGACCCTTCTTGCGCAGCCAATCGACCGCGGCTTCCTGGTCGCCGCCAGTCTCGGTCAGCGCCGCCTTGCAATCCATCATGCCGGCGTTGGTTTTGTCGCGCAGCTCCTTGACCATGCTGGCGGTAATGGTGGTGGTCATCGTGTTCATCCTTGTCGCAGTCGTCATCGCGAGGAGCGAAGCGACCAAGCGATCCAGAGTTCGCGCCGCGGACTGGATGGCTTCGCTTCGCTCGCAATGACGAGGAAAACTATTCCGCTTCGGCGGTCAGTTCCTTCGCCTTGGCGAGCCAGCTGTCGACGCGGCCGGGAAGCCCAACCTCCTCGCCGACATTATGGGCGGCCGTCGGCGACAGTTCGGCGATCTGTTGATAGTGGAAGATGCCGAGATCGTTGAGTTGTTTCTCGATCGCGGGCGACACGCCGGGCAGTTTCTTCAGATCGTCGGCCACGCCGCGGGGACCCGACAGCGGCTCGAAACCGAGCTTGTTGGCCTCGGCCGGCAATTCCTCCGCCACGACCGGCTCGGCCTGGGCGCCGACGTCGACGCCGCGCGAACCCTGCGCCCGCGAAATGCCGTCGATCGCCGCTTTGGCGACGAGATCGCAATAAAGCGTGATGGCACGGCTGGCGTCGTCGTTGCCGGGCACCACGTAGGTGATGCCGTCGGGGTCGCAGTTGGTGTCGACCACCGCCGCGACCGGAACGTTAAGCCGGCGCGCTTCCTTGATGGCGATGTCTTCCTTGTTGGTGTCGATGACGAACAACAGGTCGGGCAGGCCGCCCATGTCCTTGATGCCGCCGAGCGCGCGGTCGAGCTTGTCGCGCTCGCGCTGCAAGGTCAGGCGCTCCTTCTTGGTGTAGCCCTGCGCCTCGTTGGAGGCGAGCATTTCCTCGAGCTTACGCAGCCGCTTGATCGAGTTGGAGACGGTCTTCCAATTGGTCAGCGTGCCGCCGAGCCAGCGCGAATTGACGTAGTATTGCGCGGATCGCTTGGCGGCTTCGGCGATGGCATCCTGCGCCTGGCGCTTGGTGCCGACGAACAGGATGCGGCCGCCTTGCGCCACCGTATCGCTGATCGCCTGCAGGGCATGGTGCATCATCGGCACCGACTGGGTCAGATCGATGATATGAATGTTATTGCGGGTGCCGAAGATGTACTCGGACATCTTCGGATTCCAGCGGTGAGATTGGTGACCGAAATGGACGCCAGCTTCCAAAAGCTGACGCATGCTGAAGTCGGGCAGCGACATAGGTCCTTCTCCGGTTGATCCGCCGCGGACCGATGAGCCTGACCCTCCAGAAGGAGGCCCAAGCACCGGACGGCACCCGTTAGGGGCCAAGATCCGCGTGTGAGTTTGCGAGCGGCTTATATAGGCAAGCGCCTGTCAGACGCAACCTGATCCTGGCGACGCACCCTTTTTCGGATCAGCGCTCCGCGCGGCGCTTGAGCTTTGCAGCCTTTTTCGCGGCGTAGCGGGCCTGCCGCGCGGCAAGCTGTTCGCGGGTCAGGACGTCCTTCGCGTCGGCCACATCCGCGCGGCCGCCTTGCGGCCGTGCTCCTGCCGTTTCGGCGTCCTGGGATGGCCGGCTCCCGATCTTGGCCCGCTCCAGCACAAACCGCGCATAATCGTCCATGTCGCCCTTGAAGGCTTTGATATGGCCGTCGGCCGTCAGCCATAGCCGGTCGGCCACGAGTTCGATCAGGGAGCGGTCATGGGTAATGATGATGACCGCGCCTTCGTAATCGTTGAGCGCGTCAAGAAGCGCGCGGCGGCTGTCGATATCGAGATGGTTGGTCGGCTCATCGAGAATCAGGAGGTGCGGCTCCGCCATCGCCACAAGATTGAGCAGGAGCCGGGCCCGCTCACCGCCCGACAGGTTGGCGACCGTCGTGTCCTGCTTCTCGAATGACAGTCCGAACTGCGCCAGCCGCGAGCGGCGCGACGATTCGCTGTCGTCGGGCAGGGCACGGCGGATGATGTCGAGCGGGGTGTCGGCGGCATCGAGCGCTTCGATCTGATGCTGGTGAAACCAGCCGACCTTGATGCGGCTCTCGCGCACCATCCGGCCGGATTGCAACGGCAGCGCGCCGGCCAGGAGCTTGGCGAACGTGGTCTTGCCGGCGCCGTTGACGCCGAGAAGGCCGATGCGGTCGTCGACGTCGAGCCGTAGGTTGAGATTGCGCAGCACCGGCGGCCCATCGTAGCCGACCGCGGCCGCCTCAAGCTGAATGAGCGGCGGCGCCAATGGTCGGCGCGGCGATGGCAGCGTGAACGGCGCGACGCGTTCCTCGACCGGTGCAGCGATCGGTTCGAGCTTTGCCAGGCGCTTGATCCGCGACTGCGCCTGCGTCGCCTTGCTGGCCTTGGCGCGAAAGCGGTCGATGAAGCGCTGCAGGTGCGCGCGCTCGGCCTCCTGCTTGGCGCGCGTGGCGGCCTGGAGCCGGGTCTTCTCCGCCCGTTGTGTCTCGAACTGGCTATAGCCGCCGCTGTAAAGCGCGAGTTTCCCGCCGCTCAGGTGC
>Ga0335074_10013510_pt1 | contig 11476 bp, 11 predicted proteins | sample Lox_Sample_23_FD_206715 | JGI IMG/M metagenome (GOLD analysis project Ga0335074, IMG submission 206715) | Soil microbial communities from Loxahatchee National Wildlife Refuge, Florida, United States - Lox_Sample_2.3 | ecosystem: Environmental > Terrestrial > Soil > Wetlands | place: USA...
CGACGCCGGGCGCAGTGGCAGCCCCTGTCACAGCGAGCCCGCCCGCGACCGCGCAGCTGATCATCATCAGTACCGCTCCGGAAACCCTGCGTCCTGCCATGCCCACTCGCCCCCTGCTACCGACGTTACCTCCGGGGCAGAAGTGTCGGAAGGGGTTATGGTCAGGACAACCTGGCAATGGCGTCCTCCGGGTTATCCGACGTCATGACGACTCGGTCGTAGTGCTGGCCAGCCAGGTCCCCACCATAATCACGCTGGGATTCTGCCGAAAACTTCGGCTCGCCGTGTCGATCCGGCGGCTGGCTGTTCGACGCGTGGGTGACAGAAGCTGGCGCGGGTCCGCGCCGCACAGTGATCGCAGGACGTCGCCGGGGCTCCCGGCAGGAAGGATTACAGCCATGAAGTTCCTCTGCTACACCCTGGGTGACCCGTCAGCACCGCTTCCCGAACCCACTCCTGAGGACTACCAGCGGATGGGCGAGTACATGGAGGAGGCGAACAAGGCCGGCATCATTCTGGCTACCGGCGGCGTCGCCGACCTGAACGAAGGCGTGAAGCTGACCTATCACAACGGCGAGTTCACGGTCCTCGACGGGCCGTTCACCGAGGCTAAAGAACTCGTCGGCGGCTGGGCACTGATCGAGTGCCGGGACCAGGACGAGGCGGTGGAGTGGACCAAGCGGTTCCTGGTCGCCGCCGGTGACAGCTATGGCGAGGCCACCATCAGGCAGGTCTTCGGTCCCTGACCAGTTCGCGGTGACGCGCCGACGGGAAATGATCGCACCGGTCGCCGGGCCTGCTTGCCGGGCCTGGCTTGCCGGGCCAGGCGACCGGTGGTGTGATCGGTTGGCGTGACGGATGCCAGGACGCAAGCCGCGATCGAGACCGTCATCCGCCTGGAATCGGCCCGCCTCATTGCCGGGCTCGCCCGATACGCCGGGGATATCGGTTTGGCGGAGGACCTGGCCCAGGACGCGGTGGTCGCCGCTCTCGAGCAGTGGCCGGCCGAGGGCGTCCCGCGTAACCCGGGCGCCTGGCTGATGACGGTAGCCAAGCGCCGGGCCATCGACGAGTTCCGCCGCGGCGCGGAACGCGACAGGAAGTACGCCCAGATCTCCCGAGCCCTGGAAGCCGAGGGGACATCGGTCACCCCGGACTTCGACCGCGCGTTCGCTGGCGAGATCGACGACGACATGCTGCGGCTGATCTTCACGGCCTGCCATCCGGTGCTGACACTGCACGCCAGGGTCGCGCTGACGCTCCGCCTCCTGGGCGGTCTGACAACGGCCGAAATCGCCCGCGCCTACCTGCTGCCGGAATCGGCCATCGCGCAGCGCATCGTGCGGGCGAAGCGGACGCTGGCGAAGGCTGAAGTGCCGTTCGAGACGCCGGGCCCGGAGGACCGGCCGGGCCGGCTGGCATCCGTGCTCGAGGTCATCTACCTGGTCTTCAACGAGGGATACTCGGCTACCGCTGGCGGTGACTGGATGCGCCCGGACCTGTGCGCGGAGGCAGCGCGGCTCGGCAGGGTGCTGGCCCAGCTGATGCCCGCCGAGCCCGAGGTCCACGGGCTGGTCGCGCTGCTGGAGATCCAGGCGTCCCGGATTCCGGCACGGACTGACGCGGACGGCAAGCCCGTGCTTCTCCTGGACCAGGATCGGACCCGGTGGGACCGGCTGCTCATCAACCGCGGCGTCGCGGCTCTGGAAAAAGCCCAAACCCTTGGCGGGGAACGCGGGCCGTACACGCTGCAGGCCTCGATAGCGGCATGTCACGCTCGGGCAGTCAGGGCGCAGGACACTGACTGGCCGCACATCGTCGCGCTGTACGGCGAGCTAGCGGAGGTAATGCCGTCACCGGTGGTCGAGCTCAACCGCGCGGTCGCGGTAGCGATGGCCTACGGACCGCAGGCGGGCCTCGACCTCGTCGACGAGCTGGCGGCGGAGCCTGCGCTACGTGGCTACCACTTGGTCCCGAGCGTGCGCGGTGACCTGCTCACCAAGCTCGGCCGGGCCGAGGAGGCGAGGGCCGAGTTCGAGCGTGCCGCGGCCCTGACCCGGAACGAGCGCGAGCGCGAGCTTTCCGCCGAGCGGGCCCGGGCCGCCGCATCAGACTCGGCCGTCCCAGAGGCGCAGGCAGAGCACGATCAGGGCGGCGAGCGCAGGCACGAAGAGCCAGCCCGCATGGGTCGCCCAGCCGGCCAGCCCGGCCGCTATGACCGCGATGGGGGCGACGACGGCCAACCTGGCGATCGGCCGAGGCGCGAAAGCCGTCGCAGCCACGAGCGGAACCGGGGCGATCGCGAGCAGTAGCCCGGCCCAGCTCACTCCCGGATGGAGGAGGTAGGTCAGCGAGGCGATGGTGATGAGCTGCGCCGCGCCGGTCAGCAGCAGAGCGGCGCGGCGCCACTGGTTCGTGCGAAGGTCGCTGAGGGCAGCGGTCGCTGGGAGTGCTGTGCTGCTGCTGGGGCTGCTGCCGATGGGGCTCATGGCGGGCTCCTGACGTCGTCGAGTTCATCGTGCCGACCAGGCTTCCCGGCTCACCTATTCAGCAGCCTAGATCCGAGTGCTGCCGGCGCCAAGGCCAGCCGGCCACTGTGTGAGATCATGACGCTATGACCGATTCCTTCGCGTCGAGGTTCGCGTCCGTCCGGGCGGCACAGGGCCCGCTGGTTTTCGGCCTGGATCCGTCAGCTGACCTGCTCGAAGCCTGGGGAATCGGCGACAGCGCGGACGGCCTTGACCGCTTTGCCGACATTGTGCTGGACACTGTCGCTGCGGCCGGGGGCCCAACGGGAAGCCCGGTCGGCCTGGTCAAGCCGCAGTCCGCGTTCTACGAACGACACGGCTGGCGCGGCATCAGGACCCTGCAGCGGCTTGTCGCCTCGGCGCGCGAAGCGGGGCTGCTGGTCATTCTCGACGTCAAGCGCGGCGACGTCGGCTCGACCAACGACGCATATGCGGAGGCCTACCTTGGCAAGGGCGCGCCGCTCGCCGCCGACGCGATCACCGTTCATCCGTATCTCGGACTTGGCGCGATGGGGGCGTTCGTGTCACGGGCCGACGAGTCCGGCAGCTGCCTGCTGATCGTCACGCGCTCGTCCAACTCCGACGGCCGTGCCATTCAGGCGGCGACCGCTCCTGACAGCGCGCCGGTGACAGTCGAGCAGCAGTTGCTGCTGGACATCCGCGCGCTCAATGAGCGGCTGGCCCCAGGCCGGATCGGCCCGGTCGGCGCCGTCGTCGGTCCTGCGCACCTGCGCCCTGAGCTCGACCTCGTCGCCGCGAACTGCCTGTTCCTGGCGCCCGGCATTGGCGCGCAGGGCGCGGCGCCGGCCGATGTCGAGGCAGTGTTCGCAGCGTGTCCGGACCGGGTGATGCCGAGCGCCTCACGCTCGCTGCTGCAATCCGGGCCGGACAGAGGTCGGCTGCGGGACGCGGTGGCCGCGCTGGCCGCCGAGCTCCGCAGCCGACTCGTCAGGTAACGGTCATTCCCCGATCGAGTAGCCGGGGATCCCCGTCCCGGCAATGCTGGTGCTCACGTGCAGGTAAACCGGTCCGCTCTTGCTGCACGCCTCGAACGAGAACGGGATCTTCTTCGCCCGGTAGGCACCCGGTGCGTACACCTGGAGCGCGTCCGCCTTCTTGGCGCGGCACTGCGACGGCGGGTAGTTGCCGGTGTCGGTGATCTGCAGCACGACATGAGCGGTCTCACCCTGTTGCAACGTGATGAGCTGCTCCTTGCCGTACCCGGAGTTGCGGCCGGCTGCGCTGCCCAGGCGCACGCCGCCCGGCCCCAGCGCGGACACACCGGGGAAGCCGTAGAGCGTGCAGGTCGCACTCGAGGTGTCGGAGATCTCAAGCTCGTAGTAATTGCTGCCAGCGGTCCCGTTGCCGGGCACGCCGATCCAGTCGGTTAGGTCGCTCTCGACGCAGCGTCCGGCGGTGGCCGGCGCACTGGCCGTTTCGGACCCGGCGGACGAGGCGAGCGCAACGGCTGGCAGCAGGACAGCGGCGGCGGCAGCACTCAGCGCAAGGACGGTACGACGGCTGAAACGAGGGGTCAGGTTCACGGCAGTTCTCCTTAGTATCAGCAAGTGACTGACACCTCTGAGACGCCGCTGCCGCGTGATGGTTGGGGCGAGTTCAGCCGGGCTGTGTTAGCGCTTCTGGGCCGTGAACGAGAAGAGCCGCTCGGCCGCCAGATCGTGGGCTGCTGCCATCGAGACCTGCCCGTCGGTGAGCACGTGCGCGCCCATGCCGATCAGCGTGGCCGTGGGCGGCGCGTAGAACGCCACCTCGGCGAACCCGGCCGCCTCGAACCACGACCGCAGCTCGCCGGTCAGGTCGGGCGCCCGCCGGTGCCGGGTCCAGAGCACCGTGCCGCCCGGCGCGCAGATCGACGCGGATGCTGCGACCGTTCGGCGAATGTCATCATCGCTGATGTTGCCGAAGATCCCGCACAGCAGCAGCACGTCGGCCGGCAGTGCATCGGCGTAGTTCGACACCAGCCCCGCGTCGGCTTCCCTGACCTCGACGGCGCTGAGATTCTCCGCGGCGGCGTGCTCAGCGGCCACAGCGGCGTTGCGCGGGTCGTACTCGACCAGCACCGCGCTCACATCGTCGCGGCGCGGGTGGCCGGGCAGAACGCCGAGCACGTCGCGCCCCTGCCCGGCGCACAGGCTGACAAGCCGGATGGGCCCCGGCGGGGCCAGGGCGAGCGCGATCGACAGCTGTGCCTGCACCAGCGCCAGCCGGATGGACAGCGGTGAGGCCGGGTCGTCGTAGGCGTCATGCCAGTGCTTCCAGTCTCTCGGCGCATTCACTGGCGTGCCCTCAGAGCCCGAGCCCGCGCGCCAGCTCGGCGTAGCCGGGCTCTATGTCGGACAGCAACTGCACGCAGACGTGGTCAGCGCCCGCCTCCAGGTGGCCGCCTAGCTGCGCTACCACGTCCGCCACGCTGCCGTGTGCGACGACCGCATCGACGAGCGCGTCGCTGCCGCCGTCAGCCAGATCCTCCTCCGTGAAGCCCAGCCGGCGCAGGTTCGCCGCGTAGTTAGTCAGGCCGAAATAGAAGCTCACGCGCTTACGTCCGAGCGTTCGTGCGGCCACGGTGTCAGCGTCAAGGACGACCTTCTGCTCAGGCGCGAGCAGCGCATCCGGACCGAGGATCTGCCGCGCCAGCCGGGTGTGCTCGGGCGTGACCAGGTACGGGATCGCGCCTGCCGTGCGGTCCCGTGCCAGCCTGAGCACCCTCGGGCCCAGCGCCGCAAGGACGATCCTCCCGGCGGGAACGCCGCCGCCAAGGAGCCCGTCGACATACGTCGCGAGAGTGTCGTAGGGGCTCGCGTACTGCTGCGTCGACTCAGGGTGACCCGCCCCGACGCCGAGCACGAACCGGCCTGGATGCGCGGCCTCAATCCGGGCGAAGTCGGCGGCGATGGTGGCGGCGTCGTCCTTCCACATATTGACGATGCTCGTGCCGACGACCAGGGTGCTCGTCGCGCTGAGCAGTTCCTCGACGATCGCCAGGTCGCCGCCCGGCGACCCGCCGAGCCAGATCGTGCCGTACCCGAGTTCCTCGATACTCGCCGCCAGTACGGGCGTGGTCTGCGTCGCGCCGCGCCAGACCCCGAACCGGCCAAGCTTCAGATCCACGGTCTTCTCCCTACGAGACTGCGTTTCTCCCTGCACAAGATGGTGATCCCTTACAAACCCATCAGGTCCGCCGTCAGCTCCAGCTGCCCGGTGAAGAAGTCCGCTCTGGCGTCGATCACGTTGTTGAACTGGCCGAATAGCTCAAAGCTCACGACGCCGAACAGCTGGATCCAGCTTGTCATAGCGGCCAGGAACAGATACTCGGGCAGGTCCGGCGCGATGGCGTCGCGGGCCGCGGCCAGCTCAGCGCGGAGCTGCGCCGATGGCCGCGCTGCAGCCGCCGCGACGAGAGGAACCTCCGGCTCGGACGGCAGCGCCCCAGCGGCGTAGCCGTCCGTCAGGATGCCGGCCAGCACCTCGGGCGTGCGGCTTGCCGCGACGGCGGTGTCATGTGGCGCGGCATAGCCGGGCACCGGGCTGCCATAGATGAGCGCGTACTCAGCCGGACGAGCTAGTGCCCAGGCGCGCACGGCGTGGCCGGACGCCAGCCAGCGGGCCCGCAACCGGGTCCGATCCGTGACCGACGCATCCGCCGCGAACACCGCGTCGCCGAGCGCGTTGTAGGCATCCAGGATCAGCGCCGTCAGCAGATCGTCCCGGCTGGGAAAGTAACGGTACAGCGCGGACGACACCATGCCCATGTCGCGGGCGACGGCGCGAAGCGACAGGTTCGCGCCGTCGGTGGCCAGGTGGCCGCGTGCCACCGACTTGATCTCGGTGATCATCTCGGCCCTCACGCGGGCCCTGATCGACCCGGCCTTCAGCTGTGCAGCCATGGAGAGATTATTGCACACAAGTGAGAGCAGTGCTCTTGCCTTGGCTCAGCGGAGGTGGCAGACTAGCAATCACAAACAAGAGCAGTGATCTCGAAACAGATAGCTAGCCGCTCGCCGAAGGCCGGCAGAAACGGAGATTCTCATGTCAGGCAGTGCCATTTCGGGTCATGTCATCGTCGGCGCAGGCGCCGTCGGCTCGGCGGCAGCCCTGCTTCTTGCCGAGCGCGGCGAGCACGTCCGGGTCGTCAGCCGCCATGGCAGCGGACCCGAGCATCCGGCGATCGAGCGAGTGGCCGCCGACGCGACGGACGCGGAGCAGCTGACCAAGCTGGCCGCTGGGGCGGCGGCGCTGTATAACTGCGCGAACCCGCCGTACCACCAGTGGTTCACCGACTGGCCGCCGCTCGCCTCGGCCCTGCTCAGTGCTGCCGAGCGCTCCGGCGCCGTGCTGGCCACGATGAGCAACCTCTACGGCTACGGGCCGGTGACCGGGCCGATCACGACTCAGACGCCGCTCGCGGCGACGCACCCCAAGCTGCGTCTGCGGGAGAAGTTCTGGCAGGACGCGCTGGCCGCGCAGCGAGCAGGCCGGATCCGCGCCACCGAGGTCCGGGCCAGCGACTACATCGACCAGAACTCGCTGCTGACCACGGCCATCGGCAAGCCCCTGCTGGCCGGACGGCGCGGGTACTCGCCTTGGCCGCTCGAAGTCCCGCACAGCTGGACTGCCATTGCCGACTGTGCTCGCGCGCTGGTGACCGTCGCGGCCGACGAGCGCGCGTACGGCCAGGTGTGGCTGGTCCCGACCAACCCGCCGCTGACAATCCGGCAGCTCGCGGATCGGTTCACCCAGGTCAACGGCGCGCCACGGGCCAGGCTGACGGCCCTGCCCTACCCGGCGCTGTGGATTGCGGGGCTGTTCACGCCGATGCTGAAGGAACTGCGCACCACCTACTATCAGTTCAGCGAGCCGTTCGTGATCGACTCCAGCGCTACTACCAGGGAGTTCGGCCTCCAGCCGACGCCGCTCGACGACGCGCTGCGAGCCGCCGCCGCGCGGTTGCGCAGCTGACTTGCGAGCACCAGCCCCGGCCAGCTACTGGCCGGGGCTGCTCCGTGTCGCATACGAGTTGCAAATTACAAACTCGCAAAGACTGGGGTTCACCCCTCCCAGAACCTGCCTGAATGTCCGTATAATGCCTACTGCGACAGTAGGGAGTTACGAAAGATTTTCCCGCTGTGACCGCCTATGGTCGAAGGAGTTGTGGCGTGCGCCCGATTTATCGCCTCACTGCGGGGTTCGCCGCAGTATGCCTGATGACCCTGGTCGCTGCCTGCGCGGCCGGGCACTCCCCAAGCGTCGGCTCCGGCGGCGTGGTGAAGGGCCAGAAGGAAAAGGGCGGCACAGTCACAATCGCTGAGGTCGGCGCGTCGCCCAACTTCATCTTCCCGCTCGTGCCGTCGACCAACTCCAACGGCTACAACGAGGACCTCACCCTTGGCTTGTGGCCCTACCTGGTGTACTCCGGCGATGGCGCGCAGTCCGCCCCGAACCCGCAGGAGAACCTGTACAGCTCCCTCACTTACAGTCACAACGACTCCGTCGTGACGATCGTGCTCAAGCCGTGGAAGTGGTCCGACGGCGTGCCTATCACCAGCCGCGACTTCACCTTCGTCTACAACCTGCTGAAGTGGAACTACAACGACTGGTTCAGCTACACGACAGGTCTGTTCCCGGTCGACGTGACCAAGGTGCTCACGCCGAACGAGCACACGATCGTGCTCGACCTTAACAGGTCGTGGAACCCCACCTTCTTCACCGACGATGTGCTGGCCGCGGTGCCGCTGCTGCCGCAGCACGCCTGGGACAAGACCTCGCTGACCGGCAAGGTCGGCAACTACGACGAGACGAAGGCCGGGGCGAAGGCCGTCTGGAACTTCCTGCAGAAGGAAGGCGGGCAAATGGGCACCTTCGCCACTAACCCGCTCTGGAAGGTCGTGGACGGTCCGTGGAAGCTCTCTCAGTTCCTCAGCTCCGGCTACTACAGCTGGGTGCCGAATAAGAACTACTCGGGACCGGACAAGCCGGTCCTGAACGAGGTCACCTGGACGCCGTTCACCACCGACACCGCCGAGATGGACACGCTGCGCTCCGGCACCAGCCAGCTCGATGTGGGCAGCGTCCCGCTGAACGACGTCCGGCAGCTGCCGGCGCTGGAAGCGGAGGGATACTCGGTCGCGCAGGTACCGAGTCCGGGCGTCGCCGAGATCCTGCCGAACTTCTACACGCCGGTGGCAGGGCTGCTGCTTCGCCAGCTTTACATCAGGCAGGCGATGGAATACCTGATCAACCGCCAGCAGCTCGTCAAGACGGTGTTCGCGGGCTACGCCGATCCCGGTAACGGCCCGGTGCCGACCATCTACGGCCAGCAGTGGGACTCGCCGCTGGAGAAGGCCGGCGGGCCGTACCAGTACAACCCGACCAAGGCCAAGCAGATACTCGCGGCGCACGGCTGGAAGGTCGTGCCGAACGGGACCGATACCTGCATCCGTCCGGGCACTGGCCCGACCGACTGCGGCGCCGGTATCACCGCCAATGAGCCGCTGAAGTTCCAGCTTCTGTTCGCGTCCGGCACGACCTCGTTCGACCAGCAGAACGCGGCGTTCCAGACCACCGAGGCGCTAGGCGGGGTTCACATCACGCTGAAGTCAGAGCCTTTCAACACCCTGGTGTCGACGACAGGGACCTGCAACGCCAAGTCTCATCCGGCCTCTATCTGCAACGACTGGCAGCTTGAGCAGTATGGCTACAACGAGTACGGCATGGATCCGTCCGGCGCGAACATGTTCAACACCGACGCGAACGGCAACTACGGCGGCTACTCGAGTCCCGAGATGGACAAGCTCATCAACGAGACCGAGTACGGGCCGAGCGCGTCCGTCTTCTACCAGTACGAGGACTACGCGGCCGAGCAGCTGCCGCTGCTGTGGCTGCCGAACCCGTCGAACATCATCGTTTACAAGAGCAACCTGGCTGGCGTCACACCGCTGAACCCCTTCTCCGGCACGCTCAACCCCGAGGTGTGGTACTACACCAAGTCCAGCTCATGATCTGGCTGCTGCTCAAACGGCTGGGTCAGTCGATAGCCGTCATTATCGGCGTCATGATCCTGACGTTCATCCTGGTGCACCTGGAGCCAGGCAACACAGCGCGAGCTGTGCTCGGGTTCAAGGCGACACCGGCCAGGGTGGCGATCTTCAACAACACCTACGGGCTCAACCGCCCGCTGCCTGTGCAGTTCTGGCTGTACTGCATCCACGTGCTGCACGGGAACCTGGGTGTTTCATACTCGGCGCTGCAGCCGGTGTCGACGCTGATCGCCCAGCGCCTGCCCCGGGACGTGGTGCTGCTCGGCCTCGCCACGCTGCTGTCGCTGATCATCGGCCTGCCGATGGGGCTGTACCAGGCCTTGCACCACGGCACCATCAAGGACGACGTGGTGGCCGGGACCTGGTTCACGCTCTACTCGGCGCCGGACTTCATGGAAGCACTGATCCTCATCGCGATCTTCTGCGTCCACTTCCACATATTCCAGCCAAGCTTCCCCGGCGGCATCACCACGGTCGGTGGCTTGTTCGAGGATCCGCGCGCGATGGTCCTGCCCGTCGTCGTGCTGGCGATCAACAATGTGGCCAGCTACAGCCAGTACATGCGGTCCTCGGCCATCGAGGAACTCATGCAGGACTACATCAGGACGGCGCGCGCTAAGGGCATGCGGCAACGGATGATTCTGACCAGGCACCTGCTCAGGAACGCCCTGCTGCCGATCATCACCATTCTCGGCCTGTCGCTGCCGGACCTGGTCGCCGGCGCGGTGATCGCCGAGGCGATCTTCAGCTTCCCCGGCATGGGCCTGCTGTTCTGGCAGTCGGCCCTGAGCCACGACTATCCGGTCCTGCTCGGAGCAACCCTGATCATCGGCGTGGCAACGGTACTGGGGAACCTGATCGCCGACATCGCCTACGGCGTTCTTGACCCGCGGATCCGCCATGCAATCGCCTGAGCCAGCGACCGGGCAGTTGCCGGAGGCCCCGGCCGGCAACCCGCTCGCCCGCGGCATGGGCTACCTCCCCGAAGGCGGCGAGGTCGTCACCACCGAGTCAGGGAACCTGTTCCTCAGCGACATCCTGCACAACAAGCGCGCCATGAGCGGCTGCGCGATCGTCTTGCTGCTGGTCCTGTTCTGCTTCGCCGGCCCCCTGCTCTACCACACGAATCAGACCGCGACCAATCTCAACCTGGAGAACCTGCCGCCCGGCGCCGGGCATCCGCTCGGCACCGACGAGTACGGGATCGACATCCTCGGCCGGCTCATGGTGGGCGGCCAGTCGTCGCTGGAGCTCGGCTTCGCTGTCGCGCTCAGCAGCACGGTGATCGGGGCGCTCTACGGAGCCATCTCGGGCATGCTCGGCGGCATCGCCGACGCGTTCCTGATGCGCATCGTCGACACGCTGCTGGCGGTGCCGACCTTCATCCTGCTGCTGATCTGCGCGAGCATGTTCACGCTGAATCTCGTGACGATCATCGCGATCCTGGCGCTGCTGTCCTGGCCGTACGTCTGCCGTCTCGTCCGCGCCCAGGTGCTGGCCCTCAAAGAGCGCGAGTTCGTCCAGGCGTCGACCGCCATGGGCTCGACGCGGATGCGCATCCTGTTCCGGCACATGGTGCCGAACACCTTCAACATCTTCATCGTCACCACGACCTTCGCGGTGGCCGACTCCATCTACGCGCTGTCTGCGCTGAGCTTCCTCGGCCTCGGCCCGCCGCCGCCGTTCGCGGACTGGGGCACCATGCTGACGAACGGGGTGAATGACCTGTTCGACAGCTACCCGTGGGAGGTCTACCCGGCGCTGGTCATTCTCGTCATCACGGTGATCGCGTTCCGGCAGATCGGCGACGCGCTGAACGACATCGCCTCGGCGCGCTCGTCCCGGCGTTAGCTCTCCAGCCAGCACGGCGTTAGCCTCCAGCCAGCACGGCGT
>Ga0335074_10013511_pt1 | contig 11475 bp, 7 predicted proteins | sample Lox_Sample_23_FD_206715 | JGI IMG/M metagenome (GOLD analysis project Ga0335074, IMG submission 206715) | Soil microbial communities from Loxahatchee National Wildlife Refuge, Florida, United States - Lox_Sample_2.3 | ecosystem: Environmental > Terrestrial > Soil > Wetlands | place: USA: Florida...
CGTCGGCACGTGGGGCCCGCGGCTGGCCGCAATTGGCGCCGCCATCGCCGACGAGGTCAAGGTGGGCGGCTCGGCCAACCCGGCCATGGTGCCCGTGATGCGCCGCTGGACCGGGGCGGGCGTAGCAGGTAGGGGCCCGGTGGGCATCGTCATAGGCGCTGTGACCGTGGTCGACGAGGACGGGGCCTCGGCCCGTGCCCGCGCCCGCCGGGAGGTTGCACCCTACCTGGACGTTGTCGGGCGTCTCGACCGCACGGTGGAGATCCCGGCTGGCCTATGGGCCGACCTGAGCCGGGCCCTGCGCGAGTCCGGGCCGGCGGCCGCGGCCCGTTTCGTCCCCGACGATGTCCTCGACCTATTCGCTTTCGCCGGCACGCCGCGCGCCGTCGCGGAACACGCCTTGCGCGTGCTCGACGCCGGGGCGGACCGTATCGAGTTCGGCACCCCTCACGGCCTCAGCGACGACAGGGGCTTGCAGCTGCTTGGCACTCAGGTGCTCCCCGCCGTCCGCGAGGAGCTCGAGGGCGGCTGACGGCGGCGCTAGTTGGCCGCCGGTTGGCGGGGTTTGCTGAGCAAGCAGCGCGAGCCCCACCCGGGCTCGACCGCGACGACGGGTGGGTCTTCGACGCGGCAGCGCTCCACGGCGTCTGGGCAGCGAGGGTGGAACCGGCAGCCCGACGGTGGCCGGGCCGGGTTGGGCACGTCACCGGCCAGTTCAGACGGCAACGCCGAGCGGGCGCCGGGGCGGGGGACGGCGGCGATCAGGGCGCGGGTGTACGGGTGGGCCGGCTCGGCCCATATGGGGGCGGTCGCCCCCTCCTCCACTATGCGCCCCAGGTACATGACGAGCGTGCGGTGCGCGATCTTCTGCACCACGGAGAGGTCGTGGGAAATGAACAGCATCCCGAGGCCGAGCCCCGCCACGATCCCCGCCAAAAGGTTGGCAACTTGTGCCTGCGCCGACGCGTCCAGGGAACTGATCGGCTCGTCGGCAACGATGCAGCGCGGCTCGGTGGCCAGTACCCGCGCGATGGCGATGCGCTGGCACTGGCCGCCCGAGAACTCATGAGGGTAGCGGTGAGCGATGTTGGCGGACAGGCCCACCCGTTCGAGCAGGGCCGCCACTCGCCTTGTGGCGTCGCCGTCGTCCAGCACCGCCCCCGTGCCGAGCCGGATGGCGTCGGCGATCTGGCGGCCGATGCGCCGGCGGGGGTTGAGCGACGCGTAGGGGTCCTGGAACACCATCTGTAGCGAGCGCAGCGCCGCCGGACGGGTGCCGTGGCCCAGCGGGCCGACGGGTTGTCCCTGGTACCGTACGCAGCCGGCAGAGGGCGCAACCAGTCCCACAGCGGCACGGCCAAGCGTCGACTTCCCGCAGCCCGACTCGCCCACCAGCCCCACGACCTCACCGGCACCCACAGAAAAACTGGCCCCGAGGACCGCTCGCACCGAGGGCTGGCCGCGGCGGGGGTAGGAAACATCCACGCCCTCCAGCTCGAGCAGCGGCACCCCGGCACCGCCGGGGGACAGGACGCTCATACTTGGGCCACCTCTGCAGGGCCCACCGGCTGCCCTCGCTCGCCCCGGAGGGGGTCGACGTCGCAGGCCAGCCGGCGGCCGTGTTCCACGGTGCGCAGGACGGGCACGCTGGTCCGGCAACTTTCCAGGGCGTACTCGCAGCGGGGATGGAAGCTGCACCCCGCAGGCATGTTGTCGAGGCCCGGCGGCGCGCCCTGGATGGGCACCATGGCCGCCCCCACCCCCGCCGCGCCCGGCAACGAACGCATCAGCCCATCGGTATATGGGTGGCGCGGGCGGCCGAGGACTTCTCCCGTGGTGCCGTACTCAGCCACCCGGCCGCCATAGAGGATGCAGATACGGTCCGAGACGGTTGACATGACCCCGAGGTCATGGGTGATGATCATCACCGACACGCCCCGTTCCCGGCGCAGCCGGTCCAGGAGGCGCAGGATCCCAGCCTGCACGGTGACATCGAGCGCCGTCGTGGGCTCGTCCGCCACGAGCAGCTGCGGTTCGCAGGCCAGAGCCATAGCGATAGCTATGCGCTGGCGCATCCCACCCGAAAATTGGTGGGGATGTGCGAGAAGGGCCGCCTCGGGATCGGGGATGCGCACGGCTTCCAACATCTCGATGGCTCGCCGGCGCGCCTGCTCGCGGGAAAAACCTAGGTGGGCACGGACATGTTCGGTCATCTGGACCTCGATGCGGAGCAGGGGGTGCAAAGAGGTGGCCGGATCCTGGGAGACCAGTGCCACTTCCTTGCCCCGGACCCGGCGCAACTGGCGCCGGCTGAGCCCGAGCAGTTGGCGCCCTTGAAAGCGCACGCCGCCCGTAGCCCTGGCGCCGAGAGGCAAGAGGCCGAGGATACTAAGTGCGGTAATGGTTTTCCCCGACCCGCTTTCCCCCGCCACACCCAGGATCTCGCCCGGCCCAATGGAGAACGACACCCCGTTGACCGCCCGGCGCATGCCACGGGCCGTGCGTAGGGCCACGACCAGGTTGTCGACCTCGAGCACGGGGACGTCGCTCACTTACGGATCATCCGCGCCGTGCGCGGGTCGAGCATGTCGCGCAGTGCATCACCGAGGAAATTGAACGCGAGGACGACGGACAAGATTGCGAGCCCCGGGAACAGGCCGATCCACCAGCTGTTGAAGTTGTTCGCCCCTTCAGAGACCATGGCCCCCCATTCGGCTGTCGGCGGCTTGGCCCCGAGGCCCAAGTACGAAAGCCCGGACAGCAGGAGCACGGCGTTGCCAATGTCAAGCGCCGCCAGCACAAAGATAGGCCCGGCGATATTGGGCCGGAGCTCCACCCAAAGAGTGCGCCAGGTCGAGCTGCCCAAAAGTCGGGCCGAGGTGACGTACTCCGAGGAGCGGGCACCCAAGACCAAACCCCGGGCCAGCCGGGCGTACGACGGCCACGACACGACGATGACCGCCAGCACAGCGTTGCGCAGCGAAGCCCCAAGAGCGGCGGTCACCGCCAGAGCCAGGATGATCCCGGGGAAGGCGAAGACCAGGTCCGCGGCGCGCATGATGACCGTGTCGACCGCCCGCCCGAGAAAGCCGGCGGCCGCGCCCAGCGCTGAGCCGATGAGCATGGCCACGATCACCAAGAAGGTGGCCAGGGGCAGGGAGAGGCGCGACCCGTAGAGCACCCGGCTGAACACGTCGCGGCCAAGCTCGTCGGTCCCGAACAGGTAGAGGTGCGACGGCGCCGCCGTCAGTGGGGCGAACTGGTTGTCCGGCGCGAAGGGAGCCAGTTCGGGAGCGAAGATGGCCACCAGGGCCCAGGACAGGATGATGCCAATACCGATGAGGGCGAGAGGCTGGCGCCAGGGCGGCCGCAGGGCGGCCCGGTCCTTGCGGGTGAGGCGGTCGCTGCCAGTACCCGGATTGCCAGTACCCGGATTGCCAGTACCCGGATTGCCAGTACCCGGATTGCCGGTACCCGGATTGCCAGTACCGGGGTCGGCTGCACCCGGGGCAGCGCCAACGGGCGGCTCCCCGTCCAGGGGGAGCGCTCCCAGGCTCACCGCAGCTCGATCCGGGGGTCAAGGATGCTGTAAGCCAGGTCTACGAGCAGGTTGATGACGATGTAGACGATGGCCACCAGCACGCTCACCCCCATGATGGCGGGCAGGTCGAGGTTGATGGCGCTCAAGTAGGCGTACTGGCCGATGCCGGGCCAGCCAAAGATGTTCTCGACCAGCACGGTCCCCGAGAGCAGGTTGCCGAAGGCGAGGCCGGCCACCGTGGCGATGGACAGCAGCGCCGGCCGCATGACATGGCGGCGGATGACGGTCCACTCGGACAGCCCTTTGGCGCGGGCGGCGCGCACGTAGTCGTTGTTTATGACCTCGAGCACCGAAGCCCGGGTGAAACGGAGCATGGTGCCGATGGTGAACAGGCCGAGTACCATGCCCGGCATTATCAGGTGCTCGAGCGCGTCGACGAAGAGCGACCACTGGCCGCTCAGCAGGGCGTCGACGGTGTACAAGCCGGTCACAGTGTGCGGCGGGTTGACCCCAGGGTTGAGCCTGCCCCCCGAGGGCAACCAGCCCAGGCGGTAAAAGAACAGGTAGAAGACGAACAACGCCACCCAGAACGTGGGCATCGACACACCCAGCAGGCTGAGGACCCTCAGGCCGCCATCAACCGGGTGCCCCCGGCGCACGGCGGCCAGCACCCCGAGGCCCACCCCAAGGATGGTGGACACCACGATTGCGAACAGGGCCAGCTCGACAGTGGCTGGGAAGTACTGGCTCAAGTCGGTGGCCACCGCTCGGTGGCTCTGTTCAGAGATGCCGAGGTTGCCGTGGAGCAACTTCCACAGGTAGATCAGGTACTGCTCGGGTACCGGCTTGTCCAGGCCGTACTCGTGGTTGAAGGCCTTGACGATGGCCGGGTCGCCGAGAGCCGTTTGGCCCAGGTTGGCGGCCGCCGGGTCGCCCGGGACGAGGTGGGTCAGGATGAACGCGACCAGCGTGATCCCGACGACCAGGAGCGCTCCTATCCCGAGGCGCCGAGCGAGGAACCGCCCAAGCCCGGCGGGCGTGGCCCGCCGGGCGCGCGGCGCTGGCGCTAACCGAGGTTGCGCAGGTCTACCAGCCAAAGGCCGTTGGCTTGGAGGTTCTTGATGCCCTTGGTACCAACGACCACCTCAGCCGGCTGGAGCAGGGGGATGAAGGGGCCGGAAGCGTTCATGGCCAGCTGGAATTTCTCGAAGATGGCCTGGCGGGCGGCGACGCCCGTGGTTGTCGCCGCTTGCTTGGCCAGGGCAGCCACCATCGGGTCCTCGGCCACGGTCCAGCCGGCTCGGAGGCCGACCAGGGCGCCGGGACCGAAGTTGAGGTAGTCGCTCGGGTCTGGGTAGTCAGGGCCCCAGAACCACAGGCCCATGGCCTCCGTGCCGGCCCGGTAAGTCTGCAGGCCGACCTGGATGGACTGAGGTTGGAGCTTGACGGTGATCCCGATCTGGTCCAGGTACTGCTGCAAGCGAGCAGCCAAGTCGTCGAAGGAGAGCCCGTTCTCGGTCAGGTCGGTCGGGTAGGTCAGGTTGAGGGTCGGGTTGCCGACCCCCGACTTGGCCAGATAGGACTTGGCCTCGCTCAGGTCGTACTTGGCATCGTCACGAGCCGGCAGCGCGCCTAGGAACGAGCTTGGCACAATGCCGGGGTCCTGTACCGACCCGGCACCGGCCAGCTGCAGCAGGCCGGCGTAATCGATCCCGTAACGCAGCGCCATCTGGAAGTCGTGGTCAGGTGTGACCTTGGAGATCTTGGGGTTGTCGTTGGCGAACATGAAGAACACGTTGGGCGAAGGCCCCTCCAGTACCTGCACGCCGGACATCCCGTTGGCCTGGCTCGGGTCGAGGTCGAGTGCGATCTCGTTGGACCCCCGCAGCACGTCCAGCCGCTCCACAGCGGCCGTGGCCGTGTTGCGCAACACCACCGTCGAATAGGCCGGCGGTGGGCCCCAATAGTTGGGATTGGCCGTCAGGACTACCTGGGTGGTGGTGCTGAACGACTTCAAGATGTACGGGCCCGACCCGGCGGACGTCGTGTCCAGCCAGTTCTCGGCCGTGTCTTTGGTCGAGGCGTTGGCGGCATCGGTGCCGCCGTGCGCCTCGACGACCTTCATGTTCAGGATCCCGGTGGCGGGGTTGGGCAGGATGTAGGGCAGGCCCGGGTTGGGCGCAGCGGAGGTCATGACCACAGTCTCGGGGCCGTCGGCGGAGATGGTCTCGCCGCTCAGCAGGAAGGCCGGGTTGCCCTTCAGGTTGATGAGCCGGTTGAGCGACCACACGACGTCGGCTGAGGTGACGGGGGCCCCGTCGGAGAACTTGGCCTTGGGGTTGAGGTGGAACACGTACTTGCGGGCACCGTCCAGGGTTTGCCAGGACGTGGCCAGGTCGGGGACAACCTTTTTGAAGTTGCCACCATAAAACGTGACCAGCGTGTCATAAAGGGCGTTGACCACCAGTTCGCCGGTGGGCTCGAACATGTGGCCCGGGTCGGCCGTAACGAGCACGAACGAGTTGTCGATGACCAGGGTGCGACCCGCGGCGTCTGGCGCCCGGGTAGAAGCGGATGCTGTCGTCGCGACGGCCCCAAACAAGAGGGCGGACGTCGACGCAGCGACGGCGACCCCGCGGGCAGCAGCTTTGTTCAATTGACCTCCTAGGTGGGTTACCGATTATCGCCGGTCAGGCGATTTGCCGCAATGCGCGCCGGCGCCGCCCGTCGGGGACCGTCGAGACAAGCAGCCACGGCATATCAGGCACTGGTTCAAGGAGGACATGATGGCACACCTCGGGCAACGCTGGGGCTCACAGCCGGCGCGAACCGCGCCGGTCGTCCGTTGGTGGTACAAGGATGGTCTTGAGGGTGGCGCGCCAGCGCCAAGATATGCTAACCCACACAGAGGAGGTCGCCATGAGCGACGACGGCGCACCACGGACAGCCTGGTTGAAGGATGCGCGCTTTGGGCTTTTTATCCATTGGGGCATTTACTCGGTACCCGCCAGGCAGGTCGGCAAAAATAGCCTGGCGGAATGGATAAAGAGCCGCGAGCAACTGAGCGACCGCGATTACGACCTGTATTTCGACCACTTCGACCCGGACCTGTTCGACCCCGAAGGTTGGGCGCGAGAGGCGGCGGACGCGGGCATGCGCTACGTCGTCGTGACGACAAAGCACCATGACGGGTTCTGCCTGTGGGATTCCGCGTTTACGCGCTACAAGGCCCCCAACACACCAGCGGGCCGGGACTTGTTGCGGCCGTTGGTCGAAGCGTTCCGCTCTCGGGGCCTCAAGGTGGGCTTCTACCACTCCCTCATCGACTGGCACCACCCGGAGTTCCCCTTAGATGGTTTCCACCCCCAGCGCAACGACGAAGAGCTCAAGCGCGATGCCGCCGGCCGGGATATCGCGAAGTACCGTGCGTACCTTCATGGCCAAGTGCGTGAGCTACTGACCGGCTACGGGCGGGTCGACTACATCTTCTTCGACTTTTCCTACGGCCCCGGACTGCGCCCCGAAATATGGGGCGGGAAAGGGCCTGACGAGTGGGGCTCCGACGAGCTGTTGGACATGGTCCGCCAGCTGCAACCAGGGATCGTGGTCAACGACCGGCTTGGGCTTCCCGGCGACGTAACCACCCCGGAGCAGTACCAACCAGCGAGCCCACTGCCGCTCCACGGCGGCCAGAGCCTGTGGGAAGGGGAGCAAACCCTGAACGGCAGCTGGGGTTACGACCGCGACAACGCCGAGTGGAAGCCCCCCGAGATGCTTGTCCAGATGCTCGTCGACGGTGTGTCGAAGGACGGCAACCTACTTTTGAACGTCGGGCCCACAGCGCGCGGCGAGCTCGATGACAAAGCCCTCGAGCTGCTCCGTGAGATCGGCAAGTGGATGCGCCGGCACAACGGGGCGATCTACGGCTGCGGGCCAGCGCCTTTTACCGCACCACCGGACTGCCGGTACACCAGCAAGGGCAACCGCCTCTTCCTGCACGTATTTTGTTGGCCGTTCGGTCATTTGCACCTGAGCGGCCTGGCCGGGCACGTCCAATTTGCCCGCTTCCTCCACGACGGCTCCGAGGTGCAACGCGAAGAGGTCGACCCCGCCCAAGTGCCCAACACCGTACGCATGGCTGGCCTTCCTCCGGGCACGTTGACCCTCAAGCTGCCCGTGCGGCGCCCGGATGTGCTCGTGCCCGTCATAGAACTGTTCCTGCGTGATTAAGGCAATTAGCCAGCAGCGAGGCTAGCGGTAAGACGCGGCTTGGAGCTCGTACAGCTCAGCGTAGGTGCCGCCGCGGGCGACCAGTTGGGCATGGTTGCCGTACTCGACGATGCGCCCTTGGTCCACTACGACGATCAGGTCGGCCAGGCCGACCGTTGAGAACCGGTGGGAAACCAGAAGGGTGATCGCCCCCGAGGCTGCCCCGGCGCGTCGAACAGCGCCTATATAGCGCTCGAATATCGCGCTCTCGGTCGGGGCGTCCAAACTGGCCGTGGGCTCGTCGAGCACGAGCAGCAGTGGGGCCTCTCTCATCATCGAGCGCGCCAGCGCGAGCTTCTGCCATTGGCCGCCCGAAAGTTCTTGCCCGTCCGCAAAAGAGCGCCCGAGAGGTGTCGCGAGCCCCTCTGGCAGCGCGGCGACGACGTCATCGGCGCCCCCTTGGCCGACCGCTTTGACCACTGCCTCTTGGTCGTCCAGGCAATCGAGGTCGCCGATCCCCACCACCTGGTTGGCGCGCAGTTCAGGGCGCAGGAAATCCTGGAAGGCGGCCGAGGTCCGGGAGCGCCATGCGGCCAGGTCGAAGCTCCGGAGCGGGACACCGTCCACCAGGATCTCGCCGCCGGAGGGTTCGTACATCCGGGTGAGCAGTTTGACCAACGTCGTCTTGCCCGCCCCGTTGGCCCCGACCAGTGCGACCGCGGCACCGGCCGGGAGCTGCAAGTTGACATCGGTTAGCACGTCGGCTCGAGTCCCCGGGTAGTGAAAGCTCACGTGCCGGAAGGTGACCCCCGCCGCCATACGTGCGGGCACAGGTAACGGACGAGCGACCGGCGCCAGTGAGGCGACGGCGCGCCGCGATTGTTCCGCATAGTCCTCGAGCCAGAACAAGCGCCCCGCCGTCCGGGTCATAGTGAGCAGCTGGCCCACGGAACCTGCTGCTTGAGCCACTTGGAACTGCGCCCGCTGCACCAATGTCACGGCCAGCACGACCTGGCCGACCGAGGCCTCGTGGTGAGCCGCGCGCACTGCCACCGCCACGACGGCGGCGCCGAAGCCGGCGGCGAACACGAGCCATCCAGCGGCGCCTATCGAACCCCCGGCGATCGACGCGCGGACCGTGCCCTGGGCCACCCGGGCGCCCGCCTCACGGTGACGTTCCCGGAGCAACGGCGTGAGGCCGTACACCCGCAATTCCTTGGCGGGGCCAGCGCCGGCGGCGATGTCGAACAGCTCGTTGGCGAGCCGGCGCTCCTCGGCGAGACGTTCGTCGGAGCGCTGCCGCAACCAAACGGACAGCCGTTCGCCCGCGACCGGCACCACCGTCACCAAAGGGAGCAGGGCCAGCGGCCACCAAACCAGTCCGAGCAGCACGACGACGCCGGTGATGCGCACGAGCACGGAGAAGACGATGATGCACTGGCGAGGGCCGTTGGCGAGAAGGGGACGGTTCTCGTCGAGAAGGTCGAGCTCTTTTAGGTACTCAGGGTGCTCGTGGTGCTCGATCCCGGCGACTGACCCGAGCACCACGGCTATGCGGGCCGAGAGGTGGAGGTTCACCCTGTCGCTCAGCCTGACGCCGGCCGTGGCGGCGTTGTTGGAAAAGACCCACTGGAGCGAGTAGAGGCCACAGACGAGGGCGGCGCCGGCGACGATGCCCGAGCGGTCGTGGGCAAGGAAAGCGTCCACCATCACTTTGATCCCGACCGGATAGAACACCGACGCCAGGGAAGTCGCCATGTAAAGGGCGATGGTGACGCCCATCCACCACCCGGAGGCGGCGAAACCGTAGCCGACGAGGACGCGCAGCAGCCTTCTCACGAGCTTTGCCGCCCGCTCTCGTCGGTGCCATCGCCTGATGCTGATGCAAAGCGCTCAGATTGGGCAGCAAACATCTGGGCGTAGCGGTGGCCGGCCTTTACCAGGTCGTTGTGGGTGCCGGTCTCGACGATGGCGCCGCCGTCGAGCACGCAGATGCGGTCGGCGCGGCGCACCGTCGAGAAGCGGTGCGAAATGATGAGGGTCGTGAGGCCCGCGGTTATGTCGAGGAAATTGGCAAAGAACTCCGCCTCACCCCTGGCATCGAGCCATGCAGTCGGTTCGTCCAGCACCAGGATGCGGGCGCCGTGGGCCGCGGCCATCAGCGCCCGGGCCAGCGCCACCCGCTGCCATTGACCGCCCGAGAGGTCCGTGCCTCTGTCGTACTGGCGGGACAGTTTGGTCGCCAGCCCGAAAGGCAATGAGCTCAGCACGTCGGTTAGACCGGCGCGGGCGGCGGCGCTGCGCACGGCATCGAGGTCTTCGAGGTGCTCCACCGCACCAACGCCGATGTTCTCGGCCGCCGAGAAAGGGTAGCGGACGAAGTCTTGGAAGACCACCGCAACTTGGCGTTGCCATGCCTCGGGCGGGGTGGCAGCCAGGTCCGTCCCGTCCACGGTTATCCGCCCACCCGAGGCTTCGTGCAAGCGAGCCAGAAGCTTGACGATGGTCGTCTTGCCCGCGCCGTTGTAGCCGACGATGGCCGTGGACTGGCCGCTCGGGAGATCGAGGCACAAATCGCGGAACACCTGCCCCTCGCCATGGGGGTAGCGGAACGACACGTGCTCGAACCGCACGCCTCGCCAGGCGGAGGAGCCTGGCGCGTACTGTGCCGTGCGCTCGCTGCTGCCGAGCGCGGGCGCGGGTGCCTTAGGTGCCTTGGCGGGTGCCGCCTCGGCACGTGGGCCGGTTGGCGGGCGCAGGCGCTCTTCGAGCTTTTCCAGGTTGGGTAGCGCGACGAGCTGGAACTCGAGCGCGACATCGGTCCAGCTGACGTCGCCCACTTCGGCCGACGCCACGAGCATGGGCAAGTACGTCGACAGGCCGGTCAAGGTCAGGTCATGGTCGTAAGCGCCCAGCGCCAGGACGGCGATGGCGGCCGCGTAACCGGCCGCGACCAGGCCCCCAAGGCGGGTAACGCCTATGTTGTAGCGGCGCATCCCTTGCCAGGTCTCTTCCATACCGCTAGCCCACTGCTCCCGGAAACGATCGACCAACCAGTTCCCAAAGCCGAACACCCGGGTTTCCTTGGCCACGGGCGGCTTGACCGCCAGTTGCTGCAGGTAGCGCGCGCGGCGCATCGGGCCCGCCGAACGTCCGAAGGTGCGGGCGTTCTCCGCGGTAACGCGCTTCAGAGGCGTCCGGACGCCCACCCAGAGGCAGAGCATGCCGAGGCCCAGCCACCAGCGGTAGGTGCCCAGCACGGCACAGGCCAGGACGCCGGACAGCCTGGTACCGGTGACTATCGCCAAGCTCATGGCTGCGTCTGCCGGGTAGAAGCTCGTCAGCTTCCCGTTCGCCAGCTCGAGCTCGTCGAGCACGGCAGCGTCTTCGAGGTGCCCGGTGCCGTAAGGGGCCGATACCGCGGCGATCAAGCGCGCCTGCATGGCGTAGGTGAGCTGGACCTTGAGCACCGAGCTGATCGTCCCTTGAAGCGGGCCAAGTACCAGGTTGGCAGCGTAGGCAGCGACAGACAGCGCGAGTACCAAGAACAGGCCGTGGCCCTGAGGGGAGCCGAGGCCGTAGTGGGCCGCGGCGGGGATGCGGCCAACGACCTGGCCCATGGCGGCCAGTGTCATGACCGGCAAAGTCGCAGAGAGCAGCACGAAAGCGGCCAGGGCGACGCTCCAAGCGCGGCTGGTCTGGAGGAGCAGCCTGACCACGCGCAG
>Ga0335074_10013512_pt1 | contig 11475 bp, 10 predicted proteins | sample Lox_Sample_23_FD_206715 | JGI IMG/M metagenome (GOLD analysis project Ga0335074, IMG submission 206715) | Soil microbial communities from Loxahatchee National Wildlife Refuge, Florida, United States - Lox_Sample_2.3 | ecosystem: Environmental > Terrestrial > Soil > Wetlands | place: USA...
GAGACGCAGCGCCAGCCGGCGCCGGACCCAGGCGGCGCCTGACCGGACCCGGGTAGCGCTCGTTCAGTCCGCCGGCCGTCAGCAGCCCCAGCAGCGCGCGCTGCCACTCACCGGCGGGCGGGCGGTTGACGCTGTGCCGGCCCAGCGCGCGATAGAGGAGATCACGCAATTCGACGGGCATATGCTTGAGGTGAGGCGGGACGCTACGGGCGTCGTGCGAACGGGCGAACAGCCGCAGGACGACGAGCCCCAGCTTGTAGGCATCCGCCGCTCGGCCATCCGCCGCCTCCGCGTAATCGGACGGGATGTTCCAGTCGCCGGTCTCGACGGTGGGCAGCGCCTGCCGGCCACGAAACACCATCGAGTCGCAATCGATGAAGCACACGTCCGCCGCGCCGGAGCGCAGCGAGACGAGGAGGTTGTTGGGTGCGATGTCGCTGACCACGATCGCCTGCTGATGCAGGTACGCCAGGGCGCCGCTGATCCGCTCGGCCACGCGGGCCCGGGTGGTCGTGTCGAGCCGGACGTCCAGTCCGCGCTGCTGGAGATAGTCGTCATACCCGAGCAGGTGCTCCAACGAGAGCAGCACCGATTCCTTGCGACCGCTCGGCATCAGGAACGGGATCGCGAACCGGGGCCTGACGTCCCGCATGGCGATGCCGACCGGCCGCGGCCCATCCGTCACCACGGCCAGCGGCCACGCGGTCAAGTGCGCCAGCCGATGGCGGTGCTCAGTCTCGATCGAGCGCTCCCACCCGACCATGGCGCCGAGCACGTGGGCAGCCTCGGGCGCAGGAGGACGCCGGTACAACTTGACCACCAGGCCGTCGTAGCCGAGCCTGGGCGGGGTCGCAGTCGGGCGGTAGACGCGACCCTGACCGCCGGCGCGGCCGACCGGGTCCAGCGTGCCGAACTCCGTGATCGAGACCTCGGCACTCATGCCTGTGGCCATACCGCGACCAGGCTGCGGTCGTCGTCGTAGGTACTGCGACTGAAGTCCACCAGGCGCGCGAAGTCGACAATGTCAGGCGGGCGCCGGAGCTCCCGGGCCAGCGCTTGTCCCACCTCGCCGGTGCCGTCGGCCAGCGGGAGCGAGACGCCGTCGGTGCACATGAGCAGCACGCTACCCGGCCGCAGTGCACACTCCGCGGACCGCACGGCATCCGGGGTCCGGGGCAGCGCCTGGATGCCGCCTCCCAGCAGCTGGTCAGGCGCGACCGCGTCCCCGGCCACGGGTTCGAATCCGCCATCGGCCAGCAGGAAGGCCGGCGAGTCCCCGACGAAGGCGACCTGAGCTCTCCCGCCCGCGATCGCCGCCACCAGCAGCGTCGTGGCCAGGCGGTCTGACGCCGCCTCCACCCCCGCCTCGGGATCTCCGCTGTAGCGGCGGTGCTCCTCGACCAGCGACCAGGCGGCCTGCTCGAAGACCTCGCCCCACTCCAGCGCCTGGGCCCGCCGGTCGAGCTGGCGGACCACGGCCGCGGTCGCGTAGCGTACCGCGAGGGCAGCGCCGAGATCAGATCGCTCGGCCGCCGAAACACCATCGGCCACCGCCACGACCACCGTCCCCGTGTCCTCGTGCACGGCCAGGCACAGATCGTCCTGACGTGGGCCGCCCGCGTAGCGCTTGGCCAACCCGCGGATCGAGGCGGCCCTAATCGTCAGCCCGAACGCCGTCCCCCCGTCCGCGATGCTGTCAGGCCGGTAAGGCTCGGTCCCGGCCAGACGCACCTCGATCTCCGGCCCGGGCTCGCCGATCGTGACCGGGCCGCGAACCAGGCGCGGGCGCCGACGAACCCCCCGCGAGGCCGTCATGGCAACGTCTAGACGAGCGGCGCGTCGAGTTGCACGAACCCATCCGGCTTCTCGAACTCGATCGTGCGCTCGCCGCGGTCGAGCCGCTCGGCCGAGGACACCATCGAGTTCAGCATGGCGGTGGCGAATTCCGAGATCGCCCCCGCGGTCGAAACGCCGTCCAGCATCATGAAGGCGAACCGAGGGGTGGTGGCCAGCTGTTGGATGACCTTCGGGTCGGCCTCGCCCACGCCGAACGCCAGGATGTTGGGCCGCTCCTTGAAGCCCGGATCCTTCAGCTCCTGGAGGCACGCCTGCCACTTCTCCTCCTTCTCCGTGGGCAAGCCGTCGCTGAGGAAGAATACGGAGGGCCGGTGAACCTGATACCCGGCCGCCTTCAGCAGCGCGACGTCGGCCGGAATCGCCTGGCGCAAGGCCTCGAAGGCGCTCGCGTAGCTGGTCCCCCGGCCCCGGGGCGAGAGGGTTGGCAGGATCAGCTCCTCGCTGAGCTCGGAGAGCTCGAGGCGGGTCTGCGCGCTGTCGGCGAAGGTGATGATGCCGAAGCGGACCTTCTTGCCGATGAGCGGATGCTTGGCGACCTCGTCGCGCAGGTCGAGCAGCCCCTGGTTCACGGCTTCGATGGGCCCGCCGGCCATCGAGTGGGACTCATCGCCCACGAAGTACATGGGCAGCACCTGCCCGATCACCACCGGCGCAGGCGCGGATCCCGGCACCGGTTCGGTCGCAGGCTCAGGCGACGCCGGCGTCGGGGTGGGCGCCGGAGAACCCCAAGTCTCCGGCGCCACCGCTGTGGCCTGTGATGTTCCAGACGGGCGTCTGAGCTTCATCGCGTGCCCGTCAGGAGCTGGCCGTCGTGCTCGTGCTCGGCCCACCCGGACGCCGGAAGGCGGAGCGCAGGATGCTCTCGCAGCTCTTGGCCGCGGCCTGGAACTTCGCGTTCTTCTCGATGCTGGCCGGGAAGATCGGCCCCTTACCCGAGGTGTTCGGCGCGGGCAGCGTGTAGCCATTCTTCTTCACGCAGGCGACGAACGAATCGAGCGTCGCGGTCGAGAAGTGGGCGCCGAAGTGCCCGCCCGCTCCGCCGCGGAAGCCGAAGTCGGCGCCGCAGTCCTTGAACGCCGTGGCGAACTTGGAGTTACGGAAGCTGCCGCCGGCGCCACCGGCGCCACCGCCGCCGCCGAAGAAGCCGCCGCCATTCGGCGTCGTGCCCGTGCCCCCGCCGTGGAAGCCACCGGGGCGGCTGGGCAGCGTGACGCCATGGGCCTTCAGGCAGGCGGCCAGCTTGGACCGAGCGCTGCTGGTCGAAGCGGTCGTGGTTGTGCTGCTGGAGCTGGCACTCGAACTGCTGCCGCAAGCGGCGAGGCAGAGGCTGGCGACGAGCGCCACGAGGGCGATCGTCATCCAGTTAGGTGCGCCTTTCTTCATATGCACTGCTTGGGTCCTTTCATGTTCTGCTGATCATCCGCCGGAGCCGAACAGAGAGCTGACGGCGGAGCTTCCGCTCGTAGAGCTGGAAGTGGTGGAGCTGGATGTGGAGGCTCGGGTCCCCGAGTCGGTGACGGTCGTGGCGGAGACCGTGCCGCCTGAGCCCTTCACGCCAGCGATCACGACGGAGTCACCGGGATAGAGCTTGGACTTCGAGACGCCTTCGCTCTTGGTGATCTTGGTCGCGCTCGAGAGCGTCACCTTCACGGTGTTACCGGAGGTCTCCGTGATGTAGAGGGTGTTGCCGTTGACGCTCGAGATCGTGCCGATCGTCGCGCCGCTGGCGCCGCCGAAGCCGGCGAAGCCCCCGGCGTCACCGCCGAAGCGCGAGGCGAAGCTGCTGGCGCCACTGGTGCCCGTGGTCGAGGTTCCCGCGGCGCCCGTTCGACCGGCCGCTCCGGCGAGAGCGGCGAACGGCGATGCGGTGCTGGTGCTGGCCAGCTGCCCCTTCTCGACGCGTACGCCCACGTAGAACCCGACGGCTCCGAGGATCACGGCGAACAGCAGCGCGCTCCACCGGTTGAAGAACTGGCGGCGCGGGCGCCCGGGCAGCTCGCCCTCGGTCTCATCGTCGCCGTAGCGATCCCAGTCCTCTTCGCGACCTTCAAAGGGGATGGCGTTCATGTCAGTTTCCTCTGGTGGTTGACAGCAGTTGTCTCATTCGAATCGCAGCGCCTCGATCGGCCGCATGGCGGCGGCGCGGCCGGCAGGGTAGGTGCCGAAGAAGAGCCCGATTAGCACAGCGGCGCCGAAGGCCACCCCGATCGAGTAGGGAGCTATGACCGGCACCACCCCGGCGATCTTGAACTGGCTGCCGATCACCCCGGCCGCCACGCCCGCTAAGCCGCCGAAGACGGAGACCAGCACGGCCTCGACCAGGAACTGGGTCAGGATGTCGCTGCGCCGCGCACCCACGGCCTTGCGGATTCCTATTTCCCTCGTGCGCTCGGTGACGGAGACGAGCATGATGTTCATCACGCCGATCCCCCCGACGAGCAGGGAGATCGCTGCAACTTCCCCCAGCAGCGTGGTGAACACCTTGCTGGACGAGGTCGAGGCCTGAAGGATCGAACTCTGGTTCTCGACTTCGAAGTTGCTCTCGTCGTCGGAGCTGGCCGTGGGCGGGTCGAGCTGGTTGAGGATGTCGGTGACCTCGGTCTGCGCGGCACTCGTGGCATCGCGTGACTTGGCCTGGACGAGGATCTGGCTGATGCTCCCGTAGCCGGTCAGCGTGTCCTGGACCGCGGTCAGTGGCGCGATGCCCACGTCGTCGAGATCGGTCGTTCCGTTGGACCCCTTGGAGTTCGTCAGCCCGATGACCTCGAAGTTGGTGCCGTTGACCTGGATCGTGTCGCCGACGGGATCCGCCCCGCCGAACAGCTCCTCATCCACGGTGGGACCGATGACCAGCACCCGAGTGTGGTCGGTCTCATCGGCCTTGGTGAACCAGGTTCCCTCGGCCATCGTGTAGTCGCGGGCCTGCTGGTAGCTCGGCGTCGTGCCCACGAACGACGACGGTGAATACGTCACGCTGCCGTCCGTGAGGGTGACGTCCTCCGCATTGACCACGGGCGAAGCGCTGGCCACGTCGGGCGCCTCGAACTTGTTGTCAAGCGCCTGCGCGTCGGCCAGCGTCAGCCCGGTACTCGCGGTCGGTGCCGCGCCGCCGCCGCCGCGGAACAGCCCGCCCAGGCCGGACGCCGAGCTGACGGTCAGGACGTTGGAGCCCAGCGCGTCGATCTGGTTCTCGACGGCATCGGAGGAACCCGTGCCCACGGCGACGAGCACGATCACGGAGGCGACCCCGATCATCAGACCGAGGATCGTCAGGCCGGAGCGAAGCTTGTTGGCGGCCAGTCCGGACAGCGCCACACGGACGGTCTCGTTCACGCCAGCGCCGTCCTGACCTCGGGCCGCTCGTCGGAGATGATGTGCCCGTCGCGGATCCGGATGATCCGCCGGGCGTGGTGGGCGACCTCCTCCTCGTGGGTGATGAGGATGATCGTGCGCCCCTGCGAGCTGAGCCGGTCGAAGATGCTGAGAACCTCGGACGTCGAGCGGGTATCCAGGTTGCCTGTCGGCTCGTCGGCCAGGATCATCGCGGGGTTGGTCACCAGCGCTCGGGCCACGGCCACGCGCTGCTGCTGGCCTCCGGAGAGCTCGGAGGGAAGGTGGTGGGCGCGGTCGGTCAGCCCAACTGAATCGAGCGCGGCCATGGCCCGCGCCTGCCGGGCGCTGCGGTGCAGCCCGGCGTAGCTGAGCGGCAGCTCGACGTTGGCGATCGCTCGGGTCCGCGGAATCAGGTTGAAGCTCTGGAAGACGAAGCCGATGTAACGATTGCGCAGATCGGCCAGGTCGTCCTCGTCGACCCCGCGCACGTCCATCCCGTTGATCCGGTAGGTCCCGCGCGTTGGCGTGTCCAGGCATCCGAGGATGTTCATCAGCGTCGACTTGCCGCTGCCCGACGCACCCATGATGGCCACGAACTCCCCGCGGTCGATCTGCAGGGTCACACCACGGAGCGCATGCACGGCGATATCGCCGATGCGGTAGATCTTGCGCACGTCGCGCACGTCGATGACAGGTCCGTCGAAGCGCGGCCGCCGCGAGACCGGCGGCGCGGCCTGCCCTTCGCCGTCGGCGTTGCCGCGCTGGGCCCCCGACGCCCGACGGCCGGTCTCCGCGCGGCGCCGGCTCAGCATGCGCTGGGCGCGCTCCATCGCCCGTTGCTGACCGGGACGAGCCGGCCGTGGCATCAGCCGCCACCTCCGAAGCCGCCACCGCCACCGCCGCGGAAGAAGCCGGCGCCACCGCCGAACCCGCCGGCACCGCCGAAGCCGCCGGCACCGCGCACTCCCGTGCCTCCCAGGGTCCCGCTGCTCGAGCTGGTTGTCGCGGTGCTGGAGCTGAGCGCCGGTAGCGTGATCGTCACCACGACGTCGGTCCCTGAGCTGAGGCCGCTGATGATCTGGGTGCGCTCGGCGCCGCGGAGGCCGACCACGACCTCCTGGCTGACCGTCTTGCCGCTCTTCATCACGTTGACCGTGCCGGTCGACCCGGTCCCGGTAATCGCCTGGTTGGGCACGGTCACGCCCTGCGCCTGTCCGGTGATGACGGTGGCCGTCGCGCTCATGCCGGGCCGGACCTCCGGGTTGTTCTGGTCGAGCGTCAAGGTCGCGTTGTAGGAGACGACGCCGTCGCTGCTCGTCCCAACCGGGGAGATGGCCGTCACGTGGGCGCCGAGCTCGACTCCGCTCAGGGCGTCCATGGACACGGTGGCCGGCTGCCCGACCTTGACCGAGGTGATGTCCGACTCACTGAAGGCCACCGTCATGGTCAGCGAGCTCGAGTTGATGATCTCTGCGAAGCCGGAGCTCGAGCTGCTCGAGGAGGATCCGGAGTCCCCAAGACCGCCCGCCGTGATCCCGCCGGCGCCACTGGCACCGGTGCTGTCGCTGGAGGAGCTGGAGGATGAGTCGCTGCTATCGCCCGATCCGCCGGAGATCTCCTGCCCGGTCGAGATGCTCTCGAGCGAGGCGATCGTGCCGCTGACCGGCGCGTAGAGCTTCGTGTTGGCCAGCGCGGTTTCCGCGCTCTTGACGGTGGACTCGGCGCCGTCGACCGAGGCCTCGGCCGAAGCGATGCTCGCGGGTGAGGGGGTGGTCGTGGTCGTGGTCGTGGTCCTGGTCGAGGCCTCGGTCGAGCCGCTGCCGCTGGAGTCGGTTCGGCTCGAGGACGAGCTCCCGGAGCCATATTTGCTCGAGCCGGACCCGGTTTTGGTCGGGGAGCTTGGCGTGGTCACGGTCACGGTCACAACCCGCACCGGCGTGGTGCTCGTCGGGGTCGTCTTCTCGCCCGGTGTGGTTGTCGAAGGCGTGGTCGTGGCCGTGGTCGGGGTCGGGTACCTCCCGGCGTGAGCGACTTCGTCTGAGACGAACTCGGTGGAGCTCGAGCCGGAGGGAACGTCGTAGCTCGTCTCCGCCGTCCCGCCCCCGCCTCCGGCTCCGGAGCCCGAGGAGGTTCCATCCTCGACCGACGTCAAGTTGTCCTGCGCCGCCGTGAGGTTGGCCTGCGCCTCGTCGAGCGACAGCTGCGCCGCCGACGGGTCCAGCGTCGCGATCAGCTGGCCCGCGTTCACGTGCTGGCCGACCTTGACGTAGACGTCCTGCAGCGTGCCGCTGGTGTTGAAGTTGAGGTTGACGTCGGTCGCAGGCTCGACGTTGCCACTCCCGGACACCGTCGACTGCACCACTCCGTCCTCGGCCTCCACGACCTCCCTCGAGGTCCGCGCCGAGCTGGTCGGTGGCCCGATCTCGGTGATGGCGATGACGATCACGGCCACGGCGATGACGCCGAGCACGTACAGGTACCAGGGCGTGCCCGCCCGATCACGGCCTCTTCTCATGTGCTACTCAGCTCCGGCAGTCAGTGCGGCGGAGGTCCTGCCGCGAATATGTGTAAGGAAAGGGAAAAGCGTCGGCCATATAGGTGCGCGAGTCCAATCTAGGGACCTGCCTAAAGGACCGTTCCCTGCAGCGTAAGAATTCTCTGCTAGGAATCCGTAAGAGTTCTCTAGGCTGGGCTGGGATTGGCGCGAGCGCGGGCACCCGCGCCCGCGCCGAACGTTTGTACCCCTTGGGGCGTCAGCTCTTTGTAAGCGAGCGCTGCCTTCTCACAAAGCCAACATTGCCGTCGGCCGGCAACTCGGCGGGCAGCGTGACATGAACCTCGAGCCCACCGTCCGGCGGGGCGACCAACTCCACCCGGCCGTGGTGGGCCTGGGCTACCGACTGCACGATTGACAGCCCGAGCCCGAACCCGCGTGCGCTGCGGTTCAGCCGGCGGAACGGCTCGGTCAGCTCCTGGGCGGCAGCCGGATCGATCACCGCACCGCCGTTGCGCACGACCAGGTGCGCGGTCTCGCCGTCGGTGTAGGTCGAGATGTCGACGTATCCACCCGGTGTGTTGTGGCGGATCCCGTTGTCGATCAGGTTGGCCACCATCCTCTCGAGCAGGTGCGGCTCCCCGTGCACGCGCGCCGGCCTGAGATGCGGGCGCAGCTCGATCCTCGCCTCTGTAGCCGGCGCCCGCCGGTCGGTGACGCAGTCACCCGCGAGCGTCGGCAGGTCGACCGACTCCTCGCGTCCGCTCACCGCTTCGCTGCGGGCGAGCATGAGCAGGGCCTCGATCAGGCCTTCGCTGCGATCGATCGTCTCGCGCACCGCCTCCCCCATCGCCCGCAGCTCGTCGCCGGTGGCGATCGGGTCGGCGAGGGCTACGTCGACCTCGGTGCGCATGATCGCCAGCGGCGTGCGCAGCTCGTGCGAGGCGTTGGCCACGAAGTGACGCTGGCTGGCGAAGGCGGCGTCCAGACGGGACAGCATCCCGTCGATCGTGTCGGCCAGCTCCTTCAGCTCGTCCTCGGGACCGGCGAGCGCGATCCGCTCGCCGAGGTTCTCCCCCGACACACGCCGCGCCGTGGCGATGATCGCCCGCAGCGGACCCAGGGCCCGGCCGGCCAGGATCCATCCGACCAGCACCGAGATGCCGGTCATCGCCAGCAACGCGGCGATGTACTCGATCAGCAGCCGGTGCAGGGCGCCGCCGATGAGCTGGGCGCGCGCCACTGAGAATGCCTCCCGCAGGGGAGATCCAGGCCCGAACCCGTCGAGGTGGTGTCCCGCGTCGGCCGGACGGGGCGCCGCCAAGCCGAGCTTCTCGGCCTCGGTGTGGAAGTTCGGCCGGGCGTTGAGGTTGTGGCGCACAAGCAGGTAGCCGATGGTCAGCAGGACCCCGCCGGTCAGCAGGAAGACGACTCCATAGGCGAGCGTCATCCGCAGCCGGATCGTGCGCGGTGGCAGTCGCATCTACGTCATCCGGTAGCCGACCCCGATCACCGTCTCGACGACCGGGGGATCCCCGAGCTTTCGGCGGAGCGTCATGATCGTCATCCGCACGACATTGGTGAAGGGATCGATCTGCTCGTCCCACACCCGTTCGAGCAGCTCCTCAGCCGACACCGTGGCTCCCTGCGCGGCCATCAGCGTCTCCAGCACGGCCAGCTCCTTGCGGGCGAGATCGATCGGCCGGCCGGCGCGCGTGAGGCTCCGGCGGGCGGGGTCCAGCTCGAGGTCCCCGTGACTCATCACCGGCGGTCGCGCGGGCGCGGCCCGGCGGCTCAGAGCCCGAACCCGGGCGACCAGCTCGGCGAAGCGAAACGGCTTGGGCAGGTAGTCGTCGGCACCCAGCGAGAGGCCCTCGATCACGTCCTGGAGCTCACCGGCAGCGGTCAGCATGAGGATCCCGGTCTCCGGCCGCTCGCTGCGCACGGTCCGGCACACGTCGTCGCCGTGCACCCCAGGCAGATCGCGGTCGAGCACCAGGACGTCGTAGCGGACCACACGGGCCTTGGCCAGAGCATCGGACCCATCGGGAGCGAGATCGACCGCCATCCCCTCGCGACGCAATCCGCGCGCGATCGCTTCGGCCAGGCGCCGTTCGTCCTCCGCGATCAGTACTCGCACTTACATCAGCATGACGCCTTCTAGCTAAGAGCGGGCTAAGAGCTTGGTTTGCGGCGTCTTGTACGATTCTGCCCCCCGACGATTACATCGATCGACGTAACAACAGACAGGGATATCCTCAATGCCCCCGCAGCAGCAGAACCTCGCCGACCGCGGCATGGCCGCCGGCCTGCGCGCCGTCAACTGGTTCGCCTCGACGGAACTGGTCGACCGGCTCGGCCTGCGCAAGCCAACTGAGCGGCTCCTGTACAACGGCTCCAAGACCTCCGTCCGGGTTGCCACCGCGGCCGGGCGCAGGTTCGCCGCCGTGCAGCGGCTCGGACAGCCGGCCCGCCAGGCCAAGACGCGCACCAGCGACCTCTTCGACATCACGCCCGACGACGAGCAGCAGATGCTCACGGAATCGGTCCGGGACTTCGCCCTGGCCCGGTTGCGCCCCGCCGGGGCTTCGGCGGACGCCGCGTGCTCGGCTCCGGAGGAACTGCTGGCCCAGGCTTCCGAGTTGGGGTTGACGATGATCGGAGTGCCCGAGGAGCTGGGCGGCGCCGTGGAGCAACGCTCGGCCGTGACCTCGGTGCTGATGGCCGAGGCTCTGGCCGAGGGCGACGCCGGGATCGCCGTCGCCTGCCTGGCGTCAGCCGGCGTGTCGACGGCGCTATCGCTTTGGGGCGACGCCGAGCAGCAGGCGACCTACCTGCACGAGTTCGTCGGCGAGAGCCCGCCCGCCGCCGCCGTGGCGCTGCTCGAGCCGCGTCCGCTGTTCAACCCGTTCTCGCTTTCTACTTCGGCTCGTCGTGAGGGGGGCGGATTCGTCCTGGATGGGGTCAAGTCCTTGGTCCCACGGGCCGCTTCTGATGAGCTGTTCATCGTCGCCGCTACTTTGGATGGCGCGCCCGCGCTGTTCGTGATCGAGTCTTCGACCTCAGGCCTGTCGGTCGAGCCCGAGCCGGCGATGGGCTTGCGGGCGGCGGGCACCGGACGGCTGATCCTGGAGGGCGCCCGGGTCGCTGACGGCTCCCTGCTCGGCGACGGCGATCCCGAGGTGTACCGCGAGTGCGTGCAGCTGGGACGCCTGGGCTGGTGTGCTGTATCCGTCGGGGTGGGCCGCGCGGTGCTGGATTACGTACGGCGGTACGTCAACGACCGGGTCGCGTTCGGCGAGCCGATCTCCAACCGCCAGGCCGTCGCCTTCATGGTGGCCAACATCGCGATCGAGCTCGAGGGCATGCGGCTGGCCACGCTACGGGCCGCCGGACGCGTCGATCAAGGCGCTTCATTTTCCAGGGAGGTCACTGTGGCCCGGCGCTTGTGCTCCGAGCACGGCATGAACATCGGATCCGACGGCGTCCAGTTGCTGGGCGGCCACGGTTACACGAAAGAGCACCCGGTGGAGCGCTGGTACCGCGATCTGCGCGCCGCGGGTCTGATGGAGGGAGCACTGGTGCTCTGATGATCAATCTCGAGATACCCAAGAAGTTCGTTGGCCTGGTCGAGTCCGCCAACCAGGTGGCGGAGAACGTGTTCCGGGCAAATTCCAGAAAGTACGACCTGGCCGAGCACGAGTACCCCAAGGAGCTCGACATGCTGGCGGCCCTGATCGACGGCATGAACGAGGGCGGCGGTCTGGGCGGGGCGGGCGCCGGCACGGTCG
>Ga0335074_10013513_pt1 | contig 11474 bp, 17 predicted proteins | sample Lox_Sample_23_FD_206715 | JGI IMG/M metagenome (GOLD analysis project Ga0335074, IMG submission 206715) | Soil microbial communities from Loxahatchee National Wildlife Refuge, Florida, United States - Lox_Sample_2.3 | ecosystem: Environmental > Terrestrial > Soil > Wetlands | place: USA...
TGGGATGTGTTGCAGCAGAACGTCGAACAGCGGGTCCAGGTTGTCGCCGTCAGGGTTCTGGCCGTTGGGCGGTTCGGTGGTGCTGGCGATCCCGGCGCGGCCCGACGCGTACAGGGTCGGCAGGTCGAGCGCCTTCTCGGCGGCGGCCTGGGCCTCCTCGTCGAGGTCGGAGGCGACGTCGAGCAGCAGGTCGTGGCTCTCCTCGACGACCTCGGCGATGCGGGCGTCGGGCCGGTCCGTCTTATTGACCACCAGGATCACGGGCAGGTGCGCGGTCAGCGCCTTGCGCAGCACGAAGCGGGTCTGCGGCAGCGGGCCCTCGGACGCGTCGACCAGCAGCAGCACCCCGTCGACCATCGATAGGCCGCGTTCCACCTCGCCGCCGAAGTCGGCGTGGCCCGGTGTGTCGATGACGTTGATGACGGTCATCGACCCGTCGGCGTGCTGACGGTGCACGGCGGTGTTCTTGGCCAGGATCGTGATGCCCTTTTCCTTCTCCAGGTCACCCGAGTCCATCAGCCGTTCGATCGCGTCGTCGCCACGGTGCGTCAGCGCCCCGGATTGCCGCAACATGGCATCGACCAGGGTCGTCTTGCCGTGATCGACGTGCGCGACGATGGCGACGTTTCGGAAGTCCACATTGGCTCTGGCCACGCCGGTGATTGTTTCAGTGCAGGTCGCCTGGGGCGAAATCGAGCGGCTGCGACGTGCGCCCCGTCACAGCAGACGCCGCAGCGCCGGCAGGAAGCCGCGGTCGGCGGGCACCCAGTCGACCTCGTCCAATTCCGCCGCCGTCACCCAGCGCAGCGCGGCGTGGTCATGCGGCTGCGGTTCGCCACCGACCAGCGTGGCCGCGTACGCCCTCAGCGTCAGCGTCGCGTTGATTTCGACGTCGTCGGCCATGCGTTCGCCGACCACGACCTCGACGCCGAGCTCCTCGGCCAGTTCGCGGGCCAGCGCCTCGGGCTCGGTTTCGCCGTCGGCTACCTTGCCGCCCGGTAGCTCCCATCGCCCCGCGAGTTCCGGCGGGCGGGTGCGTTGCGCGACCAGCACCTTCGACCCGGCCACGATCGCTCCGGCGACCACGATCTGGTTGACCATCGCGGCTGACGGTAGCGGGTTGAAAAACGACTCCGTCATCGGCCGGTGAGTCGGATTAACCCGAGGGCGGGGTGCAGTCTTTCCATTCGCCACCCTCGCGCGCGAAAGTTGCGGTGTCCGTCGTACGTCGCGATTCGGGTTCCCTCTGCCCCTTGGTGGAGTTGCTGGCAGTTGCCGTGTCGCCGGTGACTTTGATGTTCGACAGCGAGAATTCGATCGGCCCGTACGCGTTCATGCTTGCTTTGGCCTGGTTGGTCCATGCGGTCTGGCTCTGCGCCTGCGCGCGCTGTTGGGCACACAGCGTCTGCAGAAAACCGTTGTAGTCCACATTGTTGAACGCCGACTGTTCCCGTTGCATCAATGCGCGAATCTGATCCGCGTCGGCGCTCGATGACGACGACGAGGAATGTCCGCCGCACCCCGCGATCGAAAGCGTTATCGCGACCGCAGCTGCGCTAATTGCCTTATTCATGGGCTGCCCTTTCGTCATTGCTGATGGCGATTGCACGGTAACCGGAATCGAATGGCTGCGAGTTTGTCTGGGCAAAATCGTTGGCGGCTCACGCGGGTAGGCTCGAGCGCATGGCTGTGTTAACGGATGAACAAGTCGACGCCGCGCTGCCGGACCTCAACGGGTGGGAACGTGAAGACGGCGCGCTGCGCCGGTCGGTGAAGTTTCCGGCGTTTCTCGCCGGCATCGAGGCCGTCCGCCGCGTTGCCGAGCGCGCCGAGGAGAAGGATCACCACCCTGACATCGACATTCGTTGGCGGACAGTGACTTTCGCGTTGGTGACGCACTCCGAGGGCGGCATCACCGACAAGGATGTCGCGTTGGCGCACGACATCGACGCGATTATCGCCGAGTAGCCTCGCCCGTTTGGGTGGCCCGGGTTTTGCTTGCCGCGATCCAGGCCAGGGTGGCCAGCGTCGCCACGATGTAGACGAGTCCGCCCACGGCCTCGTACCAGGGCCGGGCGTTCTGCCAGATAGACGGCTGGGCGAAGCTCAGCAGCCATGGCACGCCGATCACGGTCAGCACCAGCCAGCCCCAGCCGAGGATCCGTGCGCCGCGGCGATCGGACAACGGTCCGTGCAAGAGCCAAATCATCAAGGGCACCAACCACACCCAGTGATGGGTCCAGGAAATCGGCGACACCAAAAGCCCGAACAATTCGACGACCAGCAGCGGGCCCAGTCGGTCAGCTCCGCGGCCGGCAAGCGCACGCCAGGCAAGCACGGAAAGTATTGCGATAACGACGGACCCGATCACCACCGCGGGGCTGTACCCGGGATCGTGACCGACAATCCGACAGACGCCACCCCGCCAGGACTGGTTGAAAACCGTGCACATCGGCCCGACCCGGTCGGTCTTGAAGATCAATTCGGTGAAATAGTAACGGGTTTCGTCGGGAAGGGCCAACGCCGAGACGCCGATGGTTGCCAGGAAGACGACGGCGGAGAACACCGCGGCACCCCAGCGACGGGCGCCGAGGAAATAGAGCCCCGTGACCGCGGGCGTCAGCTTCACCCCGGCCGCGGTTCCCACCAACAGCCCCGACAACCACCACCGGGTGGTGTAAGCGGCCCACAGTGCGGCGAGCACCAGCACCACGTTGATCTGGCCGTAGTCGAATGTGCTGCGCAGCGGCTCCAGCCAGATCGCGAGCCCCGTCCAGAGCATCGCCAGCCGGCGCCCCTCGCCCGCCGCCACGCCGAGTAAGCGCTGGCTGATCCGCACGACGCCGTAGAGCGCCGCGATCGTGCCGACCTGCCAGCAGAACGCGACCACGCCGAACGGCAAAAAGTGCAGCGGATAGAAGACCAGCGCCGCGAATGGCGGATAGGTGAATGGCAGCGGGAAATTCGGCGTCTGGTCGGCGTAGACGTAGTGGTAGAGGCTGCCCGGTTGGTCGATGGTGGCCGCACCGAAGACGTAGACATGCAAGTCGACGAAGTTGGCGCCATGCGGAGCCCGATACGTCCAGGCCAGCCGGCCGGCGACGCTGACGACGAGGAGCAGCGGGCCGAGCACGTCCGGTGAGATCACCCGCCGGCGGGTGCTGGCTGCCGCCGCGGCGGCCGAGGTGGTGTCGATGTGCACGACTTTAACGGGGTCGCCGCGGGCGTGGCGGCGACCCGTAGCAGCCGGTCCGGTCACCGCCTCCGCTCGGTTCCATAACGGTCGCGTAAATGCCACACGTGTCACTTGAGTCACTTTTACATCAGGCGAACTATCGGCGATGGGACCACTCATCACTAACCCAGGGAGAGTCATGTCAACCGTTCGGACGTTCGTACGCGCCACCGCTGTTGTGGTGGGCTCATCGGCGGCGTTGCTCATGGGAGGTCTGATGGGTACAGCCCACGCCGACCCGGCACCGGCGCCTGCACCCAACATCGGACAGCAACTCGTCAACACCGCTGCCAGCGCGCCTCAGGTGCTGCAGAACATCGTCAGCCCACAGCCCGCGGCGCCTCCGCCGCTGGCCAGTGCCCAGATCAAGATGCCGGCGGCCGGGACCGGTCTGCCGGGAACCAGCCCGTCGCTGCCCGGTGCTTCGTCGCTGATTCCGGGTGCCACCACCGCGACCCCGGCTCAGGCCTCGACGCTGCCCGGCATGCCCGGTTTTCCGGGGTTGACGCCGACCGCACCGGCCGCGACCACTGCCCCCGGCCTCGGCATCCCCGGCTTGACGCCGACCGCACCGGCGGCGACCGCTGCCCCCGGGCTCGGGATTCCCGGCTTGACGCCGACGGTTCCGGCCGCCGCGCCGACCGGACCGGCGGGGTTACTGCCGCAGGCGCAGCTCAACCTGCCGCAGCTGCCGTTCCTTCCGGTGCCGCTGCCGCAGCAGATTTCGCTGCCCGGCGACCTGACGTCACTGGTGACCGGCGGGACCTCGACCCCCGTGGCCGCCAGCACGCCGAGTCTGCTGCCCGGCGTGCTGCCAGCCCCGGTCGCCGCGCCCGCTCCGGTCGCGTCGCCTAACCCGTTGCTGTTCCCCGTCTCCGGCCTGCCCTGATAGCGCACCCGGCCTTCAGCGGCCGGCTAGCGCGACGCCGCGCTAGCCGGCCACCCACCACGATGACGGGAGGAACACCGTGTCCACCACCAGGAACCTGATCAGCGCCGTCGCCGCGGCGGCTATCGCGGCCAGCGCCGCAGTGACGTTCTGCCCCAATGCATCCGGCGACCCGCAGGCGCCTCAGCCGATCCCGGCTCAACAGCTGCCCGGAATGCCGGGGCTGCCCGCGCTGACCGAGTTGAGCCCCATCATCCAGCAGGCCGCCGGCAACCCCGAGCAGGCCACGCAGCTGCTGATGGCGGCGGCGCAGGCTTTCAGTCACAACCCGTCGGCCCCCGATGAATCGAAAAACGTTGCGGCGTCGGTGAATCAATTCGTGCAGGCGCCCGCCGCGGCTGCCCCGGTCGATCCGGCGGCCCATGTCGTTCCGCCCGGTGTGGAACCGGGCGCGCAAGCGCACCTGCCGACCGGCGTCGACCCCGTGCACGCCGCGGGCCCGGGACCCGTGGCCGCGCCCGCACCCGCGAACGCTGTCCCGGTGGCCGCAGCCGCGCCGCCCGCAGGGCCGGCACCCGCCGCTCCGGCTCCGGCGGCCGCGCCCGCACCCGCACCGGCCGCCGCGCCAGCACCGGCTCCGACGGCCGCGGCTCCGAATTTCAGCCCGGACGCGCCGCCCACCCAGGACTTCATGTATCCCTCGATCGGCCAGGGCTGCTCGGTCGACGGCGGCACCGTGATGGCGCCCGCGCTCTCGGTCGCCGGGCCCGCGAAGATCCCCGCCCCGGGCCCCGGCCCCGGGCAGACCGCCTACGTGTTCACCGCCGTCGGTACCTCAGGACCGGCCGACGTGCAGAAGCTGCCGCTGAACGTCACCTGGGTGAACCTGACCACCGGCAAGTCGGGCAGCGCGACACTCAAGCCGCAGGCCGACATCAACCCGCAGGGGCCGACCACGCTGACCGCCATCGTCGACACCGGTTCGGGCAGCGTGATGTCGACGATCTTCGGGCAGGTGTCAACCAAGGACAAGCAGTGCCAGTTCATGCCCACCATCGGCTCGACGGTGGTGCCCTAACCCGGATCTATCCGCCGGTGCGCGCCCAAAGCCGCGCGCGCCGGCGGATCGGCCGTCAGTAGGCCATAAACGCTCAGTAAGCCATAAACAAGATCGCGTCCCGGTCGTACTCCAGACCGGGATGAGCGCTGGCAAGGTGAGCCTGGGTCTGCTCGACCAAGTCGTCCTCGTCCTTGCCGACGATGGCCTCGCCACACGGACAGTTGAGATGCGTCTTCGCCATGCCGCCTATCCCTTCTCTTTCTTAGCTGCCTTCATCTGCTTCTTGTACGACCGCACCTTCTCGAGCGATCTGGAGTCGGCGATGTCGGCGACCGACACATGCGTGCCGGCCTTGCCGTAGTCGCCGGCCGCCGCCCGCCAGCCCTTCGGGGTCACCGCGTACTGCTTGCCGAGCAGCGCCAGGAAGATTCGCGCCTTCTGCTCGCCGAAACCGGGCAGGTCCTTGAGCCGTCGCAGCAACTCGGCGCCGTCCGGGTCGCCGTCGGTCCACAGCGCGGACGCGTCGCCGTCGTAGCGGTCCACGACGATCTGGGCCAGCGCCTGCACCCGCTTGGCCATCGCGCCCGGAAAGCGGTGTATCGCAGGCCTTTCCGAGCAGAGGGCGGCGAACTTGTCCGGGTCGTAGTCGGCGATCTCGGCGGCGTCGAAGCCGCCCATCCGGTCGGCGATCTTCTTGGGTCCGGCGAATGCGGTCTCCATCGGCACCTGCTGATCGAGCAGCATGCCGACCAGCAGCGCCAGCGGGTTCTCGCTCAGCAGCTTGTCGGCGCCGGACTCCTGTGCCAGGCAGAGCTTCACGGTCAACGACATGTTCCTTCCCGTCAAGCAACCCAAGTGCTCTAACCCAACCACAACGGGCCGGGAGAAGTGAATGGCAGCCCCACCACCGTCGCCACGGAAATGGGCAAATTGGCCCATGTGCACTCCGCGCGTCGGAGGAAAGATCAACGGCCATGAAACGATTTATGCGAGGTCGGCGCCCATGATCCCATTACTCAGATGAGCATTCGCGACGAATCGACGGCATCCCGGCAGTTTGTGGCGTCGGCGGCGATCTACTCGACCAAATGGATCAAAGGCACCAAATACTGGCAGGTCGGCTACACGATCTTTTTTGTCGCGTTCGTCGCGATTGCCGGGTGGCAGTTTGTTGGCACCGCGATGGGTGCCAAGGTGCGCCTGCCGATCTCCGGCAAAGCAATTGCTATCGGAATGATGGCAGGGCTGGTGCTCGCCAGCGTCGCGTTTGGCGCGTACGTCTGGTGGCGGTCACGGCGAAAGTACCTCGTTACCGTCACCGGCGAGGGGCTGACCATCAATCAGCGGCCCGGTGATGTCTACTCGCTTGCCGACGCGCAACTGGCTCTGTGGGTGCGCTCGGGAGTGGCGCTTGCTTTGCACTCTGGCGGCCGCAGCTTTGTTTTGGGCGGGCGAGATCGTCGCATCGCCCCGACCACACCGCTGGACGCAGAGCCGATGTCGCTTGTCGACGCGTCGCTATCGGCGTCGGACTTCGACGAACTGCTGCTGCTTGGTGGCCGGGCTACCGCGCGCGGACCCGCGCCGGGCCAACCGACCCGGTGCGTGCTGTATCCCAACTCGCCGGCGACGGGATCACGCAAGAAACAGCAGCTGATTCGATCGGCGGGCGCCGTGCAACTGTTCCTCGACATCGACCACGACTTCCTCCGGGTGATCGATCCAAACAGCAACGCTGTCAACGGGTCTGCCCCGGTTTCCCGCGTGACCGCGACGGCGCTGACGTACGAGATAAGGGGCGACGAGGGGGTTTCGAGGACGCCCACCATGATGCTGGGCGTTCCCGGGATGGAGCCATTCACCGTGGGATGTCTGGGTGCCGCAGGGCGAATAGCGTGGTCTGGCGGCGTCCCGATAACCAAACAAGCACCTACCTGCACGCTCTCAGCGGCCGACTGGCTGACGTTGCTTGAGACGTTTGGATTGACTAAATATCAGGCGGGCACAGCGAAATAGGTTTGGTGTCGGGGCGCTCCCACGTTTCGCCCGCTACGAGTTACGGTGGCGTCATGGGCGGCAGTCACCTCAAGAAGCTGGCCGGGTTCACCGGACTGTCCTGCGTTGTCATCGGCGTCTACCACTTCGTTCTGGGTACCGCGTCGGTACCTGGTGCGACGGACGCCAATGCCACCGTCGACTCGCGCGAGCGGTTCTACTCCGCCTACTTCGCCGGGTACGGCCTGGCTTGGCTGCGGGCCGCCCGTAAATCGCCCATCCGGGCCGGCGACGTGCGCCTGCTGTCGGGCCTGATGCTGATCAGCGCGGTGGGACGGCTGATCTCGCTGTTCGACAGGGGGCGGCCGCATTGGTTTCAGGAAGTGCTGACCGCAGTTGAATTCGTCGTTCCTGCAGCCTTTTTCGCGATCGCGGATGCAGACGAGAACGCAGTAGCCGGCTAACCGCTCTTGCGGCGGAACTCCCTGCGGTTGCCCGCCGCGCCGTGCGCCTGCGGATTCTTGGCGCCGCCGTCCTTGTGGTCGGCTCCGCCCGACGATTTCGCGTTCTTGCGCTCCAGCGCTTCGCGGAACTTGCGTTTGGTGTCGTCCTCCGACGCCCCCGACTTGGATCCAGCCATGCTCGCAGCCTAACGCACGCCGGGCGGCATCCCGTATACGTGCGCGATCGGCAGAGTCAGCAACACGCGACGATCGGTGACCATCGCCTGGCGGTAGTCGTCCCAGTCGGGATGTTCGCCGGCGATGTTGCGGTACAACGTGATTAGCGATTCGACGGTGTCGTCGTCGAGCGCGGCGGCCGGTGGCGTCAGATTCGCGATACCCTCGGCGACCGCATAGGACCAGCCGTCGTCGGAGCTGACCAGCAGCGAGGCCCGCGAGTCGCGGCGCAGGTTGCGCGTCTTGGCCCGCGGCTCGGTGACCGACACCTGAACGGCGGCGTTGCGGGCGTCGAAGTAGTACGTCACGTTGGACAGCTGTGGGCGCCCGTCGCGTTTGAGGGTGGCCAGCACGCCAAGGGAGTTGTCGGCGATCACGGCCAGCAGCTTGTCATCGAACACTTGGCGGCCCATGCCGAAAGCCTACGTCCTACTATCGCGTCGTGACCCAGTACGCAGCATTCCTGCGCGGCGTCAACGTCGGCGGGGTGAACCTGAAGATGGCCGACGTGGCGGCCGCGCTGACCGACGCCGGACTCGACAATGTGTGCACGTTCTTGGCCACCGGCAACGTCACGCTGGACTCGCCGGACGCGGCGGATGCGGTGCGCGCCACGGCCGAAGAGGCGCTGCGCAAGCGGTTCGGGTATGACGCCTGGGTGCTGGTCTACCCGATCAAGAAGGTGCGGGCCATTGTCGACGGCTACCCGTTCGAGGCCGAGGTGGACGGATACCAGTCGTACGTCACGTTTGTCAGCGACGCCGGCGTGCTCGACGAGCTCGCCGCGTTGGCCGATGAAGCCACGGACGACGAGAAGATCGCCCGCGGCCCGAAGTCCGCCGGCGTGCTCTATTGGCAGGTGCCCAAGAACCACACGCTCGACAGCACCATCGGCAAAACGATGGGCAAGAAGCAGTACAAGTCGTCGACCACCACCCGCAACCTGCGCACGCTGGTCAAAGTCATCAAAGCCTAGTCATCGCCGGCGGCCTCGAGGTAGCGCAGCGCCTCGAACTTGCCGAGGCCGAGTCCGCGTGCGACCTCAAGGTAGGCGCGCGCCGCGGCCGCCATCGCGGTATCCGACGGATCGGCGCGGGCGACGAATGTGCCGAATCGACCGCGGGTTTCGACGATGCCGGCGATCTCCAACTCGCGGTAGGCGCGGGCCACGGTGTTGACCGCGAGGCCCAATTCGCCGGCGAGCTCGCGCACCGTCGGAAGTCGGGCTCCCGGTGGCAGGGTTCCGGCCCGAATCGCCTCGATGATCTGGTTGCGCAGCTGGTCGAACAGCGGTCGGCCCGCTTGCCCGTCGACGCTCAGCCATTCCCCCAGCTCCACCTGCTCAGTATCTCGCAGTCCCGCTGGTTTCACTGCCCAGCTTCTCCTCATCGCGCTACGCGTCCCCCTCGCCGCTGCGCGGCTGGAGGCACCCCCACTGCATCGTCGCCGGGCTATCTTGGTGGGGTGCGAATAACGGTCCTGTCCGGCGCGGGAATCTCCGCGGAGAGCGGCGTGCCGACGTTCCGCGACGACAAGAACGGACTGTGGGCGAAATTCGACCCCTACGAGTTGTCCAGTGTTCAAGGTTGGCAGCGCAATCCCGAACGGGTCTGGGGATGGTATCTGTGGCGCCACTACCTGGTCGGCACCGTCGAACCCAACGACGGCCATCGCGCGGTGGCCGCCTGGCAGGACCATGCCGAGGTCAGCGTCGTCACCCAAAACGTCGACAACCTGCACGAGCGCGCCGGTAGCTCGCCGGTGCATCACCTGCATGGCAGCTTGTTCGACTTCCGTTGTGCGACTTGCAATCTGCCGTACACCGGCGAATTGCCCGAAATGCCCGAGCCCGCATTGGAAGTGGAGCCGCCGAGCTGCGACACCTGCGGCGGTTTGATCCGGCCCGACATCGTGTGGTTCGGCGAGGCGCTGCCCGAGGGGCCGTGGCAGCGCGCGGTGGAGGCGACGACCGCCGCCGATGTGCTGGTGGTGGTGGGCACCTCTGGCATCGTCTACCCGGCGGCGGGATTGCCCGAGTTGGCGCTGGCGCGCGGCACAGTCGTCATCGAGGTCAATCCGGAGCCGACGCCGCTGTCGGCCAGCGCCACGCTCACCGTGCGGGAATCGGCCAGCACGGCGCTGCCGACGCTGCTGCAACGGCTGCCCGCGTTGCTGAACTAGCCGGACAACGTGGCGTCATAGCGGCATTTGCTCCCGGACCCACTTAGCGAACACCCCTACCGCAGCGATGAAAACGGCGATGGTGTCGTCGAGCAATTCTTGGTGGATTCCCTGCTCCAAGTCGAGAACGAGCTTCGTGATGAATTTTCCGGCGTTGTGTGTGCCGACGTCAGTGTTCAACGAAACCATCGGCCACGAATTGTCCAGATTCCATTGGTTGCAGGCCGCGACGGCCTCAGTCCACCTCTCGTCAGGAATACGGCGCTGCAGGATCGCGCCCAGGGTCAATATTTCTTGGTTGTCTCCCCTGGCCGCAAGGAGCCACATCACGTCACACCCGGCGGCGTCTACAAACTCTGTTTTGACCAGGTAACCGTCGCTGTCGAGTGTGAACGACAGGCCCGCGGCCGCCAGGAATTTCTCGATCATTGCCCGTGAAAAGGTTTCAACGGTGCCGGTCTTCGGCGCAGGCGCGTAGTCATCAGTCCACGCCGCGCCGTCGTAGTAACGCAGCTGAGTTGTACCACCCGGATCCGGATACCAACCTGCCGGCACCGTCATAATCCGGGCCGCCGCGCGCGGCCCAGCAGGAACTCGGACACCGGCAGCGGCGCCCAGGCCGGCATCGCCCGTTCGCTTCGGGCGCAGTCGATTTCGAATCCCGCGTCGCGGATGGACTGCTCGGTGTCGCGGTGGGTGTGGCAGTTGCCGCACAGCCTCGGCCATATCGTCGCGTCGACCAGTTGCTGGAACCGGCCGCGGAGTCCGCCGGTGGCAACGTGCTCCAAGTAGCGCAGCTCGCCGCCCGGCCGCAACCACGAAAATAGTTGCCGCAGAACCGAACCGGGGTCTTGCACCGAGCAAAGCACCAGCGAGCACACCACCGCGTCGAACGGCTCGGCGGACGCAAAGCTCTCCACCGTCCGGTCCGTCACCGCGACCGGAACGCGTGCGGCAGCGGCCGCCTCGCGAGCCAGTACGGCCAATCGCTGCTCGGGCTCGACGGCGACGACTTGCGTGACGGAATCCGGATAGAGGGCGAAGTTGGTCCCGATGCCCGCACCGACCTCGAAAACCCGGCCCGACAATCCGGCCAGATTCTCTCGCCGCAAATCCCGCATCTGCTCGGTCTCATGCGCGGCGATGGCCGGCCAGATCCGGGCGAAGAACCGATGGTCGACGGTGACCGGAGGCGACGCCGTCATGCCCGCGAGCCACCGAGTTTCGTCAGCCAGTTCAAGGTCTGCTGCGGGGTGGCATCGGCGCCGACCATCCCGATCACAATATGTCCGCAAAACACCGCACCTAGCACCCGCCTAGTGAACGCGTCTACGTCACCGAATGGCAAGTGCGGTTTGGCGATCAGCAACGATGCCACGCCATGGGCGGTGCTCCACAATTCGAGTGCGACGGTCGTGGCGTCGCCGGGGCGGC
>Ga0335074_10013514_pt1 | contig 11473 bp, 6 predicted proteins | sample Lox_Sample_23_FD_206715 | JGI IMG/M metagenome (GOLD analysis project Ga0335074, IMG submission 206715) | Soil microbial communities from Loxahatchee National Wildlife Refuge, Florida, United States - Lox_Sample_2.3 | ecosystem: Environmental > Terrestrial > Soil > Wetlands | place: USA: Florida...
AGTGGAATGATTTCGACTGGAAGAACCGTTATGTGACGATTCAGCGGGGGATCGTGATTGGGAGAATTGGTGAAGTGAAAACGCGCCACTCGAACAAGGCGATTCCACTGGATCCTCATCTGGCATCGATGCTCTTGCAGTACAAGCGAGAGGCAGGTCCGGGGGATTGGGTTTTCCAAAGCTCACGGACAGACAAGCCATGGTGGCCCTGGACAATTCAGCGGAATCATCTGATTCCCGCTGGTATCAAAGCCGGGTTGGGTCGAATCGGCTGGCACACGTTTCGACACAGTTACTCGACAATGCTGCGCGCGTTAAAGGTGGACGTGAAGGTTCAACAAGAGCTACTGCGGCATGCTGATATTCGCACAACCTTGAACATCTACACGCAGGCAGTTCCCCAGGCACTGCGAAACGCGAATAGCAGAGTGGTTCAGATGGTGTTGCCAGAGAGGGAAAGTGCATGAGCAGAACGTGTGGGCAATTCGTGGGCAATAGGCGTGCCCATGCATTCCTTTGCGCTGTTTTGGAGGTGTCCCGATTCCTTGTAACTCCTTTAGATTCTGACAAACGTTAGATTCGACTCCCACACGCTTCCGCCATATCTATCTGACTTGACGGTAGTTGCAAAAAAACGAGGCAGCAAAAGGCAGCAATAAGAGATTTTGGGTGTGGTTCTTGTGCCAATTCAAGCGGCGGCACGGACGGTGGCCGCACCCCTTGATCCCGAGCTTCATGGCCGGCGCCTCTCGACAGGCTGGGCATGCATGGGGCAAGAACTGCAGCGTAACAGCATAGCGTGGTTAGGTTTTGCAACAACTTACAAGACCGCGGGGACTGCCAAACTACGCGGAAGTCGCACAAGACATCGCACTCTGTGGGCTGAGTTGTCGGTTGGATGAAGACAACTGAACCCGCAGCAACCCCACCACATTCGGTTCCCAGAACCCCGTTTGAACGAAGCCGCCGAGAGGCTTCGTTCAAGTCGGCTTCTGCGAAACCACCACCTTTTGATTCGCCTGTGGGGAGAATTTCTGATCCTGGGCTTAGAAGGCAAGAGCAGGAACGCTAAGTAGTTGGTTCGTCCAGCGTTTTCCTATGTTATGCATGACGGTTTTCTACGGTCTTTGTCAATTTCTGTTCCCAAGTTGCACTCCTGCGAATGAGGAAGTCCTCGATGGCGGGCTTAGACCCGCCATGTCGATTTGCTACGCGGCCTTTCGCTTGGACATTCACGACCAATCGTCTCGGAAACAAACAGCTGAATCACTGAAGCTCAGAGTACTCTGCCTTGGCTTCCCTCAGAAGAGTCAGTCCGGGGTCGGCGGCCTTCCAAAGACCAAGCAGCGCCGCAAGCGTTTCTCGTGCTTTTTGTTTTTCGCCGCGAGCAGCGTAGTCCGTCGCGAGCACATAACGTGCTTGCAGCCACCGCTGCTGCGGTTCCCAGCCAAACGCCGGATCGGGATCGCTGAAAATCCTCTCATACGCCGAAATCGCTTTGTCGATGTTCCCCGATTGCTGGTAAGAACGCGCGAGAGCCTCAATCGAGTAGCCCGTGCTGTTTTCCTTATCCGCGAGCGTCAGCAGTTCAACTGCTTTCTCGTTCTTACCAGTCGCAAGCACAATCTCCCCTTCCAGCAGGTGCAAGTAGCCCATCTGTTGCGAGCTCTGCTGATCCGCCAATGGGGCGATTACAGCGGCAATTTGCTCCGCTTTTTGTGCAAATCCTTCTCGCGCGAACTCATCCCCGAGCATTGCTCCAAATACTACCTTCGCCTGAATCTTGTCCAGGCAGGAAGCAGCGTCATCGAGGTTTTGCTTGATGGCTTTCGCATTTCCCGTGCCTTCCGCCACGATCGCAAGCAACAGGTGAACTCGCGCCTCGCTGAGCGGCGAGCGCTGCCCCCTCAGAAGATCAAGCGATTGTTTCAAACGGCTGCCGGCGCTGGCGTACCGGCCGTGGTAAAGGTCCAGAAACGCGAGCGATCGCAGCCCAGTCTCGCGCGTTTGCGGATTGCCAAGCAGCGCAGAAAAAATCTGGTCTGCTTTCTGGTCCTCGCCATTCGCCACAAGCGCAAATCCGTACTCGCGGTTCACATTCCCACTGGTTAGGAATTGCGGATCGAGTTCGAAAGCTCTCCCATACGCTTGGAGTGCATCGGTATATTTACCGAGAGATTTGTAGGCGGTGGCAATTCCTAAGTAAGCGTGCGCATAGTCGGGCATCATGCGAAGCGCTTGCGTGTACTGCTCAATGGCGTCTTGCTGACGGCCGGCTCTGCGCAACAGATTCGCGTAATCGAATCGCATCACGGCGTCGTCCGGATAACGGTTCAAGTAAGCCCGAAAAAGCATGCTTGCGTCGCCGACGTGATTTTGGTTGGCGGCAAATTGTGTTTCGATGATCATCCGTTCGCGATCGGTGGAGCGCGACACCAAGGAAAGCGCTTTCTGGTACTCTTTTTGCCCATCCTCCGGATGACTGTAAATGTAACTGTAGTACGCATTGCCGAGCTCCGCATGAGCCATTGCAAAATCAGGATCGGCCGCCACCGCGGCCTTGAACATTGCTCCCGCCTCTTGATATTTGCCGCGCCGCCATAAGGAGGATCCTTGGGCATATTGCTGCAAAGCGTTCAAGGAACTTGTGGTCACTTGCGGCAGTGGCTTGTTGGCCATGTGAATGTCGTAGAGAGACTCGCCCAAGGCTTCGCGAATCTCCTTGGATAGCGCCTCTAAAGCCTGAAGGACATGATCTTCGCCGGCGGATCGCTCCGTGAACGAGCGTACGGTCTCGCCGGATTGCGGGTCGATCAGCTGCGCAGTGAGCGCATACTCCTGTCCCGTACGCGTGATACTGTTTACGATCAACCCGCGGATATTTTCGCGCTCGCAAATTTCGCGTCCCAGCGCTGGCGTGATCCGTTCGTTCAGCGGTTTCTCCATCCGCTGCAAAACCGAATCGACTCGCGTACGTGGAAAAACGTTTGCATAGCGTGACTGCTCGATGCTCACGGTAAAGGCCGTGGCCAAGGCATTATCGAATCGAGGATCGCCGGTTTGATTCTCGAAGTCCGCAATGAGAACAGAATCGCGCGGGCGGAAGGAAAATGCCGGGCGGCCGTGCATTAGCCAGAACGCGACGCCTGCAACGACAACGAGGGCCCCTGCGATCCCAACCCAAAGGCGCGCGCGGGACGTCGATTTTCTACGGGGCGTTTCGAAGGGTTCCGCAACGAGCGTCTTTGCCGCTGCAGGTTCCGCGCACTGAGAGGGAGGCAGGAGCGGTATGCTCGCTTCGCCATTCCCAGTGTGAGGCAGAGCTTCGTTGACAAACTCGACGGAAGCGAGGAAGCGATAGCCGCGCCGGGGGATAGTTTCGATGTAGCGTGGTTTCTCGACGTCGTCGGAAAGAGTGTCGCGCAGCTTGCTGACCGCCGTGTTCAGCCCCGTCTCAAAATCCACAAACGTATCTTCGGGCCAGAGCCGCTTCTTCAGCTCGTCGCGCGTGACCACTTGCCCTTGCTGCTCGGCCAGCGCCGCGAGCACCCGCAGCGGCTTTTCCTGCAGCCGCATCCGCGTCCCATTCTTGCGCAATTCTCCCGCACGCAAGTCGACCAAATAAGATCCAAACTTGATCAAAGGAGGGCTGGCGGCCTGATTCATTTGCACACCGGGCTGAACTAGCGCGCACTTCCTGCGGGGCTGTCGGGGATACTACCATGAATCCGGCATCTCTTCTATCGTTGCGTGGCCACGTTCCCGTGCGGTAAACAGCCCGTCCCGCAGCTCAAGCAAGCGGCCACGACCGACACCGAGTCACTTTCGTAGCGTATACCAGTCCGCCCCCCCCCCCAATAACCCTAATCAAATCTGTCAGCTACCTGTTAAGAAAAAATACAGATTCACGCCACACGCAGTTTATTGACGCCAGTCAACCTTGCGCCCACACTCCCGCCCATTCGTCCCCAGGAGTCCTTCGCGATGGAGCATCAACTGCCCGTTTCCGACGAAGCCGAATTCGAAAAGCTGCTCGCCTCAGCGCTGGAGCATGAGCGCCAGAGACTGCGCGAAGTCGCCGACGCGCACGAATCTCCCAAGCCCGCCAGTTCCCAAGGATTTGAGAAACATATCTCGAAGGAGATCCAGCATGAAGACCAAGGATAGACACGAAGCGTTTGCGCGAATCGCTCGCCGAAGCGCGGTGCCAGCCACGCTTCTACTGATGCTGCTTCCTGCAGCCCGCATCAGCCGCGCGCAATCGAATGCCAAGCCGGCACCGGTCTCAGCCAGGGAACCCATTGGTGCGATTGCGAAAGCACCAGCCCCGCCCGCCGCAAAGTCGTCCTCGCAGGGCCCGTCCGATGGCATCAAAGTCCACGGCTATTGGACGATCGAGGTTCGCAATCCAGATGGCAAAATTGCCAAGCACCTGGAATTCGAAAACCAGCTTTGCACAAGTTTTGTTGACCCGTTGGACGGTGCCACAGTCCAGGGTGGCGATAGTACCTTGAGTTTACTGATGAGTGGAACTGCTAGCCCCGGCCTGTGGGCGATTTCCCTTGGCGCGCCAGAGAATACCAGCAGCTCGGGCACCGCTGTACCAAATTGCGCCGTCACTCCTTACATTTACTTATCACAGATCGTCACCATCGCCCCAGTTTCGCTGCCAGTCGGTATTCCGGCCTCGCTTAGCTGTAGTCTTAATTCTACGTCGGGCGAAGTTATCAGCATCTCGGGTCCAGTGACCTATCATTGTGACCGCAGTCTAACTGTGTCGAATCCTCCGTCAGGCGGAACTGGAGTCAGTTTGAGCGGTCAGTTTGGCCTGCCACCGGGATTGCAGAGTCTCACGATTTCGGCAGTTCGAACTGATCTCTACACGTGTACGGGATCGCTAGGTGCCCCCAAACCAGCCGATTGCCAAAATATTGCATCAGTCGGCGGAAATTCTTGCATGGTATCGACATACCCAGAAGGTGCCCCCCTCACTACCTCTTCGACGTCCACGTGGACGGGCTGCATCCCCGGTGACTCGAACGTGGTGTCCATCGTAACTTATCCGGTATCGGGCCTACCCGCACAGTCGCCGTTTTCAGGTGTCGTCTTGACCGGCACCGGCGGCGTTCCCGGCCCATTCACCGTTTCGGCGGGCCAGACTGTCTCGGTCACCTGGACCTTTAGCTTTTCCAGTAATTGAATCCCGCCAAGCGGAACCATGCCTCGCAGGAGGCATAAGGAGCAGGCCGTGAAGTGGCAGGACAAAAACCGGGAAGCTTCACCAGAAAGACTTGGACTGCCGCTACGAGTCGCCTTGTACGCTCGCAGAGCCCCTCTCGCCACCCGCTTGCTGGCAGGCTACTTCCTGATCAGACTCGCAACTGTTTGTCCGGTGCACGCGCAGGCTACTCCCGATCAAATTGGTCCCTACCTTCGCACCTTCACTCCCGCTGGCTCGACTCAATCAGTCACATTGAGTCAGCCTCAAGGCGTGGCGATCGATAACCAAGGCACCCTGTACATCGCAGACACCCAAAACTGTGTCATCTGGAAGTTCCCGAACAACGGAGCTCCGTCCATCCTTGCAGGTCAGCTCGGCGACTGCAATTACACCTCCTCCAATCCAGCGCTAAGCCAGCTCCACTATCCCCTGGATGTTGCCTTCTGCAATGGGACAGTTTTCATCGCGGACACCAGCACAGCCACCAATATTGGGCTCCATAAAATAGCGAATGGGGTGTTCAGCGATATCCCCCTGACTTATTCCACGACGGCTGACGCGGCGGGCCTCGTGCAGCCGGAGGCAATCGCATGTGACAGTGCGGGAAACCTTTTCGTTCAGTCGACTTTCATCGCCACGGAAACCGGAGTTCCTCAGTACACTTTGGATGTTTACACAACGAACGGCGTGAGCGCCAACATCGCCTCTAGCTACGACATAACCTTTCAGGGCGTTGCAGTCGATGCGCAAGGAAACGTTTATGCCTCTATCAACAGCGGAGCAGGACAGCAAAGTATCGCCAAATTGACGAGCTCGGCGTTTCCGAATGGGTGGTCAGAAAGCCGACTTGCGCTGCCAAGATATCTGGTAAGTCCCACGCGCATCGCACTCGACACGCAGGGCAATATCTACGTCACTGAGGGCCCCGCGACGGGCACAAGCACTCCCACGGTCTATGTCACGGAGATTTCCTCATCAAGCGGCAGCTATTCTGTTGCATACATCGCCGGTGACGGCTCAACGTCCCCGGTCACCACAGGCTTGGCGTCCGCAACTTCCGTCGGACTGGATAACGTGAACGGCCTGGCGGTCGACGGTTGCGGTTCTATTTATGCGGCCGATACCGGAAACAACCAGATCGTGAAAATCTTCAATCCGCTTACCGCCAGTCAATCGAGTTGCATCTCGGGATCGAGCGCTGGGGGCGGGAGCAGCGGCGCAGCATTCACGACAACCGCCTTGTCCGTCAGCCCAGCCTCGCAACAGGTCACACCTCCGCAAAGCATCTCTTTCACATCCGATGTAACCGTCGGCAATTGCCCATCCTGCACGGGACCTCCCACGGGAAACGTTACCTTTTGCGTCGTTGCGTCCGCCACGATTGCAGGCACCTCTTCCACGCCGTGCTCGGCCGGCACCGTCATGGGCGAAGTCAGCCTAACTCCGCAAACAAGTACGACCTCATACGCAAATCTAACTGTGGGATCCTCCGCTCCCAATTTCCCCATACCTGGAACGACCTACCAAGTTGAGGCCCTCTACACGGATCCGACGGAGGTCCTCCCCAGCAGCAATTCCGGCTCCCTCGCGATCACAATCTGTGGGGTAAGTTGCACCAGTTCCGGCGCCCCGACGCCTCCTCCCGCACCGGCATACCCAGTGGCTCTGACACCGGGCATTTTGCGCGAACCCTTCCTCCAGCCGGGCCCCGTGGCTTTCGACGCGCAGAACAACGAATACTTTTTGAATGCGGCTGCGGGCACGGTGACTTGCATATCGCAGCAGAATCTTTGCGACGGGCAACCAAGTTCGGTCGTAATACCAAATCCATTCACCCTGGCCGGCACCTCCACCAGTATCAGCCTCAGCGCCGCGAGCGATCTGACCATCGGCTCGGACGGAAACCTTTACCTCACCGAATCGGGAAACGGGCACATCATCAAAGTTGTGGGTCCGGCAAGTGCTACTCCGGCTATCTCGGATATTACGCCATCCTTATCACCCGCGCTCAGTTCGCCGATGGGCATCTTTGAAACGAGCGAGGAAGTGTACGTGACGGACTCAGCTACCAACCGAGTCGTCGCATTCCGCCCGGACGGGACTTATCCTTCTGTCCTCTTCCCTTTGACGACGCAGGCTTCGCCTCCACCTGTGGGATCGCTGCTCGGCATCGCTGTAAATCCAACCACCCTGGAGATTTATGTTGCCAACGCCGCTGTGTCAGGGAACGGAGGCAACATCCTCGAGATGTCTATCGGCGGAAATGCTTCCGTTCTCCCCATGCCGCCGGGAGTGACGCTGCAATCTCCGTACGGCCTTGCGCTCGATCCTGCAAACGGACTCTATTTTTCCGATACTGGCACGCATCAGGCCTACCGGATGGATGTCTACGGTAATGTGATCGTGGTAGCCGGCAATGGCTCAACAACGGAATTAGGGCCCGGGACGTCGGCCACTCAGACCGGCTTGGCAAATCCCACGTGGCTCACCGTGGATCCGCTGAACAACATCTGGTTCTCAGACGGCAACTTCATGCGCGAAGTGGACACCAGCACGAGCCTGGTGAATTTCAACGCGATAGGCCAGGAGCGAATAATCTATCTCACGAGCGCTGTCTCCGCCGTGCAAGGCTCCGCCGGGATTTTGCTTCCCCTTGCGCTTTCAGGGCTGGGCGAAGGCAATTTTATGCTCGATTCCACGAACAGCACCTGCCCGCTCACTGCCGTGTATTCCACGTCGATCTCTCTTTCGCCAAACACCTCCTGCGCTATCGACGTGATTCTGCTTTCTGCGGGGAGCGACGCAACTGCGAACATCCAGTTCACTTCAGATATCGAAGAACTGACCGGAGAGTTTACCCCCAGCGTCAACCCGCCCGGATTGCAGCAACAGGTTATTCAGTTAAACGGCACGCAAGCCGCGGGAACAACGGTGCTTCAGATTACTCCCTCCTCTCTTTCGGCTTCCCCTGGTACGGTCAATGTGGCGTATCCAACTTTAAATTTCCTGGTGACGAATGCCAGCCCAGGAGCCACGCTGTCCTTCGGTCTCTCCATGGGCGCGCTTCCACCGGGCATGTCCCTCTCCAGCGCGGGAGCACTGACTGGCATCCCAACACAAACGGGAACTTTCACCTTTACAATCTCGGTCACCGATACGAATGGCGACTCGGGCAGCCAGTCCTACACACTCACGATCAACCCGGCGATCAGCATCAACATCAGTCCCGGCACGGCGACCGTTCCTCCTGGCGCGGAAATTCCATTTGCAGCTAGCGTAATTGGAACCTCGAATCCAGTGACTTGGAGCCTTGCGCCATCATCCTGCGGCATCATTAACGCTGTCGGCGTTTTTACCGCCCCACTGGCGGGCCCATGCACCGCGACCGTAATAGCCTCAGTCACTGCGCCTTGGGGAACCACCGCGACCGCTACTGCAACCGTCACCGTTACTGGTTCCGCCCCTCCCCCGCCGCCAGTGAACCTAACAATAAATGAAACTATTTATGTGGACGACCAAATGAACGATTGGGTGAGCCTTGTTCCGCTAGTCAATATAACGGCGCCCGTTGCGTTCTTCTCGACCGACACTGTCGGTTTCGGCAGTGCTTCTGGCACGCAGACCGTTGCGGTGTCGAATATCGGTGAAAGTCAAACCGGCTTGCAGCTGGCCAACGCTGTAATCACTCCCGCCGGGACATTTTCTCTAGGCACGATAAGTTGTTCGAATAACGTGAACACGTTCGCGACTACGCTTCCCCCCGGGGGGACGTGCTTGGTTTCCATCACGTATACGGCCCCGGCGGCTGGAACACCGCCCACCGCCACACTCACGTTTACGGACAACGCGGCCTTGAGCAATCTCCCGAGCACGCCGTCCAGCGGCAGTTACACGCAGTCCATCTCCCTCAATGGGGCCGGGACGACCACGTCTGCGCCGCCCGCGCCCCAAGCCGTCATACCACTGACGATCAGCGAGACCATTACCGTCAACGACCAAACTCAGATCCCCACGCTCCAATCGATTGCCGTGACTCCGGTGAGTCCCACGATCGCCGAAGGCGCTTCAGAGGCGTTCACCGCCACGGGAACATTCAGCGACGGGACGACACAGAACCTGACCTCAGCCGTAACCTGGTCGTCCTCGAACACCAACGTTGCGAATATGAGCGGCAACATTGCCACGGCATGCAATTGCCTCGGCCAGGCCAAAATCACCGCCACGCTCGGCAGCACCACAGGATCGACAGAGCTGACAGTCCTCTCTTACTTACGCATCCAACCGGCTCTCACGACCGTTACGTTGGCGAGCAACGGCGGTTACGTCGTCAAGCTCGCCGTTACCAATAACGGCGACACCACAGCCGCTAACGTCACAGCAGTCGCGGCCATTTTGGGAACCAAGGGGATGACCTCCTCCGTGGCAGCCACCAACCTGGCGCCCGGGGCAACGGGCACGGTCACACTTGTCTTTCCGGCTTCTGCCGGTGTCCAACACACCAAGCAACTTTTCATAGCCGGCGGAATTGCTACCGGCACAAATCCAAACGGAACGCCCGCCCTGCCCGCTGTTTGGGTACTGCCGGCCATACAGGTGACACTGCCCTGAGCATCGCTTCTTCCGATCTGAGGCTGGGCACCGCTTGCCTTCTCTCATAAAGGCTGCGGGGGCTTTCGTTTCCTCGCCAGCCATTGCACTCTCGACATTCGACCCCTCCAAACCGCCGTTCAACCCCCGTTTCGACCGCGCCCTGTAAATGAATTGACGCTGCGGTTATCATCCTGCTACCATTCCGCATGCTTACCCGGAGCCTCCAAAACCTTCGCTCGACGACCAGCAACTCGGCCCCTTCCTCGCGCTCGCCCTACCCTCTGTTCTCCCTGCTACCTCCGTTCTCCTTGGGCTCTGCCCCTGGCGCATACCATGAGCTGATCGGCTTGCTGAGTTCCGGCCCCCCGCCTCTCACCGTAAACTGCGCGCCTTGCGCCTCCTGGCGGGGCCCCGGCTACTTCCATAACTCTTTTAAAATCAACGGTTACAGACCCCGTTCGCAAATGCTGATTCTAAACAACTTACAGAAATGCTAAGTCCTTTGGATGCAACACTTACAAAAAAGAAGGGGCCTCGCGCGGTCGTTTACAAGCTCAAATCGGCGGACGATTTTGATCTCAGTCTTGAACCTAGCCCCGCGGAAATGGGGAAATTCACAGCAGATTCTGATAGCTGCGGATAGGGCTCTGTAGGCGTCCTGATTGCGAGTCTGACAAACTGTTCTGCAAACCAAGACGGTGTTCTACGTTCATCTCGTCTCCCCCTCTGGGCTCCCTCCTTTCAGCGTTTCGAAGAAAAGCGTAGTATTTCCAACATTCCTCTTCCCATTTTCCCTTTTCGATGTTGCTTCCGTCTGCGTGGTCCCAGGGCCGAGATTTCGCGGTCGGCACGGAATTTTGAAGCGAAGCTAAGATTTTTTATTGCTTTTCCCTTTTCGGACGTTCCTTACATTAGTAGGGGCCTTGGCCGCCAGTTTCCTTCCGACCTGAGCCGCTTTCGAGGGACTAAAGTTTTTTCTCACTTTTTCCCGATTGCATGTTCCCTTGGAAGTAGAGGACCGCGGGGCAACCTTCCCCCATAGGGCAACTCAGCACGGCTTCTCTCAGCTTGAAGGGAAACGTTTTTATGGAGCCTCTCCATTTTCGAAACCTCTCACAAGTATCGGACCCGAATGTTCCGGGAACGTTAATCGCGATCCACAGCGCTTGGAGGTGACGGGTGCGTGAAACACGCAGATCACCATATCCGTCACCTTCGCGTTCAACCTGGAGAACGAACAAATGCCCAAGCGAGAGAGACTTGCGAACGACAGAACGGACAAAATGGCCGCGGAATGGCACCGAGTTGGGCTGGAGCGACCCCACCCTTGGACGCACGGTGCGTCCCGGTTGACGTGGGGTCGCACCCGCCTCACAGGAACTTCGGGGCCGCGTTTAGCGCGCTTGCATGCTCAGCCCCGAGAATTTGTCAGACAAGAGATCTGACAATTTGCACAAAAACGAAAGGAGAAGCCCGTTGTCTATATTGAAGTCACCACAAAAACCACCCAAAGCAGTCAGAATCCAAGCGCGTGTCGTGAAGGCGACAGGCACACCCGCCATCGGAGGGTCAGTTTCGCGTTTTTGAAAGGTGTTTTGAATCGCCTGGGCGAGAATTTTTCCTTCGGATGCGAACGTTCGGGACAGCACCTCTAGATCGTAG
>Ga0335074_10013516_pt1 | contig 11472 bp, 10 predicted proteins | sample Lox_Sample_23_FD_206715 | JGI IMG/M metagenome (GOLD analysis project Ga0335074, IMG submission 206715) | Soil microbial communities from Loxahatchee National Wildlife Refuge, Florida, United States - Lox_Sample_2.3 | ecosystem: Environmental > Terrestrial > Soil > Wetlands | place: USA...
AACCTTCGCGAACACATCATTGGTCTGAATCTTGGCCGCTGGGACTACATGGCGAGCCTGATTCATTTCAATCTTGATGATCCGGGCTGGGTGCTGCCCGACCGCAACACGATTCCCTATAACGTTGCGTTCTTCCAGAACCTACGCGAACTCATGCCGGAGATTTGTCATCATCGCGGAATCCTGGCGATTGGCGGGATGACGGCGCTTTATCCAAGCCGCGAAGATGCCGAGCTAAACGCGCGGGCGCTGGCGGTGCTCGAGAAAGACAAGAAGAACGAGGCCGATTGCCTGATGGACGGCGCATGGACCGGGCACCCCGATCAGAACGCGATTGCGGTAGCACAGTTTCCATATCCAAACCAACTGCAGAAACGGCCTAAGAGTGGGAGCCGGTATCCGGATTTGCGGCCGCGGCCGGATGGTGTCGGCACCCGCACGGTGAAAGGTACACGCGCTGCCGTACGCACGGTGATTCGCTATCGACATGGCGTGCTGAGTGGCCGGGGCGCGAGCCTGCTCGATGGCTACATGGAGGATCTGGCGACCGATCGCATTTACCGGCTGATGATTGCGCAGCGAGTTCTGCACCGCGATCTCGTTCCCATTCATGACGAATCCGGAATGGCCGTAAGGCATACGCCCGAATTCATCACACGAGTTTTTGACGAGGAACTCAATCGGCTTCTGGCTGAACTGCCCGCCGGTTCCGATCCCGAAGAAGCATCGCGTCTGCGCCGAGCGCGACAAATCAGTGAAGCCATGATCATCAACGGAGAATTCAACCCGGTCTAATCAACACTCACCCTAAGTGAAAATTCAGGAGAAAGTATGCCGGCGAAGGAATACAGCATGAAGCGAACAACGAACTATGGTGGAGAGCATCCGCTGAGCGAGCAGGAACGCGTGTCGCAATACGCTCTGGCACAGGAAGCGATCCAGCACGACTGGGAAAACAATCCGCGCTGGAAGGGCGTGCAGCGTCCGTATACACCGGAAGATATGTTGCGGCTGCGAGGATCGATTCACATCGAACACACTCTGGCCCGCATGGGCGCGGAGCGGCTCTGGGACCTGTTGCGAAACGACGCCTATGTGAATGCTCTCGGGGCGATGAGCGGAAATCAGGCGGTGCAGCAGGTGCAAGCCGGGCTGAAGGCGATCTACGTGAGCGGATGGCAGGTTGCGGCCGATGCCAATAACGCGGGAACGATGTATCCCGACCAGAGCCTTTATCCGTCGGACAGCGTGCCGAATCTTTGCCGGCGCATCAATAATGCGCTGCTGCGCGCAGATCAGGTGCATCACGTGGAAGGCAAAGTGGCGCCCGGACAGACATGGTTCGCTCCGCTTGTAGCAGACGCCGAAGCTGGATTCGGCGGAAATCTGAACGCCTTCGAGCTGATGAAAGGGATGATTGAGGCAGGCGCAGCTTGCGTTCACTTCGAAGATCAGCTTTCATCGGCAAAGAAGTGCGGACATCTCGGTGGAAAGGTGCTTGTCTCTACTCCTGAGGCGATTCAGAAGTTGGTGGCGGCTCGGCTAGCGGCGGACGTCATGAGCGTCCCGACGCTGATCATGGCGCGTACCGATGCCGATAGCGCCAACCTGCTGACCAGCGACCTCGACGAACGAGACCGGGCCTTCTGTACTGGCGAACGCACGTCGGAAGGATTCTTCCGCATACGTGGCGGAATCGAGTCGGCAATTGCGCGTGGACTCGCGTATGCGCCCTACGCCGATCTGATTTGGTGCGAAACCTCGCATCCGGATCTCGGAGAAGCGAAGCAGTTTGCCGCTGCGATTCACGCGAAGTATCCGGAGAAAATGCTGGCGTATAACTGTTCGCCAAGCTTCAACTGGCGCAAAAACATCGACGACGCGACGATCGCCCGCTTTCAGCCCGAACTAGCGCGCATGGGATACAAGTTCCAGTTCGTAACGCTTGCCGGCTTCCACGCGCTGAATCTCAGCATGTTCGAACTGGCGCGTGGGTACAAGCAGTCGGGCATGACGGCATATTGCCGCTTGCAGGAAAAAGAATTCAGCCGCGAGAACGAGTACGGATACGAAGCCGTGAAACACCAGCGGTTTGTCGGGACCGGTTATTTCGACCGCGTGCAGCAAGTGATCAGCGGAGGCTTGGCTTCGACGACCGCGCTCACTGGTTCGACCGAAGCGGAGCAGTTCGCGGAACGGCAGATACAGGCTCGTCCGGAAAAGGGTCCGGATGCGGCGTGTCAGCCGATCCTCGGCAATTGTCCGCATACGCCCGTGACGATTGATCTCGGTTCGGAGGAGATGCTACTGCCGTCGGGAGACTAAAGTTCTGCTTCCATGAAAAACATAGGGTCCGTCCACTATGCATGCCATGCACTTCGCGAATGGCATGCTCCGGTCGGGATGACAATGGCTAGATAAGGACAGGTTCCGCAGCAGGATTTGCTTCGAGATTTATTGCACGCGATCCCGCGACGTGGATCAGAAGCTCGATGAAACGATCGATCTCTTCCTCTGTGTTGAAGCGGCCCAGGCTCACGCGAAGTAGTCCTCGCGCCTGTTCGGCGTCGTAGCCCATCGCCAGCAGCACGCTGGAAGGCTTGCCGGAATGACTGGCGCTGCAGGCGCTACCTGCGGAAACTGCGACCCCGGCCTGATCGAGTTGCGCGAGAATTCGGGCGAGGTCGTGTTCCCGCCCGCGGAATCCGAAGCTCAGGTGTCCGGGCAAGCGCTGAACTTCATGTCCGAAAAAATAACAGTTGGACATCCTACATCGCAGTTCTTGCGCAATTTGATCGCGGAAGCCGAGAAGACGCGCTGATTCCTTTTCTAATTCGTCCTTTGCAATTGCCGCGGCTGCTCCGAAGCCGACGATTCCAGCGACATTTTCGGTAGCGGAGCGCAGGCCGCGCTCCTGCCCGCCACCGAAGATGACCGGCGCCAAGGCAGTTCCCTTTCGAACGTACAAAGCTCCTACGCCTTTTGGGCCGTGCAACTTATGCGCAGAGAGCGACAGCAGGTCGACTTGCAGGCGGTTCACATCGAGAGGAATCTTGCCTCCGGCTTGAACCGCATCGGTGTGAAACAACACTCCGTGCAGCTTAGTAAGTTGACCCAGTTCCTCGATCGGCTGGAGCGTTCCGACGATATTGTTTGCGGCCATTACCGAAACGAGCGTCACATTCGATTGCAGCGCACGCAACAGACTGGTCGTGGAAATAATTCCTTCGCGATCGACCGGCAGGTAAGTAATCTTCGTTCCGGTGCCCGCGAGGGAACGACACGTTTCGAGAATCGCGGCATGCTCAATTGAGCTTGTAACAACATGTCCCGGGCTGGCGCTGGCCCGAACCGCGCCAATCAGCGCGAGATTATCGGCCTCCGTTCCGCTTGCGGTGAAGATGATCTCTTCCGGCTCAGCGCCGATCAATGAAGCAACTTGGGCGCGCGCGGTCTCGACGGCCGCGCGTGCGGCGCGGCCTTCCTGATGCAGGCTGGAGGGATTGCCGAACTGTCCACTCAAGTACGGCAACATCGCTTCCAAGACCCGTGGATCGAGCGGGGTCGTTGCAGAATGATCCAGATAAATGCGCGAATGCATGAGTGTTCTCCAAGCGGCTGCGCTCGGGCCTGCGCGCCTAAAAACACGAATGCCCCATCCGGGATTGTGGGGATGAGGCAAATGCTCACCGACATCTCATGTCCCCCGCGAACCGGGCGGGAATTGGCACCGTGTGATCAGGCTGTTTCCTGATCCGGTTGTCGTGGCTTCGTCGGGCCCGTTACCCTCGGCCACTCTGCATGAGATACGGAGTATCGGGCATTGCTGCCCGAAGCAATAACGATATTTGCCGGAACGCAGGCGCGTCAAGATAAATGTTTTTCGAGGATGCGGCCCCTGAAAGCCTAGCGAATTCCGGAGGTGAGAGCGGCGAACTTCCCAAGGCGCAGCCGCGTGTGCCAGGTCCAGAGCAGAACGCTGCCAATCATAATCAAGCCGACGCACAGCCCAATCCAGATGCCCAAGGCACCCCAACCGAAGTGAAAGCACAGCAATGCGCCTGCCGGAAGTCCGATGAACCAGTACGCCACGAGATTGGCCCACATCGGAGTTCGAGTGTCTCCGCTGCCGCGAAGTGAGCCGGTGGCGACGGTCTGCACTCCGTCAAAGAGCTGAAATGCAGCGGCCACGAGCAGCAGGCGTGCGCCCACACGAATCACGACGGGATCGGGGCTGAAGATGCGGGCGATCGGGCGCGGCAATGTTACGAAGAGCAATCCCATGCACGCCATGAAGCCTGCGCCGAGCATGATTGCAGACCATCCCGCAAGATGTGCTTTCGATGGATCGCCCCGTCCAATTTGCTGCCCGACCCGAACGGCTGCAGCGGAACTGATTCCCAGCGGAACCATGAACGTGAACGAGGCGCAGTTGAGAGCAATCTCGTGCCCGGAAAGCGGGATCGGACCCAGCTTTGCGCACAACGCCGTCGCGGCGGAAAATGCTCCGATCTCCGCCAGAATCTGGGTGGCAGCGGGCGCGCCGAGCACAAGCAGATCCCATATGCGCCTCAGGTCAAAGCCCATCTGGCCGATCCAGTCGCGCAGCCCGCGCTTCGACTCGACGTAGAGGATCGTTACGAGCATCACGAGAGCCATGTAGATTCGCGCGAAGCACGTGGACCACCCGGATCCGGTAATGCCCATCGCCGGAAATCCGAGGTGGCCGTAGATCAAGGCCCAATCCCCCACGAAATTGACGAGGTTGGCAGAGACCAAGGCGAACATGATCGGATGGACGACATTGATCGCCTGCAGATAACGGCGGAGCGCGAAGTAGCACAGCAACGGCAGAGTTCCCCAATTCAGCGCCTGCAAGAACGGCCGCATCGGCTCGATGAGTTCCCTGCTAACCCCGAAGCGGTACATCAGCCACGGCCAGAACGAGATGAGCAACATCAGGACGGGCGTGAGAAACAGAGTGAGAAAGAAACCATTTACCAGCGAATGGCGGGCATCCTGAATATCTTCGCGGCCATGGGCCTGGGCGACGAAAGTATCGAGGCCGAGCAACAAACCTGCTCCGAAGATGGCCACACTGTTATAAAGGCTTTGTCCGAGGCCGGTAGCGCCGATTGCTACCGCGCTATCGGGCAAGCGCCCGACCATGATCGTATCGACCACGCCCATGCTCATCCAACCGATCTCGGCCAGCACGAGTGGCAGAGCGAGCCTGAGGGTGGGCCGAAATTCGTGGCGAAGGTCTTCGAACGAGGACATGGGAGCGGTCATTATGACGAAAACGGCCGACGCCAATCAATGGAACAGCCGTCGGTCCTCCGGAGCGTCTTTGCTATAATGAATTGCTGCTCGGCGACTTAGATTTCACAGTTCGTGCGGAAGTGGTGGAACTGGCAGACACACCATCTTGAGGGGGTGGCGCCGAAAGGCGTGGGGGTTCAAATCCCCCCTTCCGCACCATGATTTTTCCCTTTTTGCCGACGGGGCAGCCGAAAAACTCAGTCACCTCTAGGAAGAACATCAAAAATGTTTTACTTGGTCACGGCCATCCACATCATCATCTGTCTGTTCATCATCATCGTCGTGCTGCTGCAGAGCGGCTCGGCGGGCGATATTTCCGCGGCATTCGGCGGACAGGGCAGCCAAACTGCCTTTGGACCCCGCGGCGCTGCCAGCGCGCTTTCAAAAGTCACGACTTGGGCGGCCGTTGGATTCATGATCACATCTATCACGCTTTCCGTATATTCCAGCAAGCGTGGCGGCCCGACGTCGGTGTTGCAGGGAGTGAAGTCACAACCGGCAAAAACGGCACCGGCGCCGGCACCAACGAATCAGCACAAATAACTTCTGCGTCTCCACCTTCGTTCAAGCAGCATGGTTTTACCGCGCACCATACAGGCTCCCCTGTAATTGAATTCACGGGGCGGAGGATGTACCATCCGTCATAGACGCTTTCGAGGAGGCACTCTTATGTCGGATCGGGACGGCAATAGTTTCGTATGGTTCCTGGCTGGGCTGGGATTGGGAGCATTGGCTGGCGTGCTGTATGCGCCACGCTCTGGCAGCGAGACGCGCGAAGCTCTTCGCGCCCGTGCGGAAGAGGGCCGCGAATATGTCCGCAACCGCGCACGCGAAGCGAAAGAGCAGGCCTCGCAGTGGGCTGATCGAGGCAAAGACGCCGTCAACTCGCAGAAGGAACAATTCCGGGCTGCCTATGAGGCAGGGCGTCAGGCATATCACGAAGCTACAAGTGAGACCGGGACCACAAAGTAAGCTGTATCACGCCGGCGGATCCCGCCAACGGAATCGGCCGGAGGAACGCTTATGGAAAACCTGAATATTTTCATCGGCCTGACCGCTCTTGCGATTCTGCTGCAGGCGGGCGTGCTTCTGGCAATGTACATCACTATGCGCAAGAGCAGTGCGCGCATGGAAGCGCTCGCCACCGAAGTGAAGAGTAAAATTCTTCCCACCGTCGACCAAGCGCAGCAGATGCTGGCCGAGATGCGCCCCAAGCTTGAAACCCTGGTGGATAACCTTCAGGATGCCACGACCGTAATGCGTGCCCAGATTCACCGTGTTGACGCGACGGTCAACGATGTAGTGGACCGGGCGCGCCTTCAAGTCATTCGCGCCGACGAACTGCTCAGCCGGACCATGGACCGGGTCGAACATACGACCGAGGTCGTGCAGAAGACGGTTGTGTCTCCCGTCCGGCAGATTTCCGGCCTGATGCAGGGCATCACGGTCGGCCTGGAATTCTTATTCGCCGGACGCCGCAGGAATGGCGGAGGCCGCGAAGATCGCCGTCCCGTTCCGCAGGACGAGATGTTCATCTGAACCGGCGCTGCCCTGGAAGACCCGCAAGTAGACATTCATGACTTTTCCGATCTCGCTTTGTCACGAGAGGTATCTTTATGCCTTCATTCTCGGCGTTTCGTAATCGCTTGATCACTGTGGCTCTGGCTGTCGGAGCCTCGCTCTTCGGCTCTTGCGTGATGCTTTCCGCGCAACAGAGCAAAATTACGTGGACCGAACAGGAGAAGCCGATCGTCGACCAACTAAAGGGGCTGCGCAAACTCGACGACAAGACACGCGTCCAAGTCACCAAACAGCTGGCGATGGAAATCCGCCAATTACCTGCCGTCCCACACAAATTGGGGCTGGCCGGGGCATTGGCCAATCTGTCGACGGAAGGCGACTTCGGTCGCGACACCCTGCAAGAAGTCACCACGACGCTCGCGATGGCATTGCGGGAGCAACCTGCGCCTCCTCAAAAAGACGGAAGCCCAAATCGTCACTACATGGAACTCGCATCGCTGGTGCGCTACGAGCGTATGAAGGCCGAATCCAACGATCCGCAATACACGGAGGCAATGGGAAAGCTGCAAGCGGCGGACGAGGCGCGGCAAAACGCAGACTTCACGCTGACCGACCTTGAGGGCGAGAGCTGGCACTTGCAGGAACTCCGGGGCAAGGTCGTGCTGGTGAATTTCTGGGCGACGTGGTGCCCGCCCTGCCGCAAGGAGATGCCCGACTTGCAGGCCCTGTTCAACAAGTATAAGAGTCAAGGATTAATCGTTCTGTCGATCTCGGATGAGGAGGCGGCCAAGGTCACTCCGTTCATCAAGCAGGAGAACATCACGTATCCGGTCATGCTCGATCCGGACGGAAAAGTTCATAAGCTGTATCAGGTGGAAGGCATTCCGAAAAGCTTTGTCTACAACCGCGATGGGCAGCTGGTCGCACAGTCGATCGACATGCGCACGAGAGGCCAGTTCGAAGAAATGCTGGCCCAGGCCGGGCTGAAATAGCCACCGTGCTCGCACGGGCTGAGAAACATGGAGTTGCCAATGCGCTATCTAGTGCGAGCGAAAGTAAAACGCGGCCGCGAGAAGAAATTGCTCGCTGCGATTGAGGGCGAGACTTTAGGTTCGGGGTCTGTTGCAGAAAGCGAGTATCTGCGGAACATGCAAGACGCGCGTCTCTGCGAGGATCAAACCGCGCGCTGGGTGGAAGTCTGCTATTGTCCCACGCCGTTGCAGGAAGAGCGCCCGTACTGGGAAGAATATTTCGATCTCACACGCGTACAGGATGCCCACGATCGAAAAAAGTGCCGCGATCACAATGGCGCGGAGCCGTGGGCATGTGGCGATTGTGACTGCACAGCGCGGCTGGAAAAGAAGCTAAAGCAGACGGGCTCGTCGTTCCTCGAGTGTCTTCGTAAGGATGCTGCGTGCGATGTTCCTCTGGCCAGCATTTGCAAAGCTGCTGGCAAGCCGTAGAAAGCTACGGTACCCCTAGGCGATCCAGCCGCCGCCCACTACGACTTCTCCGTCGTAGAAAACAGCGGCCTGTCCTGGCGTAATCGCGCGCTGAGGCTGGTCAAAGGTCACGAGAATCTCGCCGTCGGCAGTTCGCTCGATCGTTGCAGGCGCCGGCTCGTGGCGGTGGCGGATCTTCACAGCGACTCGCATTGGACCATGGAGATCTTCGACCGAAATTAGGTTCACGCGCCGGGCGCGAAGCGTGCGCAAGTATAGATGCTCGTCTCCGCCGACGATGACCTGCTTATTCGCGCCGCTGATCTGGATAACGTAAAGCGGCGAGCCTGTGGCCACTCCGAGTCCCTTGCGCTGGCCGACCGTGAAGTTATGAATGCCGGCGTGCTCACCGATGACCTGGCCGTCGGCCGTTACTAGCTCTCCGGCTGTGTCGGGCAGAGATTCTCCCTTTTCGGCGAGATAGGCATCGATGAATCGCTTGTAGTCGCCGCCCGGGACAAAACAGATTTCCTGCGAGTCGGGCTTCTCGGCCAAAGCTAATCCGTGCTTGCGCGCGAGTTCGCGGACCTCGGGTTTCGTCATGTCTCCCAGAGGAAAAAGGGTGCGGCTGAGCTGACCCTGTGTCAGGCCGAACAAAAAATACGTCTGGTCCTTACTCAAGTCGGCGGGCCGCTTGAGCAGCCAGCGCCCTCGTGCGTCGTCAAATGCGACACGAGCGTAATGACCGGTGGCGACGCGCTCGGCGCCGATCTGCCGTGCGACGATCAGAAGCTGGTCGAACTTCAAATGATTGTTGCAGAGGCTGCATGGGATTGGGGTGCGTCCGGAGAGATACTCTTCGACAAACGGGCGCACGACGTCGCGCTCGAAACGGTCCTCATGATTCACGACGTAATACGGAATGCCAATCTGCTGCGCAACGCGACGCGCATCGTAGACATCGTCAAGCGAACAACAACGTCCCGTGACCTGCTCGGGCATTCCCTCGCGTCCGGCAAGGCGGCGCTGATTCCACAACTGCATCGTCAGGCCGATGACTTCGTGCCCCTCGGCGCGCAGCATGGCCGCGACGGTGGACGAATCCACACCGCCCGACATGGCGACTGCGATGGTGTTGGAAAGCAGCTTCTAGCTCCTGGCTCTTAGCTCAAAAACAATTCATGAACCCTTCGCGGCGGAATCTGCCGCTCAGAATGACAATGTTTACGTGCGTAGCGCCTGCTTCTTGTACGTTGGCGACAGTTCGCGCAACCGCGCTACTGTTTCAGGGACGAGGCGCAGGGCGAAATCGATGTCGGCGCCTGTCGTCTGCTTACCCAGACTGAAGCGGATGCTCGACCGCGCCTGATTTGGACGAAGGCCCATCGCAATCAGCACGTGCGACGGCTCAATCGCGCCGGACGAACATGCCGCACCTGTAGAGACTGCCAGCCCCTTTAGATCCAGCGCAATCACCAGGGATTCACCTTCGACGTGATCAAATCGAATATTCGTCGTGTTGGGCACCCGCAGTGCGCCGCTGCCGTTCACGACAGCATCATTAACCTGCGCAAGGATCTCTTGCTCCAGCCGATCTCGGAGGGCAGCGACCCTTTGATCGTCTCCGGCTTCAAGCGCTTGCCTTGCAAGCGCAGCCGCCTTGCCCAGAGCGACAATGCCTGGGACGTTTTCGGTTCCCGCGCGCCGGGAGCGCTCGTGGCGCCCACCGTAGAGCAAGGGCCTGATCGTTGTTCCCTTCTTTAAATAAAGCGCTCCGACTCCTTGTGGCGCATTCATCTTGTGCCCGGAGATCGTGAGCGCGTCACAACCGATGGACTTTACATCGATCGCGACCTTCCCTGCCGCCTGCACGGCGTCAATGTGGAAGTAAACGTCTGCCTCAGCCGCAATCCTTCCAATTTCTTCGACAGGTTGTAGAACGCCAGTCTCGTTGTTCGCCATTATGATCGAGATCAATTTCGAGTTCGGCCGCAACGCGCGCTTCACATCCAAGGGATCGACTAATCCGCGTCCGTCGACCGGGAGGACCGTCACTTCGCAGCCAATCTCTTCCGCATGCTTCGCGGCATGGAGCACAGCATGATGCTCAATGCTTGAAGTGATCAGGTGATCGCCAGCCACTACGAGACCGGCAACAGCGAGGTTGTCGCCCTCTGTGCCGCCGCTCGTGAAAACGATCTCCGATGCCTTGGCACCGAGCAAACGCGCCACCGACTCGCGTGCATCCTCGACCGCAGCCCGCGTCTCCTGCCCATGATGGTGGATCGACGAGGCATTGCCGAAGCGCTCCCCAAAGTAGGGGCGCATCGCCTCAAACACCTCAGGCAGGACAGGCGTCGTTGCATTGTTGTCAAGGTAAACTCGGTGCATACAGAACCCGCTTCTATTCTACGGGATCGGGCCGCTGAGAGTAGCTCACTGCCTCAGGGAACAGCAAGGCTCTGAAAACAAGACCTCGCAAGCAACGTCTCTACGGAGACTCAGGAACGCTCGTCAAGTGGAATATATCTGGCTGGGTACTCGGGACCGAGATATTCCGCACGAGGGCGGATCAGGCGGTTGTCGTCGAGTTGCTCGATCACATGGGCGGTCCAGCCGCTGACGCGCGATACGGCAAACACCGGGGTAAACAAGTCCACGTCGATTCCCAGCGTGTGATAGGTCGAGGCCGAGTAGAAATCCACGTTCGCGTTCAGCTTCTTGTCGGCTTTGACGAATTCCTCAATTTTGTGTGAGATCTCGAACCACTTGGCTTGTCCGCTGGAAGCGCCGAGGTCGCGCGACATGACGCGCAAATGCGTGGCCCGCGGATCTTCGGTGTGATAGACACGGTGTCCAAAGCCGGGAACTTTTTTCTTCTGCGCCAGCATCCCCTTGATGTAGTCGACTGGATCCGCACCGGAACTGTCGATCGCTTCGAGAATGTGGAAGACGGCTTCGTTGGCCCCTCCATGAAGCGGCCCCTTGAGCGCTCCGATGGCGGAAGTGATGGCCGAATGCATGTCAGACAACGTTGCGGCAGTCACGCGAGCCGCGAATGTTGAAGCATTCAGTTCGTGATCCGCATGAAGGATCAGCGCGATATCCAGAGCGCGCTCTGCCGTGGACGAGGGATGCTTGCCATTTAGCATCAGCAAGAAATTCGCGGCATGGGAGAGAGCTCGAT
>Ga0335074_10013517_pt1 | contig 11472 bp, 8 predicted proteins | sample Lox_Sample_23_FD_206715 | JGI IMG/M metagenome (GOLD analysis project Ga0335074, IMG submission 206715) | Soil microbial communities from Loxahatchee National Wildlife Refuge, Florida, United States - Lox_Sample_2.3 | ecosystem: Environmental > Terrestrial > Soil > Wetlands | place: USA: Florida...
CGGCACGGGAATGCCTATGCAAGATGGTCAGGAGTGCGCCGAGAGTGATCGCGTAGGTGATGGCTGCCGCAGCCAAGCCAACCTCCAGCCAGAGGATCGCCGCGAGTGCTGTACCGGCCGCGCTAAGCAGTACGAGCGCGCTGCCTGGGCTCATTGTGAGCAGAGGGGCGCGAAGCGCACGCCAGCATTCTTGTAGACGCCGACGCATTTTTTGGACGTTTCCTAAATCGACTCTCGATGCCAGCGTAGCAGTTGGCCGCGCGTATTCAAGAGGCAGATGCTCCAGACTCAGCTCTCCCTTGCTCGCAAACGAGGCGAAAGGTTTGGGTGCAGTAGCGCAACCGTGCTGATCAGCAGCACCGGGAACAAGATCGGAGCAAATTCCTGATATCCGCCTGTAAACATAAGCAACACAAACAATGGGCCGATCAGCAGCCACTGCGTCGGAGTGCGTATGGCATCGAGCAATAACAACAAATAGAACAGAAGGCCGGGCAGGCCATATTCCAGCATCACCTTCACGGGGGTGTTCAACTGGTAGAAAAATGGCACGAGCAATTGCTCCGACGCGCCTGGTCCGATGCCGGTGAGGATGCTCCAGGGCGCCGCCTTTAATACCTGCGTCAGCACCATAAAGGGGGTCACGAAACGATCATAGCCACTACTGCCCTGGACACTGAACTCACCGACCCGATCTGTCAGCGCGCTGGTGATGTCGGGGATGACCAGGCTGGCGAGCGCCATCGCCAGAACGCAGACGCCTGCCAACACCAGCGCGCGTAGGGCACCGAGCGCGCCAGTAACGAACGCAAGCTCGACCACGAAGGCGCAAAGTACCATCCACCCCGACCCCGACACCGAGACCAGCAGTCCAACCAGATAGAGGGCGAGGCGGGCGGGACGCCTGAACAGAAGCCACTCGACAATGACGCCGACCGCCATGAACTGCGAGAACACTGAGGGTTCGACCAGGAAGAAGCCGTTGGACCGCAGCAGGCTGGTGCCTGCTATCGGTGCCACCACGTCGTATTCATGCTCGATCAGAAGATTTGCAGGTACCAGGCCGGAGAATGAAAACAGGCGCAACCCAACAAGCTGCGCCACAAATTCGGCGATGCCGGCAATTGCGACCAGTTCGAGGATGATCGCCAGCAAGGAGAAGAAGCGCCGCTCGTCCATGGGGGCGCTGAACCGCAGCACGGCGAACGACGTCATCGCCAGCCAATAAACCAGTGAATTGAGGCTGGTGCGGGGTGCGATGGCGAGCGGGTAGGTCGCATGCACCGCCGTCGCCACCAGGCCACAGGCAACGAGGCCGAGAAAGAATGCGGCACGCCGCCTGTCCACGGTCAGTATGCCGACCATCAGCCCCCAGGCGCCGAGCGCAAGAACCAGGGGCATGGCGATACTGACTTCGAGACTACCATAGGGCAAAGCGAAGCGCTGAAGGAACAGGCAAATCCCGAGCGTCAGGCCGACGAAGCGTTCCGCGGTGAGCCAGCCGGAGTCGACGTGCTCACGAAGCGTCGTTCGCCGGTTGATGTTGCGATTCGCGCCGGGCCGCACCACCCTGCTGCTTACCATGTCAGAACGCACCTCGGTTTGGACCGAAGCCCCGCGCAGTGTTGGCCGGCGCAAGCTAATGCTTGGTGCAGGATCATCGGTACTTGGAGCGGCGGCACCCGTCCCACGACGACCACTGCTGGGCACCTATGGCGGTGCCGGCTGCACCGGGGTTCCCGAAGTGCGCGCGTTCGAGAGCTGGCTGGGCCATAGGGTCGAGGTGGTGCTGGATTTCCTCCAGATGGACAGTTGGGACGGTATGTTGAACGAGGCACGGTGGATCGTCGGTTGCTGGCAACAATTACCGGGCCGTCGGCTGGCAATCGCGGTGCCCATGCTCGTCGGCCAGGGCGCACCCACGCTGGCGCAAGGCGCCACGGGCGAGTTCGATCCGCATTATCGGGAGCTCGCGCACACGCTCATCGGCGGGGGATACAGCGACGCGTTTGTGCGCATCGGCTGGGAGTTCAACGGCGGTTGGTATCCGTGGACGGCGCGGGGCCACGCTGGCGCCTATGCGGCATACTGGCGCCGGATCGCGCTCGCGATGCGTGGTGTGCATGGTGCGCGCTTCCTGTTCGACTGGAATCCCACCACGATAGATGGTCCTACTGATGCCGCCTATCCGGGCGACGATGTGGTCGACGTCATCGGGCTGGATGTATACAATCAGTCCTGGCCGAAGATTACCGACCCGGCGGAACGTTGGCAGTATCTGCTGCATGAATCGGCCGGACTGACGTGGCATCGGAATTTCGCGGCTGCGCACGGCAAGCCACGCTCGTTTCCGGAATGGGGGACGGGCACCCGCCCGGATGGGCATGGTGGCGGCGACGACCCGCTGTACGTGCGCAACATGCTGGCTTGGATGTGCGATGACGGACCGGTTGCCTATGCGTGCTATTGGAACTATCGTGCCCCCGATTACGATGCGAAGGTGACTGACGGCAAGTTGCCCGCGGCAGCGGAAGCCTTGCGCGCCGAGTTGCGCAGTCTCTATCTGCGGGCAATGCCGAGGGCGTCATAGACTGCGGTGGTCCGCCGCGCAATAGCGTCCCAGCCAGGAACGCACGCGGCGAGCCGGTGCACATTGCGCGCGCAGCCCGCGGTGAATGCCGGGTCCGTTACGAACCGGGCCATCGCCGCAGATAAGGCAGCAGGATCCTCGGGCGGGACAACCGCACCGTGGACGTTGTCCTCGATCTGTTCTGCGAACCCGCCGAGCCGGCTTGCGAGAATCGGTCTGCCGTAGGCGATCGCCAGCGACAGCACGCCACTTGCCTCGATCTCGCGATAGGGGAACGTCGCCACCACCTGGGGCCCGAACAGCGAGGCGACTTGATTGTCGTCGACGAAGCGTGGTTCGATTCCGACTTCCGCCTCTATGCCGAGACGTTTGGCAAGCGCTTCGAGCGGCCCGACATCCATATAAGGCTTGCCGACGATACGAACGCACGCCTTGTGGCGCAATTCTTCTGGGAGGCGGCCGAACGCTTCGATCAAGAGGTCCGCGCCTTTATAAGGCTTGAGCTTGCCGAATAGCAGGAATGTAAGCCTGCCTTGCATCGTGTCATTGGCTTTGGCCTGTGCGCCCGGTGCGCCCAACAGTCCATGCGGCATTACCGTCACGCGCGCCTGATCAATTCCCTGGTGTGCCAAACGTGCACGCCCCTGCTCTGTATGCACAATGATGCGATCGAAACATGCCAGGCTCGCGTTGATGCCAAGTTTCTGGACAAAGGCAGCCGGGTTGCCGTTGAAGGGATTGGAATCATGCACTGTCAGCACCAACGGCGCGATGCGTCGCAATTGGGGGAGAAAGCAACGATCCAGCAACGGCAGCGCCAGCCATTGAAAGTGGATCACATCGGGCCGCCATCGTGCGATGCGCCTGCGAAATGCAGCCATGGAGACGATGTGGTCGAGCCCTTTGACGCCCAACCGGAGCGGCTTGGGCAAAGCCGTGACCGCCGGCGCGGCAGCTACCCGGTAAAAACTCTGTTCAAGCCTGACGCCATCGGCCGCATTGTCGTCGCGACCGGGCCGGCGGCCGAACAGCACGACATCGTGGCCCACGGCCTGGAGGCCGGACGCCAATGCACTGTCGTATGGCAGCGTGAACAACGACGGGTCGACCAGTGCGACGCGCATTTCAGGCTGCCACGCCCAGCCCGTGCGCCCGTGCCAAGGCCGGCACGATATCACTGTCGACGTCCGGATCGAACTTGCGGGCGAAGAACGCCTGGCTGCGTCGCAGTCGCGGCCAATCCGCCATGGTCATCACTTTGGGGCCCGGCCAAACGATTTCCCGCCCGTAATGCGGGGCGATGCGGTCGCGCCACGGGCCATTGTTGACCAGGGTCTGAATAATCAGCTCGTCGGACAGCAAAAGCCGGCACAGATACCGGCGGATCTCACGTCCGATTGGCACTTGCTGCTGCCACGCACAGAATGCCCGGGGCAGGATGCACCATTGCGAGCCCTTGTGCTCCAAGGCAAAATTGGCCGGCGGCCGGCGTGGCCCGGCAAGAGCGTAGGCCTTGTGCGGCAACTCGATCATCGGGTGCCAACGCAGATGCCAGTCATCGGGCGGCAACGAGGCAAACGGGCGCATCTGCACGAACACCTGCCCGTCGCTTTCCGTAAGTTGCGAACGAATGAGAGGGACCGGCTTGATCGGGTAACATTGCCCGCTGAGATTGACGAAGTGAGTCCACCTGTCATGCGTCTGAAGCGCCGTATTGATTGCATCCAATAATATCTGCGTGAGGCTCCAACCACCCCAGTTCGTGCACCGCGGGCGGAGCAATTTCACATTGGGGTAGGTGCGGGCAAGACGCCGCGCCATCGGCCAGGTTCCGTTCCGCTCCGGCCTGATGCCAAGTAAGGATTTCAAATCGACGTGCAGCAAGATCAAATCTCCGGGATCATGAATGGCCTCGATCAGCGCACGAAGCTGCTCGGGGCATCTGTGTGCCAGGACGAGATACGCAAAGCGGGTTTGCACGGGTTTAAATCCTGTATGGAAGAACCTTGGTCGCGATTCGTCGTATATTGTTGGCGTCCGATCTGGTAAGAGCGTTCCGATCGCTTCGCATGTGTTTGATCACCTGGGGTCTCACAGGCCTATGCCCGACGTCGCCCTGCCACAACAGTACGAACCGGTCGGCGTTCCGATTGCGACCGACACGCTTCGTCCCACCCAACTACTTGGGCTGCTCCGACGCAGTTGGCCGATGATGGCACTCTGCGGCGTGATCTTGGCGGCTGGCGCTTATATCGGCGCTGCCACACTGTTGCCCAAGAAGTACAGTGCCACCGGCATCGTTGCCATCGATCTGCAAAGTCCGGCGATTCCTGCTTTGGAAGGAGCGTTGAAGGGTGAATTGCTTCCGGACCCGATGCCACAGGTGCGCAGCGAGGTGCAAGAACTGGGATCGCCCGCGCTGATCGCAACGGTCATAAATGATCTCGGGTTGGAGAAGGACCCGGAGTTCAACCCCACGTTGAATCCACCCGGCCTCGTCCCCCGCATCAAGATTGCCGTCGAAAACCTGCTGCCTCCGTCGTTGAGGGATATGGCGGTGTCGTCGGGTATCCTGCCGGATCTTCGCGCATTGGGTGCGCCGCCGCCGGACATGATCAAGGACCTGACGATTGGTGCCGTAGCACAGAACCTGAGCGTCTATAATGACGGCCAGAGCATGGTCATCCGGGTGCAGTTCATGGCTCGCAGCTCACGAACTGCGGCTGCTGTGGTGAACAGCCTGATCCAGCATTACATCGCTGCCAAAAAGGCGGTCCTGCAGCAGGCGAACGTGCAGGCGAACTCAAGCCTCACCGGTCGTCTGCATCAGGTGCAGGACCAGATTACCTCGCTAGAGCAACAGATTCAGCAGACACGGCAGCAGTATCAGTTGGTGCAAACCCGTGCTGGCAGCGTCGGCCAGCAAGAACTGGAAGACCTGTCCTCGGCGCTGATTCATGCAAGCGATCAAAGTGCGGCCCTGCAGGCGGAATACGCACGAGCACAGACATTGGCGAACACGGGTGACCTTGGGGAAGACAGCGCGGCGGTGCTGGGTTCCACCACGGTGTCGATGCTGCGAAATGATGAAGCGGCGGCGCAGCGGCGGGTTGCCGAGCTGTCGCAAACGTACGGTCCACGCTATCCGGCGCTGCGTTCGGCTGAAGCACAACTCGCATCGGCCCGCCGCGCCATCGCGGCGGAGGCGAGGCGCGTGCTCGCCGGACTGGGCGCGCAGGTGCAGGCGGCCCAGCAACACGTGACGGACCTGCGGAGCCAGCTCGCGCAGGAACAAGGCAAGGCAAGCAACCTGGCAACGGTGCAGGCAAAGCTCACCCAACTGCAAAAGGACGTCGACGCACGACGGGCGCTGTATCAGAGCTTGCTGATCAGCGCGGAGCAGACACAGAGCACCAACAAGGGACCCGAGCAGGTGGATGCGCGGGTCGTGAGTTTGGCGACCCCGCCGGCGTTCCCGGCGAGTCCGCGGCCGAAGTTGGCCGGCGCGCTAGGTCTGCTCAGCGGTATTGCGTTCGGCGGTCTGATCAGCCTGCTGCGTGGCACGGCTGGGACTGCCTTCAGCGACATAGACGGTCTGGAAGCAGATACCGGGCTGGTGGGGCTGGCAGCGATCCCGCGCCTGTCCGGTCCCGGGCGGTCCCGCGGGCTGGCCCACGTGGTTGCGGTGGCGCCGTCGGGGCCCGAGGCCGAGGCGCTACGCCTGGCGCGCAACAAGCTTCGCTTCGCCGGCCGGGGACCTGTACCGCGTACTCTTTTGTTCGCAGCCACCGCGCCCGGCGAGGGCAGTTCCAGCGTGGCCGCGGCGTTCGCTCGTACTGCTGCGCTTGACGGTCTGCGTACGCTGCTGATCGAAGCAAACCTGGATAAGCCATCCTTGGCCAAGCAGCTCGAGGTTATGCCGAGCAACGGCATGGTCGAAACGCTGCTGGGCAACGAGCACTGGCGCGAACTCGTTGCACACGACCCCGCCTCGAGGCTCGAATACCTGCTTGCGGACAGTGTCCCAGCAGAGGCCGGGCGGCTGTTGGAATCGATGCAGCTGCAGAGCCTGATTGCCGAAGCGCGAGAGGACTACAACTTCGTTGTGCTGGACGCTCAGGCGGTTGAGGTTTCTCCGCACATCCTCGTGCTTGCGCACGCAGTGGATGCAGTGGTGCTGGTGGTCGAGGCCCATTCCACGTCGCGTGGCGAGATTCATGCCGCGATCGAGGCGTTGGAAGGCGCCGCCGCGCAGCCGCAGTTCGTGGTGCTCAACAAGGCTTGATCAGCCTCGGGAGCGGGCGGACGCCGGTGGCGTCCAGGTCTGAAAGCGATCGCCGCGGATTGAGCGGATGACGCCAAAACTTGTGGCAAGGAAGGCGGCGCCGATATCGAGCAGTTTACCTGGCACGCTGCGCGGGCGGGTGAGGCCGACAGCGATGGTGCCGAGCGAGAGAGCAAGCACAGCGGCGAGTGCGCGCCAGGCATCCAAATCCGTGAGCGCGCCAATGAAGCTGATGCCGGCGATCGCCAACAGATAGCCTGACATCCATCGCAGCAGCTTGTGCGAGAAGTACTTGTACTGGTCCAGCAGTGACAGCCGTCGCAACCGGGCGCGAAGGAGCCGATGAACGTTGAAGGCCTGGCAAGAGATACGGACCTTGCGCCGGAACTCCTCTTGCGGTCGTGAGACGGTTTCTTCATAGGCGAAGGCGTCGGCCACACGGACAACGCGAAATCCATCGCACAGGATCGATAGCGATACGAACATGTCATCTATGATATCGGGTGGCGGCGTATGGTGGAGGATGCGGCGGATGGCAAAAATCGAACCGTCGGCACCCATCGTCGAGCCGGTTCGGCTCTCCAGTTCCTTGATCGCCTCCTCCAGGCGCCAATAAATCGAGCCGGTGGCGGCGGTGGCGCTGCCCTCGGCGGCGCGATAGATCAGGTGGCCACACACGCAGCCTACGGCCGGATCAGCGAATGGACGCAGCAGCCGAGTGATGGCGTCGGGCGCGAACATGACGTTGGCGTCGGAAAAGACCACTAATTCGGCATTTGTCGCAGCAATCAGAGTATTCATGCCGCACGTCTTGCCGCGCCGCTCGCCGGAGACCACGACGTGGATGCGGTCAGCATAGTCGTGGAGGATCTCGGCAGTGTCGTCGGACGCTGCATCGACGTAAATCATGAGTTCGAGGCCGGGGACGGCGCGTCGCAACTCCAGCATGTTCTCGGCTTTGTCGCGAATGATACGTGCCTCGTTGTACGCGCAAACGCAAAGCGCGACGCGTGTGTTTGCCGATGGTTCGGCGTGCATCGGTGAACGGGGGGCCAGGTGTGCCAGCGCCAGGAGGCTTGCCGGGTAGGTGGTGAAGGGGTGAACAGCCAGAAGGGCTGAGATGCCGGAAAGCGCCAGTAGTTCAGGTGCCATGCGACACTGCCTCCTGCCCTGGTGTGGACGGCGCCGGACGCGCTGGGGCTCGCCAGACTTCGCCGCACCCCTCGGGCAGTGGAGTGCGGTTGGCTGCCGCGGTCAGCACCGTCTCGTACTGGCCGACGATACGGTCGGGGGCGTAGTCGGCGGCGGCGGCCCGACAGGCGAGGCGCATTGCTTCACGATCCCAGCCGTTTGCGATCAATAGGGCAAGCGAGGCTCGCAAGGGGGCCACATCAGTGCCGAGTGCTACGAAACCGTTGCGGCCCGGCTGGATGACCTCCGGCAGGCCGCCAGCCGGGGTGACCAGGCTCGGCACGCCGTATGCCAGTGCTTCATGGAAGACACGGGGGAACGGATCTTCCCACACCGACGGGATCACCAACAGGTCGATGGCAGGAAAGAATGCTGCCGGATCCAGATGGCCCATGAAAGTTACGTTCGGCAAGGCGGCAGCTCGGCTTTGCAGCGCGGCGACATAATCCGGGGCGCCTCCGCCGCCGACGCGAAGCGTAATGGCTTGCGGCGGCAACTCGGCGACGGCATCGAGCAAGTTATCCAGCCCCTTCAGCGGGTCGAGGCGGCCGAAAAAACCGAGCCTCAACTCGGGACCCCACTGTGACTCGCGGTCACCGTTTACCGGCCCGAGATTGTTGCCGCGAATGATGCGCACCGGCTGGCGACCACACGCCGCCGCGGGGAATGCACCGGCCGCGACGAGACGGTCGAAAACCCGATGGCTGACAGCGGTCACGACGTCGGGAAGCCGTGTCAGCATCCGCCGTGGTGTGGAAAAAAGCCGACACTCCATGCAGGGCGACGAGCAATTGCCTTTACCCGGACGCCACATGGCGCTGCGCGGGCAGGCGAGGTAATAGTCGTGAATTGTCTGAACGATCGGGATGCGCAGGTTTGCGGCGGCGGTCCAGGCTGCGGCCGAAAACCCCTGCAGGTTATGGCTATGGACGACGTCGGGTTTCAGCTCGGCCAGGACTTGACGCAGGCGCTGCCCCATGACGGGATTGTAGGCATCCAGTGCCTGGAACAACGGGCGCTTGAGCGGTGGGCGGTGCGCGGCGTGCGGCCAATAAACGTTTGTAAGCGGCAGATAACGCACGTGGATGCCGTCGATCATGCCAGCGCTTGGCTTACGGTCCGGTGACAGCGTTGCCACCGAACAGATGTGACCTCGAGCGGCAAGCTGGCTTGCCAGCCATCTCAGTGTCGTTTCGGCGCCACCTGCGCCATGCGGCGGATAGAGGCCGTTCACGAATGTGATCCGCATTTCTGTGCGCGCGCGGCTCACAGCAGGGATATAGTTGCGTGGCGCGGGGAAATTCCGCCTTGTCGCCGCCATATCCGCAGGGTAGCGAACGACGCATGGGTGTTTTTGGAGCTTTGTTCGGCAGTCGCCGGCCGCCGCCGCGACGCCGGCCAGTCGTCATACGCACTGAGCCGCAGCTGCCCGTGCTGCGTGTGCACAGCACGCCGACACCCGCCACCCTGCCCGGCCAGCAGGAGCGGCAAGACGCGTTGCGCGAGGCATTCACGCCGACGCGACCGCAGCGCAGCCGGAAGCGGCTGGCGGGGCGCAAACCGGAGCTGCGGCGCATCTTCCATGCGATCACGCAGGAGTGCGCACATGTGGTTCTTTACGGCGAACGCGGGCGCGGCAAGACCTCGCTTGTCAACCTGGTGGCTTCGGCAGCGCGCAGCAGCGGTTATATGGTAGCCCGCTACTCCTGCACATTCGACAGTGATTTCGATGAGATCATCCGTGGCCTCGCGCGTGACCTGCCGAAATCGCTGTTGGCGATCCCGGCGACGGATGACGCGCTGGCGGATGGATGCGAAGCTGCCTTGCCGCGGGCCAAGCTGTATCCGCGCGATGTTGCGCTGTTGCCGGGGCGGCTCGCTGGCGGTCATCTGCTGCTGATCGTCGATGAATTCGATCGCGTCACGGATGTAGTGACTCGCACCCGGTTCGCCGATACCATCAAGCAGATCTCCGATCGTGCGGCGTCGCTGAGCTTCATGCTGGTCGGTGTGTCGGATAGTCTGGAAGAGTTGCTCGGCCGTCATCCATCCATTCAGCGCAATGTTGTCGGAGTGCCGATACCGCTGCTGTCCGGAACGCAGGTGGACGAAATCATCGACGTCGGGTCGAGTGATGCGCAGCTTGAATACCCACCGGAGGTGCGGCGGGTGGTGACCGAGATGGCGCGCGGCGTGCCGTACATTGTGCATCTTCTCTGCCTGCATGCTGGCGAGCGTGCACTGCGTCGTGGCGCAAATATGGTAAATCAAGAGGACATGTTGGGCGCCATGCAGCAATCGGTGTTGGAGATCGATCCCCGAATTGCCGTGCTGTACGACTCCCTGACGCATGGCGCGGAGGATTTCGCGATGGTGCGCTTGTTGCGTGGGATTGCGGCGGGCGGACAGGACCGGTTCGGCCGATTCCAGGTTCGGGAGACAGCAACAGGGATGATCGTCGCCGGACACTCGGTGCCACATCATGACTGGCAGCGGCTGATTGAAACCGGCGCCCTGCGCGCGTGCAAGGGTGTTGGGTTCGGTGTTTACACCTTTGCCGAGCCGATGCTGCCGCATTATATCCTACTGCGCGCGGTCAGTGACGGTCTGTCGCCTATACGGCACAAAGAGACGGACGCGGTGAGCTGACCAACTCTGGGGCAATATGCACTAGACCGCACCATCCTTATTGAGGACTGCTGGAACGGTTTTCAGGAGAATTGCGACGTCGTGCCAGAGCGTCCAGTTCTTGACGTACCACAGATCAAGCTGCACGCGACGCGCATAGCTGGCATCGCTGCGGCCGCTGACCTGCCAAAGTCCTGTCATACCAGGTCGGGTTTCGTAGTAATAGGCGATATCCCTGCCGTAGTGCGCTCTCTCGGCCTCCACGATCGGCCGCGGGCCGACGAGGCTCATTTCTCCACGCAGTACGTTCAACAGTTGCGGCAACTCATCGAGGCTGGTGCGGCGGAGATAGCGGCCGATCGGAGTGATGCGGGGATCGTTGCGTAGCTTCTGGGCTGCCGCCCACTCTGCCCGCGCCTCGGGGTCTCTTGCCAGCAATTCGCGCAGGATTTTGTCTGAGTCTGTAACCATGGTACGGAATTTCAGGCAACGGAATGTGTCGCCGTTCATCCCGAGCCTTTTGTGGCCGAAGAATGCAGGACCGCCGTCGGCACGCACCAGCGAGGCGATGGCGAGGAACAGCGGCGAGAGAAGCACCAGCAACAAGGCGGCGAGGAACTGGTCGAAGGCAAGCTTGAGTACCCGGCTGAGCGGTCGCGCCAGATTGTTCCGGCACACCATGAGCATGACGTCGTGGCTGAAGAAGTACTGCTGGCTGAAGCCGAGTACGGGAAGGCCTTCGAAGGTGGGGACCAGGGCGAACGGGACCCGTGCACGC
>Ga0335074_10013518_pt1 | contig 11471 bp, 9 predicted proteins | sample Lox_Sample_23_FD_206715 | JGI IMG/M metagenome (GOLD analysis project Ga0335074, IMG submission 206715) | Soil microbial communities from Loxahatchee National Wildlife Refuge, Florida, United States - Lox_Sample_2.3 | ecosystem: Environmental > Terrestrial > Soil > Wetlands | place: USA: Florida...
GCCGTCCAGAAATACGGAATCAGGAACGGCAACGTGTGGCCGATGCCGCCCGCGGTGGTCATGATGCCAGTGATCCCGCCGCGCAGATACGGCGCGCCGCGGCCGGTCAGGCTGCCGTTGTCGGACAGCGCCTCGGCGAAGGCCATCGAAATGCCGGCACCGATCGATGCCGCGAGGCCGACGACGAACGCCTGCCACGGATTCTGCGTGGCAAGCGCCGCGGCGAACACCGGTGCCAGGGTGGACACCGAGCCATCCATCAACCCCGCAAGCCCCGGTTGGATCACCCGCAGCACGAAGTTGCGGCGTGCGTGCGTGTCCTCCTCCCGCCGCACATTCTCCGGGAGATTCTGGTCGCTCAATTGCTCCGCGCGGTGCTCATGCTCGACCTCGGCTTCCGCCAGGTCGCCCAGCAGCTTGCGAATGGAAACGTCCTGGCTGCGCGCGGCGGCGCGGCGGTAGAACTGCTGCGTTTCAATTTCCATGGTCTCGGCGAGGTTGCGCACCTCGTCGAGATTCAGTGGCAGAACCTGCCAGACCGGCTTGCGCTGGAGGAAGCCGCGAACGTCCTGGCGGCGGACCAGCGGAATATGCTCGCCGAACTTCTCGCGGTACATTTCGAGCAAGCGGCGGCGATGGGTCGCTTCCTCCTCTGCCATTTCCGTGAACATGTGGGCACTGCCGGGATAGTCCTGCCGCAGGCCTTCCGCGATGTCGGTGTAGATGCGGTTGTCCTCCTCCTCGTTGGCAATCGCCAGGGCGAGGACCTCCTTTTCGCTCAGATCGGAAAAGTTGCGCATGGGCGGCAATGTGGCGTCGCTTCGGCCAGGGTCAAGCGGGTGGCGGAATGATGCGAATGGGTCGCATTGACAGACTGAAGTCTATCTGTCCCCGCCGCACACGACGGCGTAAGCTGGGGTGGCAATGACCCACCATCGCATTGGCATCGATCTTGGCGGTACGAAGATCGAAATCGCTGCCCTCGCACCCGACGGCAGCGAGGCTCTGCGCCATCGCATTCCCACACCGCATGGCGGCTATTACGCCACGCTGGATGCCATCGCCGCTTTGGTGCGGGACACCGAGGCGCAGCTCGGCGCGACCGCGACCGTGGGGATCGGCATTCCCGGGGTGATCAGCCCCGCGACGGGGCGGGTGAAGAACGCCAACTCCACCACGCTGAACGGCCATACGTTTGACGTTGATATCGCGCAGAAGCTGGGCCGTGAGGTGCGGGTAGAGAACGACGCCAACTGCTTCACCCTGTCCGAAGCGACCGACGGCGCGGGCGCCGGGTATCGTCTGGTATTCGGCATCATCCTGGGTACCGGTGTGGGCGGTGGCATCGCGGTGGACGGGCGCGTCCATCGTGGCCCGCACGGCATCGCCGGCGAGTGGGGCCACAATCCGTTGCCCTGGCCGAAGCCCGACGAATACCCCGGGTTGGATTGCTGGTGTGGCCAGCGCGGCTGCCTGGAGACCTTCGTCGCGGGTCCCGCCCTGGCGCGCGATGCCGATGGTCCGGACGCTCACGACGCCAGCGGCTTGCCTGCCCGGGCAGCGGCCGGCGATGCGCGTGCCCAGGACGCGTTGGCCCGCCACGCGGACCGGCTGGCGCGCGGGCTGGCACAGGTCATTAATCTGCTCGATCCGGACGCCATTGTACTGGGCGGCGGCCTGTCGAACATGGAGCACCTGTACATGGAGTTGCCCACGCTGCTGCCGCGGCATGTGTTCAGCGACGTGATCGCCACGCCGATCCTGAAGAACAAGCACGGCGATTCGTCCGGCGTCCGCGGCGCGGCGTGGCTATGGGACTCCAATAACCTCTCCCGCGCTGCGCGCGGGAGAGGTCAAGGCGCCGGAGGCGCCGAGGGTGAGGGTGATCGGGAGGGCTCGTAGAAAAAAGGAGCAGCGTGCCGACCCCATTACCCTCACCCTCGACGTTTCGCGTCTTGACCTCTCCCGCGCGCAGCGCGGGAGAGGTTTGTGGCAGCCTCTGCCGCGACTGTACGAACGTTTTCTCGGCAGTCGTTTTCTCCGCAGTCACTGGCTGCCCTACCTGTGGCAGCACACGCATCGTCTCCCACCCTGAACTGCTGTCGCTGACCCTGGCCCATGTCGATTGCGACGCCTTCTATGCCAGCGTGGAGAAGCGCGACCATCCGGAGCTTGCCGCCAAGCCGGTGATCGTCGGTGGCGGCGTCCGTGGTGTGGTCACCGCCGCCTGCTATGTCGCGCGGCTGTACGGGGTGCGCAGCGCCATGCCGATGTTCAAGGCGCTGAAGGCCTGTCCCGATGCGGTGGTCATCCGTCCTGATTTCTCCAAGTACGTCGCGGTTTCACGACAGGTTCGGACGCTGATGTCGGCGCTGACGCCGCTGTTGCAGCCGCTGTCGATCGATGAAGCGGTGATGGACCTTGCTGGCACGGAAGCGCTGCACGGCGCACCGCCTGCTGCCGTGCTTGCACGTTTCGCCCGCCAGGTGGAGGACGAGGTCGGGATTACGGTGTCGATTGGGATGGCACCGAACCGGCTGTTGGCGAAGATCGCCGCTGGCCGCGACAAGCCGCGGGGCTTCGCGGTGATCGGTGCGGCCGAGGCCGCCGCGTTGCTCGCGCCCGAGCCGGTGCGCCTGCTGCCCGGCATCGGCCCCGTCCTGGCGCGCAAGCTGGAAGCGATGGGCATCACCCGGCTTGGCCAATTGCAGGTGCTGTCGGATCGTGACGCGGTGCGCCGGCTGGGTGACGAAGGCCCCGCTCTGATCCGCCGCGCTCGCGGCGAGGACGTGCGCCGGGTCGATCCGGGCCGCGATACCAAGTCGATCAGTGCCGAGACCACGTTCGACACCGACCTTTCCTCCGTCGCCGATCTCGAGCGGCCGTTGTGGCGGTTGTCAGAAAAGCTGGCGCGGCGGCTGAAGGAGAATGAGCTTGCCGCAGCGGGCGTGGTGCTGAAGCTGAAGACCGCGCAGTTCGCCATCCGCACCCGCGCCGCCCGGCTGCCCAGCCCGACCGTGCTGCCGGACCGGCTGTTCTCGGCCGCCCGCGAGTTGTTGCTGCGTGAGGCCGACGGCACGGCATTCCGTCTGATCGGCATCGGCGCCAGTGCGCTGGTGCCGATCGCCGAGGCCGACCGCGGCGATCTGGCGGATCCTGTTACGCCGCGGCTCGCGGCAGCGCAGGCGGCGATCGATACGCTGCGGGAGCGGTATGGCACCGCGGCGATCGGGCGGGGCAGGGGCTTCGGCAGGGAAGGACGATAAGGGGGGACGATAAAGGGCGTGATGCGCGCTTGTCGTGCCAGTTCGGGGATTCGCTAACTCTTCTGATCGTTTGTGTGAAGGACGCCGAGCAAATTCACCACGAAGGCACGAAGCCACGAAGAATGCAGTTCAAAGCTACAATTTCGTATACGATTTCCTGGCTCTGGCGAAGAGTGCTTGGGTGTCAGCTTCGTGTCTTCGTGGTAAATTACTCAGCAGTCGGCAAGTAGGGCGACAGTTGCTATACGCGTCATGGCCGGCGCAGGCCGGCCATCTACGACTTTTCTTGTTGCCAGCAGCGTAGTCGTGGATGGCGGCCCTGCGCCCGCCATGACGGCCGTAGGCAGTGTCGCCTTACTTCCCGACTTCACAGTATTAACACCGGCACGATCCGCACGGGACCCGCGCGGATCGACCCATGTAAACTCTACCGTTCCCGAACCGGCGCAGACTTCGACGCCTTCACCGCTTCGATAGCGGCGAGGCAGTCTTCCTTGTTGTAGTATTTCTCAACACTCTGCGCAGACATCCGCCCTAGCGGATTGTACAACGTCCATCGCCAGAGATTCGAACTCGGCTCCAGATAAATCAAATACCAGTATTGGCCATCATCCACGGATTGCTCCTGCCTCAATCCGCGCGGCCGGAGCTTGGCTGCCCGTCTTCGCTATCGAACGGCGTTTCCCCTGGCTCGGTCGCGCGCATCGACGGCCGCCGGCGGAACCGTTCGTACCAGCGCGCGAGATTAGGGGCGAGGGCCCGCCAATCATCCTCCGGGTAGCGGAAATCAGTATTGCCGCAGGCGCAGCCCGCGGCGATCTGGCCGAGATCGACGTCGCCACGGAAATCGTATGACAGCTCGTCAAGCCGCCGGTAGCAGCGATCGATCCGCTCCATCATCTTGCGCACGAAGCCGCGGGAGAATTCCTGCTTGTTCTGCGATGCGTCGCGCTTGCGCAGCAGCTCGGCGCGGCGGGCCACCAGCGCTTCCAAGATCCCGCTGGTCGCCACCGACACGACGGACAGAATGTGCCAGCGCTCGCGGCCGCTCTGCGGGCAAAGGCGGAAGTTGCCAAGCTCATCGTTCAGGTATTCGCAGATCAGCGACGATTCCGTCAGGCGTTCGCCGTCATCGGTTACCAGCGCCGGGATGCGGGCGATGGGCGTCGCGGCAAGAAAATCCTCGCGATACGGCACCGTCTCGGTGCCCCAGGAATGCGGCCATTTTGTCGGGATGATCTGCACCTGCTCTTCCAGGCCCAGTTCCCGAATCGTGACGGTGCACTTGCGAACGAAGGGTGACGCCGGCGTGTAGAACAGCTGCATCATAAGTGCTCTGGCGCGCGCCGCTAGACTTGCCACCCGATCCAGTCACACCAGGCCCGGCCCATCACCAGGTCGAGGTCGGCGCCCTTCAGCCAGGGCAGTTCCTCGGTGAACAACGTGATGCACTGCTGCCAGGTGCAATGCATGCGGGTAATGTCGGTGCCCCAGAACATCCGCCGCGGTCCGAACGCGTCGAACACGCGGTGCAAGGCATGGTGGATGCTGGGGAACGGATACGCATCGAGCGCATAGCCGGCCTGGCCGGTCGCCTTCACCGCGACGTTCGGGTGCTTCGCAAGGGCCAGCAGTTGCGGCAGATTGCGATACGCTTCCTCCGCGCCCTGGGTGGCGCGCGGCACCCCCATGTGATCGATGCTGATCTTCAGTGCCGGATGGCGTTCGGCGATCGCGCCGACGCGCGGCAGGAACGCCGATGCCTGGAGAGACACCGGAATCCCCAGGCGTTCCGCCACCGGAAACAGCCAATCGAGCGTGCCGTCATCGGGCCAGGTCTGCGACCTTGGGTCGCTGAAATAGAACCGCAGGCCCTTCATTCCCGGCCGACTCTTCCATGTCTCGAGCAATGCCCGTTGCTCTGTCTGATCCAGATAGATCCAGCCCATGATCGCGAAGCGATCGGGATGGGCGCGCGCCGCTTCCACCGCCAGCTCGTTCGAATCGGGATCCCACATCACGGGATGAATCACCGCGCGATCGACGCCGGCTGCGTCCATGGCCGCCAGCGCTTCTTCTTTCAGGAATGGCGTCTGGCGGTGATGGGCGGATGGCTTGCCCTTGGCCCACAGGTGGATCTGTGCATCGACGATCATCATTCTGGCGTCTCCCCCTTAGAGTGTGGGACTGCTTTATAGAGTGGGACTGCGTCCCGCCGGGCCGTGCCTTCAGCCGCCATGATCGAGGTTGCCTTCGGCAAGGCGCCCGAGCGCGGCGTGGATCTTCCGATCGATCGAGAGTCCTTCGTCCATGAGACGCGCGCGCGTCGCGTAGCTGTGCTGGCCCGGAATGCGGATCTCCGCGAATCCCGCCTGGCGCGGCGTGGCCTTGATGGCGTCGATTCGGTGGCTGACTTCGTGCCGATACGCGTCGGGCGACAAGAACAGATCCGGCCTGAAGGCCAGGAACATGTAGCCGGAGACGTCGGTCGCAGGTCGCATGCCGGCGGTCAGGGCACCCAGCGCGTCCATGGCCAAGGCAAGGCCAAAGCCCTTGTAGCCACCCGCCGGACCGCCGAACGGCAACAGTGCGCCGTTATGCGCGGCGACCGCATCTGTCGTCGGCTGTCCGTCCGATCCAAGCGCGACGCCTTCGGGGATCGGCGTCCCGAGGCGCGCGCGGAATTGCAGGTCGGTGCCCATGAACGCCGAGGTGCCCATGTCGATGACCAGCGGATCGCCGTCGGTTGGGAAACCGAACGCGATCGGGTTGGTGCCGAGCGCCGGCCGTGTGCCGCCAAACGGCGCCACCGCCGGCGGCGACGATACCGTGTGGATCACCACCAGCCCGGCGCGGGCAATCATTTCACAATAATAAGCACTGCGTCCGGTCATCCAGGTGTTGCCGAGGCAAACGATGGCGAGCCCGTGGGTCTGCGCGCATCGGATCGTCGCTTCGGATGCGCGATAGGCGGCAACCATGCCCGTCGTGTTGCCGCCATCCAGCAACACCGTCGCGCCGGTCTCGCGCACGACGTGGACCGGCCGTCGCGGCAGGCGGAACTTCGGGTAATCGACGACATTCAGCAATTTCGGCAGCCCGGAATATTCATAGCCGCACAGCGCCGCGTCCAAGACATGATCGGTCAGGATGCGCGCATCCTCTGCGTCGAACCCGGCACCACGCATCGCGGCTTCGCCCAGTGCGCGCGCTGCAGCGACCGTCAGGTGGATACGATCGGTTCCGGATCGATCGGCCATGGAGTGTTCCTGCTATTGGTGATCCAGCGTGCCGCGGGATCGCAAGCCGTGTCCATCCCTGCCCGCGCAGGCTTGGCGAGGCACGTCGGACGATGGCACTATCCGCCACAACACGAAACGACGAGGAACCGAGATGGCAATGCGCATTCTGTGGCCCAATCTTCCAGCCGAATTCATCCCCATCGCCCGCGACGCAATCGGCTCCGGTTTCGAGACCGATTTCTGTGCCAGTCCCGCCGAGGTAACGGACGAACAATGGGCCAGTGCCGACGCCGTCGTCGGCCAGTGTCCGCCGCAATACATCGACAAGCTGCGCAAGTGCCGCATCTTCGTGAAGTACGGGGTGGGATACGACGACGTGGATATCGAGCGCTTCGGCAAGCTGGGTATCCCGGTCTGCAACACGCCGGATTATGGCACGCGCGAAGTCGCCGACCACGCGATCGCCCTGATGCTGACGCTTGCCAAGAGTGTCGCCTATCACGACAGCGAGCTGCATGCCGACCTGAGAAGCAACTGGCGTCCGGCACATAATCCGTTCGGCCGGCGGTTGTCCGTGTGCACGTTCGGCGTGGTCGGCATGGGCCGTATCGGCACCGCCGCCGCACGCCGTGCCAAGGCGTTCGACATGGATGTCTTGTTCTACGACCCGTATCAGCCCAACGGCTACCAATTCGCCATTGGCGTCCGCCGCGCCGACACGCTTGCCGAACTGATGGGCCAGTGCGATTTCGTCAGCATCCATACGCCGCTAACGGCTGAGACCCGCGGCATGATCGGCGCGGACGCCTTTGCTGCGGCCAAGCGCGGCATGATCCTGATCAATACGGCGCGGGGCCCGATCGTCGATATCGACGCTCTGCACGACGCGATGAAGGACGGCATCGTACTCGCGGCTGGGCTCGATGTGCTGCCGGAGGAGCCAGCCAATCCGCAGCGGCGTCTGATCGCGGCATGGCAGCGCAACGAGGATTGGATCCGCCATCGCCTGATCCTGACGCCGCACTCGGCGTTCTATACGCCCGAGAGCATGCGCGATAACCGCGGCTTCGCTGCGCGCACCGCCGCGCGTTTCCTGCGTGACGGGCGGCTGGAGAACTGCGTCAACAAGCAGTTCCTCGCCGAACGGCGCTGAGGCGTCGTGCGGCGTTGCCCGCGCCGGGCCACGCCGCAGCGCGCTACCCCGGCCGAACGTTCCACGGATACGGCGACACACCCTGCAACACGCCGGTAATGGACCGGCGGAACGCGGTCTTGCCGTACCATTGCCCAACCGGGACCACCGCAACGTCCGTCATCGCCACATGCGACAATGCTTTTGCGGCCTTCTCCTGTGTGGCTGGGTCCGGCGCGGCCAGCCATTGCTCCGTCAGCGTACGCGCTTCGGTGTTGTCCCACCATCCGAACCAGCCCTTGGTGCCACGCCCGTTGATCAGCGGATGCACCGCGGGCGTGCTGGCCGCCACCGAGGAGGCGAACGTGTGGAATGCGCTCCAGCCGCCTTTCTCCACCGGCGCCATGCTGCTGCGGCGCTGCACCACGGTGCCCCAGTCCATTTCCTCCAGGTCAACGTTCATGCCGATCTGCTTCATGGTGTCCGCGGAGACCAGGCCGAGCGGATGGATAGCGGCGAAGTCTGTGGGATTCATCATCACGACCTTCTGCCCGGCATAACCGGCTTCCTTCAGCATGTTTAGTGCCAGCGCCGCGTCCCCCTGCATCGCGGCAGCGTCGGCGCCGCTGTGATACGGCGTGCCGTACGGAAACACGTCCTTGCAGATACGCCATAGCGATTTGTCGTCACCAAACGTGGCACGCATGGTGTCGTCCTGCCGCACCGCCATCATCACCGCGCGGCGGATGCGCACGTCATCGAACGGCGGATGCAGGTGATTCAGGATCAGCCAGGAGATGCGGCCCCAAGGCTGGTCCACCTGCAATGCGATCGTCTTGTCCGCCGCAAGCTGCGGCAGCAGATCGGCCAACGGCTGCTCCCACCAGTCGATTTCATTGTTGTGTAATGCGGCGGCGGCCGTCGCGGCGTCGGGAATGATATGCCATTCGATGCGCGGGAAATACGCACGTTTGGCACCGGTGGCCCAGATGGCGGGTTCGCTGCGAGAGACGTATTTGTCGAACTTCTCATAGACCACGCGGCTGCCGCTGACATAGTCGCTGGCCACAAAGCGATACGGGCCCGAGCCGATCATCTCCGTCACCGGCTTGTCCGCTGCCGTTTTCGCCAGATGTTCCGGCATGATGAACGGCACCGACGAATCCGGCTTGCCGAGCGCAGCAGCCAGAAGCGGGAAGGGACGGGTGAGCTTGACCACCATGGTGCGGTCATCGGCCGCCGAGAAACTGTCGACCGCGGCCGCGAGCATCTGCCCGAACGGATCGCGCACGGCCCAACGCTGAATGCTGGCAATGCAGTCGGCCGCACGCACCGGGCTGCCATCGTGAAACCACAGCCCCTCACGCAATGAAATGCGCCAGGTACGTCCGTCGTCGGAGATCGTGTGTCCAGCGGCCATCTGGGGATGCGGCAAGGCGTCCGATCCGACGGAATACAACGTGTCGAACACGTAGTAACCGTGATTGCTGGTTACCGTCGCCGTGGTGAATACCGGGTCCAGCAGGGTCAGGTTCGCCTGCGGCACGAATCGCAGCATCGCCGCTTTGGCGGGCTGCGCGATCGCCGGCGTTGCGAGATGCAACCCTTCGGCGCTGCCCATGCCAAGCAGGGTGGCGGCTGTCGATTTCAACAGCGTACGGCGTCGCATGACGGCCTCCCCAAATGTTATTGGTCGTGGTCTTGGCGGGGAGTGTACCGGCGGTTTTCTCCCGCGTCGAACGAGGTGACCAGATCGCCTCTCAGCTCACAACGCCGCGCGCACGAAACCTGGCGATCTCGTCGGCGGAAAAGCCGCATTCCGCAAGAACCTCCTCGCTATGCTGCCCGAAGGTCGGTGACGCCGCCGGCGCCGGCCCCGGCGTTTCGGAGAAACTGATCGGCTTGGTCATCGTTCGATACCGGCCGACCACCGGGTGGTCGAGCGTCGTCACCAGGCCCTCAGAGAGCACTTGCGGATGGTCGAACATGTCCTCGATCGGCCGCACCGCGGCGCAGGGGACGCGTTCGCCGAAGATCTCCTCCCATTCCAGTGCGGTGCGTTCGGCAAGAGCAGTACGCAGTTCCGGCAACAAATCCGCCGCATGCTCTGCGCGGCTGCGCATCGTCGCACAACGCGGGTCGCCGGCCAGCTCGGGGCGGCCGATCAGCTCGCACAGCGCGGCGAAGAAATGGTTCGAGTGCAACGAAACGTAGAGCGCGCCGTGCTTCGTCGGATGGATGCCGGTCAGCCCGCCAGTGCCGGAATCGCGTGCCACGTCGCGGCCTTCGTTCTCGGCCCACACGAAGCGGCCGGCCTGGATGGTCAAAGCGCTGCGCAACAGCGACAGGCTCAGGTACTGCCCCCGCCCGCTGCGCTCGCGCGAGAACAATGCGGCCGCGACACCGTAAGCGAGCAAGGCCGAGGTGAAATAATCGAGCACGGAGCCGAGCACGAGTTGCGCCCGGTCGGTCCCGCCGCCCTGGAACACGGCCATGCCGCTGAGGCATTGCAGCACCTGATCGAAGCCGCCCTTGTCGCTGAGCGGCCCTGCATCGCCGTAGCCGGTGAGGCCGGCGTAAATCAGGCGCGGATTGATCGCGCGCAGCCGCGGATAGTCGATTCCCAACCGCGCCGGCACCGACGGACGAAAATTCTCCACCAGCACATCGGCGCAAGCTACCATGCGATGCAGCACGGCCAGTCCGTCGGGCTGCTTCAAGTCCAGTGCCAGCGCGCGCTTCCCGCGATTGGTACCAAGGAAGAACCTGCTCTCGCCTGCCAGGCTGGACGGGAACTGGCGCAGCATGTCGCCCTGCGGCGATTCGATCTTGATCACGTCGGCGCCGAGATCGGCCAGCAGCGTGCAGCCATAGGGGCCCGCAAGATAGCTGCACAGATCGAGCACTTTGACGCCGTCGAGTGGGCCGGCCGGATTGTCTGTCATCACTTTGCCTCCCGCGCGCGTATCGCGGCGACTTTCTGCAAGACACGCTGGGCGCGATACACGATCGGATAATCGATGAACCTGCCATCGAGTTGGATGGCCGCGCTGCCCTCGGCTTCGGCACGTGCGAACGCGGAACACACGCGGTCTGCGAACGCTATTTCGGCGTCGGTCGGTGTGAACACGCGGTTCACCACCGCGATCTGGTCCGGGTGAATGCACATCTTGCCCTGAAAGCCGCATCCCAATGCGGTGTGGGCTGATGCTTCCAATCCCTGCGGATCGGCCAGATCGACCCAGACCGTGTCGAGCGGTGCCTCGATGCCGGCGGCGCGCGACGCGGTGACGATGGCGGCGCGCGCATGGGCCAGCTCGGTCTCGATGCGGGTCCATGTCATGTTCACGTCGAGGGTGAAATCTCCGGCGCCGAAGGCAACGCGCCGGACTCGCGTTCCGGCCGCAAGGATCGCGTCGATCTGCTGCAGGCCGCGCGCTGTTTCGATGATCGGGATCAGGTCAATGTCGCCCGGACGAAGACCACGGTCACGCTCAAGTTGCGTTAGCAGCCAGTCGATGGTGGCCAGCCCCGCCGCGGTTTCGACTTTTGGCAGGATGAGGCCGTCGAGGCCGCGCCGCACCACGGCAACCAGGTCGCCGTAGCAGAATTCGGTGTCGATCGCGTTTGTGCGGACGTACAGCAACCCACGTCGCGGTTGTTGCAGTGCCGCAATAATCGCCGCGCGTGTCGCTGCTTTCTCGGCGATCGCGACGGCGTCCTCGAGATCCAGGATCACCGCGTCGGCCTCGAGCGATAGCGCCTTCTCCACCCGGCGGGCATGATTGCCCGGTGCGAACAGCAGACTGCGCAGCGGTGGGGTCGTTTTGT
>Ga0335074_10013519_pt1 | contig 11471 bp, 10 predicted proteins | sample Lox_Sample_23_FD_206715 | JGI IMG/M metagenome (GOLD analysis project Ga0335074, IMG submission 206715) | Soil microbial communities from Loxahatchee National Wildlife Refuge, Florida, United States - Lox_Sample_2.3 | ecosystem: Environmental > Terrestrial > Soil > Wetlands | place: USA...
AACTGCAGCGGGCCGGATCCGTCGAGGTGAGCCGGGCACGGGGGACCCGCGCGGAACGCGCGGGGGCGCGAAGCGCAAGCGTCAGCGCGCGCGAAGTGCCTTCAAAACAATAGGGGTCCCCGAACGGCTCACTGCTACAACTGCAGCGGGCCGGATCCGTCGAGGTGAGCCGGGCGGGGTAGTTCTGCGTCCGCGGCGATCGTCTTCAGCAAAGAAGAAGCGGTGACGGCTTCACCGTAACCGGCTTCGGTCGAGATCTTCGAAACGTTGATCAGCGCCGGCACGGCCGCGCCGGAGTCGAACTGATACTCGCCGTCGAGTCCCTCGCCGGCGATGCGGACCAGCTGGTGCACGTCGTCGAGATCGAGGCTGATACGCTTCTCCGCGAAACGCACGCGTAGGCGCAACGGTTTATCGAGGCGTACGATCCGTATCGCACCCTTGCCGAGTATCGCGTCCAGTCGTCGTGCTCCCTCGAGAAGCCGGCGATGGAAGAGCGCGAGCGACTCCTGCGCGTCCTCCGGCGCGCGCGCTTGTTCCTCGCCACCTGCGTCGATGACGCGATCGATCTCGCGGCGCGCGCGCAGGCGCGTTGCGGCTTCCACGATTGGATTCTGGGCCGTGAACTCGGGCTTCATGGGGTCGGCCATGCGTTGAGCCTACCAAAGAAAACGACGCAGTCGTACGACTGCGCCGCTATCGGATGGGATAAAAACGAGGGCTATGGCTTCTTGGTCGACTTGGGGGCCGGCTTCTTGGCCGCCTTCGTGGCCGGTTTGGTCGACTTCATCGACGACTTCGTCGACTTCATCGACTTCATCGAGCCCTTCATCGACGAGCTCGTCGATGCTTTCGCCGATGCCTTCGGCTTCGGTGACGCGGCCATTGCCGGGACGGTCATCAGGAACGCCGCGGCAAGGAACATTGCGAGGGTCTTTTTCACGGATACACCTCCTTCCGTAGCAAGATACGGGAACGTTTACGGCGCGTGCGAAGCGCCGCGTCGTAGCTCCGTTACGCTCTTGAGAACGTAAGAATGGGTCAGGAAGTTCGGAGCGCCTGCTTACTTCCCTTTGCCGACCATGCTCCGCGAGATGACCAGGCGCTGGATCTGCTGCGTACCCTCGTAGATTTGGGTGATTTTCGCGTCGCGCATCATTCGCTCGAGCGGGTACTCCGCCGAATAGCCGAAGCCGCCCAGGACCTGTACCGCGTCCGTGGTCACGGACATCGCGACGTCGCCGCATTTGAGCTTGGCCATCGAGGCCCACAGCGAGACGTCGGGCGTTCCTTCATCGCACTTACGCGCGGCTTCGTAGAGCAGCAGCCGCGCCGCTTCGACTTCGGTCTTCATATCGGCCAGCATGAAGCCGACGCCCTGATGCTGACCGATCGGTTTGCCGAAGGCGATCCGTTCTTTGGCGTAATTTGTCGCATACTCGAGCGCGCCCGCTGCAATGCCCAACGCCTGCGCGGCGATCCCGGGGCGTGATTTATCGAGCACCTTCATCGCGATCTTGAAGCCTTCGCCTTCTTCGCCGAGCCGATTGGGCGCGGGCACTTCGCAATCGTCGAAGACCAGCTCCACGGTCGGTGAGCCGCGGATCCCCATCTTGCGCTCTTTCTTGCCGACGATGAAGCCCTTCGTGCCTTTCTCGACGACGAACGCCGAGACGCCGCGCGAACCTGCGGCCGGATCCGTGACGGCGAAGACGCAAACGACGTCGGCAACGCTGCCGTTGGTGATCCAAATCTTCTGTCCGTTGAGAACGTAAGCATCGCCCTTGCGCTCGGCGCGCGTGCGCATCGAACCGAGGGCGTCGGAACCGCTCGACGCCTCGGTGAGCGCGTAGGCGGCGATTTTCTTACCCGACGCGATGTCGGGAAGGAAGCGTTTCTTCTGTTCTTCGCTGCCGCCGATGAGAATCGGCAACATGCCGAGTTCTTGCACGGCAACGATGAGCGAGCTCGACGCACACGCTTTCGCGATCTCTTCGACGACCTTGACGTAGGTTACGAACGAGCCGCCGAGTCCACCGTATGCGGCGGGAATCGGGATGCCCATGAGGTCGTTCTGGGCGAAAAGCTCTTTGATGTCGGTGGGAAATTCGGCGCGTTCATCGATCTCGGCGGCGCGTGGTGCGACCTTTTCGGCAACCAGTTCGCGCACCATACCGATGATCATCGCCTCTTCGTCGGAGTCGACGCGAGGAGGTGCAATACTCATGGCATGGGGTTCCACGCCGGAGGGAGGCGTTCCGTCCCTCGGCGCAATAGCCCGGCATGGAGAAAGTCTTCCCGAGCTGCGCGCAGGCGGTGGCGGATATCCGCAGCGGTTCCTCGCTGGCGGTCGGCGGCTTCGGGCTCAACGGCATTCCGTTCAATTTGATTGCGGCGCTCTTGGAGCAGGGCGCGAAAGATCTCGTGACCGTCTCGAACAACTGCGGCGTCGATGGATGGGGCCTGGGCACGCTGCTCGATCACAAGCGCATCCGCCGTACGACCGGATCGTACGTCGGCGAGAACAAAGAGTTCGAGCGCCAATACCTCAGCGGCGAGCTCGAGGTCGAGCTCGTTCCCCAAGGTACGCTCGCCGAGCGACTGCGAGCGGGCGGCTGCGGCATCCCCGCTTTCTACACGCCGGCAGGCGTGGGCACGTTGGTGGCCGAGGGCGGACTTCCATGGCGGTATGGTGCCGACGGCTCGGTCGCCGTCGCGTCGCCGCCCAAGGAGACGCGCGAGTTCGACGGCCGGTCGTACGTGCTCGAGCACGGGATCGTCTGCGATTTCGCGCTGGTGCGCGCCTCGGTGACCGATACCGCCGGCAACGTGATCTTTCACGAGGCCACGCGCAACTTCAACCCGCTGTGTGCGATGGCCGGCAAAGTGACCATCGTCGAGACCGAGGAATTGGTCGATGCCGGTGAGATCGATCCCCAGGACGTCCATCTGCCGGGGATCTTCGTGCAGCGCGTGGTGAAGGTCGGCGCGCAAGGCAAGCGCATCGAACGCGTCACGACGCGAAAGAGATGATGGTGATAACATGCCTCTAACGAGAACGCAGCTCGCCGCTCGCGTCGCGCTCGAACTGCGCGATGGGCAGTACGTCAACCTCGGTATCGGTTTGCCGACGCTGATTCCCAACTACGTTCCTCGCGGCGTCACCGTCACGCTGCAAAGCGAGAACGGCATCTTGGGAATGGGGCCGTATCCATATGAGGGCGAGGAAGACCCCGATCTGATCAACGCGGGGAAGGAGACGGTAACCGTACTTCCGGGCGCGTCGTTCTTCGATTCCGCGTTCTCGTTCGGGATGATTCGCGGCGGCCACATCGATCTCGCAGTGCTCGGCGCGATGCAAGTCTCGCAGCACGGCGATCTCGCGAATTGGATGATTCCGGGCAAGATGGTCAAAGGCATGGGCGGCGCGATGGATCTGGTGCACGGGGCCAAACGCGTCGTCGTCATGATGGAGCACGTCGCCAAGGGCAACGCGCACAAGATCGTCGAGGAATGCGATCTTCCGCTCACCGGCAAGGGCGTCGTGCACAAGATCATCACGGATCTCGCGGTGATCGACATCGAAGAACGCGGACTGGTGCTGCGCGAAGTCGCACCGGGCGTGACCGTCGACGACGTGCAAGCCGCAACCGGGGCAAAACTTCACGTACCCCGTGCGCCGGCGGAGATGAAGATCCCAGCCGGAGTCGCGTAGCCCACCGAACCCCGGTGCAACCGGGGACGGGTTATGAAGGGTGCTATGACACCACGTAAGGTCTCTCTCGTGCTGCCGGCCCGGGATTTCCATGAGGGCGGCGGCTTTTTGGTGCACCGCCCGTTTCCGGTGCACGGCGTGGTCCAGGTCGATCCGTTTCTGCTGATCGACGAGATGGGGCCGGTCGACTATGCCGCGGGCGAGGCGATCGGTGCCCCCGATCACCCGCATCGCGGCTTCGAGACGGTGACGTACCTGCTGGAGGGCGAGTTTCAACACGCCGATTCGGCGGGGCATCGCGGTGAGCTGCACCCCGGCGACGTCCAGTGGATGACGGCCGGCGCCGGCGTGGTGCACGCCGAGATGCCCTCGCAGCGGGTGATGCGCGAGGGCGGCCGCATCCACGGATTCCAGATCTGGATCAATCTGCCCAAAGCCGACAAGTGGGTGCGGCCGCGATATCAAGACGTCCGCTCCACGCAGATTCCCCTCTGGCGCAGCGACGACGGACGCGCATGGGCGCGCGTGATCGCGGGCGAGGCGCAAGGGGTCGGCGGCGCGGCGCAGACGCGCATACCGATCGGGTACGCGCACTATCACCTCGAACCGGGTGCGCGCATCGAGCACAACGTGCAAGACGGTCACACGGCGATCGTCTATCTCATGAAGGGTGAAGCGCGCTTTAGCGGTGAGCGTGCGCACCGGTCAAAGGCAGCGATCGTCTTCGATCGCAGCGGCGACGTGATTCCGGTAGAAAACGCCGGCAACGAACTGCTCGAGTTCCTGATGCTGACCGGTAAGCCGATCGAAGAACCGATGGTACGCTACGGCCCCTTCGTCATGAATGAGCCCGAGGAGCTGGAGGCCGCATTCGCTGACTTTCAGTCGGGGAAGATGGGTTCGATCGAGCCCGAGTACGTCGCTCGACCGTGAGCGCCTAGCGTTACGTTGCGATGGCGGTATCGCGGAACTGTGTCCGGTAGAGGCGGGCGTAAGGCCCGTTACGGGCGAGCAGGACGGCGTGAGAGCCGTGCTCGACGATGCGCCCGCCCTCGATGACGAAGATGACGTCGGCATTGACGATCGTCGAGAGACGATGCGCGATCACCAGGCTCGTGCGGCCGCGCATCACGATGTCGAGCGCCTCCTGGATCGCGGCCTCGTTGTGCGAGTCGAGCGCCGAGGTTGCCTCATCGAGAATCAGGATGCACGGATTCTTGAGCAGCACCCGCGCGATCGCCAATCGCTGGCGCTCGCCTCCGGAAAGTTTGTGCCCGCGCTCGCCGACGACGGTCTCGTACCCCTTGGGCAGCGTGGTGATGAAGTCGTGAATATTCGCGGCGCGCGCTGCGGCGACGAGCTCGTCGTCGGAAGCCTCGGGTTTGGCGTAGCGCAGATTCGAAGCGATCGTATCGTGGAAGAGGTACGTCTCTTGCGTCACGATGCCGATTCCCGAGCGCAGTGATTCGAGGGTGAGGGTACGCACGTCGCGCTCGTCGATCAGCACGGTGCCGGCTTGCGGATCGTAAAAGCGCGGAACCAACTGCGTGATCGTCGATTTGCCGGCCCCCGACGGACCGACGAACGCGGCGATCTGGCCCGGTGCGACGTCGAACGAGAGGTCGTGCAGCACGACGCGGTCGGGGTCGTAGCCGAAGGTGACCCGCTCGAAGCGCACGTTCCCGGCCATGTCGGTGAGCGCGACTGCGCCCGGTGGATCGTAATCCTCGGTTTTCATGTCGAGATAATCGAAGATGCGCTCGAAGACCGCGAGTGCGCTCACGATCTGCACCTGGATGCCGGTGAGCGCGGAGCCCGCGCCGTAGAGACGCCCACCGACGAAACCGATGAACGCGACGATGACGCCCGTGTCGAGCTGTCCCTGGAGCGCAAACCATCCGCCCACGAGCCAGATGATCGCCGGTCCGATATTCGACATCGCTTGAATCGATCCGAGGAACCACCGCCCGACGGTCGCCATGCGGACTTCGAGATGCATGAGGTCGGTGCCGGCTTCGCGGAAGCGCGACCGCTCGAACTTCTCGCGCGCAAACGACTTGATCAGCGTTATGCCGGATATCGAGAGCGTTTCTTGGGTGATCGACTCGATGTTGTCGCGTTGAACGCGCGTCTCTCGCCGCAGCGCAAACATGCGCCGCCCTACGGGGCCGAGCTGCACGATCATCAACGGCGCGACGACCAGTGAGACGAGCGCGAGCTTCCAGTTCCAAGCGAACATCGCGATCACCGTCGAGATGATGATCACGACGTTGGTGACGATCGTGGTGATCGTTCCGGTAACGACGCCGTCGATGTTGTCAACGTCGCTCGAAACGCGATTCATGATCTCGCCGGTCCTCGTTCCCGTATAGAACGCGAGCGGCATCTTGTGGAGATGTCCCACGAGATCGACCCGGATGTCGCGCATGATCGCTTCGCCGACGACGGAGTTCAAGTAGCCCTGCACGACGCCCAGCGACATCGCGATCAGCGCCGCTCCGACGGAGATGCCCACGTAGAAGAGCAACAGGTGGAAGTTACGCTGCGGAATCGCCTTGTCGATGAGATTTGCCGACGCGTAGATCGGAACCAGCGCGAGCACCGAGCTGATGACGATGCACAGCAGGACGACGGCCTGCTCTTTCCAGTACGGCTTGAAGAGCGCGCCGATCCGTCGCCAGTCGACGGGCCGTTTCATCTTCGGCTTGTCTTGCGACCAGACGTTGGACCACATCAGCCCATGACCGGCGAACATTAGAAAGTCGCTCCGCCCGAGGCTCCGCGCCACCTACGGCGTGGGGCCCGCCAACTGCTCTTAACTGCTTTTCTTCCCATTGCGCAAACCCGCCAACTCTTTGAACAGTTTCTTCTCTTTGTCGCTGAGGCTCTGCGGGAGCTGACCGATCAAACGAACGTACTGGTCGCCGGCGCCACTGCCCTTGACTTTCGGCATGCCTTTGCCCGAGAGGCGCAATAGGCGATTGTTTTGCGTGCCTTCGGGAATCGTCATCGCAACCTGTCCGGCCAACGTCGGCACCTTGACTTCGCCGCCCAGAACGAGATCGTAGACGCTCACCGGCAGGTCGACGTAAAGGTCGTCGCCTTTGCGCTTGTACGTCGAGTCGTCGAGCAACTTGACGACGAGATACAGATCGCCGTTCGGTCCGCCGCCGACGCCGACCCCGCCTTGACCGGCAAGGCGAATGCGCTGGCTGTCGCCGATGCCTTTGGGAATCGCAACTTCGAATTTTTTCGTCACCAAGATACGGCCGGTGCCGTCACATTGCGGGCAAAGGTGGCCGCTGTCTATTCCGGTCCCGTGACAACGCGGGCAAAGATCTTCGACTTGCAGCGCGATCGCTTTTTTCCCGCCATCGTAGACGTCGCGCAGCGTGAGCTCGATCGTGGTCTCGAGATCTTGCCCACGCTGCGTGAAGCTGGTCGTGTGCGTGGTCTGACGGCGGCCGATGCCGGAGAAGAACATGTCGAAGAAATCGGAGAATCCGCTCGGGCCGCTGCCGGCGCCGCCTGCGTTTCCGAAATCGAAGTCGCCCTCGCCGTAACGCGTACGGTACTGGCGCTGCTGCTCGGCCTGACGCGCTGCGCGCTGCCAATCCGAACCGAGCGCATCGTACTTCTTGCGCTTCTCCGAATCACCCAAGACCTCGTAGGCCTCGGAGATCTCTTTGAATTTCTCTTCGGCGGCCTTGGCATTGCCGGGGTTGGCATCGGGATGCCACTTGCGCGCGAGCTTGCGATACGCGGACTTGATGTCTTTTTCCGCGGCGCCCTTTGGGACGCCGAGGATCGCGTAGTAGTCTTTGTAGTTCATCCGGCGTGCTTGGCGACGAGCACCTTTGCCGGCCGAAGCAATTCCTCGCCGATCGTATAGCCTTTTTCTGCGACTTCGAGGACCGTGTCGTCCGGAATGCCGTACGGGGCCGGCAATGAGCCGATCGCCTCGGCGACTTTCGGGTCGAACGGCTTGCCCTTCACGTCGATTGGTTTTACGCCTTCGCTCGCAAGGACGGCCTCGAATCCGCGCAGCGTCTGTTCGATGCCGCCGCGCAGCTTATCGCCGCCACCTTGGTCGAAGGCGAGCGCGCGCTCCAAATTGTCGATGACGGGAAGAAAACGCTCTAGGAGCTTACGGCGGTGCGAGGTCACGATCGAAGCGATGTCGCGCTCCATGCGCTTCTTGTAGTTTTCGAAATCGGCCATCGCCAGGAGAAACTTCTGGTAGTTGTCCTCCGCTTTGGCGTTGGCCGCTTCGAGCTGTACGCGTAACTCGCCACTCGATGCTACAGGAGCATCGAGCGTCGCTTCACCCGCCTCGGTATAAAGATTATTCTCGTTCATCATCTCAATGCACTTATCACCCCGAGCGTAGCGAACGAAGGGGAGCGCAGTCGAGGGAAGCGTATGAGGCGCTTCTCTCGACTACGGCGCTTCGCATCTACGCTCGAGATGACAAGGAGCTATTTTGCTTCCTTGAATTCGGCGTCGATTACGTCATCGGACTGCGCAGAACCGTTGGTCTGCGCGCCCGCGCCGGCCGCTGCTCCGTCCTGGGCCGCACCTGCGGCCTCGCCGTTCGGCGACGCGGCCTTGTAGAGCAGCTCGGCCATCTTGTAGCTGGCTTGCTGCAGCTTCTCGATTGCCGGTTTGATCTCGGCGATCGTGCCGTTTTCGCTGATGCGCTTGAGCTCCTCGAGCGCCGATTCGACTTCGCCGCGCGCACCCGCATCGAGCCGTTCGCCGACTTCCTTGAGCGACTTCTCGGTCGAGTAGATCAAGCTCGAAGCGTTGTTGCGCACTTCCGCCTCTTCGCGTTTGGCTTTGTCGGCGGCAGCTTGCAGCTCGGCGTCTTTGACCATCCGCTCGACTTCGTCTTTGGAAAGATTGGTCGACGCGGTGATCGTGATCTGTTGCTCCTTACCGGTGCCCAGATCTTTGGCGCCGACGTTCACGATGCCGTTGGCGTCGATATTGAACGTCACCTCGATTTGCGGCACGCCGCGCGGAGCGGGTGGAATGCCTTCCAGCCGGAAGCGTCCCAGCGTCTTGTTATCGGCCGCCATCGGACGTTCGCCTTGCAGCACGTGGATGTCGACCGACGTTTGGCCGTCTTCGGCCGTCGTGAAGATCTGCGACTTCTTCGTCGGTATGGTGGTGTTTCGCTCGATGAGCGTCGTCATCACGCCGCCCAGCGTCTCGAGGCCCAGCGAGAGCGGGGTCACGTCGAGCAGCACGACGTCGCGAACTTCCCCGGCGAGCACGCCGGCTTGAATCGCCGCACCGACCGCGACGACTTCGTCGGGGTTGACGGTGAGATTCGGCTCTTTGCCGGTCAGCTTCTTGACGAGCTCTTGAATGACCGGCATGCGTGTCGCGCCGCCGACCATAACGACTTCGTCGATCTTCGTGATGTCGATCTTCGCATCGGCGATCGCGTTCTTGAACGGCGCGATCGTCCGGTCCGTGAGGTCCGCCGTCAGCTCTTCGAACTTGGCGCGCGTGAGCGTGTAGTCGAGGTGCTTGGGACCCTCTTGATCGGCCGTGATGAACGGCAGGTTGATCGACGTCTGCACGACCGATGAAAGCTCGATCTTGGCTTTCTCGGCTGCTTCGGTCAGACGTTGCATCGCCTGTTTGTCTTTGCTCAGGTCGATGCCCTGATCTTTGCGAAACTCGCCGACGAGCCACTCGACGACACGGTGGTCGTAGTCGTCGCCGCCCAGATGCGTGTCACCGTTGGTCGATTTGACTTCGAAGACGCCGTCGCCGACTTCGAGGATCGATACGTCGAACGTACCGCCGCCGAGGTCCCACACGAGGATCGTCTCGTTGCCTTTCTTGTCGAGGCCGTAGGCGAGTGCCGCGGCCGTCGGCTCGTTGATGATGCGCAGCACGTCGAGACCGGCGATCTTGCCGGCATCTTTCGTGGCTTGACGCTGGGCGTCGTTGAAATATGCGGGCACCGTGATAACCGCCTTGGTCACCCGTTCGCCCAGATAGTTGCTCGCGTCGTTGACGAGCTTTTGAAGAATCATCGCGCTGATCTCTTGCGGCGTGTAATCTTTGCCGTCGATCTTGACGCGATAATCGCCTTCGCCCATATGGCGCTTGATCGAAGAGATCGTGCGATCGGGATTGGTGATCGCCTGACGCTTCGCGAGCTGGCCAACGAGGCGTTCGCCGGTCTTCGTAAATGCGACGACCGACGGGGTCGTACGCGACCCCTCAGAGTTCGGAATGACGACGGGCGTGGTGCCCTCCATCACGGCGATGACCGAGTTGGTCGTGCCGAGGTCGATACCGACCACTTTAGCCATAAATTGTCTTACCTCTCGATAGTTGACGCTGCGTGAGCTCTGGACCAGCTTCTCTTGCAACCGCTCCTCGCAACCTCAGCCGAGGCACGCGTGCACCGAGGTGAGTGCGTGGCGTGCATGGATTCGGGGATGCCGACGAGGGTCAAGATCTGCCTTGCCGCTTATGGGCCTGCGCAGTCATGGTAGATGGTTCGACCGCTTCGCGGACGCGCATCCCTGCGCTTCGAACCTCCAGCCGCATCCTGCGGCTCCCGATCATCATACACGACGAACGGGTCTGCTGTTTCCAACACAAGACGAAGGAGGCCGGTTGCAGGGCTGGCCTCCTCCTCGCTTGCTCCGGGCCGGGCTGTTTAGGGGCCTTGGCCTTGACCTTGCGACGGAATGCCTACTTGCTCGGCTGGCCGCTCCTCGAGGGTGATGGCGACGAGCTTGTCGACGCCCTGCGACCAGACGTCGAAGCGGATCACGTCGCCGGGTTTCTTCGCGGCGATGTACTTACGCAGAGCGTCGGCCGTCGTCACCGGCTTCCCGTCGACGCGCAAGATCACGTCGCCCGGTTCGAGTCCGGCCTTGTCGGCCGGCGTACCCGGCACGACCTGCTGGACGGCGATCCCACCCGAGCCGGTGTAGCCGATTTGGTTGCGGATGCCTTTCGTGAGATCGACCGGCGCGAATCCGGCAAAGCCGACCCCGGTGCCTTGGTGGACGCCCGGATTCTTCAGGAGATTGGGAATGACCGACGAGACGATGTCCGAGGGGATCGCGAAGCCGATGCCTTGCGCGCCTTCGTCGGTCAGCTGGTTGACGCCGATGACGTTGCCGTCGATATCGATCAGCGGACCGCCCGAGTTACCCGGGTTGATCGGCGCCGACGTCTGCAACAGCCCTTTGAAGCTGTAGACACCGTTGCTCCCTTCGGCTTGAACTTGCTCGTTGCGATTGAAGGCCGAGATGACGCCGAGCGTCACCGTTTGCTGCAACTGGTAGGGCTCGCCGATCGCGATCGCCCACTGTCCTTGTTCGAGCTTGTCGGATTTGCCCAGGACGAGGGGCGGCGGAAGATTCTTGTAGCCGTCGACGCGGATCACCGCAAGGTCTGCACCGAGGTCCATGCCGATCACGTGCGCCCGTTCGTGGTCGCCGTTGGGGAAGACCACCGTGAGATCCGAGAATTTCGCACCGGCAGGCGGATTCACGACGTGCGCGTTGGTGACGATGTCGCCTTTGTCGTCGTAGACGAAGCCCGATCCCGACGCTTCACCCTTATAGTGCTGAACGATGCCCGGGCCTTGCTGCCCGAAGAATTGCTGGATGAACGGATCGAGCGGAATCACCTGCTGGCCGTTCAGCGTCTCGGTGATCGCCACGACCGACGCTTTGGTGCGTTTGACCGCGCTCACGATCCGGTCTTGATCGCT
>Ga0335074_10013520_pt1 | contig 11471 bp, 9 predicted proteins | sample Lox_Sample_23_FD_206715 | JGI IMG/M metagenome (GOLD analysis project Ga0335074, IMG submission 206715) | Soil microbial communities from Loxahatchee National Wildlife Refuge, Florida, United States - Lox_Sample_2.3 | ecosystem: Environmental > Terrestrial > Soil > Wetlands | place: USA: Florida...
GCGCTTGCTAAGGACCGTACTGGCATAAACACCTATGGCCAGTCCGAGCACAACCAGGACGATAACTATCGTTTTCCATTTCTTCTTCATGAAAACAGACTCCAATTTCAGGCGACGATAATTAGACGCAATTCTTAACAGGAGAGTTCAATATTCAGTTTATCAGGACGGAGGAGGGACTCGCCGCCTCCGCGCTTGGCACTGTGGTCAGAAACGACAGGCCACCCAAAACGATGGCCTGTCCGGGCCGGTCCGGGCCTGTCCCACGTTTGGCGATTCGACGGGCCACATAAAACCATGGCCGATCCCGCCTGAATATCACTGTGCCGGCCCTAACATCACCAACCCATCGGTGGTCGTCGTAAAGCCGGTCCACGGCAGCCCCAACGGGCCTGGAAAAACCGGAAACTGTCCCTCGGGTTTGCCTGTGCCGGTTAACGTGTAATATGACTGCAACTCCCCGGTAACCGCATCTACCAACGCGATGTACCTTCCGCCGCCGTTGGTGTTAAGTCCGACTATTAAGTTCCCGTCTCCATTGGCTGTGGACGCCGTATTGACAATGCTCCAAATAAAGGTGTCATGCGTCTCGCCCGGAATAATGTGACTCACCTTGATGGTCTCGACCGCGCTTCCCGCCAGGCCGGAGGTTGGGCACGAGGTAGGGGAACTGCCGCCGCTCGCGGGACATCTTCGGGTAATCTCGGTGCAGTTCTTACAGGGTGTCCAATGGCCGCCCCGCGGATCTTCAGCCGAATTCCCTTTGATAGTGCCCGGTATATCCGCGCAGCCGGTACGGGGCATGCACCCGGGACAGACCTTTTCCGCACAGTTGTACAGGACCCTGCCGGTTTCCTGTTTCAAACCGAATACATCGGTATGCGCGGTATTTCCATAGTCGTTTCCGTCCGTAAACACGCCCGCCGATGGACCGCTATTGACGCACAAGGGGGAACCGCCGGTGGGGCCGTTAAAGTCTCGCAGCCACGGTATCTTTCCGGTTACCGCCGTAGGCCAGGCGCCGGTAGCTACCGAGAACACCCCGTTGGAGACGCTAATCCCGTAGATCCGTCCCATCGCCCGCGTGGCGGTCCAGTTGGTGGCGATGAAGAAGGTACCGGGCACGGACCCGGCACAGGGGATGTTGTCCGGGCTGTACGCGTCGTTGCCGGACTTGGCCAGGAATGTGCCGGATCCGTTCATGATCGCGCCGGTTTCGCTGTTGACTTCAAAGACGGGAGCGGCTCCACCAGCGACGCCATGCGTCCCGACGATCAGCGCCGTTACCTGGCCATCCGCAATCACAATCGGTTCCAACGGGACGATGTCGGGATTGCAGCCGGCGGCCGGACAGTTACAACCCCCCGGCGCATCGCCCCCGTACCAACAGGTGTCCCAGATCACGGCGCCCGCGCCGTTGAACGCCACGATTTGCTTCTGATCGGCGGCGATCACCTCGTCCGGTATGGGCGCTGTATGGGAACCGATCAACGGCCCCACCGACCAGGCGGTATTGCCCAAAATGTTCGACGACCAGATCTGGTGGCAAGCCCCGCCATTCGATACGGAAGCATCGTAGACCACGGTGGTGGGCCCCATGTATCCGTTATTGAGAGCATAGCTGACCGCTACCACGAACCCGTTTGTAGTGACCGCCGCTCCCCCATTGCTGCCTTGTGCGGTGAGGTCGTAGCACATCGCGCTCAAGCCGGTTGGAGACCGCTGCCCGGTTACGTCATTTAGCCGCGCGTCACAATGAATACTTCCGCACCATCCGGCGGCGGGGACGAATTGCGCTTGCAGCAAAGAGGGCAAAAAAAGAATCCAGACTCTCGTTTTCATGGTTTCTTGCTTGAAGATACCACGGATGTTCGACGCACCAGGTCAGGTGGGGCAGGCCCGTTTTGGGTGGCCTGTCGTTCGCAAATGCGCGGAAGCGGCGCTAGCCCCTAACCGCCCACCGCACCATCTCGGCCAGTTGCGGAGTCTTCCCTTGCACCAGAATGGCGATGCGGAAGATGCGCGCCGCGGCCACTACCATCAGCAGCGTAAACGCCAGCACGCCCGCCAGTCCCACCCATGGTTGCCAGGCCGGTACGCCGCCCCCGGGCATGGCTTGCCGCAGCAGCATCAGCATCGGCGTGAACGGCGGAAATAGCGACAAACCCGTGGAAATCGCGCCATTCGGCTGTTGCATGACGAAGGCCATCAGGAAATACGGGATCATGACCGGCGCCAGCAGCAGAATCGCGAGCTGTTGCGCGTCTTGCGGGGTGCTGCATCCGGCGCCCAGCGCGGCGGCGAAGGAACACAGAAATACGACATCGGCAATCAGGTAAATGTAAAACCAGGGCAACACGGCGAACGGCACCATGCCGGCCAGTCCCGCGCCTTCGAGCGCCAGCGTTCCGCCGACGATATAGAACGCGGAACTGGTGAGCGACGTGCCAAGCGCCCCGAGCACTTTGCCCATCATCAACTCGAAGGGCGTCGCCAAGCCCAGCAGCATCTCCACCAGACGCTGGTTCTTGTCTTCGGTGACCGCCGACAGCATGGGGCTGGAGCCGACCATCACAATCATGCCGAGCAGCAGCATGAGACCGAACGGCACCGCGAACTCGGCCACTTCGTTTTTCTTGCCGGCTTCGCGGATTTCGCCGGTTTTCGGATCGCGCGTGACCAAGCCGAAGCGATCCACTTTCACGCTCTCCAGCGCGCCGGAGAGACCTCGCGGATCGAGGCCCATTTTCGCCAGACGCACGCGGCGGATGCCTTCGTTGATGGCATCCGAGAGCCAGCGGTCGGCTTCATCGAACGTGCCGGCGTTAGTATAGATGATCACCGGCGCGGGCGGGTCCTTTCGACCGGCTGCCGGCAGCGCCGGGGCGGGCTGCAAAACGGACGGCGAGATCCCGATGAAGGCGTAAAGCTGCTCACGCCGCACGCCATCGGAAAGTTCCAAGCGCTGTTGTCTTGCGTCCGCCGCGGGCGCCACGGTTTCGAATATGTATCGCGGGCGCATCTGGCGATGCGTGTCTTTATCGTACAGATCCTTGGCGTTCAATTCTTGCGCGGCTTCGATCACGGCGGCGGCCACGCCCGCGGCATCCACAATCGCGATGCGCCGCGGTTTGATGTCCGGCTTGTTCTGGATCAGCGCCACGCCCAGAAATCCGCCGCCGAACAACAACGGCGCCACCACCAGTCCGATGATGAACGCCTTGGTGCGGATGGTCGCAAGGTAATCGCGCCGGGCGATCAGCAGAATGCGATGCATGTTATACATGCTGCGCCTCCGCCGCTTCCGGACCGGCGATACGCACGAAAATATCGTGCAGCGATGGTTTCACGATCGCGAAGCTCAAGACTTCGGTGCGTTCGAGCAACACGCGCAGCACCCGTTGCGGATTGCAACCGGGCGCCATGCGGAGTTCCTGGACCTGCCCGAGGTCGCGCACCTTTTCGACATCCGGCAGGCCGTCGAGTCGCTGCACGCCGCCAGTGGCCGAGACGCGGATGGTGTCGTTTGCATAGCGATCCTGAATCGAAGCCAACGTTCCATCCAGAACTTTCTTTCCCCGAAAGATCATGCAAATGTAGTCACACATGTTTTCGGCGACTTGCATATCGTGCGTGCTCAGGATGACCGTTACGCCGCTGCGGCGCAGATCAAGGATGGCGTCGCGAATGGTGTCAGCGCTTACCGGATCGAGGCCGCTGAACGGCTCATCGAGGATCAGCAGCTTGGGCGCGGGCACCACCGTGGCGATGAACTGCACTTTCTGGCTCATGCCCCTGCTGAGCGACTGCACCTTGAGCGTGGCCCACTTGTCGAGATCCAGCCGCTTGAGCCAACGGATTACTTCGGCGGTCACTTTGCGGCCGCTGCGCAGCTCGCCGTAGAATTCAAGCAGCGGCTGCACGTTCATTTTGCGGTAAAGTCCGCGCTCTTCAGGCAGGTAACCGATAAGCTCGGAACGCGCACCCTGCATGTGGTTGCCGAATACCCGCACATCGCCGCAGTCGGGATAGAAGATGCCGGCGATCATCCGCATGGTGGTGGTTTTGCCGGATCCGTTTGGGCCAATGAAGCCGTAGACGGAACCTTCGGGCACGGTGAGGGATAGGTTATCGACGGCGGTTACGCCGCCAAAGGTTTTGGTGACGTTGGAGATTTGGACAGCATCCATGAATAGGGTTGTGGGGCAGGCCCTCAGCCCGCGCGGGGCCCGCCGCCCCGCCAGGGCGGCCAGAGTGGCCGCCCCAACTGTTATTCCACGGTTACGTGGGTGCCTTTCGGCTCGCTGCGGCCGAGATTATTGATGCGGTCGTCGATCACGCTGCGCACGCCCTTCAGAAACTCCACGCGGGCGTTGCGGAAATGATCCTTGGTGGCATCCGACCACATTTTCCGGACAAACGGCTTCACATTCAAACAGTAAAAGCAGCCCGGAGCTTCAGCGGTATGTCTTTCGTCTGGCATAATCAAGTCTCCCTCATCTCCACGGTTAATACTTTGTTTTCCAATTTGGCATGCGTAGGCGACAAGGCTGCCATGGTAGTAGGCAGCCCTATGTGCCGGCGCAACGTCCCTATCTGGACGACTAACTCATCGCCCTTCTTGAATAACCCGACTTCGCCCTTCATGGCAAACGGTAACTGCAGCGTTACTTCGTAGTGGCCGTCGTGCTTGGCGAAGGTATAAGGAGCTTCCGTGCGCACGATGGCGCCCGGGTCCTCTTCTCCTTTGTAAAGCGCGCTGGCGAGTTCCCACAGCCGGTCGGCGCCCAGCACTTCGTGCGTGAACAATGGCACATGTTTCACGGGCACCGGCGCGAAGTAAGTCTCGATCTCGTCGAGTATATGGCGCTGTGATTCACGCCATTCGGCAAAGAAGGAATCGGTAATCGATTCCGGCAGCACGCGGTTGACGATTATGCCATCCACGGTAAGTCCGTGCAGCGAGAAGTAAACGAACGCACGCTGCGTCTCACGCAGCACCATCTTCTCCGGATTCGTGACTAAGCGCACGCTGGTGGTGCGCGGATTCTCCAGTAACTCGTCGATACCTTCCAGCTTGCCGAATAAGTCCTGTATATTGGCGAAGTAACTATCGGTGGGTAACTCAACGGGCGAAACCCGATTGGCTAACGGCCGCACCGCCTTGAGCACCGTCCGCTGAAAAGGGAAGATATGCTTCATGTACCAATCGAGCGTGGTGGGCATGCTCACGAAGCGCATGGATTCGGCCGTGGGCGCGCAATCCAGCACGATCACGTCGTAACGCCCCTCGCGCCTGAACTGATTCACCCACATCATGGCGCTCAACTCTTCCATGCCCGGCAGAATGGCCAATTCCTCGGCTTCCACGTCGCTGATGCCGGTAGTGCGCAGCACGGAAATGACGTACGCCGAGATCTCCCGCCAGTGCCGCTTGATTTCCTTCTGGATATTGACCTCGTGGATCGCCAGCTTATCGGTGATAGGATACGGATCGCCGGTCTTTTCATGGAACAGGCTGGTTTCAAGATCGAACGAATCGGCCAGGCTGTGCGCGGGATCTACGCTCATCACCAGCGTGCGATAACCCAGACGCGCCAACTGCACGCCGGTGGCCGCCGCCAAGCTGGTCTTGCCCACGCCGCCCTTGCCGCTGAACAGCAAAATACGCATACATGACCATGATACCAAGGCGGCGTTCACGGCCAGTTGATAAAGCTGGCGATAAAAAACTGAATTTAGCCGCGGATGAACGCAGATCGCCGCAGATAGGTCAGCATGGTTTTAGCCGAGGCTGGCCCAGTGAATAAACCCTTGCGCATGGTTTTTGGCGAGCCTATAATCGGGACATTATGTATACCCGGCTCCGCTCCCTCGGGTTTGCCGCCGCGGTGGCAACCATCACGCTTACTCCAGGCGCCGTTATGGGCCAAACTCTTTACAACACGTTCGGTCCCGCGGAATCATTCAATTCCAGCATTCCGGGCGCGTCGGCTGGCGCCGGCCTTTTGGGCGGATTCTCACCGCAAGAAGGCGGCATCACACTCGCGGAGGCATTCACACCGGCTGTGACCGCCAACTTATCGCGAGTCGATCTTGGGATGGAATACATTTATGGCGGCAAGACCATCGGCCCTGCCGATCTGAACGTCACGATTGCCTCCGATCAGTCCGGATCACCCGGCGAACCGATCGAGACCATCTCACTTACCGGCGTATTCGGCGGCGTGCCGAACGCCATAGGGATCGTGACGGCTTATTCGGTGCTGCACCCGCTGTTAACGGCGGGCACGCAGTACTGGCTGGTCGTCGCGCCGCCGAATCTTCAGGCGACCACCTTCGATTGGTTCCTCAACTACCAGGTCCACATTCCAACTGCAAGCGGACTCTCAGGAGGCTTTGGCCCAGTCGTATCCAATGTCGCCACGGTATTTGCCGTGTTCGGCGGACAAAACACGGGGCTGCGGCCGGGCATTGCCGAGGGCGGCGTCCTGGACGCCGCGAGTTTCCGGCCGGCCATCTCCCCGGGCTCCTGGTTCTCGATATTCGGCACGAATCTATCGCCCATTACGCGCAATTGGGAAGCTTCCGATTTTGTGAATGGCGCGCTGCCGTTTTCGCTCAGCGGCGTCGCGGTACAGTTCGGGGGCGTTCCGGCGGCGGTAAGTTATATAAGTCCGGGACAGATCAACGCGCAAGTGCCCGATGGAATTGGTCCCGGTGCAGTGACTGTACAGGTCATCACACCCGCTGGAACCAGTACTCTGGCGCAGGTAACCGCCGGCGCAATTTCGCCTGGCTTCTTTACTTTCGGCTCCGGCGGGACCACCTACATCGTGGCCACTTTCGCCGATGGAACTATCGTTGGTCCGCCGGGGATGCTTGGCAGCGCTGTGGCCACGCGGCCCGCCAAGCCGGGCGATGTGATCACGCTATGGGGTTCCGGTTTCGGAGCCACGACGCCCAGCGTATCGGCGGGAATGCTGTTCAGCGGCGCCGCGCCTCTGGCAACGTCCGATCAGCTCGCCGTTACCACCGGTAATCAGCCCACGCCAGTTGAGTTCGCGGGACTTTCGGGCGCGGGTCTGTATCAATTCAATGTGACGGTGCCGGAGTTGCCCGATGGCAACCAACCGGTCCTGGCGCAGATTAACGTGAGCGGGCAAAGCGGCGGCACGTCGACGCAGCAACCGCTGTATTTGACCATTCAACACTAGCAGCATTTAGCCGCGGATGAACGCAGATCACCGCAGATAAGTTAGCGATTTTAACCGGGGCTGGTTATCTGCGCGGACTAACATCCAGCCTGCGCACCGGAAAACAAAAAACCTTGACCACAGATGGAGACAGATTCACACAGATAAGTCAGCCTATGTTTAGCCACCGAGTTAATTAACGTCGGTTCTATTTGTGTTTTGCGTAGATCTGCGTAATCTGCGCAATCTGCGGCAATTTGGTCTTGGTTTTACTGCCGCTGCCAAGGCTTCAGCCCCAGCGCCATGTGCAAGCGGAGGCTGTAAATGTTCACCGGACCGCGGTCGTGGTTGTAGGCCAGATTCATGTCGTGTTGCAGGTCCAAAGTAGCGTACAATCCCGGAACCAGGCGCGCGGAGTAGAAGCTCTCCCAAACGTATTCCGGCGCATAATTCAGCCTGCCGTCGCCGATCAGGAAATCGAGTCCGCCCTCGGCCAGGTACTCGCGATGGACCGCGGATAGGCCGCCCGCGGTGAACGAAGTACCCAGGACATCGTATTTTCTATGCCAGTGCGTGCCCTTGAGCGAGACGCCGCCGCCCGCCAGCCGGTCGATCGCCGTGAACGCGAAGCTCTGCGTTTTGCCATCGTTCCATCCCAAGCGCGAGAACACTCCCAGGTCGGAGGTGAGGGCTTGGTCGAAGCTGATGCCCGTGCCGTATTTGAGCGTGCCCACATGATCGGTGAGGTTGACATTCGGCGTGGTGTGGGTCTCCGCGGCGAGCGCCAACGCTTCCGCGTAATTGCCACCCTGCTCGCGATTATCATAGGCCATCAGGCGGATGGCGCCATCGCGTTTGCGCAAGGAGTAGCGGCGTTCGGCTTCCCATACCTGGCCATGATCGCGGAACAGGCGCCGGTCGAACTGCTGGCCGTTGGCGACTTTGGGTTCGGCCACGATGCCGTAGCGGAAGGCCCAGTTGCGCGTGTGCGCCTCCTGCACGATTCCCCAGGTGTAGCCGCGCGTGTCGGCCGGATAATCCCACGCGCCGTTGTACATCACGCCCCAGGCCATGAATTGCGTGCGCGGATCGTGCGAGTAGTTGTTGTCGTCGATAAAATCGGTGATCGTGAACCGCCCCGCGTAGACCGTGTAGCGATTCACCGGACGGTCGCCGGCAAGCTGATTTTCATCGCTCTCCTGGCGTTCCGTCTCCTTGCCGAATCCGAAATCGTGTTGGATGTAAAGCCGCGCGAGATACGGCTTGGGTGTGGCGCTGGCGACGCGCGGGATCTCCCCATTGGGTTGATCGGCGATACCGTCAACGCCGCTGAATCCGCGCCCTCCCGCGATCTCCGGATTGAAAACCAGAAAGGTATTCTGTTCCAGGCGAGCGGTGAAAAAGAGCGTGCTGGTGAGGGAAACGTCGCGCTCGGGATAGTCCTGCAGGCTCAGCGGACCAGTGTAGGGAGAGTTAAACGTGCCATGATAGTCTCCGATGGAGGTCGCCTGATAATAGAGGTTCCAGCCCTCGGACTCGGTATCCGCCAGCGACGCGGACTCGCCGGCAGACTCGGCGGCGGTTTCAGGTTCCGGGGCGGCAGTGGGCGCCGGTCCTTGGGCGTGGGCCAGCGCAGCGAACGCCCAGAAAAACGAGGCCGTGAACGTGATCTTGTAGATTTTCATGGTTCCGCTCACGTGCTCTTCCCCAGACACACTTGGCGTTTCAGAAGCGCGGATTGCGGATGTTATCGAATCAGAGGCGGGAAACCGTCAGAGACGGAGGCTCCGCTGACTCGGTATCGATCTGCTGTGCGCGCGCGTGGCTACCGCTGTCAGACAATCTGGGCCTCGTTTCTTCGGATTTGAGGGACCGATCACGGCGCCTCACGCACCAGAATATACCCGCCGGGGTATGCTTGTAAAGACCTTTTGCAATAATTTTTTGTGAAGATTTGATTATGGCCCACACCCTAGAGGAAAAGAAGAAGCTGCTGAACCGGGTCCGCCGGATCATGGGACAAGTCGCGGCGATCGAAAGGGCGCTGGATCAGGAAGCGGAATGTTCCGACGTACTCCACAACATCTCGGCTTGCCGCGGCGCCATGGACGCGCTGATGGCCGAGGTGATTGAAGGCCACATCCGCTATCACATCCTGGCCCAGGACGAAAGCGCCACGGACGAACAGACGCGCGCCGCCGACGATTTGGTCAGCGCGCTGCGGGCGTACCTGAAATGAAGGGGTGGTGGGTGTTGGTGCTGGCCGGTTGCCTGCTGGCCGCGCCAGCTTACGCGGGGCCGCGCACAAGCGCCTCCCAGCGGATCTACGTGGAAGCGTTCGCCACCAAGGCGGACGCCGCAGAACTCCGCAGTGACGTGACAGCCGAACTTCGGAAGTTGAGTTCGGTGACACTGGTTAACAACGAGGCCAGCGCCGATTTAATCATGGGCGGCGGGGGCGAAATCTGGATCAAGGGATACCGCAGTTTCAGCCCCCGTTCGCACATGAAAATGCCGAGCAACGGAACACCCATCTACGGCGGCTACTTGGCCGTTGAGCTGAAGAACCGGCAGGGCGTAACCGTTTGGTCCTACCTGGCTACGCCGGGTGCGAACGCTGAGGATGTATCGAAGGACATTGCCAAGCGGATCGCCAAGCACGTGGGCGAGGCTCTGGCGGAATCCGAACTGCCGGCCGCGCCGCCGTCCGCGCGCCCATCCATCACCTTGCGCGCGGCTGGGGCGACCTTCCCTTATCCGGTTTATCAAAAATGGTTCACCAACTTCCGCGTGGAAGATCCGGGCATCGCCATCACTTATGACGCGGTTGGTTCCGAAGCGGGCATTCGAAAGCTGCTGGCAGGCAGTGTCGATTTTGGAGCATCCGATAGCCCCGAGGCCATTCCTCAACTCGCTGCCGGCGAAGAGAACAAGTATCTACTCTTCCCCTCGGTGGCCGGCGCCGTCGTGCCAATCGTCAACCTGCCTGGCATCGGAGAAAGTATCGCATTTACGCCGGAAGCACTGGCGGGTATCTTCCTGGGGAAGATCAAAAAATGGAATGATCCAATCCTGAAGCGCGCCAATCGGCGAATTAATTTGCCCGATCTGGACATTGTGGTGGTCCACCGCGCGGACGGCAGCGGCACCAGTTACGCATGGACCGATTATCTGTCGCGGGTCAGCGCGGAATGGAAGGTTGAAGTTGGCTCCAGTCTTACGCCCCGGTGGCCGGTGGGCAAGGCCGCCACGGGAAATGATGGCGTAGCCAAATTAGTGAAGGAACTGGGCGGTTCGATTGGCTACGTGGAGTTCATTTACGCGCTGCAGAATCATCTGAGCTATGGCAGTATCCGCAATCAAAACGGCGAATTCGTGGAGGCCAGTCTGGAGAGCATCTCCGCGGCCGTCAGCCACGCGCCGGATATTCGCGAGGACTTCAAGGGATCGATTGTGGATGCGCCCGGCGAAGGTTCCTATCCGATCGCCACCTTCACATGGCTGGTGGTGCCTGCCCGCATTGCCGACGCGGCCACGCGAAACGCCATCACAGCATTTCTGAACTGGATGCTCGGACCGGGCCAGCGGCAGGCCGCGGCGCTCGGTTATCTGGCATTGCCGAAGGAACTTGTCGCCAGGGAACAGGCGGCCATTGCCAGGATTCACTGAGCGTTGCAGTACCACCGCAGCACCCGGAGAGCGCGTAGCGTGTTCCAGTGGCTGGCCCTACCCGGCTCGGTCTCCATCACGAGTGGAATGCGTTCGGGATGAAGAAAGTTGAGCGGCCACCGTCCGTTCTGATGGCGTCGCTCGACTATAACTTCAATAGCTTCCCTGACCCGGCTGTCTGGCTTGATTCCCGCATTGCGCAAATAGTCGAGTCCGCGCAAAACGTCGTAGTGCCAGAACGGCGGGAATGAAAAGCGCAGCCAGTGTTTGTCGATGATTTCGCCGGCGCCGAGCGAGCGGAACATGCGTTTCGAGTAGATAGTTTTCGGCGCGCTCGCGGGCCTTGGTGATGGCCGCCGATTTCCGCCCGGCGCGTTCGTATTCGAGCAGCCCTTCCAACACGCAGATAGTGGTGTGGAACGAAGAGCGCCGGCTTTTGGGCGCTTCGCAGTTCCAGCCGCCGTCGTCGAGTTGCTCGCTGAGCAGTTGATTGGCCAAGGCGTAGTTTGGTTCCTTGAAATAGGCGCCCAAACCAAGGATTCTGCCGTTAATGCAGGGCTCCGTCTCGCCGTGAAAGAAAGGCCGGTTGTTGTGCCACCGGAATAT
>Ga0335074_10013521_pt1 | contig 11470 bp, 11 predicted proteins | sample Lox_Sample_23_FD_206715 | JGI IMG/M metagenome (GOLD analysis project Ga0335074, IMG submission 206715) | Soil microbial communities from Loxahatchee National Wildlife Refuge, Florida, United States - Lox_Sample_2.3 | ecosystem: Environmental > Terrestrial > Soil > Wetlands | place: USA...
AAGTTTCCGCTCCCCAGCACCCGCAGCGCGGTCAGCTGGGTGACGATGTTGCCCTGGTAGTCGGCTACGCCTCGCCCGTGCCAGCGGCCGCCGGACTGGGTGAGCTGGAAGGGCGGAGTCTCCCACTCGCTTGTGTCCGGCGTCGGCTGGACGTCGTAGTGGCTGTACAGCAGGACGGTCGGTGCGCCGCGCGGTGCCTGGGCGCGGCCGATGACCGCCTTGCTGCCGTCGGGCGTGGGGTGCAGCCCGGTATCCACCAGGCCCTCGGCGCGGAACAGGCCGGCCGCCAGGCGGGCTGTCTGCTCGCAGTCCCTGGCGTGAGTGCCGGCAGTATCGGCTACTGACTCAAGCGCGACCAGGGCCGCCAGGTCAGTCCACGCGCGTGGCATCAGAACCCGGACTGCCGTGCGGAGCTGGTCAGCGGCCCGGTCCTGACGCGGGCTCGGGGATCCGCTCATGCGACGGCCCTGGCCTGGTGGCGGCGGATGACCAGGCGGCGGAGCTCGTCGTCGAGCCAGGCGCGAGGGCGTGGCGTCGCTGAGGGCACGTCAGTCACCGCGGCGACAGTGACCCCCTAAGCCGACTTTCGGCGCGTTAGGCAGGGTGGACCTCCTGAACGGCTGGTCTGCACGAAACACGCCAGGAACACGGCCAGCCACGCCTTGATCGCTAGCAGGTCGTACTCGTGGCGCTGGCTTTCCGGTATCGGCTTTGGCCACCGCCTGAGCCACCGGTCACCCCATGCGTGGTGGGCGAGGTAGGCGATCGTTCCGGTGGGCGTTCGGCGCGGTGGCCGTCACTCAGTGCATGGTGCCGTGCATCCCGGAGACGGGCGCAGCGACGATAAGGAGGATGCTCAAGATCACCGCCGCCCAGCCCAGTATCAAGCCCGCGAGCGCCAGGCCAGCCCCCTGCTCTCCGCTGCGCCTGATCTGGTGCAGGGCCATGTGGCCGAACACGATCGCCGGGATGGTCGCCAGCGGCCCGAACGTGAACTGCGCGACTCCGCAGGCGAGGCTCGCCATCGCCAGCCCGTTGGTCTTGGCCACCGGGGTCACGCCGGTCGCCTGCGCGGCAGGCAGGTCGACCAGGATCTGGTCCAGGTCGGTGTAGGTGCGCGCGGACAAGGCGGCATCCAGGCGGCCGTCGTGCTCGTCCCTGGAAAGTCGGCCTTCGCCGTAGGCCACGTTGAGGATTTCCACCGCGCGGTCGCGGTCGGCGTCAGAGGCCCGCACACTCCGCCTTTCGCCTCCGGCAGCCAACGCCCAGGTGCGCCCGGTCGTTCGTCACCCGCTGTCAGGGTCGGCGAGCGGCGGGTTGTCGTCGTCCCGACCGAGCGTGCTGTCGTCGTCATTCATCTGCACCACCCTCAACTGCGACGCTTCACCAGGGGCGCTAGCGTGGCTAGTGCCGTTGGTTCCGTCAACAGTCCTGCCAGGCGCACCACATCGGCCAGGGACGAAGGCATGCAGTCACCGACCAATGCCCGTGACCGCGGCATTCATGCTGGCTGAGGCAGGTGGTGAAGAGCATTTATGCCGAACGGACGGTGGTCATGACAACCGACACCACGTTTCCCGGCCCCCGGCTGATCGGCACCGAGGGCTCGGCGACCTTTACCGGGCCCTCGTGGCCGAGGGGTACCGGGTGATCGGGCCGACCGTCCAGGACGGCGCTATCGTGCTGCGGGAGCTGCGCTCTGCTGCAGAGCTCCGCTTCGGCCGGGGCTGCTAAGCTAAGGCCGCTTCGGCCTGGTCGCCACGCCAAACCTCCCTGCGCTCACCGCCCAGCTCTGCCGCCACGGCATGATGGAGCAGGACGTGCACCGCGTGTTCGCCACCTTTAACGCTGCAGCCCCGCGCTGGCCGACACCCGAGCCCTTAGGCCCGGCGATAAGGGAACTCCGTCCCTTCAGGAAGGGACGCCGCAGCCGGATGCTTGAATCATGAAGCCCAGATTTCCGCACATAGGCGCCGACGTGGACGGGCCGGAATCCGACCGCCCGCTCGGCGAGAGCCTGCCAACGTCGTCATTCCACGCGGCCCGAGCCTGCTGCTGCCCTGCGCAGCCTGTGGTAGGGGTGATCATGCCGCCGACCGCTGAGCGGCGGCACTCCGTGGTCCTGCTGCTATGCGGCCATCATTACCGCGTCTCCAGCAGGGCTCTGGCCGCCGCGGGAGCCCGCATAGAGGACCTGCCGGGCAAGGCTGGCGCCGCGGAGGCTGCGCTGCTGAAAGGCGTTCACCGGGACCACGCCTCGGCCCGGGCTTAAGAAGGGAAGGCGCCGTGAACGGCGAGACCGAGCGGGTCCCGCGCCTGATCGTGGGCATCAGCCGCTCGCGGGCAACTTGGTGGGCGCTGGCGTGGGCGGTCGGGGAAGCCCGGCGGCGCCGGGCCAAGCTGCTGCTGGTCAATGTCTTCCGCCCGCCGATAGCTCCCTCTCTTGCAGAGACTAACCCGGGCTTCGTCGACAGGCCCCGCGACCCGTACGCCGACCAGGTGGCGTACGGTAACACGCTCATTCAGACAGCCATCAGCCAGGCCGTAGGCCGGATGCCCGGCGACATATCCATAGAGCAGCGGGTCATCTCAGGCCGGACCGCCGCGGAGCTTGCCAGCTTGGCTTGGGGCGGTGACATGCTGGTGCTCGGTTGCCGGCACCGCGGATGGCTGCGCCGACTCGTGCCCGGCTCCGTGGCGCGTGCCTGCGCGCGGCGCACGTACTGCCCGGTCGTGATCGTGCCCGAACCGCCGCCCATCGTGTTCCCCTTGCCCGCGCCCGCCGACCCGGCATACGGGCACCGGTTCCGCTGGATGCCGCACCGCAGAGCGCAGGCAACATCGTGAGGATCATGCCCGCGGAACTAGCTGCGATGCCGCTCAGCGAGGCCGTGGACGGCGCCATCACCGGATGCGCCTCGGCCGCCCCGCGAGGCCCACGCACGACCACGCAGGCGCACGCTGGTTCGGTGCGCGTACGCGGTTGAGCCGGCGGCCGCGCGGCACTGGAAGCGGCACGATTGCACCACGGCCAGGAGCCTCAAGGCCTGCGCCACGCCGACAATGCGCTCGGCCAGCCCAGCCTGCCCGGCCCCGGCGACGAGTTCGGCGCCGAACCATGCGGTCAGGGTGAGTAGCACCGCGACGGCAGCGGCACATACCGCCGGGCGTAGCCCCCACGGCACCGCCGGACCCGCTGCCAGGCCCCGGCCGGCCACAGCGCCATCCCGGCCACGCTGATCGTCGCCCAGATCGCGTGCGGAACCGAACCGCCGCCGCGGTGCTCTGGATTCAGCGCCAGGAGCATGCCCGCCGCGGCGCCTGCCATCAGGATCAGCCGCCCGGCCCGGCCGGCCCGCCGCGGCGGCGATGTCGCACACGGCGACCACTACAAACGTCAGCGTCATAACCCGCGACGCAGCAGTGGTCATCGCTGCGCAGCGGGTAAGCGCGATCGTGCATGCCGACCAGGTCATCGTGCTGGACGACGGCCAGGTGGTCGGCCTGGGCCGCCACCAGGAGTTGCTGGCCTCCTGCATTGCGTGCCGCGCTGAGGTCTATCAGCACCGGGGCGCCACCACCAGGGACAGGACCAGCAGTCGGGACTTTTGGCCTGGCGCGTTCGGGAGCTATGTCCCTGCCGGGGGCGAGGCGCCGACGGCAACGTCGAGGCATGGACGACCGAGCTTGCTGCTGCCCCTCCCGCCCCGTGGTGCGGGTTCTCATGCCGCCCACCGCAGACCGGCCCTGCTGGGTCGAACTGCTGCTGTGCGGGCACCATTTCCGCCTCTCGCAGTGGACCCTGGCCGCTGCCGGCGCCGTGGCCTGGGTCATGCTGGGCGCCTCCGTCGAGCGGACGGCCGAACTGGCCCTGCTCTAGCCGGCATCGTCAGGCTCTGCCTGACAGGACAAAGGCTCACGGACATGCGCGCGCTGCGTAACGTGCCGACAGCCGGGCGCCTGCAAGGACTCACCAGGTCGCTGCGTATGCGAAATCGGCGGCGAGCCGCCCGAGCCAGGCAACGATGCGCCTGCGCCGTACCGGAGGCGCTGCGGGCCAGATGCCTGGCTGGTGCTGCAGCCGATCTCGGCGGCGCTGCGGATGGGCTGGTCGGCCGGCGTTCGGGATTACCGCTTGCCTTGCCAGTGGTTGCGCAGCTGGCACTCCTCAGCCAGGAGCCAGCGCGACGTTGCCACGCCAAGCAGGGCCGATGGTCGCATCCGGCAGTGACCAGCCGACCTTTATGCCTCCCGGTTCCTATGTTTGCCGGGCCCCGCATAGCCGCCGGCCGGTCACGATCGCGGGTGTAGTGGTCGCGGGTACCGGGTGTCCAGGACTCCAGGCCAAGCCTGGCTAGCTGGGCGACCTGCACGGCGCTGGTCGCCTCTTCGCTGTGGCCGACCGCGGAGACGCTCCAGCCGGACCTCAGGACCGGGCCGAGCTCGGTCCGCTACCAGGGCCGCGGCCGCCGGCGGGATACCCGCAGGAGCCGCAGGCGACTCCCCTGCAGCTGCCTAGGGCTGAGGAAATACTCTCGGAACGGTTCGCGCGGGGAGATCGACGCCGACGAATACCGCGAGCGCCTTGACGTCTTGCGCCACGGCACCGGGCAGGGGGAAAGCTGACCCAGGTCCCGTGGCCCTCGCCGTTCCCAGCACGGTAGTCGCCGTTCGGCGGTAACGGTCAGGACCTTCGCCCTCTTGGACCACAGTTGCTGGGTGGCGCAGAGTCAGAAGAGCCCGCTTGGCTCGATCCATCGAGGGTGATCCGCATCGCTGACCGCACGGACTCCAGACCCGGTAGTTCGGCTGTACCTGGTCGGCCATTGTCAACCGAGACAGGTGGTGATTGATGGGCGTGAATGCTTGTGACGACGTGTTCGGCTGGGCCGACCGGGATCCCGGCCGGGCCATGTTCGCCGTGCCGGCCGAGGGCGGATGGCAGCCGGTTACCGCGGCGCAGCTGGCGGGCCGGGTCGGCGCGGTGGCCGCCGGCCTGATCGCCACGGGGATCGGCCCCGGTGACCGGGTCGGCCTGATGGCCCCGACCAGCCTGGACTGGGCGGTCTGCGATTTCGCCATCTGGGCGGCGGGAGCGGTGACGGTACCGATCTACGAAACCTCGTCGGCGGAGCAGGTCGACTGGCAGCTGAGTAACTCCGGCGCGGTCGCGGTGTTCGCCGGGAACGCGCGGCTCGCCGAGGCCATCCGCGGCGCCCAGCCGGCGAAGGTCGAGGCGATATGGCAGCTGGACGCCGGTGGCCTGGAGGCGCTGGTCAAAGCCGGGCAGAGTGTCGGGGCCGGGGAGGTGGCCCGCAGGCGTGCCGCGACGACCGCGGAGACGCTAGCGACTATCGTGTACACCTCGGGCACGACAGGTCGGCCCAAGGGCTGCATGATCAGCCACGGCAACCTGACCGAGGCCGTCCGCGCGATCATCGCCGTGCCGGGTGTGCAGGAGCAGGTGCTGGCCGGGGACGCCTCCAGCCTGCTCTTCCTGCCGCTGTCGCACATCCTGGCGCGCGCGGTGATGTTGTGCCTGGTACACGCCGGCAAACGAGCCGGTTTCCTTCCCGATCCTGACCAGCTGCCCGGGGCGCTGGTCACCTTCCGGCCGACCTTCCTGCTCACGGTGCCCCGGGTGCTGGAGAAGGTCGCCGCCGCGGCCCGCCAGCAGGCCGAAGCCGAGGGCCACCAGCGGCTGTTCGCGGCGGCCGAGGCCACAGCGGTGGCCTGGAGCCGGGCCGGCCGGCGGCCGGGCCCGTGGCTGCGGCTGCGGCACGCGTTGTTCGGCCGGCTGGTCTACGCACGGTTGCGCCAGGCGCTGGGCGGGCGAGTGGCCTGGGTGATCAGCGGCGGCGCGCCGCTGAACGAAGACCTGGGGCACTTCTGGCACGGCGCGGGACTGGCCGTCATCGAGGGCTGGGGGATGACCGAGACCGTCGGCCCGCTCACCATGAACCGCCCGGCGGTGCAGCGGATCGGCTCGGTCGGCCTGCCGCTGCCCGGCTGCGCGGTGCGGATCGCGGCCGATGGCGAGATCGAGGCCGAGGGCCCGGACGTATTCCAGGGGTACTGGCAGGACCCGCAGGCCACTGGCGCGGCGTTCGACGGCCGGTGGCTGCGCACCGGGGACCTCGGCCGGGTCGATGACGGCGGATTCCTCTACGTCACCGGCAGGAAGAAAGACATGCTCATCACCGCCGGCGGCCAGCATGTGGCGCCGTCGGTCCTGGAAGACAAGGTACGCGAGCACTGGCTGATCGCCGAATGCGTCGTGGTCGGCGAGCGGCGCCCCTACGTCGCCGCGCTGATCACCCTGGATGAGGCAGCCTTCGCCCGGTGGAAGAAGCGGCACGGCAAACCGGCCAGCGCGACCATCGGTGAGCTGCACGACGATCCGGATCTGCGCGCGGCCGTCCAGCAGGCCGTGGACCGGGCGAACGCGGCCGTGTCCCGGCCCGAAACCATCAAGCGGTTCCGCATCCTGCCCGGCCCGTTCCAGGTCGGCGCCGAGCTTACCCCCACCGGTAAGGTCCGCAGAGGCTACGTGCTGGCCAAATACGCCGGCGATATCGGCGCCCTGTACGCGTGACCACTGCTCTGCTTCTTGCCCGGCCCGTCGAGGTGCTTCCTCTTCTGCGCGGCGACGCGTCTCCTCCGCGTAGGAGTCGTAAGACATTTGTCCTCTCCTGCCGGGCGCTCTGGTCCTGATCCATGGCATCTCTGCGGAGACGCGACAGGCCAGGCCGGGCGATTATGGAGTGACCACGAGATGACTCTCCACCCTGGCGACGCCGGGTGCCGAGGCTGCGGCAGCCCTGGCCGCTGCCGCCTCGTGCATCGAGTGCACCTGCCCGTAGAGCTCCGCGGTCTGGCCGGATATCTCAACCTTGATGTGACGGGCGTCGATCTGCGCCTGGCGGTTAAAGGCATCCTCGATGGCGGCCTCGACCTCCTCCGGGCTGGCCGACGGCTTGACGGTGATGTTGTCCGTCACGCCGATCACTCCCCGGACATGGCCCACCATCCGCTCGACTTCGCGGCGCTGGTAGTGGTACTCCACCTCACCCTTGAGCGTGACCCAGCCGTCTTGCACCAGGGCCTGGACCGTTCTCTCGGGAACTTGGACGTTCCATTCCAAGACGTGCGCGATTGCCGTGGCGATGTCGGAGTCGTCCCGCGGCGAGCCGGGCAACTTGACCTGCAGCTCATTGGCCACGGCCTTGACTCCGTACACTCGCTCGGCTGCCCGGGCCGCGGCGGATTTCTCCGCAAAGCTCGAGACATGACCGGTCAGGCTTACCGCGCCATCCGTCACCGCCACACCGATAGCGTCTGGGTCGATGAGCTGAGGGTCAAATACTAGCTCGCTGATTACGTCGTCCCTGATCTGACCGTCGGTTTTCATTGACTACCTCTCTCTCCCGCAGGTGCGTTTGGTATCGGCATTTGATTCTCCTGACCCCGGACGCAGACCACGCGAGGGCCCATGGGCCGGAGCGGCATCATCCGCAGCCGCTCATCGAACAGGCGGTCAAAGCGACCGGAGACGCAGGCGGCGGCCTGCCCGGGAGGCTCTCTCCTCATCGGACCTGCCATGGTCACCTCCGCCGCCAGGCGATACCGCGACCAGGCTGAGCTGGTAGGGCCTTTGGTCCCTTAGTCCAGACCACGGCTCCTGTCAGCGTTGCTCGTCGCTCAGCCGGGCGGGGGCTGACTGGCCTGGGCCGGTTCGGCAGCCTCGGCCCGGGGCCGTACACGTCCTGGGGCTAACGGCAGGGCGCGTTCCACCGCGGGGTGGGGCCTGCGGGTCGACCTGGCCCTGGCCACCGCGCTGGTCGCGGCGCGCTGCGCTGCCGTCACTATCGACCGGGACGAACGCAAGCCAACCGCGGGCGAGGGCCAAGCCCAGCGACCATGCCTCCGCTCATCATTACTCTGACCGCCGATGGCAGGTGATCAGGACTGACCCGTTCCCGTACCCTCATTCAGGCTGCCTTCGGCGGCTGCTGCGGGCTGAGGGCTTGCGTCCTGGCGCCTTCCGCCGGGTCGCGGCCGGAGACCAGCGTTGCGGCCAGGCCGACCGCGCAGTCCGCCAGGGTGAGCCGAGGCAGGCGCCCGCCCGGAGCGAACCCGGCGATCGTGAGGCCGGGACGGGCCGGCCAGAGTGGCGGCGAGGCGGCCAGGAGGAGCCCGGGTGACCATGGCCCAGGTGGCCCGATCCCGGCGGGCAGCCGGCGCATCGGCTGCTCCGCCAGGCGAAGCCCAATCGGTGGATCGGGCCCCACACCAGCAGGTAGTTTGCGTACCCGAGCACCCGCAGGTGCAGTACGGTCACTGCCGCGTTCACCACCACCACCACCGCAGTCATGCTGGCGGGTACCGCCAGGCCCCAACGGCGGTGCGCCGCGACCATCACCGGGGTCAGCGCGATAAGTACCAGGTAGACCGGCAGGAACCGCATCTGCAAGGTGACCAGGCGGTCGGCCAGGGCGATGCCGGCCTGGGCCATCCCTGCCGCCCTCGCCACCGCGATGACCAGGGTATTGAGAGTCGGCTGGTCATACGATCAATTCACGGCGGGGCACTGCCAGGCGGTAGGGTCAGAGGTCCCACGGCACCAGCAGGGCGACGCCTTTCGCCCCGGTCATCGATGGGTTCTCCATCGGCTCCAACGACCTCACTCCGGCTCACCCTGTGCGTCGACCGTGACAGCGAGATCGTCGCGTTCGACTAAGACGAGCGCGATGAGGGCGTCAAGCAGATGATCCGCTTCGCGGTGGACGGACGTCGGCCACCGCCACCCGGCGACCCGCCGGATATCAGCACCCAGCCGTCCGAGGCTCGGGCGCCACCAGCAGGTCATCGGGCCACGCTGGGCCGCTTTTGCCTGCCATTCACCCCTGGCGCCTTCATCGCCGCGACCAGGTCACGGCGGGCGGCGCAGATCACCTCCCGGGCCGATCCCGCAGCCGGTCAACGTCGCGGCGGGTCAGGCCGCTGGTCAGCAGCGGGTGTCCGGCCACCACGCGCACCTGGCCCGCGCCGATCGCGCGCCACCCCGACGGCCAGATCCGGCCGGTGCCGTGGATGGCGACCGGCACGACCGGCACCTGCCCGGTGACCGCGATGACGAAGGCGCCGTCCTTGAACTCCCCGATGGCGCCGTCCGGGGAGATGCTCCCCTCAGGGTAGGCCAGCAGCCAGTACACGGAAGCCAGGGCTCGGGCGGCCTCCGGCATCGCGGCCATGACCGTGATGTCGACGGCCATCTGCTCGGCCATCTCGATCGTCTGAGTTCGGCTTCCTGCGCAAGATGCTGGTGGCCCCGGTCAGCGTGCCACGTCGAACCCGGCGACCATGGCATGCCCGCCGGTTGGCCAGGCCAGCGTGCACAGCATCCGGACGGTGGTGGTCTTGCCCGCACCGTTCGGGCCGAGGAACGCGAAGATCCGCCGGGGAGACGGCGAACGACACGCCGCGGACCGCTTCGATGCCGTCGCAGCTCTTGGTCAGGCCGACGGTCTCGATCGCCGCCGCATCCGGTGCCTGCGCCGGACGCGGCGGGCTGGAAAGCTCGGCAACCGAACCGGTCATGACGTCGGTCCTCCTCGCCATTCAGCGACCGGTTCCACCCGATCTCGCCGGGCAGCGTCCTGGCAGAGCCGGTGGTCCCGGATCCGCGGCACGATCAGCACTTGTCGGCCCCCCAGTACCCATCCTGACCAGCGGACCCGACGGCATCGGCTAACAGAGGTGGCACATCCGCAGGTGGCACTTCGTCATGTCCCGCCGGACGGGCAGGGAGGCTCTGATGCCGCCACTCGCCCTCGGCGCCGGTCGGCCTGACGCCGCGTCGTGTCTCCCAGTTCCGCGCCGTGCGTACCAGCCTGCTCCTGAGCCGGTCAGCCATGCGCTCGACCGCATCGCGCATGGTCTCGCCCGCGGCCTGGACATGCACGATCCTGCCGTCGATATCGAGGTTCGCCCGCGCCACCGCAGGCCGCTCGACCGCGGGGTTCGCGGCCATCGCGAGCGTCACGCGAACGAACAGGATGGGCCGGTCGGTCAGCCGCAGCGCAGACCTGACCTTCGAGCTGGCCAGCTCTTTCATTTCGTCCGGTACAGGCCCCTGAGTCTCAGCTTGTACCTCGACATTCTCCGCACCCTTCATCAACTGGTTCTCCCGTCTTTTCGCACGGCCAGTGGCAGCCGCGCCAGTCGTTCGCCCAGCGGCAGGGCTGACAGCCGTCCTGCCCGCTACGGGGCTACGGGGAAGTGAAGCCTTGCCGCGATCCGTGACTGGGCATCGTGGATCACCGATACCTGGATGCCGTCCTCCACCGTCCTGGTGACCATCTCCTCGATCACGTCAGGGACCGGCAGTGCGGCCGCCCCCCAGTCTGGGCAGCCGTCGGCGTCAGTGCTGAGCGCGCCGCACCTGCCGCATTCGTATCCGGGAACGAGCCCGTCGTCCGGCACGATCAGGGTCTGCACGGCGCCCGCGTTGACCGCGGCCAAGCACGCCTGCAGGCCGACGGCCACCAGGTGACCGGGGGGCAGGGCAAGGATCTCGTCGGCTAGGCGCTGGGCGTACTGCTCGGCCCAGCGGGCAACGAGGGGCGCGGCCAGATCACGAACCCGCCCCGGGGTCAGCGTGTGCGTATCGGCCGCGAAGCTGCCCGCGAAGGACTCCCGCAGGGCTGGCGGCAGGCTGGCGAGCATTTGCCGGACGCCATCGGCATGGCCGCCGATGGCCAGCGGTTGCCGTCCGGCATGGCGCATGGCCTGCTCCAGCATGGCGGCCGTCTCGCGGTAGTGGTGCCGCGCGAGCCCGGCCACCCGTTGCTGCACGTGGTAGGTCTCCAGCCCGTACCAGCCGCCGAACCTCGAGTCGCGGACGCTTGCGGCGTCGGGTGCCGAGACGGTCTCGATCTTGTCGCCGTTGATCGAGAACAGCCAGGCGTGCCGCCTGTCCACGACGGCAACCCGGTAGGCGGGGAATCGCTGCAGCGCGACCAGGAGCGGCCGGATATGCGGCCTGGTTCCGAGCACGGCCCGTTCGGGCAGCTGGCAGGGGAGCGGGAAAGCCTCGAGCAGCTCGGCCCCGGCGCACGCGAAGATGGCCACCGTGCGGCCGAGCCAGTCCCGGCCGCTGACCGCCAGCTTCTGGAGCACCGAGTTCCGGTCCTCCTCGCGGAGCCGCCCGCGGTCCCCGGCCGTGCCCTCGGCCGCCCCGATGAGCTCGCTCGCGCGGGCAGGCAGGCTGCGCAGCTCGGCGGGATCCAGCGGAACTGTCAGGTAGAGCGACAGCACAGCCGACTCCACGACGTGCACGGTGCCGAGCTTCCCCACTTCCGCACGGGTGATCATCGGGCATCCCTGTCGGGCAGGCTTGGCCGCGCGTGGTGCTCGACCTCGCTGCCGGACGAGGGGAAGAACACGCTCTCGTGCCCGTCGCGCCAGC
>Ga0335074_10013522_pt1 | contig 11470 bp, 12 predicted proteins | sample Lox_Sample_23_FD_206715 | JGI IMG/M metagenome (GOLD analysis project Ga0335074, IMG submission 206715) | Soil microbial communities from Loxahatchee National Wildlife Refuge, Florida, United States - Lox_Sample_2.3 | ecosystem: Environmental > Terrestrial > Soil > Wetlands | place: USA...
TGAAGGTAGCCGGTCCGAAATCGGAGAGTTCTCCATTAAGGGTGACCTGATCATGCAACTCGGTCGTCTTGGCGTCTGGTATCCGGTGGACCGTCTCGCCGCACCAGAGCTTCGTGACTTCGCCCAGCAGGTGGAGCGCCTCGGCTACGATACGCTGTGGTATCCGGAATCGCGCGGCTATGAGTCGCTCTCGGTCGCCGGATTCATGCTGGGGGCGACGACGAAGCTGAAGGTCGGCAGCTCGATCGCCAGCATCTATGCGCGCGACGCGTTCACGGCGCAGCGTGGACTGGTGACGCTGAGCGGTCTGTATGGCGAGCGTTTCATTCTGGGGCTTGGCGTAAGCCATCTGCCGATGGTCGAGGGGGTGCGCGGCCACGTCTATGAGAAGCCCGTGCCGGCCATGCGGGCCTATCTGGATGGGATCGTGAAAGGGCAAAGCGGCGCCGACGACTGGCCGATCGCGATCGCCGCGCTCGGCCCGCACATGTTGGCGCTGGCGGCGGCACGGACGCGTGGGGCGTTGCCCTACAACGTGACGCCGCTGCACACGGCAGAGGCGAAACGCGTGCTGGGTGCCTCGAAATGGCTGGCGGTCGAGCAGAAGGTCTCGCTGGAGACCAATCCGGCGCGCGCCCGGGCGCTGGGACGCAAGGAGCTGGAGCGCTACCTGCGGCTCGATAACTACCGCAACAACTGGCTGCGCATCGGCTTTGCCGAGCGGGACCTGGCCAACGGCGGCAGCGACCGGTTCATCGATGCGATGATGCTGTGGGGCGAGCCGGACGCGGTGAAGCGAGGGCTGCGTGCGCATTTCAATGCCGGTGCCACGCATGTCTGCCTACAGCCGGTGCACGAGGAAGGCGATGTGGCCGCGCGTGATCGGATTCTGCGGGAGTTGGCGGATAGCTGACGCGTTCAGAGGTGGTGCATTTCAGGAGGTTCCGCCGACATCCACGCCGCCGCCGACCACGATCCGTTGGCGCTCTCCATGCCGACCCTTCGCCCGCACCTCCCGAAGAATTCTCAGCACCGCGGCCTTGTCTTTGGCATGGACGGCGTCGCGCAAGACCGCATCGATGCGTACCTGGGCGTAGGTGTAGCCAGGTCGGCCGGGAATGCACAGATAGACGGGCACGCCGCCCGCCACCGCGGCGGCAACGGATTCGGCGAGCCCCTCCGCCTTCAGTGCGGCGGCGTTGAGCAAGGTGAACTCGACGCCAAGATGCTTCGTTCCGTCAGTCTTTGAAATGTGGCCATGCAGCCGGACCAGCACGCCCGACCGGTCGGGCCTAAGCGGCTCGCGGATCCATTTCAGGCGCCTCCACCCGCAATAGAAGGTCCGGCAAGTGTGCGGCCGCGTAGGATAGATGCCGCAACTGTTGTCGCGTTGAGCGTGGGGACAGCGATAGCCCTGCACCTTTTGCAGTTCCGGATCTTCGATCGTCAGTTCGACACAGCAGACGTTGCACGAGCCGCAGGTGCGGCCGACCACAAGGTGGGGATCGTCTGCGGTATCGCTGTCGAGCACCGGCTGCAGCCCATTGAAGGGACAATGACAGGACGTTTTCCCTGGCCGAGCCTATCAGAACCGACGTCACCCAGGAAGCGCGATGTGCGACGCTCGAGCCGAAGAGATCAGCGGTGCATCACAGCCGGCGTCCAGTTGGCCGCCCGACGCGCGAGTCGCACCTCGGCCGTTTCTCCCTCGTAATCCGGCGAGGCAGCCACCGCGGTGAATGCCGCCCGATCGTGCAGCGCGTTGGTATTGATCACGGCGCGCAGTCCCACATCGGTCTCGCATACCGCGCCAACATAGACCCCGCACCGCCGGCAAATCAGATAGTCCGCAGTGCGCGAGCCAAACCGGTACGGCTCGACAAGGCTCCAGTCATTGGACCAGACTTCCAACAACCCATCGGGATCCGAGACAGTGCGCGTCGCGTGCGCCCGACAGAACGAGCAGGCGCACGCACGCAGCGCATTGTCCGCCGGCGGTCGGATAAGACGCAGCCGGATGCGGATCACCCCGCAATGACAGCTTCCGAAATGCTCCATCCCGGGCCCTGCCGAACCTCAAACCAACGGGCGGGCGATGTGCTCCTTGTATACAGGACGTGTCAGCAACCGGTCGTACCACGCGCGCAGATGCGGTATCTCGGGCCGATCGAACTCCATTGTGAACCAACGATGCACGTGCACGCCCCAGGCGATATCGCAGAGCGTCAGCTCGCTGCCCGCAATGAACGGATGCTTCCCCAGCTCCGCCGCGATCATCCCCCAGGCACGACCAGCGTCCTTGATCGCCTGCACGATCGCTGCCTGGTCCCGCTGCTCCGGCTTGGTCCGCACCAGCCCGACAAAGATCACACCCTGCGGCCGGTTCATCACTGTCTGCTGCGCATCCAGCCAGTGATCGACATTGGCACGCGCGTGCTGCTGCTCCGGCCACAGCATCGTTTCCGGTGCGTGCGCATTGCACAGGTAACGCAGGATGGCGTTGCTCTCCCACAGAGTGAAATCGTCCTCCTGCAACGTCGGCACCAATCCGGTGGGGTTCATCGCGCGATATTCGGCGGTGTCGGTCTTGCCGAACGGCCCGCCGACATCGATCCGCTCGTAGGGCAGCCTCAGCTCCTCAAGCAGCCAGATCACCTTCATCACATTACTGGACGTGCTGCGGCCCCACAGGATGCGGCGCATCGCGGTTTCCTCCTTCGCTCGACAGGGACGGAAGCCTAGGCCGGTTGCACCGCAGCGGGAAGCCGGGCAAACCGGCGTGCATGATGCGACCGCGCGAGCACACTGTCGCCGTGCTTTCGGTGCTGGCCGCCGGCGCGGCGCTTGGGGTCGCGCTGGCGGCACAGCACCTGGGCGGGATGGTCCCCTGCGCGCTTTGCCTGTTGGAACGCTGGCCCTATCGCATCGCGATCGTGCTGTCGCTGGCGGCGTGTTTCCTGCCGGCCGTGCTGGCCCGCGTGAGCCTCGCCTTCGTCGCGCTGGCAATGCTGGCTGGTGCCGGGTTGGGTGCCGTGCATGTCGGAGTGGAGCAGGGCTGGTGGCCGAGCCCGCTGCCGGAATGCGCCGCCCCGCGGATCACGGCCGGCAGCATCGCCGCCCGGTTGGCCCAGATGCCGGCAAGACCCTCCAAGCCATGCGATGCCCCGACGTTCCTGATCCCGCACCTGCCGGTGTCGATGGCCGCGATGAACCTGATCTTCGCGTTAGCCTTCGCGGTGCTGCTGGCCATTTTCCTCTGGCGCGCCGGGTTGGGAGGACGGGCATGAGATTGCCGGGCGATCTGCCGGAACGTGCTGCGGTGCACCGCATGATCCGGGTCGATCATGCCGGCGAATATGGCGCTGCCCGCATTTATGCCGGCCAGCTCGCCCTGCTCGGCGGCGGCGAGACCGGCGCCCTGCTGCGCCACATGCAAGCCCAGGAACAGCGGCACCTTGCGACCTTCGAGGCCCTGATCGGCCGCCGCCGCGTCCGCCCGACCGCGCTTCTGCCGCTCTGGCATCTGGCCGGCTATGCGCTCGGCGCCGCCACCGCCGCATTGGGGCAGCGCGCGGCCATGGCCTGCACGGTGGCGGTCGAGGAAGCCATCGACGCCCACTACGCCGGCCAGATTTCCACGCTGGAGGACTCCGAGTCGGAGCTGAAGGGCACCCTGGAAGCGTTCCGCGCCGAGGAGTTGGAGCACCGCGACATCGGATTGGCGCATGGGGCCACCGACACACCTGGCTACCGGCTGCTGTCGGCCATGATCAAGTCGGGCTGCCGCGCCGCGATCGCGCTCAGCGAACGAATCTGACCGGTGATGTGATTCCGGCCACAGTCAAGGGAAATCGGGCCGTACACCTTTCGTTAACTTGCGCTCCGGACTGCAACTGAGCAACGCTGGCGGCAGCCCGAATCTCCGGCGAGGGGGCCGCACGGAAGAAGGAGCCGCAAGCATGATCACACGTGCCGCGGGAGTACTGGCGATCGGCTTTGCCGCGACTGTCGGATTGCCGAACCCGGCGATAGCGAAGATGGACCTGCAACTCAGCCCGGAGGGGCTGCAGGACAGCAGCGGTACCCTTGTCACTGTCGGAACCGCAGGGATGGGCGCACACTTGGCCGGTTCCTATCAGCCGGCAAAAGGGGACGATCCCTATTACTTCAACATCCCCAGCGAACGACCGGTCGAAAGCGCGCCCGGAATCCTGTTTCATATCCCGTTCGGCGACAACGGGTCGCAGTAAGCCTCATGGCCGGCCTTGTGCCAGGACTGTCCGGTTTAATCTGAGGCGCCTCCACGGCGGTCACGGCCTCTACACGCCGCCGGCGTCCGTGCAGCCTTGGGCGGAAAGGGGAAACGTCCAACCGTGGATGTTCCGGTGCGGCCTATAGGCCGTTCGCCACGGGCTGAATTTCAAACTGCGGTTTGCCGAATCGGTCGCTGGCACGCGGTCCATGCGCCCGGGAAGTCTGGAGGACGGCGGCGTGTTCACGACCCGATACGACCCTGTGGATCACATGGTCGAATGATAGACACCGTTTCCGGCCTTCAATTTCGAAAACCAGAGGGCAACCGGTGGCAAGATCGAATCCCACGCGATCTTGGTATGCGGGGATGTCGCCGGCGCGATGCGGGAGAGACGGCTGGTGTTGCTGGACACATCAGGCTCTTTTCTGGGTCGCTTGGCACCTAACGATAGACGGTGCGCTTCCGACATCCAGCCAACGTTTTTGCGTTGGGCCATCTCATAGGTCATCGCGTCCATCATTTGGTTCTTTCCTCTTCGCGAGTGTTGGTTTCGCATCCCACGAACGTCGTCGCACTCCGATCCTTGCTTTCAGTTCAATGAATGGGTGGTCATAGTGGGCGTTGGGCTGCCCGCATGCTGACCGGCTATCTCAAGGCGGTGCAGAACCAGCCCCAGTTTCGGCCGGAGACGGACGGTTCGTGCGGTCCGTGGCGAGGCTTATGCGCATCGCACTGGCTTGGCCGAATGGCAGCTTTAACGGCGCGATCAAAAATCGTTCGGCTGACCCACGCGAAAAGGGTATCATCGAGCCATGGGCAGGAGAAATTATCTGATTGAGGGCGTTTCTGGCGCCGGCAAAACGGCGGTCTGCACAGAATTGCAGCGGCGCGGCTACCAGGCCATTCATGGTGACCGGGAATTGGTGTACCGGGGCGATCCGGAAACGGGTCTGCCGACGGCTGCGGAAACAGCTACACCGACGGCTACCTGGATGTCCGAGCACCAGATTTGGGATGTAGAGAAAGTACAGGCCTTCGTCGCCAACCAGGAGGAGGCGGTCACCTTTTTCTGCGGTGGCTCGAGGAATTTTGCCAAATTCATCCACTTATTTGACGGCGTGTTTGTCCTGGAGGTCGACCTGGACACCATGAACCGGCGGATTGATGAGCGAGTGGCACTTGACCCAACTGACTTTGGCGGAAAACCAGAAGAACGGGAACTCGCTGTGCGCCTGCATCAGACGAAAGAAGACATTCCGAAAAACGGCATCATCATCGACGCCACTGCACCGCTTGCGCGCGTCGTTGACGAGATCCTCCGTCTAAGCGACGCAAATAAACCACTGTAGCGCGGTATTCACGAGGCAGCGCCCGGCGTGCCCGCGTTGTGCTGCCCGGACAGCAGTAGGCCTTGTCGCCGGCCATCTCCTGCCGGTTCGCACCAGGGGGACCGCTATGGCACGGGCCTCGCGAGCCCTGGGGGCGTCGGCAGTGCCCTGGCCCGCGCCGCCCGTTCCATCTATCCTCGCTGCAACCGGCGGGGAGCAGGGCGATGCAGCGGCGAGACGTGTTGAAATCGGCGCTGGCCGGGGCGGCCGTGTTGGCCGCGCCGGGCATCGTACGGGCGGAAGGCCAGACCACCATCACCTTCATCCCGCAGGCTGACCTCGCCTCGTTCGACCCGGTCTGGACCACCGCCGATATCACCCGCAACTTCGCCGGCGCCGTGTTCGACACGCTGTATGGCTTCGATGCCACCTTCGCGCCGCAGCCGCAGATGGTCGAAGGGCATCAGGTCGAAAGCGACGGCAAACTGTGGGAGATCCGCCTGCGCGACGGGCTGCGGTTTCACGACAAGACGCCGGTGCTGGCGCGCGACTGCGTCGCCACTATCAAGCGCTGGGCAACGCGCAATCCGCTGGGACAGGCGATGATGGCGCGGGTCGATGAGCTCGCCGCTGCCTCGGACAAGGTGATCCGCATCCGGCTCAACAAGCCGTTCGCCCTGGTGCCGGCGGCGCTGGCGCAGACGGACTGCGCAATCATGCCGGAGCGGCTGGCGGCGACCGATCCGATGAAGCAGGTCCCCGAGGCCATCGGCAGCGGGCCGTTCCGCTTCCTTCCGGCCGAGCGCATCCCCGGCGCGCGCGTGGTGTTCGCCAAGAACACCGACTACGTCCCGCGCCCGAGCGGCGTGCCGAGCTTCACGGCCGGACCGAAGATTGTGTACGTCGATCGCGTCGTGTGGAACGTTATCGCTGATCCGGCAACCGCCTCCGCCGCGCTGATGCAGGGCGAGGTGGACTGGTGGGAGAACCCGACCATTGACCTGGTGCCTCAGCTCAAGGCTGATAAAAACCTTGTCGTCACGGTAAAGGACCGCACCGGGGAGATAGGTTGCCTGCGATTCAACGAGCTATATCCGCCGTTCGACAATCCGGCGATCCGCCGGGTGGTGCTATCGGCGATAGACCAGAACGAGGTCATGACGGTGGTTGCGGGTGCGGCGCCCGAGCTGATCAAGGCCGATGTCGGCCTGTTCGTGCCCGGCACACCGATGGCCAGCGATGTGGGAGTGGAGATCACACGCGGGCCGAAAGACTATGCGAAGATCAGGCAGGACCTGATCGCAGCCGGCTACAAGGGCGAGAAGGTGGTGGTGCTGGAGGCGCAGTCGTACCCCTCGATCTTTGCCGAGGCACAGGTGGCCACCGATACATTGAAAAAGATCGGGCTGAACGTTGATGCCCGGGTGACCGACTGGGGTACGGTGGTGCAGAACCGTGCAAGCAAGCAGCCGCCGGACAAGGGTGGATGGAACGTCTTCTACACTTATCTTGGTGGCTTCGGGAACATCTCGCCGGCCTCGAATTTCCCGATCCGCGGCAACGGCGCCGGCGCATGGTTCGGCTGGCCAACTGATCATACCATGGAGGCATTGCGCGATGCCTGGTTCGATGCGCCGGACCTCGCGACCCAACAGAAGATCTGCCGCGACATGCAGGCCGAGTTCTTCCAGAACCCGTCGTACGTGCCGCTTGGTATGTACGACTCGCCGACTGCGTTCCATCTGTATCTCAAGGGCATCCATGATGGCTGGGCGCAGTTCTACGGGGTGCAGAAGACTGCCTGAACCTCGGTTCCGATGACTGACCTGGAGGCATTGGACAAGGCTGATCCGCTCGCCCGGTTTCGCGATCTGTTCGAGCTGCCGGAGGGTGTGGTTTACCTCGACGGTAACTCGCTTGGGCCGTTGCCGAAGGCGACGAAGCAGCGGCTGGCCGACATGGTGCAACGGGAATGGGGGCGCGACCTGATCCGATCGTGGGAAACGAATGGATGGATGGAGCTGCCGTTCCGCATTGGCGAGAAGATCGGGCGGATCATCGGTGCCGAGCCTGGTTGCACGGTGGCGGGCGACAGCACGTCGGTGAACCTGTTCAAGGGACTGGCGGCGGCGCTGGCGTTGCAGCCTGAGCGGCGGGTTATCCTGTCCGAGCGCGGGAACTTTCCGACCGATCTTTACATGGCCGACGGACTGTGCCGGCTTCTCGGGCGTGGGCACACGGTGCGCGCGGTCGAGCCCGAGGCGATGGAAGCGGCGCTGGATGAACGTGTCGCGGTGCTGATGCTCACGCATATCGATTTTCGCACCGGTCGCATGCTCGACATGGCGCGGCTGACCCGAGCGGCGCATGCGGCCGGGGCAGTCGCGGTATGGGACCTGTCGCATTCCGCCGGCGCGGTGCCGCTGGATGTGAGCGGGGCTGAAGCCGATTTCGCGGTTGGATGCGGCTACAAGTTCCTGAACGGCGGGCCGGGCGCGCCGGGCTATCTCTATGTGGCGCCGCGCCATCACGACGCCGCGGTGCCGCTGACCGGATGGATGGGACACGCCAATCCCTTCGCCTTCTCACCGGACTATGTGCCGGCGGCGGGCATCGCACGTGCGCTGGTCGGCACGCCTGCTGTCCTGGGCCTCGCGGCACTGGAAGTCGGTGTCGATCTGGTCCTGTCCGCGAACATGCAGGTGGTGCGCGGCAAATCGCTGCGGATGACCGAACTGTTCATCAAGGCGGCAACGGCCGCCGGTTTCCGCGTCGTCACGCCGCTCGACCCGGCACGGCGTGGCAGCCAGGTCTGCGTGGCGCATCCGCAAGCGGCTTCCATCATGCGGGGGCTGATCGCGCGTGGCGTCATCGGCGACTTCCGTCCGCCGGACGTGCTCCGCTTCGGCATCACGCCGCTAACGCTGCGATTCGAGGAAATTGGCGCGGCGGTAGAAGCAATGGTAGCCGAGAGTCGCAAATTCGAGTGTGGTGATTAGCGACCTCGCGGTGGTCTGATCTCTGCACGAACCCAGGGAGCGAACCATGCGGGGAGTCGTCGTTGCGGCAGCCCTTTGGGTGCAGGCAATTGCCGCCTCGGCGGCCGGCTTTACTGTGAGTACGCCGGATTTTCGCAACGGCAGCACGATTCCGATGGTGCAGGTGTTCAACCAGGAGGGCTGCACCGGCGGCAATCAGTCGCCTGCATTGTCATGGTCAGGGGAACCCGCGGGGACGCGAAGTTTCGCGGTGACCATGTACGATCGAGATGCCCCCTCCGGCAATGGCTGGTGGCACTGGACCGTGTTCAATATCCCGCCGACGGTGCATGCGCTGCCGGAGAATGCCGCGGTGACCCAATTGCCACCCGGCGCCGCACAGGGACGCACGGATTTCGGCACCCTCGGCTATGCCGGCCCATGTCCGCCGGTGGGCGATCCGCCGCACCGCTATGTGGTGACCGTGTACGCGGTGAAGGTGCCGCATCTATCACTGAATGCGCAATCCTCCGGCGCCATGGTCGGGTCCGTGCTTAATTCGAACACGCTGGCGTTTGCGCAGACCATGGGCCGTTACGGGCGGACCCGCTGAATCAACCGAGGCCAGCTTTTCGCCTCATCTCAGTTGCTTGATCCCTGCGCCCGCACGCGCCATGGTCCGAGCGCTGGCAGGGACCGATTCCGTGACCGACCCCCCGCTGACTGCCCGCCGTGCCGACATGCCGGCCGAGCCCACTCAGGCGCGGCGGTTTGGCAAAGCGCGTACCGCTCAATCGGCTGCGCTCCTTGAGGATTATGTCGAGTTGATCTCCGACCTGCTGGCGAGCGAAGGCGAGGCGCGCCCCACCGACATCGCCCGCCGTCTCGGCGTCTCCCACGCCACTGCGATCAAGACGATCGGCCGGCTGAAGCGCGAAGGGCTGGCGGTCGCCAAGCCGTATCGTGGCGTATTCCTCACCGAGACCGGAGACAACCTGGCCGAGCGTGTCCGGACTCGCCACCGACTGGTGGTCGATGTGCTGAAGGCGATCGGCGTGCCGGCAGAAGCAGCCGAGCAGGATGCCGAGGGGATCGAGCACCATGTATCGGACGCTACGTTAGCGGCGTTCGGGCGGTTCCTGCGGCGCAAGGGGTGAATGCCTGGCTCACCTGTCCCGCCTTGCGTGAGAGCTCGGATCGCGAAGCCACCTGGGCGAGGGTGCGACGGGGAATCGATGGTTGCAGTCGCTAAGCACTGCTTCAAGCCCTCACTTCGGAAGCACCGCATCCGGAATCGCAGGAGCCCCGTGCCGCGCCAGCCACGCGAATGCCGCTGAATACCACGCAATTATCCCTCGCGGATCGCTTGGGAAATGTCCGGCAGACCGATCCACGAGCAGTTTGGCCGGTCCCCGGTCTTCCAGGATTGTCTTATGGAATGCGATCGTTGGCTCGTTGCCGAAGAAGCGGCGCTCGATGTTGGAACCATCGACGTCTAGTATTCAAGCGGCAAGTCCGTCACCGCAGCCCGTGCGACCACTGCCTTGAAGCGATTCGTGTGGGTGACGATCCATGACGCGAGATGGCCGGGGTAGACTCATCTTCAGTTAGGGAGGCTTGGCGCTTTCAACACCGTTCGCCATCATAGCGTCGGCCATCGGTCGGGGCCCCCGATCTCTGACAATGGCTTTGTACGACCAGTCGCCCTACCCGTCGCAACCGTGCGAATCCAGCCGTTGCTCGCCAGATAATTTGCCATCGGAGCGAATGAAATCGTCGGCGGACTGCGGCGCGCCGTGCGGCTCCGTCACTATGCGCAGCATCGCCAGGCCGCGACTCGCCGGTACTGTCAGTTGTCCGTGCAGAGTACGTCCGTTTCCGCCGGATCATTCCACATAGCGCGTGCTGGCGATCGGCTAGCCCAGACAGTCATGGCGCAGGACCCGACCATGACGAGCGGGGACTCATCCCGCGACGTCGATCACCGCATCCGCCGCGAATGCCCCCTCGCCTTCCGGCATGGCGAACACCGGGTTCAGGTCCACGGCCTGCAACCGATCCCCCGCCTGTGCCGCGAACACCGAGAGCCGTGCCAGCATCTCCGCCAATGCCGGCACATCGGCCGGCTTTCGCCCGCGCGCACCCAGCAGCAGCGGCGTGCCCCGCACGCTGCGAATCATCGCCTCCGCCACGTCCGCCCCGAACGGGCAGCGGCGGAACACCACATCGCGCAGCACCTCGACGAACACCCCGCCCAGCCCGAACATGGCCATCGGACCGAACACCGGGTCGCGATGGATGCCCAGGATGCACTCCACCCCGCCGCGCATCTGCTTCGCCACCAGGACGCCCTCGATCCGCGCCGCTGGAGCTGCCTGCCGAGCCCGTGCTGTCAGCAGACTGAACCCATCGCGCACCGCTGCGGCATCGGCCACGTCCAGTAACACCCCTCCCATCTCGGACTTATGCAAAATGTCCGGCGACAGGATCTTCAGCACCACCGGGTAGCCGAGCCGCTCGGCAGCGCGCAGGGCTTCGCCCTCGGTCGCGCAGGCCTGTTCCGGCACCGAGCGGATCCCCGCTTTCCTCAAAAGCAACTTGGCCTCCGCCTCGGTCGGCGTCGTCGCCGGCAGGGCGAGCGGTGGCACGGTCGGGACCGGGGCCGTCGGCCCTGCCGCGAAAGCCGCACCGAACCGCCCCATGGCGGCGATCGACACCACCGCGCGGCTCGGGTCTTCATGGCAGATCCACCCCTGCTCTTCCAGTTCACGCAGCCGTTCGGGTGGGGCAATCACAGACAGCACGTAGAGCCGGTCAGGATAGCGCTCCCGCACCGCGTTCAGCTTCTCCAGCATCCCCGGCCAGCGGCGCGCGGAGGCGACCATGGTGAAGAAACCCAACACCGAGGT
>Ga0335074_10013523_pt1 | contig 11469 bp, 8 predicted proteins | sample Lox_Sample_23_FD_206715 | JGI IMG/M metagenome (GOLD analysis project Ga0335074, IMG submission 206715) | Soil microbial communities from Loxahatchee National Wildlife Refuge, Florida, United States - Lox_Sample_2.3 | ecosystem: Environmental > Terrestrial > Soil > Wetlands | place: USA: Florida...
GGAGAGTGGTAGAGCTTCGCAGCCGTTCAGGATCGTTCCGCGCACGCATAAGGCGCCTAACTAGCAGTCCGACTGCGTCCGAGGAAAGACCGCTGCGGGGTTAAATCTCGAGTGGGTGGCGGCGAGGGCCCAATTATTTGTCGAGCGGATGTTTGAACTTGCGGTCAGGATGGCGAATCGTCAGCACCGGACAGCCGGCCTTCTGCACGACTCGTTCGGCGACGCTGCCCAGCAGGACGTGCGCGAGACCGGTGCGACCGTGTGTGCCGATTACAATCAGGTCGGCACCCTCGCTGTGCGCGGTATTGATGATCTCGAGGAACGGAGAGCCGACCCGCAGGAGACTGCGCGCTTTTAGTCCGCCGTCGCGCAATTGGCCCACGATTTTATCCAGCTCGCGCTGCGCAAGCAGGCGTTGCTCTTCGGCGATTCGGCTAATGGCGCTGACGTCCACGCCGGCGCCGAAATCGGGACTCATCATCACCGGCGACAGCGGCTGATCGACATGGACCACGGTGATCTCGGCCCCGAAGCGCCGCGCCATTTCCTCGGCGTACCCGAGCGCGCGCTCCGAATCCTCGGAGAAATCGGTGCCGGCGAGAATTTTTGTAAAAGTTGGCACGTTGCGAACCATACGCTAATCACGCGCCGGGCGGCAAGTACTTGCTCGTGCCTGCAGCGATTCCCCGGCGATTTGCGGCACTTGCCTCGCAGCGCTCGACCGCAGCGGCCCGCTCACACTAAGATACAAGTCTGGTCGAGAAGATGGCGAGCTGGTTCAAAGATTTCGATCGCGTGTTTGATGCATTCTTCGAGGACGCATTGCTGTCGCGCTGGCGGCGCACTGTCGACTGGCAAGATGCGATGGTGCGCGATTGCGGCAGCTACTACGAGATCAAGCTGGCCGCGGTCGGAGTTGAGCCCGAAAGGCTTAACGTTGAGCTCACGGGATCCGAGGTGATGGTGCGTGACCACGACGGCCGGACGCTCGGCAGATTTGCGTTCGCCACCCCGATCGACGCTGCCGCCGTGCGCGCCCGCTGGGCCGACGGCACGCTCCTGATCACGGTGCCCAAACGCCAGAGCCGGCGCGTGCCGGTCGAGAAATCCCGTTAGATAGACTGTCCCCGGCAGCCGGGAGTGGATCATGCCCGAGTCATCGCAGCAGAGCGAACCGCAACTTCCTGATCTCAAGCCGGCCGCACCCGCCGAGCAACTAAAGCCCGCCGATTTGCGCGGCACCCTCCCGGCCACGCCCGAAGAGTTGATGCGTATGGCGAGCAATGGAACGCCGACCAATGGCGACACGGAGTTGCTCGGACAGGAACGGGCGCTCGACGCCGTCCGCCTGGCGATCGGGATCAACGGTCCCGGCTACAACGTCTTCGTGAGCGGGCTGCGCACCCGCCAGGAGCGCGAAACGATTCTCGCTCTCTTGCGTGAGAAGGCAGCCACGATGCCGACGCCGGGGGACTGGGTCTACGTCAACAACTTCCGTTCCCCCGAGGCGCCGGTCGCGATTTATCTCAAGGCCGGCGAAGGCCGCAAGCTCAGCGCGCAGATGCAGGAGTTGGTGAATTCCGTCATCGAGCAGTTGCCCAAGGCGTTTCGCCGCGAGGACTTCGACCAGGAACGTTCGGCGCTGCGCGACAAGTATAACAAGCGCGCACAGGAGCTCTTCCAGGGGCTGGAGAATCGCGCCCGTGAACGCGGCTTCGCAATCCAGAGCACAGCCAGCGGGCAGGTGATTTTCATCCCGCTGATTGGCGGCAAGATGCCGGAGTCGCCCGAGGCGTTGGCCCGCGAACTCGAGAAACTCCCCGAAGCCGAGCGCGAGCGGCAGGGCAAGGTCCAATCTGAACTGCAGGATGAGCTCGGGAAGCTCCTGATACGCCAGCAGGAGATCATGCGCGAGCTGATGGAGGATATCCGCGCGATCGAGCGCGCCTTTGCGGCCCGGATGATCATACCGGCCGTGGAAGGACTCAAGCAGCAATTCGACAATCCGGCTCTCAGGTCGTATCTCGACCAGGTGCTGGAACACATGCTGAGTCATCTCGATCGCTTCCGCGCCCAGCCCGACGGACGGCCCGGCGAGGACGGACCACCCCGGCCGCCCGGCCCACCGGATGCCAACGGTCGCTTCTTCGAGTACCAGGTCAACGTGCTGGTGGATAACTCAGAGACCAGCGGCGCGCCGGTGGTGTGCGAGGATGCGCCGACCTATCGCAATCTGTTCGGCACCATCGAACGCTGGATCGATCCGCTCGGCCGCTCCGGAACCAACTTCACCCGCATCATCCCGGGCTCGTTCCTGAAGTCGCACGGCGGTTTCCTGGTGTTCGATCTCGAAGACGCGGTGATCGAGCCCGGCGTATGGAAGACCCTCAAGCGCTCGCTCAAGACCGGGCGTATGACGCTCGAAACCTTCGAACCGTTTTCGTTCTTCGGGATGAGCGGGCTCAAGCCGGAGCCGATCGAGATCGCGAACAAAGTCATCGTGCTGGGCGGGGCCTACCTTTACAACATGCTCTATTTTTACGATCCGGATTTTGCCGAGCTGTTCAAGGTCAAGGCTGAAATTCGCCCGGTCGTGAGCGCCGATAAGCAGGCCGCGGCGCGCTACGTCCAGCGTGTAACAACGCTGGCGCAGCGTGAAGGCCTGCCGCCGTTCGACGGCAGCGCGCTGGCGCGCATCGTCGAGTTCGGGATGCGGAAGGCGGGCGACCGCAGCCGCGTGCTGAGCATGATGGAGCCGATTGACGACCTGGTGCGCGAGGCCGCCTACTTTGCGCGCTCCGCCAATAAGGCGGTAGTCACCGCGGCGGAAGTCGAACGTGCGCTCCACGAGCGCATCCTGAGGCTCAACTTTATCGAAGAGGAGATCCGTCGGCTGATAGCCGAGGGCACGCTGATCGTCGAGCTGGATGGCTCGCGGGTCGGCCAGATCAACGGGCTTGCGGTGCTCGACGTCGGCGGCTATGCCTTCGGCCGGCCCTCGCGCGTTACCGCTACCGTCGCGCTGGGACAGGCGGGAGTGATCAATATCGAGCGCGAGGCGCGGCTCTCCGGCTCCACCCACGATAAGGGAGTGATGATCTTGACCGGCTTCATGCGCAACCGCTTCGGCCGTCAGACTCCGGCCGCGATGACCGCCAGTATCGCCTTCGAACAATCCTACTCGGGAATCGACGGCGACAGCGCCAGCTCGACCGAACTATACGCGCTGCTCTCGGCCCTAAGCGGCGTGCCGATTCGCCAGGAGCTGGCCGTCACCGGCTCAGTCGATCAGCTCGGGCGTGTCCAGGCGATCGGCGGCGTCAACGAGAAAATCGAGGGCTTCTACCGCGTCTGCAAAGCGACCCATCTGACCGGGACTCAGGGCGTACTGATCCCACGCGCCAATATCGCCAACCTGATGCTCGACGGCGAGACGGTCGAGGCGGTGAGGCGCGGCGAGTTCCACATCTATCCGGTCGACACCATCGATCAGGGTATCGAGATTCTGACCGGCGTGAGAGCCGGGACGATCGGCGAGCCGGGCACGATCAATCATCTGGTCGCCGAGCGTTTCCGGCTGATGGCTGATGTGCTGCGCGATCGTCCGATGCGCGAGACCCAGGTTGTGCGCGAACCGTCGGCACCCGAGACCCCTCCCAAACCGCCGTCGCCGCCCGAGCCGCCGCGTTAAGGCAGTCGAAGCCGCCTCGCCCGGCAAGCGCTCGACTCGCTTCCCGCAAATGAAGATGAGAAACTCCACTGCGGCCGGGCCGCGAGCCCGACGCCGGCGAGATAAAGGGTCCACCTGATGCCTGTTGATCTGCGTCTTGAGCCAGACGAAGCTCCGCTGCTCACTGATTTTTATGAACTCACGATGGCCGCGAGCTACTTCGCGACGGGCTACAACGATATCGCCTGTTTCAGCCTGACCACGCGCCGGATGCCGCCCCGGCGCGGCTTTATGATCGCGGCAGGTCTTGAACGGCTGCTCGAGGTGCTGGAGGGTTTTCATTTTGAAGCGCGCCTGATTGATTACCTCGATTCACTCAAGATCTTCGCGGCCGATTTCCTTGAGTTCCTCGCCAAGCTGCGCTTCACGGGCCAGGTGCGCGCGCTGCCCGAAGGCACCATCTTCTTTGCCGAGGAGCCGTTGATCGAGGTCCGGGCCCCGCTAATCGAGGCCCAGCTTATCGAGACCCTGGCGTTGAACCAGCTTGGGATGGCGTCGCTGATCGCGAGCAAAGCAGCGCGCAGCTTCGCCGTGGCCGGCGGCCGCCGCCTGGTCGATTTCGGGCTGCGCCGCAGTCAGGGTGCCGATGCAGGGCTAATCGCCGCGCGCTCCAGCTATCTGGCCGGCTTCCACGGCACCTCCAACGTGCTGGCCGGGATGCGCTACGGAATTCCGGTTTACGGGACGATGGCGCACAGTTACGTGATGGCCCACGAGCGCGAGCGCGAGGCCTTCGAGAGTTTCGTTAAGATCTTCCCGCGCCTCAGTACACTGCTGGTCGACACCTATGACACGCTGCGCGGAGTCGAAAATGCCGCCCGGGTCGCGCGCGAGCTCGCCGAGACCGGCATCGTGCTGATGGGCATTCGGATTGACAGTGGAAATCTCCTGGATCTGAGCCGCAAGGCGCGGCGCATCCTCGATCAGCATGGCCTCAAGGGCGTGTCGATCTTTGCCAGCGGCAATATCGACGAATACCGGATCAATGAGCTGATCAGCGCGGGTGCGCCAATCGACGCATTCGGAGTCGGCACCGCGATGGTCGTAAGCCAGGACGCGCCGGCGCTCGACGTCGCCTACAAGCTCATCGAGTATGCCGGCAAGCCGCGGCTCAAGACCTCCGAGAACAAGTTGAGCCTGCCAGGCCGCAAGCAAATTTTCCGCGCTCACAATCGCACCGGCGGCTTTTATGCGGATCTGATCGGACTCGAGGAAGAGTCGGGCACCACCGCCGGAGCCGAGATCCGGCCGGCGCCGGCCGAGGTCACGGCGCTCCTCGTGCCGGTGTTTGCCGACGGCCGCCGCCGTGACCCGCGCCCCGCGCTCAACGACGCGCGCGAGCGCTTCATGCGCGAGTTCGCCGTGCTCGACAACCGCTACAAGCAGATCGACCAGCCCGATACCTACCCGGTGCGCCACAGCGCCGCACTCAACGCGCTGCTGATAAGCGAGCGGCTACGCGCTGAATCGCGCCAGGATTGATCGGCAGCAGCCGGTCTGGCGCGACCGCGAGCGATGACGGCGCGCGCGGTTCACTACCGCGATGGCAGCGGAATCGTCAGCGCGTCATAGACGGTGATCCTCGGTCCATATGCCGCTTGAAAGACGCCAATCCCGGTGGGAGGCCGAATCAAATTGGTCCGATCGAAAATGTTGAGCAGCACGATGCGATCGGTAAATCTACCGAGTCCCGCGACCGTGAAGTCTTTCGCGGCGCTTAAATTAAACTGCCATACCTTTGGAAGCTGAGTCTCATTCGCAAACCCTCCGCGCAATCCGCTGCTGAACAGGCCGTCGAAAGTGAACTGATAATCGTGCCATCGATAGGCGGCTCCGCCTGATGCGCCCACTAGCGGCGTATGATCGAGCACGAAATAGTGGCGATCGATATAGGAGACCTCATTAGCCGGAAAGTTGTACTGCCCTGAGGCGACGCCGATATCTTCCTCCCTGGCCACATAAGCATTCGCCCGCAGGGCGAGATCTTGCAGATTGTAAGTGAGCGAGTGTTCAGTTCCACCGCCGTAGCCGCGAACGTAGTTGAATGGCGCGTCGATTGGGACGAATGCGAACTGACCTTCGTCGAGATAGTGACGATCGATCCTGAAATAGTTGTCCTCGGCATAGACTAGATGACGTGTGAATTGATGCGTGAACCCCGCGTCCCAGGTGTAATCAGTTTCAGTAAAGGGTGAAGTATTACCAGTCGGGCTGGTCCCAACTGCCCCCGTCGTGCCGGCGAAGAGTTTGAAGATGTCCGGGGAAACGTTCTGGAAGTTTGGCAGTTGAAAGCTTCGCGCAAACCCGGCATGCAAGGTCGTATCAGTACGCGGTTCGTATACGAAGTTAATCGTCGGACTGAATTGACTATTGATCGTAAAGCCCGTAACGCGATCCCAGCGCGAGCCGAAATTCACACTGAGTTTGTCGGTAATCCGCCACGTATCCTGAAGATAGACACCGTACACCAGATTAATCTTGTTCAGGTTGGCGGTGACCGAAATCGGGATGATCGCCGGCTTTCCCATCACAATCGGAAAGACTTGCGAAGCCTGGTCAGACTCTACGCCATATTCACCCATGTAAAAGCCTGCACGTAGCGTATGCGACTCGCTTAGTCGATAAGTTAAATCGCCCTGGAGGGTGTTTGAGAGATCGCTGGTGAAAACGTTCGACGAGATGCCCTGATAAATCAGATCGCCGATTGAGTCTGGATAGAAGGTCTGCGAGTTGTAATGTGCGGTATAGGCAACCTGATAGTCGGCCTTCGATCCCATCGCGCCGTTCAACGCGAATACTCCGTAGTAGTCCTGCTGATTTATGCCGGAGTCGATCCCGCTCGATGGATAGAGGGCCGGATTGATATGGTCGAGCTGATATAGCGGCGGTTGATCCGGCCGGTTGGGAAATTGATTAAACGATAGCGTCATTCCTGAAATCAGACTGAGCTTGGTGGTCGGATTCAATTCATAGGTCAAGTAGGAAAATCCCTGCCCCTGCGTCACCGCATCGTGAATCGGATCCGGCGCGGGCACCGCGGAGCTGAGACCGAGGTTGGACTGAAGAAAGAGGCCGGTCAGGTAATAACTGAAATCTCCGCCGCATCCTCCAAACTGAAATGTCGCCTGTGCGGTATCGCGCTGGCCGCCCAGGATCGTCAGGTTATTCGGTCCGCTGTCGCATCCATCCTTGGTATGGATATCGATGACTCCCGAGGTACGATAGCCATACTGCGCCGGCAATACTCCGTCCAGCAGACTTACACTTTTGACGAAATAGGCATTCAGCAACTGCGTGAACGTCGGGTCCGTATTGATGTCTAGCGGCAACATAATCCCGTTCATCTGGTACTGGATGCCCATGTGCTCGCCGCGGATGTGAATCTCCTGGTTCTGATCCAGCGCGACGCCCGGCATCTGTAGCATCACCTCGTTCAGCGGGGTTGCTTCGCCGGCCGGAAGATTCGTGATGTCTTTCGCGGTCAGAGTGTATTTGTTGGTGCCGGTTTCGGAGAGCCCGTTCTGGGAACGAAGCAGACTGGCGTTTACCGCCAAGTTCAACGGCTGTTCAGATTCGAGCACGAGTTCAAGACGATTCGCGGCATTCCTGGGTAAAGAGATAATCATGGTGGTGGGTTTGTAGCCTTTTCGCCGAGTTACCAGCGCATAAGTGCCCGGGCTTGATTCACGTAGCCGAAAACCTCCGCGAGTATCGGTAATCGATTCGGCGATCGTCCGTCCGTTGTTTGATTGCAGCATCACGATTACACGAGCCACCGGCCGCCCAAGAGCATCGCTAACGGTGCCGATAAGCGGCTGCACGGCGGTGTGTTTTTGATCGGCCCAAGCCTTCACCTCGAACATGGTCAGACAGACCAGCAGCGCGATCGATACGAAGCCGCGAAATGTATACCTCAAGGCAAGACTCTCCTCACCCACCTAAACGCCCTCGGGAACGGAACAAACCACAACGCCTCCGGTGGAAAGGCGATTGCCATTCCGCTCCCGGCAAGATCAGGCTTCGATGCTGTCTATGCGGACCGGAAGGGGAGGGGTGGAGCGCGTGCGGAGAAAGTGTGGCGGCAGCCGATCGGGCGGCTTATCGAATCAAAGACCTCGAGTGAGGCCTCATGTAGCGCGAATTCCAGCAGTGGCTGCGAAACATGAAGCAGCTTCGCAGGTATTACGAAATGCCAGTGGCCCTCCGCTCCGGAATGATCATCACCATGGTGATGATCGTGATCGTGATCAGCAACGTCGTGGTCGTGATTAGAATGATCGTCATGGTCGTGATGATCATGATCGCGATGGCCAACTCGTTCTGGTGCTTCAGAGTGAGGTGCGCCGCTCTCGATATGGACGTGCGGAACGCGGTTTCCCGGGTGGGTATGCCATAAACCGTCGCCAATGCGCGGCACGGCTCCCCCGTAAAGCATCAAGCGGTCCCCGGAATTGAGAACGCGGAATGCTCCCGTCCAGCGGAAGGTCTTCTTGAGGAGCGGTCTCACCTTCGGCCCCGGGTCTGGCATCCGGCCTTCTGAGATACCATCGAATCATCTGAATCAACGGAATCTGAAGGTGTGAATCGCAATGTCGGTGTGACGAGCACAAAGCATATGCCTCGTTGAAGCGTGCTTCGTGATGGGTGGGGAAAAGCCATCAATTCGCTCTCCATCGAAAGATAGGCGACTCCGCCTTACAGCGAGCGCCCTACGGCCGTACTGACACGGCCGCCATCGGAAGCGCGGGTGGCTTGTTAAGCCAGCTATCAAAACGATGCGAAACGTTCAAGTGAAACGTCTCGTAGAGCGACGGCTATGCAGCCGTGGCCTTGCTAATACGAGCGCGGCAGCTTCAGTACGTGCTCGCTCAGCGTATTGAGCACCATCTCCTGCGAGACCGGCGCAATCTTGAGCATCCGCGCTTCCCTGAAGAAACGCTCGACGTCATATTCCTGCATATAGCCATATCCGCCCAGCGTTTGCACCGCGCGGTCGCAAGTCTCGAAGGCGGCCTCGGCGGCGAGCAGCTTGGCCATGCTCGCCTCGGCGCCGCAGGGTGCGCGGCGATCGAACAGCCAGGCCGCTTTGAGCATCATCAACTCCGCGACTTCCAGCCGCGCATGGGCGTCGGCCAGCGGATGAGCGATCGCCTGGTTCTGCCCGATAGGACGCCCGAACACGATCCGCTCGCCCGCGTAACGCACCGCCTTGTCGAGCGCGGCGCGCCCGATACCGATGCCTTCGGCAGCCGTCAGGATGCGTTCCGGATTGAGGCCGTCGAGCAAAATTCGGAAGCCGCGGCCTTCCTCGCCGACCAGATCGGTAGACGGCACTTTCAGATTGTCGATGAACAGCAGGTTGGTATCGACCGCATGACGGCCGAGCTTGTGCAGCTCGCGCACCTCGACCGCCGCGCGATCGAGCTCGGCGAAGAATACCGTCATCCCCTCGGTCTTGCGCGCCACCTGCTCGATCGGCGTGGTGCGCGTCAGTAGCAGCATCCGCTGCGCCTCCTGCGCCTTGGTGGTGAAGACCTTGCCGCCGCTCACCAGGTAATGGTCGCCGTCGCGGCGGGCGAAGGTCGTAATACGGGTGATGTCGTTGCCGGCGTCGGGTTCGGTAACGGCGAACGAGACGTGGATTTCGCCGCGCGCCACCGGGGGCAAAAAGCGGCGCTTCAGCTCTTCGCTGCCATGCACCACCACCGGCATCAGCCCGAAGATCGAAAGATGGACGGCACTGGCCGCGTTCATCGCGCCCGCGTACGCCGCCTCGCGCATCACCAGCGCCGCCTCTACGATCCCCAGACCGCTGCCGCCGTATTGCTCCGGAATCGCAACGCCCAGGTAGCCGGCGTCAGCGAATGCGCGATAGAACTCGTGTGGGAACTCGTGGCGTGAGTCCTTGTCGCGCCAGTACGGATCGGGAAAATGTCGGCATAGCGCGCGCACCCCGGCGACGATCTCCTGCTGGGCCTGCGTCAGCTCGAAATCCATATCCCGAATCTTGCGACTCGGCGGCCGTGCTTTCAATCGCCCGGCGCTGTATTTCGCTGATCCCTAGTGCTAATCAATCGCACACTTGAATTTATCGGAGCTTTCGGAGACATCTGAATGGCGAAGCAAGGATTTTTTCTGTTCCGGGCGATCGGCGTCATTATCATCTCAATCTGGTTGTGCCCGGCGGTTCGCTGCGAAGCGGCCGAGGACTCGATTCCGGCGGGCACCACGATCACGCTCCAGAACTGGCAGCAGTACAAGCGATTCATGCCAGATGGGATGCAGGCGCTGTTTTCCGGAGCCTACTTTTGGAAGATGCCGGCCGATTTCAGGATGGAAGTGGGACCCACCAGCAACTATCCGCTGCCGCCGGCGTATCTCCAAAACACCGAAAAATACAGCCATCTGGTGACGATCAAGGAACTGCCGAGCGGCGGTCATACGGTCGAAGGCTACGTCGCCGGGATGCCATTTCCTAATCCCGCCGAGCCATTGAAAGGCTACAAGATTCTGGTCAATTTTTGGTACCGCTATATTCCTCATTTGTATTGCAGCAGCGACGACCATGAGTATCTGGTGAACGGCTCTGAGCAGGTCTCGACCATCAGGTATGAGGATGTCTATCGGCGCCTCAGCCATAACAGTGACGTCGGCCAGCCGATCGACGATCCGCGCGGGCAGGGAGTCGATCACACGAGCTTCCTGATGACACTCGAGCCCGAGCAGGAGCGCTACACCGCGGTGCTGATTCTGTACTACGCCGATCCGACCAAGCCCGAAGACGAATTCATTTTTGTGCCGCAACTGCGGCGCGTGCTGCGCGGCTCTTCGAACAGCCGCTGCGCGCCGGTGAGCGGGAGCGATTTCGCGCCGGATGACTTCAGCGCCTTCAGCGGCGGCATCGCCCGCTTTCAGGCCGATTTTTTGCACGATCAGCGCATTTTCGTGCTGGCCACCGCCGAGCCGGCGCTTTATGGCAAAACGTCGAATTACTACTTCCCGATGTTCTTCCCGAAACCTGTAATAGGTAAATGGGAGCTGCGCGATGACTACGTAATCGACGCGCGCCGAATACCGTCCGACCGTGCCGGGTACTGTTATGGCAAGCAGATCCTTTATGTGGACCAGCAGGCATACACCATAACCTGGAAAGACGCTTACGATACGAGCTTCAGGCTGTACAAGGTGGAGATGTCAGAACGGCTCGCCCGGCCGGTGCCGAACGAGGGCATCCAGTTCAACGGCGGCAATGCGATCGAGGTGATGTGGGACCTGGACAAGCATCATCTCACCGCGTTCATCACGGCCACGCCGGAAGGCAAGTCGGTGGTGAGCAATGACGCGTGCCGCGACGTCAGTGGTGTCAACTACGACGACATTGAGCGTTTCAGCACGCCGGGCGGCCTTTCGCAGGTGATGCGTTAGCCGGAGTTCCAGTCATTTGGGCCCTGACGTCATGCAGGACCGTGAAGTTTGAGGAACGACAATTTATCCCAATAGCCGCGCTGAAAGACGATTCGGTCCTCGACCACGTGAAAGAATCCGCATCCCCTGAAACCTTGCGGATCGCGCCATTCGAGGATCGCCCATTCCCCGTCCTCGAACAGGTTTTCAACGATACAAATCATTTTGGTTGAGGCGAACTCGCTGGCGAACATTTCGCGGATAGCCTCGCGTCCCTGAACCGGATGCTCCGCAACCTGATGATTGATCGCTTCATTGCGATAGAATGACGCCAG
>Ga0335074_10013525_pt1 | contig 11467 bp, 8 predicted proteins | sample Lox_Sample_23_FD_206715 | JGI IMG/M metagenome (GOLD analysis project Ga0335074, IMG submission 206715) | Soil microbial communities from Loxahatchee National Wildlife Refuge, Florida, United States - Lox_Sample_2.3 | ecosystem: Environmental > Terrestrial > Soil > Wetlands | place: USA: Florida...
CGTGGGGCCCGGGATCGGCACCGCCCGGTCGATGGCGCCGAGCACCCCGCCGGCGACCGCTCCTCCGACGACGAGGAACAGGCCGAGGAACAGCACGAGGACGCTCCAGTTGATGCGGCGCACCACGGGGCCGCGATCGCGCGACAGCGCGACGACCAGGGCCGCGCCCCCCAGCGCGACCTCCCAGCTGGGGACCGCCAGCCCGGGCAAGTACGCCGCGACCACGGACCCCCCCAGCAGTGCGACCATGGTCGCGGGGAAGATCGCGAGCACCGGAAAGCGCGCGAGGCGGCCGCCCCAGCCGCCCGAGGGGAACATCGGGATCCGAGGCGGGGGGCCCTCCGAACGGGTCTCCCCGGCGGCCCGCAACCGCGCGCGGAACGCCCATCGGAGGTAGACGGCCCCGATCGCGAGGTTGACGGCCGTCGGCACGAGCAGGTAGCGGAGGAAGGCGGCGACAGGGTCCGAGAGCCCGCTCGCGAGCGCGACGAGGAGGTTCTGGGGGTTGCCGAACGGCGTGAGGACGCTGCCGACCGTCACCGCGAACGCGAGGGAGAGCAGCAGCGGGACCGGTGGCAGGCGGGCCCGCCGCGCGACGGCGAGCAGCACCGGCACGCCGATGAGGACCAGCGCGTCGTTGAGCAGGAACGCGGAGGCGATCCCGAACCCCACGAACACGAGCGCCGGGAGGTCGTCCGCCCGCTTCGCCCGACCGAGGAGCCACCGGGCGAGGTGGTCGAGCGCCCCGGCGCTCTCGAGAGCACGCGCAAAGACGAACAGCGCGAGGAGGAACAGCAGCACCGGGAGCGCCGAGTCGAGCACCCCGCCAAGGTCGGAGAGCGGGAGCACCCCGAGCAGGAGCGCCCCGGCGCCCCCGAGCGCGAAGTCGATCCAAACGGACGGCCCCCGGCCGGTGAGCTGGCGGACGATCACGGCCAGGAACACGGCGGCGAGGAGCCCGGCGGCGAGGAGGTCCATGGTACGAGGGTCCGACCCACCGCGGCCGGCTACATAGTGCGCGTCGAGGGGAACGCTCTTCAATCGGGAGCTCGACCCGTTCGACGTGTCGGCCCCGGGACCCCGGGCACCGTCGGTGGACGTGGGCCCGAACGGACGCATCCTCGGCCTCTCGGCGGCCTGGTTCTCCGACGGGGCGCGGCGCCGGACCGAAGCGCGTCGGGCGGCCCGGTGCGTCGAGTGCGCCGCGCCGCTCCCGAGCCGCCGGACCCCCTACTGCTCCCGGCGATGCCGGTGGCGCTTCCACGGCCACTACTTCTGGGACTCCGCGCGGTCGTACGTGCTGCTGCGCGACCGGTACTCGTGCGCGATCTGCGGGCGGCGGCGCCGCGCTCGGGAGCTGGACGTCGACCACATCGTCGAAATCGCGGACGGAGGCGCGGCGCTCGAATACTCGAACCTCCGGACGGTCTGCCGCGACTGCCACCGGGCCAAGACCCGGGACGCGCGGGCGGCCCGGCGGGCGCGGCCCCGTCCGGCAGCGACGGGGTCAATTGCGCCGGCGTCGTGAGGCTCGCGCGAGGGCCGATGAAGATCGGGATCCTGGGCAGCGGGGACGTGGGGCGCGCGCTGGGGAGCGGGTTCGTCGGGACCGGCCACGCCGTCAAGATCGGCGCCCGGGAGGCGGGCCGTCCGTCGCTCGTCGCCTGGGCCGCGGCGACCGGAGGGGCCGGCGCGACCGGCACGTTCGCCGAGGCGGCCGACTTCGGCGAGCTGCTGGTCCTCGCGGTGCACGGCGTGGCCGTCGAGGACGCGATCCGCGCGACCGGGCCGCACCGGTTCGACGGGAAGATCGTGATCGATGCGACCAATCCGCTCGTGCTGGCGTCGGAGGCTCCGCCGCGGCTCGCCCGGGGCTTCACGACCTCGAACGGCGAGATCGTGCAGTCGCTCCTGCCTCGCGCGCGCGTGGTGAAGGCGTTCAACATCGTCGGCAACCCGTCGTTCTACCGGCCGACCTTCCCCGGTGGTCCACCGGACATGTGGATCTGCGGGGACGACGCGGCCGCCAAGGCGACGGTCACCGAGCTCCTGAGCTCCTTCGGCTGGCCGTCGGTCGTCGACCTGGGCGGGATCGCGTCGTCCCGCGAGCTCGAGTCCCTGTGCGTCCTGTGGGTGAAGACCGCGCTCGCGCTCGGCACGTTCGACATCGCGTTCAAGGTCCTGCGCAAGTAGCGGCGGGATCGCGCGGGGGCCCGGACGGCTCGGGATGGCTCCGACGGCCGCGAGATTAATATCCCGGAAGCCGGCAAACTGATGGCCGCTGGTCCCGATCACGCGGAGGAACCGGGTTCTTCCCGACGGACCGGCGAGGCGCAGATTGGACGACCCGACGGCCCGTCGACCCTCGGCCCGGGCGTACAGTCCCGACACCCGGGCCGCGCTGGACGAGCTCGACGAGCTCGCGCAGGCGCTCCATTGGACCGGCGGGGGGACGGGGCCGGACGACGACGGACCGGTCGCGGCGGCGGCGCCGACCGCGCCGACCGCGGAACCGCCCGTCGACGGGCCGGCCGAACTTCCCGCGCGGTACCTGGAAGCCCGGATCGACGCCGCGACCCGGGCGGCGAACGAGCTCGGCCACGCGGTCGAACGGCTCGCCCCCGGTTCGGACCTGGTCGAGCAGCACCTCCACGATCTGACCCGGGAGCTCGGACGGGCCGGGGACGAGCTCGAGTTCCTCTCCCGCGAGGTCGGGTTCGGCCTCGACGCGCCGACCCCGGTCGCGGCCGCGTGGGACGAAGGGACGCCGGGCTCCGGGCTCGGGGCGACCGCCGCGTCGGCGCGCGGGCCGATCGCCGCCCCGGCGGCACCGCCGGCTCCGGCCCCCTACCACTCGTTCACCGCGGCCACCTACGATCGCACGGTCGCGTCGCTGCGGTCGCGGCGGCGCCGGCTGCTGGCCTGGACGCTCGGCCTGAGCGCCGGGATCAGCATCGCGCTCGAAGGGGTCAACCTGCTCGCGCGCGAACCGGCGCCGCCGATCTGGCTCATCGTGCTGCCGGCCGTCTGGCTCGTCTCCGTGCCGTTCTTCTTCCTCGCGTTCGTCGGGACCCAGCGCACCCTGCGGAGCCACCGGCTCGAAACGGGCGTGGGATCGTGAGACCCCCCACGGTGATCTTCCAGATCACCGCGATCGGTCGGAACCACCGCGCCCTCGCCGAGAGCGCCCGTTCGGTCCTCTACTGGACGCGGCACACGGCGCGCCAGGGGTTCGTGCCGAAGCTCTGGCTCGTGGTCGAGCCCGAGGGGTACGCGAGCGCGCCGGCGACGTACGAGGCGCTGCGCACCGAAGGGGCGCGGCTCCTCGTAGTGCCGTCGACGTACCAGACCCCGCTCCGGACGCGGGGGAAGGCACGCGCGCTCGAGTACGCCTGCTCGATCCGACGGGGCGAGGGGCTCTCCGACCCGTCGTACTGGGTCTACCACCAGGACGAGGAGACGTGCGTCGGCGAGGACACGGTCGCGGGGATCGCCGAGTTCGTCCGCGGGCCGAAGCTCGTCGGCGTCGGGATCATCGTCTACCCCATCGACTGGTCCGGCTCGCCGAGCCACATCCAGGAGCTCACCCGTTCGTACGACGACTTCCGGGTGCTCGACTCGATGACGATGCCCGGGAACCCCTCGGCCGGGTTCCACGGCTCGCACATCCTCGCCCGGGCGGACGTCGAGGACGCGGTCGGTTGGGACACCCGCGGCTACTCCCCGGCGGAGGACCTCACGTTCGAGATCCGGGTCCGGTCGCGGTTCGGCTCCGTGTTCGGGGTCCTCAAGGGGTTCGCGTACGAGAAGGGCGCGTTCTCGTTGCGGGACCAGCTGACCCAACGCCGCCGGTGGATGCACGGGGTGCTGTTCGCGGTCCGCCGCTCCCCCGAGCTGCCGCGGTCCCGCCGCCTCTCGCTCGCGTATTCCGCGCTCTCCTGGTTCTCTGCGCTCCCGTCGATCGCCGTCCTCGTCGCGAGCGTGTTCCTCCACTACGGGCCGATCCTGTTCGTCACCGGGCTGTTCACGGGGTTCGTCTGGGTCTCGATGGTGACCGCGTACGTGGAAGGCTACCGCCTCCACGCCCCGTACCTTTCGCGTCGGGTGTCGTGGGCCCGCCTCGTCCTCCTCGGCCTGGTCGGCGCGTTCGTCGACGCGCTCGCCCCGTGGTACGCGCTCCTGACGCGCCCGTCGACCGGCGACTTCATCGCGAAGGACCATCCGGTCCCGGCCCCGACCCACCGGGTCCCCTCGGGCGGCGGGCCGTTCGCGCGGCCGCGCCTCGTCCACGGCGCGACCGACGGCGGGCCGGCCGACGGGGCCGACGCGGACCGCCCTTCCCCCGGGATTCGCGCCCCTCGAGACCACTAGCCTAAGAGCCCCCGCGGCGCTGCTCCCTGCGTCAACGGGGTCGCACCGGCGTTTCGATGGTCGACTACAAGTGGATCGTCCTCTCCAACACGACGCTCGGGGCGCTCCTCGCCTCGGTCGACGGGACGATCGTCCTGATCTCGCTGCCCGTCATCTTCACCGGGGTCGGGGTCAATCCGTTCCTGCCGTCGAGCTTCCCGATCCTGATCTGGCTGCTGCTCGGCTACGGCGTGGTGACCGCGACGTTGCTCGTCACCTGCGGTCGGCTCTCCGACATGTGGGGCCGGACCCGGATGTACAACCTCGGGTTCGCGATCTTCTCGACCGGGTCGATCCTCCTGTTCGTCGAGCCGTACAGCGGGCCGACCGGGGCCTGGCTCCTCGTGGGCTTCCGACTGATCCAGGCGGTCGGGGCCTCGTTCCTGTTCGCGAACTCGGCCGCCCTGCTCACCGACGCGTTCCCGCCGAGCGAGCGGGGGAAGGCGATGGGGATCAACATGATCGCCTTCATCGGCGGTTCGATGGTCGGGCTCGTCGTCGGCGGCGTGCTCGCGTCGATCCCCGACCTCCACTTCGGCGGCTTCGTCCTGCCGACCTGGCGGATCATCTTCCTCGTCAGCGTGCCGATCGGCGTCGCCGGCACGATCTGGGCGTACGCCCGGCTGCGGGAGATCTCGACCCGCGCCGTCGGGGCACGCATCGACTACGTGGGGAACGTGACGTTCGCCGCGGGCCTCACGCTCGTCCTCGTCGCGGTCACCTACGGGCTGCTGCCGTACGGGTCGTCCCCGACCGGCTGGTCGAGCCCGTGGGTGCTCTCGGGCCTCGTCGCGGGCCTCGGGTTGCTGGTCGCCTTCCTGTTCGTCGAGACCCGCGTCCCCGACCCGATGTTCCGGCTCGAGCTGTTCCGGGTCCGCTCGTTCGCCGCCGGCAACGTGGCGGCGTTCCTGGGCTCGATCGCCCGCGGGGGCATGATGCTCCTGCTCGTGATCTGGTTCCAGGGGATCTGGCTCCCGCTCCACGGCTACTCGTTCAGCGAGGTCCCCCTCTGGGCCGGGATCCTGATGATGCCGATGATCCTCGGCTTCCTGGTCGCGGGTCCGGTGAGCGGCTGGCTGTCCGACCGCCACGGGGCCCGCGTGCTCGCGACCAGCGGCCTCGCGGTCGCCTCGGGCACGTTCTTCCTGCTCGCGCTCCTTCCGCTCGACTTCGCGTACTGGGAGATGGGCGCACTCCTGTTCGTCCAGGGGATCGGGATGGGGATGTTCGCCGCCCCGAACTCCGCCTCCGTGATGAACTCCGTCCCCGCGCAGAACCGCGGGTCGGCCGCGGGGATGCTGGCGACCCTCCAGAACACCGGCCAGCAGCTGTCGATGGCGCTGTTCTTCACCATCGTCATCCTGGGGCTGTCGACCGGGCTCGGCACCTCGGTGAGCCAGGCGCTCGCCTCGGCCCAGGTCGGCGCGCCGGACTCCGGGATCCTCGCGGGGCTCGTGGCCTCCAACCCGACCGGGGCCCTCTTCGGGGCGTTCCTCGGCGAGAACCCGATGCAGGGGCTGCTCGCGGCGGCCGCGACCGTGCCGGGCTGGACCCCGCTCCCGCCCGGGGTCGTGGCCTCGCTCACCGCCCCCCACTTCTTCGCGACGGCGATCGGCTCGGCGTTCCACAGCGCGCTCGCCGAGGCGTTCCTGTTCGCCGGGTGCGTGACCGCGCTCGGTGCGTTCATCTCGGCGATCCGGGGGGCGCGGTTCATCTACGACGATCGGGCCGGGCCGACGACGAGCCCGACCCCCGCCCCCGCGCCCGCGGGAGCGATCGACACCTCCCCGACCGCCTCGCACCGCTGACCCCGCGCGGGCGCGCCCCCGAGGGCCGGGCGGCCGGGCGGAGGCGCCGCGGCGGCGCGCGGATCGACGGGACGGAGCGGCCGGACGTCGGGCCCGAAGCCGGTCCCCGCCGACCGGGTCCGCGGGCCGAGGCGCACCCAGGGAGCCGGGGGCCCGGGTTCGGACCGCGCCGGGAGGCGCGCGGGAAAGGTGGGCTCGGCCGGATTCGAACCGGCGGTCTTCGCTGTGTGAGAGCGACGTCGTAACCGCTGGACCACGAGCCCAACGGGCGGGGCGAGCCGCGGGGAGACTAAACGTGCTAGACCGGCGCGCTGAGGAGCGCCGGGAGCGCCACGGTCGCGACGATCGTGAGGAGGAGGCCGCTCGCGAGCGCGAGGGTCGCCGCGTCCGCGTCCCCGTAGCGCGTGATGAAGTAGAGCGTCGTGTCCATCGAGGTCGCCCCGCCCCATGCCGTGAGGCCGTCGCCTCCGAGCCGACGCCCGACGACCGGGGCCAGCACCATCGTGACGTTCTCCCGGAAGAAGTTCGTCAGGAAGGCGAGCAGGCCGAGCGCCGCGCCGGCCCGCGCGGCGACGAGCGGGCCGGCGAGGGAGTAGAATCCGAAGCCGAACGTCGCGGCCAGGCTGGGCCCGAGCGGCGTGCCCGTGACGGCCGCGAACCCGAGCCCGGCGACCGTCGCCCCCCCGAGGGCGGCGGTGACGGGGATCCACAGCGTGGGGAGCCGGGCGATGGTCAGGCGAAGGCCGAAGCCGACGAGCGCCAGCAGGGCGTACAGCGCGAACGGGATCGCCGCCGCCACCGGGAGCGCGACCAGGCGCCCCGCCCCGTACCCGGCCGCGAGCGCGAACACGAGGGCCCCACTGAACGGGAACCGCGCCGCCCCGGCCGGTGGGGCCCCGCCTCCCGCGGCCCGGGGCGCGAACCGCCGCAGCCCCAGGGCGAGGGCGGTGGTGACCGCCAGCATGGCGGCGAGGAGGCCGAGGGCGACGGGGATCGTGAGCAGCAGCGTCGCGGCGGAGAGCGGCGCCAGCGACGCCCCGAGGAGGCCGACGAGCACGACCACGGAGGCGAGCGTGGCGCGACCGACCCACGGCGACCGCGGTCGGACGACCGCGCCCGCGAGGAGCCCGGCGGCGAGCGCGACGTACAGGAACGGGTCGAACGCCACGAGCGTCTAACCGCGGGCGGCCCGGCGGGGCCGGGGCGGGGGCACGCCGAGCGTGACGGTCTCGTCGCGCGAGGGGCCGTACCCGACGTACTCGACCGGCACCCCGACCTCCCGTCCGACGAAGTCGAGGTACGCCCGGAGCGGGGCGGGCAGCGCGGCGGCGCCCTCGCGCCGCAGGTGTTCCCGGGCGTGCTCGTGGAACTCGGGCCAGCCGGGCTGCATCGCGTAGACGGGCTCGACCTTCGCGAGCGCGGCCGCGTCGTACGGGACGACGTCGCGCGAGGTGCTCCCGTCGGGCAGCCGGTACGCGACGCAGACCGGCACCTGCTCGCGCCCGCCGAGGGTGTCGACCTTGGTGATCGCGAGCGAGGTGAACCCGTTCCATCGCGCGGCGTACCGCAGCAGCACGAGGTCGAGCGAGCCACAGCGGCGGTCCCGCCCGGTCGTCGCGCCCCGCTCGCCGCCGACCCGCTTCAGGAACTCGCCCCACTCGCCGGAATCCTCGGTGGGGAACGGCCCGTGGCCGACCCGCGTGGTGTACGCCTTCGCGACGCCGACGATCCGGTCGAGCTCGGTCGGCGGGATGCCGCTCCCCATCAGCGCCCCGGCGCTCGACGGGTGGGAGCTCGTGACGTACGGGTACGTGCCGAAGTCGATGTCGAGGAGCGCGCTCTGCGCCCCCTCGATCAGGATCGGTTCGCCCCGGTCGAGCGCGCCCCAGATCATCGGCTCGACGGGTCGGATGTACGGGGCGAGGCGGCCGGCCACCTCGCCGAGCCGCGCGGCGACGTCGTCGACGGGCGGGAGGTCCCCGAGGTGCGTCTTGGTGGCGTACAGCAGCTTCAAGCGTTCCGCGAGCGACGCGGGGTGGCCGAGGTCGCCGAGCCGGATCCCGAACCGGGCGTACCGGTCCGCGTAGGCCGGACCGATCCCCCGGCGGGTGGTCCCGAGGCCGGCCTCGGGGTTGACGCGCGCGCGGAGGTCGTCCTCCCACGCATCCTCGATCTCGTGGACGGGGAGGATCGCGTGCGCGCGGTCGGAGAGGACGATCTCCCCGCGCCGGAGGCCGCGCCGCTCGAGGTCGAGGATCTCCTCCTCGACCTTGAACGGCTGGATGACCATGCCCGGTCCGCTGATGCCGGTGACGCCGTGCCGGAGCGCGCCGACCGACAGCTGGTGGAGCACGACCTTCCCCTCGGGCAGCACGACGGTGTGCCCGGTGTTCGGGCCGCCGCCCGAGCGCACGACCCAGCGGGCCGACGCCGCGAGGTAGTCGGTGATCTTGCCCTTCGCCTCGTCGCCGAACTGCGCCCCGAGGACGACGGTGACGGTCGTAGCGCTCCCCGGGTCTTGGGGAGCGGTGCGGATAGAAGTCGCTTGTGCCTTCCGCCGAGGCGTGCGGCACCGTCGCGCGCCGGTCGCGCGAACGCCATAACGGTAAAGAGGGGCACGCGGGTCGGCCGCGAAATGGTGGCCCAGAGGGCCCGCGAGGCCGAGCTCTCGGGCATCCGACGGATGTTCGAGGGGGCGCCGCCGCAGGCGATCAACCTCGGCCTCGGCGAGCCGGATTTCAACCCGCCGCCCGTCGTCATCGAGGCGCTCGTGCGCGCGGTGCGCAACGGGATGAACCACTACGGCCCGTCGGCCGGGATCGCCCCGCTCCGCGCGAAGATCGCCGAGCGCTACCGCGACCGGCTCGCCTCGACCTCGGCGGAGAACGTGATCGTCACGGGGAGCGGATCGGAGGCGCTGCTGGCCTCGGCGCTCGCCCTCTACGACCCCGGCGACCAGGTGCTCGTCCCCAACCCGGGCTTCGTGCTGTACGCGCCGCACGCCCGGCTCGTCGGGGCGACCCCGGTCCCGTACTCGCTCACCGCGGAGCGGGGCTACCTGCCGGACCTCGACGAGCTCGAGCACCTCGTGACGCGGCGCACCCGCGCGCTGATCGTCAACAGCCCGTCGAACCCGACGGGGGCCGTCTTCCCGGCCCGCATCGTGGCGAAGCTCGTCGACTTCGCGGAGGCGCACGAGCTCACGATCGTCTCGGACGAGGTCTACGAGGAGATCGTCTACGACGGCCCCGCGCCGTCGTTCTGGGGCCGGACGGACCGCGTCGTGATCGTGAACTCCTTCTCGAAGACGCTCGCGATGACCGGCTGGCGCCTCGGCTTCCTCGTCGCCCCGCGCCCGCTCGCCGTGGAGCTCAACAAGATGCACTACCAGATCATGGCGTGCCCGCCGACGCCGGCCCAGGCGGCGGTGCTCGAAGGGCTCGCCGCCGACGGCTCGGCGCTGCGGGCGATGGTGAGCGAGTTCAAGGCCCGGCGGGAGCTCGTGGTGCGCCGCCTGCGCGCGATCCCCGGCGTGAGCGTCGTGCCCCCCCAGGGGGCGTTCTACGCGTTCCCGCGCCTGCGCTGGCCGGGCACCGCGAACGACATCGCGCACGCGCTGCTCGCGCGCGGGGTGATCACGACCCCGGGCGATTCGTTCGGCACGCTCGGCGCCCACCACCTGCGCCTCTCGTTCGCCGCCTCGCGCGAGAACCTCGAGAACGGGCTCGGCATCGTCCGGCGCTACGCGAACGAGGTCGCCGGGTGAGCGCGCGTCGGGCCGGGACCCCGGGCCCCGCGGGCCCGGACGCCCTGCGGGGGCGACGCGACGCGGACCGCGCCCTGGATCACGCGGGGGCCGGGCGCGTGCCGGCCGACCGGCCACCTCGCGCCGCCGCGACGACCTCGCGGTAGAGCGCCCGGTGGCGCTCGGTCGCCACGGACCAGTCGAACCCGCGGACGCGCTCGGCGGCCGCCCGGACGAGCCGGCGCGTCGCCTCGGCCTCGTCGCCGGTCGCCCGGAGCGCGTCGGCGAGCGCGCCCGGGTCCCCGTACGGGACCAGTCGACCCGCCCGCCCCCCGTCGAGCACCTCGGGCACCGCTCCGACCGCGGTCGCCACGATCGGGGTGCCCGCCGCCATCGCGTCCAGCAGGACGAGCCCGAACGCTTCCCACTCGGACGGGAGGACCAGCGCCCGCGCCTGCCGGACGACGCCCCGGTACGCGCCCGCCCCCTCGACCTTCCCCAGCCATCGGATCTCCCGATCGATCCCGAGCTCCCGGGCCCGCCGCTCGAGCACGGCCCGCTCCCCCCAGTCCGGCCCCATCACGACGAGCGGGGGCCGGGCGGACGGGGGGATCCGGGCGAGCGCGTCGAGGAGGGTCGAGAGCCCCTTGTTCGGCGCGACGCGACCGACGAACAGCACGTACTGCGCGGGGAGATCGAGGCCGTCCGTCCGGTCGGCGGCCGGGTCGTCCCAGGCCCGAAGATCGATGCCGGGCGGGATCACGCGGATCCGGTCCCCCGGGGCGAACTCGCGGACGAGCCCGGCCTCCCGCTCCGACTCCGCCACCAGCGCTCGGGCGACGCGGTAGGCGGACATCCCGAACGCGACGTCCTCGCACCGCAGCAGTCCGCGCTTCACGCCGGGCTCCCGCCGGTCCGCCGGGTGGTAGTGGGTCGACACGACGAGCGGGATGTCGCACCGCCGCGCGACGGCGGCCGCCTGGAGCACGTGTCCGTAGCGGTGCGAGTGGGCGTGGATCACGTCGGCGCCGCTCGCCCGGAGCGCGTCGATCAGCCCGACCATCCACGGAAGGGTGACGTGGGGCGCGAGGCGCTTGTGCACGGGGAACCGACGCACCGGTACGCCGTCGACGGTCGGCGGGAAGTCGGCGCGCCGCGCCCAGCGGGCCTCGTCGTAGAGGTCGGATGCGAAGACCTCGACCTCCTCGCCGGCGGAACGCAGCCGGCGCACCGTCTCGCGAACGGTCGTCTCGACGCCGCCCGGCGCGTCGAACCGGAGGGTCACGTGGACGATCTTCACGGCCGCGACCGAACCTCCCGATGGGCGGACGGGTACCGCCGCGGTGCGGGCCGGCCGGTCGCCGTGCCGTCCGCCGCCCGGGCCGCCGCATTCCGTCGGGCGCGCATTCCTGCGCCGAGGTCCCCCCGACTTCTTTACCGTTCGCGCGCGGCGACGCCGCGGGCGGCGCCGGGCGCGGACCCCCGAGGCACCGGTCGGTTCGGT
>Ga0335074_10013526_pt1 | contig 11467 bp, 8 predicted proteins | sample Lox_Sample_23_FD_206715 | JGI IMG/M metagenome (GOLD analysis project Ga0335074, IMG submission 206715) | Soil microbial communities from Loxahatchee National Wildlife Refuge, Florida, United States - Lox_Sample_2.3 | ecosystem: Environmental > Terrestrial > Soil > Wetlands | place: USA: Florida...
GCACGCCCCAGCGGTCGAGGGCAAGACCCATGGGCACCTGCAACACGAAATACGTCCAAAGAAAAGCCGACAGCACGACGCCCATCTCGGCATGGCCGATGCCGAATGCGTGCATCAGACTCGGCGCCGCGTAAGACAGGTTGACGCGATCGATATAGTTGATCATCCCTGCGATGAGCAGCAGCGCGATGATGCGCCACCTGACAGTGGTCATTAAAAGTCTCCTTGCCCCACCAATGTCATTGCGAGGAGCGCAGCGACGAAGCAACCTCGGTCATCTGGCCGCACGGACGATCCGGACAGCCCCTCAAAACGACGTTGCTTCGTCGCTTCACGCCCCGCGCAATGACATGCTGCGAGGCCATGGTCCGCGCTTCTTTGCTTCCCGGTACTAGCTTCGCCTGAACGGCTCCAGCACTTCATAGTTCGGGTCGGCGCCGATGCCGGGGACATCGGGCGGGCTCACCGTGCCGTCCTCGTTGAGCCTCAGCGTGTGCCGATAGATGCGGCCCCACATCGGATCCACGGTATCGCGGTAGAACTCCAGGATCAGTCCGTTGCTGATCGCCGCCACAAGATGCACGTGGATATCCTGGGAACCATGCGGCGCGATATCCAGGTCGTGTGCCTGGGCCAACGCCGCCACCTTCATGAATTCGGTCACGCCACCCAGCACCTTGGCATCCGCATTCAGGATCGCTGCGCAGTCGTTGCGGATCAGGTCACGGAAGCCGTAGCGCGTGTATTCGTTCTCGCCGGTCGCGATCGGTATGCTGGTCGCATTGGCCAGCTTGCGATGGCCGTCGTAGTCGTCCGGCGCCACCGGCTCCTCGAACCAGAAGATGTCATACTCCTCGACCCGCTTGGCGAACTGAATTGCTTCATAATGGCGATAGGCGCAATTGGCATCGACCATCAGCTTCACGCCCGGCCCCACCGCCTCACGCGCGGTGCGCACGCGCACAACGTCCTCGGCGATCGGGACGCCACCCACTTTCATCTTCACGGCACGCGCGCCCATCGCCACGTTGTCTTCCATTTCCTTGGCAAGTTCGCGCAGGCCCTTGCCTTCCTCGTAATAGCCGCCGGCGATGTAGGTCGGCACACGGTCGCGGAACCCGCCCAGCAGCTTGTACAGCGGCATGCCCGCCGCCTTGGCGCGAATGTCCCACAAGCCTATGTCGATCGTCGCGATGGCACGGGTGGTCAGGCCGCGCCGGCCGATCAGCTTCGGCACCCACATCCGATCCCACAGCCGTTCGACATTGATCGGGTCCTGGCCGATCAGCAGCGGCGTCAGGCGCTCGATCGTGGCACGCTCGATACCGCCGCCGCTGCCGAGGCCGATTCCGGTGATGCCCTCGTCAGTCTCGATCTCGGTGATGGCGAAATCGACATGCGTGTAGGTGTGCTTGCCGTTGGTGATCGGCTTCGTTCGCGGCCAACGATACGCCTTGGTGGTGATGCCGGTGATCTTCATTTTCTTCCCTTCTTCCGTTCGTCGCCGCGATTGCTCAGCGACGCTGCCAACTTTCTTTCAGGACGACAGAGACCGTCGCCGCAACCAAGGCCGCGGACAGCCGTTGCTGCCTTGCGAGGAACGTCAAACATCGACAACGATATACTGGTCCTCAACAACCACCGGCACGGTGTCGGCGACATACGGTCCTTTCACCACTTCGGCGCCGGGCGCGACGCTCACCGGATATGCCTTTCCGCGGAACTTCGCCGGATCGCAGTAGGATTGCCCCGTGCGGATATCGAACTCCCACCCATGCCACGGGCATCGCACGAACTCGCCCTTGCGCTCCAGGCGATACGCCCCCGGTTCGGACGACAACAGAAGACCGGTCACCGCACCAGCGCACAGGCTGCCGCCCTGATGCGGACAACGGTTCAGCATGCCGAAATACTCGCCCGCGAGATTGAAGACGGCGATCGGCCGCCCTTTCACCGTGAACCGCTTGTGGCTTCCGGGCGGCACCTCGGCGACCGGTGCGACGACGTGCTTGCTCATGCGTCCACGCCGTACAACGCACGCGCATTGTTGAGGAAGAAGCTGCTGCGCTGCGCCTCGGTGATACGCAACGGCAGCACATGCGCCGGGTCATCGAAATCCCAATGCGGATAATCGGTGGCGAACAACAGCCGGTCCCAGCCCATCCAGCCGATGGTGTCGAGCAAGTGCTCGCGCGTCTCCGGTTCCTCCATCGGCTGCGTCGTCCACCACACGTGCTGGCGCATGTACTCGCTCGGCGCTTGCTTCAAATGCGGCGTCTCCGCTCGCAAGGTCCGCCAGGTCTTGTCCAACCGCCACGCCAGCGACGGTGCCCAGGCGAACCCGGCCTCGACCATCACCACGCGCAACCGAGGAAAACGTTCGAAGATGCCTTCCACCAGCATGCTGGTCAGGCCGGCCTGGCAGCTTTGCGCGTGCCCGGTCATTTCCTCGATGTAGTAGCTTGGCCAGCCGGTGCTGGTGATCGGCGCGCCGCCATAGCCGAATGCGTGCACCGATACCGGCAATCCGGCCTCGGCTGCCGCTTCATAGATCGGCCAATAGCGCCGGTTGCCCAGCGGTTCAGCGGTACGCGACAAGAACAGTACCTGCACGAAATCCGGGTGGCCGGCCCAGTGGCGGATTTCCGCCGCCGACGCCTCGGCATGGTCATACGGCACCACCACCGAGGCTTTCAGCCGGCGATCCTTGCCGGTCCATTCCGCCACCTGCCACTCGTTCACCGCGCGGCAAACCGCCGCGCTCAGCTCCGGATTTGCCAATCCCTGGCCACTGTTCAGCGGATTCAAAATGCCGAGCACGACGTTGTTGGGATCCAGATGCTGCGCCTGCATGAACGACAGGCTGCTGCCCTGCCGCCCGCCTTCCGGCGGCAACGCATCGCGGCGCGACGCATTGGGCTGGCTTTTCGGATAGGCGGGGCCGGCCTCCATTCCCAGCCTGCGGCGTTGCCCGAACGTTTCCAATTGCTCGCGAACACTCTGCGAAAGCCAGGGATGCAGATCGGCGGCACCACGCGTCGCGGGATGGATGTCGCAATCGGCGATTGCCACACGGCTGGCGGCGGAAACCGCGGGATCGCTGCGCAACTGCACGTTCATTGCACGGGCTCCAGAAGGCGGGCGTACGTCGCTCGCGGGTTATCGACCATGATCTTGCGCACCAGTGACTGCGGCAGCCCTGGCGGCAACGCATTGGTGCCTTCGAACTGCCAGTGCGGATAATCGGTCGAGAACAACAGCAGTTCATCGGACTGCAGATGCTCGATCACCCGTTGCAGGCCAGCGCTGTCCGGCGGCCCGTCGGTGGGCTGCAGGGACAACCGCACATTGCTGCGCACGATGTCGGACGGCGCGCGGTCCACCCAGGGAATCTCCATACGCAACCCGCGCCAGTATTTGGTCAGCCGCCACAGATGCGCCGGCAGCCAGGTCCAGCCGGATTCCAGCAGCACGACCATCAACTCGGGATAGCGGTTGAACACGCCTTCGCAGATCAGGCTGGTGAGTTGCGTCTGAAACGCCTGCGCCTGCGCTGTGTAATCCTCGGTATAGTAGGTCGGCCACCCCGACGCGGTCGGCGGATTGTGGTAGTTGCTGCCGGCATGAATGCCGATCGCCAGGCGATGCCGCTCGGCGGCGGCATAGATCGGCCAGTACACCCGCTTGCCCAGCGGCTGGTCACCGCTGGCCAGCAGCAGCACCTGCACAAAGCGCGGATCGCGCGCACAGCGCTCGATCTCATCCACCGCCAGTTCGACGTTCTGGGTCGGCACCACGATGCTCGCGCGCAGCCTGGGTTCGCGATCGAGCAATTCCTTCGCCACCCAGTTGTTCACGGCACGGGCGAACGCCGCCGCCATATCCTCGGAGAACAATAACTGCACGCCGTACAGGCAATGGCAGATCGCCAGTGCGCTGCCGAACGGATCGAGGCATTCGCGCTGGATTTGCTCCAGCGTCGCCGCCGGCTTGCCGGTCTTCGGCCGCCAGTCGGGCCGCGCGGTCAGCGGCGAGCGCGCCGGGTAGCTGATCGAGTTCAGCTCGTCGATGCCGCGCAATTGCACGATCTCGCGCCAGTGCTCCTCCATATGCGGCAGCAGCGCCACAAGACCGGGGATCGAGGGGTGAATGTCGCAATCGATCGGTGCGAACGCCGTCATGCCGGCACCTCCGTGTCGTTCAAAATCGTCGTCATGGTTGCGCGGTATCCTGCGGTTCGGCCCGGCCGATTTCGCCGGGCGCGTAAAGGCTGCGGGCGTTGCCGATGAAGAACGCGTCGCGCTGCTGCGGGGTCAGGCGCAGCGGCATCGCCGTTTGTGGGCTGTCGTAATCCCAGTGCGGATAGTCGGTGGCGAACAACAGCCGGTCCCAGCCGATCCACTCGATCGTGTCGCGCAAATGCTCTGCCGGATCCGGCTCCTCCATCGGCTGCGTGGTCAGCCAGATGTGGTCCCGGATGTAGTCGCTCGGCAGGCGGGTCAGATGCGGCGTCTCCGCGCGCAACCGCCGCCAGTTGCGGTCCAGCCGCCACGCGAGCGGCGGCAGCCAGGCGAAGCCGGCCTCGATCAACACGACACGCAGCGACGGAAAGCGCGCAAATACGCCTTCCACCACCATGCTGGTGACCATCGACTGGCACGACTGCGCATGCCCGACCATGTCCTCGATATAGAAACTGCTCCACCCCGTACTGCTCGTCGGCTGGCCGCCATTGCCGAAGGCGTGGATGCCGATCGGCAACCCGGCCGCCGCCGCCGCTTCGTAGATCGGCCAGTAGCGGCGGTTACCCAACGGCTCCACGGTGCGCGACAGCAGCAGCACCTGCACCATGCCGGGCGATCCCGCCCAACGTTCGATCTCGGCGACCGAGGCGGCAGCGTCCTCGTACGGCACCACGATCGAGGCCTTCAGCCGTGGCTCCGGCTGCGTCCACTCCGCCACCTGCCAGTCGTTGATCGCGCGGCACAGCGCGGCACTGAGGTCCAGGTTCTGGAATCCGCCGGGATGCGGGCGGATCATCGCCAGGATGCCGAGCGCGATGTTGTTGGCATCCAGGTGATGCGTGCGCATGAAATCCAAACTGCTGCCCGGCCGTCCGCCCTCCGGCGGCCATGCGTCGCGGCGCGAGGCATCAGGCTGGCTCTTCGGATATTGCGGCCCGCTGTAATTGCCCTGGCGCGGTCGTTGCCAGAACAGATCGAGATGCTCGCGCCAGCGAGGCTCCAGGTACGGGTAGAGCATGGTGAACTGGCGCGGGCTGTGATGGATGTCGCAGTCTGCGATGGCCATCTGGCTGGCGGTGCCTGCCTGCGGTGGACGGGTGCGTTCGGCTTGCGCGGTCATGGGATTGTCGGTCCTCCTCAGCTATTCGGCCGCGGCCTGGCTGGTGCTGAAGGCGGCTTGTTCTGCGGGGGCGTCCAGTTCGATCGGATCACGCACCACCACACCGAAGAACACCGCGGCGCCAAGCATGAATGCCGTGCCCAGTGCCAGCGCGAGGTTGAACGAACCGGTCATGTCCACGACAATCCCGGTCACCAGCGGTGACACCGTGCCGCCCAAATAGGACCCGAAGTTCTGGATCGACGATACCGACGCAGCCTGTGATTGCGGCGCGACCGCGGTGATCAGTGTCCAGTGTCCGGTCTGCGCGAACGCCAGGAAGAACATGGAGGCGGATACGCCGAACAATGCCATGTTCAGCCCCGGCGCATAGGCAGCCAGAGCACAGAAGCCGGCGGACACCAGATAACCGGCGACCGTGGGAACCTTGCGGCTGGCAACGATGCCGAGGCCGGCGCGCGCCAGCCAGTCGGTGGCGTGACCGCCCGCCTGCGAACCGATGATGGAGCAAGCCAGCGGAATCATCGCCAGGACACCCGTCTTGGCGATGCTCACATGGTGCTGCATCTCCAGGAATCCGGGGAGCCAGGTGCCGTACATCCAAATGACATAGCCCGAGCAAAATGCGCCGCAGATCAGGCCCCACATCGAACGGAACAGGAAGAGTTGCTTCCAGGCCTGGAAGCCGCCGCCGTGTTTTGCCGCCTGGTTGAAGGCCAGGTAGTCATGGTCGGCCTGCGACAGACCCGACAGGTTCGGGTCGCGATACAGCACAAACCAGCCGACAGCCCCGGCCAGCCCGATCAAGCCGACGGCAACGAACATGCCGCGCCATCCCAGGGCGAGCAGCAGCATGGTCATGACCGGCATGCCGACCAGTCGCCCGAGATCGCCGCCGATGGTGTACAGGCCCGTCGGGCGCCCACGATCGGCCGGGCGGAACCAATCGGACACGCTGCGCACGGCGCCGGGAAAGGCCGGGCACTCGAACACGCCGAGGGCGATGCGCGACGCCACCAGACCGAAGAAGCTGGAGAACATGCCGCCGGCCGCCTGCGCCAGCGACCACAACACCAAGGCCCAGCCCACCAGCCGTCGGGTGCCGACCCGGTCCACCATGGCGCCGATCGGCAATTGCGCGAAAGCATAGGTCAGCGACCAGGCGGATTGCAGCGCGCCGAGCCCCGCTGCGGTGAGCCCGAAGGTTTCGCGAATTTTGAGGTTGCCGACCGCCAGGGTGGAGCGGTCGATGTAATTCAGCGCAATGGCAAAGGTGCACAACGCGACGGCAAGCCATCGCATACGCTGCAGGTTTACCGAGACCGGTTGTGCCACCTTGGTTTCCTCCGCCCCTGTTGAACGCGGCTGCTGTGGTTGGCCGTGCACCATTAGCGCGGCCTTATGGTGAAGTAGGGCTCGTTGGCGAGATCAGGCGCGAGGCCCGGCAGCAAGCCGGGCACGCCGCCATCGCGAACTTCGAGATAATATTGCAACGGGTATGCGCTGTCGGTGTACGCGCCGGGGATCGCCGCTGTCTGCCGGCCGTTCTGCATCTGCATTGCCACGCGCTGCCAGGGCTCCGCCTGGTTGACGTGACGGTAGTGGAGCCATGCCGGCGCTGCCGAGCCCGTTATGGCAATCGTCAGATCGGTGCCACGGGTGAACCCGTTGGGCGTCTCATGCTGCCCGGCCGGGCGCGGCATGGGTGTCCAGCCGCGCATGGCCGCGATCGCGGCCGCCCCATCGGCCCGGTCCGGGGCAACGGCGGCACCGGCAGCCTGGTCCCGCACCACGGCGATGTCGGCGTCGATCGCCGGCAGCCGATCGGCCCAACTGCCTTGCATGAAAGGCTGCGGGCCGTAGTTCAGATGCGGCAGATAGACGCCGCCTGCCAGGTCGGCGGCGCGCTGCCAGGCGTCACGGACCGCGCGATAGAACGACAGCGCTTCCTCCGCGGCGGCGGCATCACCGCAGGCCAGGAACAACTCCCACCAGCTCGCCGCGCGCAGCTTGGCGGCAAAGGCACGGCCCAGCGCAGCCTGGATGCCGGCGTCGAGGGCGATGCGGCGCGCTTCCGGGCCCGGTGCCTCGCCGCATTCGCGTGCCTGACCCAACGCCTGTTCCGCAGCAGCGGCGCAGCTGTCCAGCCACAGCGCCACGTCGAACGGCGTATATTTGGCCGGCAGCGCGCCGGCGATCAGCCCGGCGGCGAATTGCTGCGGGTTCAGGAAAAGCTGCGGGTCCATCGGGCTGGCCGTGCCGAAGCGTGCCGGCTTCGGTGTGTCCATGCCATGCGGCCGCTCGTCCGGCTCCGCCACCAGCGACATGTTCTGGTGCAGCTCCGGCCAGTAATTGTTGTTGGAGGCCGACGGCGCGAAGGCGAGCGTCACCAGCGGCAGCACCCGGCTCGCCTTCGCCAGTGCGGTTTCCAGCGCGGGCGCCGCCTGGCCGCAGTGATAGCGCAGGTGACGCTGCCAGCCGTCGGCCGGATGCGCGGGATTATAGGTCAGGCGCCCCCACACCCGGTACTGGTAGCGGTATTTCTCCCAATCCCGGTCGGGGCGCAGTGACGCATCGGCGTAGTTGAGGCGCATCCCGGGCGAGGCGGATCCCATGCGGCCGGCAAAGAACAGTGGCTCGCATTGCTCCACGCCCAGGGCGCCGCAGAACCCGGCGCTGCGGCCATAGCCGGCGGCCAATGCCGGATCGCCCCACAGCAGCACGCGCTGGGTGCCCGGCCAGATGCGGAACAATACGCCGTAGCGCCGGTCTTCGCGCAGCAGGTCGCCGTAGCTGTAGCGCATGAAATTGCGCGCGCCCTCGGAGAAGCCGGCGCGCGCACCGACGCGCGCGCGCGGCGCTTGCTCGATGGGGCGGATGCCGGCCTGGTGGTACGGCAGTGCCATATGCTCGGCTATGTATTTCGGCGAGATGGTCACCGGCATGCCGGTGGCAAGCGCGGTCTCGATCATCACCGGATCGATGCCTTTGGCGTGCAGGTCGAGTTCGATCGGGTGATCGGCGGCGCGCAGCGCTGCAAACAGCACGCGCCAGAACGCGTAGTCACCCTCGGCGATGCCGCCTTCCACATGCACGCGCAGCGTCAGCCCGGTGATGGCGGGGCAAGCCTTCAGCAGCAGCGCCAGTGCGTCGCGGCAATAGGCGGCGTGGTTATCGCGCGTGATACCGCGCACGTTGTGCGAGGCATGCGGCACGTCGTCGAAATCGTAGCCGTGGGTCCACAACGCGAGCTGGAAATCCAGTCCGCGGCGCGCTGCCTCCTGGCCGACGAAGCACAACGCGTCCAGGTTCTGTTGCCGCTCCGGCTCCGGCAGTTCCGGTACGTGCACGTCGTAGCCAGGCACCGCCAGCAGGAACGGGTAAGGAAAGTAGAGATAAGTGTCGGTGATCCACTCGTTGTGGTACGGATAGTTGTACTGCATGCCAAGGGTCAGCGCGAACCGGTTGAACCGGTTGGTGACCAGGTTATCGAGATAGGCACACCACGCCGCGCGGTCGTGGAACCACGCCATATCCTCGCTGCGGCTGCAAAAGGCACGCGCGATGCTGCGCACGCGGATCGAGGGCGATTCAATCAGCGGTTCGGAGAAGCGGAACGCGTCCTGCCAGCGCTCCTCATGCCGCAACCGGTCGGCCAGTTCGGTAAGCGCGTAGGCAAGACCGCGAGGGTCACGGCCACGTGCCTCGACAACCCGGCGCCCGTCCTGGTCATAAGCGCCAAGCGCCAGCGATTCCGCGGTGGCAGGTACCGCCAGTCGGGTATCCAGGCTGGAATCGGGGCCGGCGGCAAGCAGGCAGATGGCGTGACCAGCGGCGCGGTCCAGCGTGGAGAACAGATGCAAGCCGACGCCATGGCGGGTAAGAGCATCGCGCAACTGATCTGCTGCCCAGGCGACCGGAGGCGCGGCTGCGACCGGGTCATCGGGGGCGACGACCAGGGCGAGGGAGGACGATTCGGCAGCCTCGGTCATCGGGAGCCGCACGCCGGATGGCGAACGCTACAGTGATCGCGGACCATTTGCCTACCGCTCCTTCCCATTTTATCGTTCTTGGACGACTTTGGTCCGTCGGCAGTCCGGATGTCAATTGCCGCTCTGGTCAAAAACCTATGCTGTTACTGGAGAGTTGTCTGCCAGCCGATGACCGCCGGCGGAAAGTGGTCCGCAAATGGAGCGGACGCGGCGGCGGCGGCGGCGGCGGAGGCGGCGGCGGCGGCGGCGATGCCGAACCCGGCGCGGCTCAGATGTCGAGCACGGTCCAGCGCGGGTCGCCCGATCCGGCCTCGGGGTCCGCCAGCGCCAGCAACATGTTGCGGGTCCGCTCCGCGGCCAGCGACCGGGCACGCTCGCGATCGCGCGTCTGCATGGCCTCGCAGATTTGCTCTGCCAAACGCACCTGCACCATGTGGCGGTTCGCATCGGCTGCCAGTCCCGACGCCGGATCCCAGCCGAGCTGCTCACGGCATTCGGTCACCAGGTGATAGATCGCCGCCAGCAGCGGGTTGCGGGTGGCACGGGCCACTTCCTGCCAGAACAGGTAACCTGCCTTCTTGTAAGTGCCCGGCTCGTTGGGCCTCTGCAGTTCGCGCAGCCGGAGGCGAATGCGGGCGAAGTCCTCGCCCGTCGCACGCGAGGTCGCCAGCGCCGCGATCACGGGTTCAAGAATGTGGCGCACCTCCAGCACGTCCGACATGCCGGCATCCGGTGGCGCCCCCGCCCTGGCTGCCGCCGGCAGCGCCGAGGCGGCGACGAAGCTGCCACTGCCCACCACACGGACCACACGCCCGGACTGGCGTAGGCGGCGGAATGCCGCGCGCACCGACTGCCGGCTTACCCCCAGCCGCGTCGCCAGCGCCCGCTCGCTGGGCAGCCGCCCTCCGTGGTCCACATTGGAGACGCAGGCGATCAGGTGGCGATAGGCTCGCTCGACCGGTCCAGGCTCGTCCATCGGTGAATCAGTTGGCTGCAAGCAACGCCCTCCCTTGGCGCTTCGCCTTGGCGCCTCGACGCTGAACGGACCATTACCGGACCAATGAGACAGATCCTGCCCGGCCTGTCCAGCGGCAGCTTCCCGGGTATTGAGTCATAGAAAGTCCCCCCTCCCCTTGTGGGAGGGGGCTAGGGGGAGGGGTCGAAAAGACAGCATCTTTCGACCTCTCTGCCGGCCCCGCGCACTCATTCGCCCACACTTCCCAACTCCGAAACGCGCTCGAGCTTGCCCACCACGAAAATGTAGGAGAGAGCGCCCAGCAGCGCGACGCACGCGATAAACGTGAGCGGGCGTGTGAAATCGCCGCCGCGCAGCAGCAGGCCGATGATGATCGGGGCGGTGATGCCGGCCAGCCCCCCGACACCGTTGAACACGCCGCTGGTGAGGCCAATCAGCCGCTCCGGCGCGGTTGCCGACACCAGCGACCAGTGAATCGAAGCGAGTCCATTGGCGAAGAACGCGAGCGACAAGAACAGAATGATCAAGGCCGGACGGTCGACGAAGTTGGCACCGACGATGCTGGTTGACAGCACCAGCCCACCGATGATCGGCGTCTTGCGGGCAAAGCCCAGGCTGAAGCCGCGGCGATACAGCCAATCGGACAGCGCGCCGGAGCAAAGCACGCCGATGAACGCACCAAGGAACGGCAGCGAGGCGTAGAATCCGGCCTTGATGAAATCGAGATGCCGATAGGTCACCAGGTAAGTGGGAAACCACGTCAGGAAGAACGTGGACGTCGTGCCCCAGGCGAAATGCCCGAAATAGATCCCCCAAAGCTTGCGGCGGCCGAGCACGATGGACAGGTCCCGCCATAGCGAGCCCTCGCGCGCTTTGCGCCGGGCGCCAATCCTGCTGGATAGGTCCGGGATGCCGCCGCTGGAGCGGATCAGTTCGATCTCAGCCTCGTTGACGCCGGGAAATGCGGCAGGGTCGCGGTAGGAACTCCAGAACACAAACGCCCAGGCCAGCCCGAGAATGCCGGTGAAGAAGAACACCGCGGGCCATCCGAATGTCACCTTCAGCCACGCCAGCAGCGGCGTCAGGAAGGCAAGCCCCACGAACTCGGCGGAGGTGTAAATCGCGATGCAGCTTG
>Ga0335074_10013527_pt1 | contig 11466 bp, 12 predicted proteins | sample Lox_Sample_23_FD_206715 | JGI IMG/M metagenome (GOLD analysis project Ga0335074, IMG submission 206715) | Soil microbial communities from Loxahatchee National Wildlife Refuge, Florida, United States - Lox_Sample_2.3 | ecosystem: Environmental > Terrestrial > Soil > Wetlands | place: USA...
TTCCCTATCATAGTTGTCGCAAAACAAACTATATCCCAAGGGCTTCTAAACCCTTGGGTATTCTTCCAAAATAGTGGAAGTGTCAGATTTGACGACGTTAAAGGATTTCTACAAAACCTTCCTGGGTACCATTTTAACAGTACTTTTCGTTGGTTTGCCCCTTTTCGTCACTATTATATATGAAAAAAGGCACTATACTATCAGAACTGGTTATAATTCTTCATAGTAGAGGCACAAGTATGGTTATTGGGTATAAGACAAGGAGACAGTATAGGGTAGAGAACGCACAGCTTAGGGCAAAGATAGATGAGCTTGTTAGAGACCGTGACGTGGATAGCCTTACAGGCCTGGGCAGCGGCACAAAGTTGTACAGGGAACTTGGAGAAGCAGTAAGAAGGGGGCTTGGATTTGACTACAACGTCAGCGTGATTTTCGCAGATCTTGACGACCTACATAACCTTAACAGGAGAACGAGCCAGGAATTCGTGGACAGGGAGATATTCACTACAGTTGCCAACAGGCTTATGGAAGTAGTTGAAGGGGTGCAGCACAGGTCAACCGACCTTTTCAGGAGGAGCGGTGATGAGTTCATAGGAATTATTGAGAATGCGGGGCCTGAGAGCGCGAGAATTCTGGTAGAAAGGATGAATGTTGCAATAGAAATGGATGGGCTGCTTGCAGAATACGGCGTAAAGGTTTCATTCGGAGTCGCTGATATGTGGGAGGTCATAATGAATGCCGACACAGCTCGCCTAAAGGATGATCACGTGAGCCTTATAGCTACAATGCTCAATAATGCAGAAGGCAAGATGAAGGTCAAAAAGGGCGAAAAAGACCCGAATAGAAGCCTTGCCGCACCCTAATTAAGCTAGGTTGGAGCCCTGTGCTTTGAGCCCTGCTTGATTACGAATTTTGGATTTGGAAGCTCTGGGACCGGAGGCGCTTCGCCTATGCCGTCCACAGTCCATTTTATCACATTATATTCCTTCTTTGTGTCTATGCTCCTTATAGGAAGCCTGCCCAGCAGCACCCTTTCCACCTGGCCGTATTCGACATTGACCTTGTGCCTCTTCATTATCTCCTTGTACTGCAGCACCGCCTGCTTGTACGCCGTGTCGTAGTTGTCGAATATGCCCATGTTGAAGAAGTCATAGCTCCCTACAAGCTGGGAGCACAATAGATACCTGCTTATCAGCGGATAGTCTGTGCCGCTTGTTGTGTATATCTTCCTTACCTTCGCCGCATCCTCTTCGTATTTCTCCGAAAGTATGTACTTGCTGAACATGGCCATGATGACCAGCCTTTTTGGCAGGTCCATCGATATTGTGAAACGCTTAATGTAACCGGAGTCTATGAGCTTGTTGAAGTTGTATGCGACCGTATTGAAGTGCATCCCTATCTTCTTTGATATCTCGCTGAAGGTTATCCTTGAATTCGTGTTGAGCATCTTGAGCATCTCCCTGTGGCTCTTGTCCATGTCTAGCCTGTCTATAAGCTCGTTCCTCATCGGGAAGTATCCTAGCTGCTTGTGCGCCACGTCGGACGGATGCCATGATACGCCGTACTTTGATAGCAGTATCTGCATGCCCTTGTCCCAGTGCACATACTCCGTGCTTGTCATAGCATTTGCGAATATGAACATGTCGTACCTCCCCTTTACCGCCACGGCGAGCTGGGGGATGTACGATGATGAAAGTAGCCTTGTGACCTCGTCCCAGTCTGGTTTCTTAACGAACTTGACCAGGATTATGTGAGGGTTAGTAAGCTTGAGGACGCTCTCGCTGAATGCCACGGTGTATTTTATCCCGAACTCGCTCTGCGCCTTCATGAGCCTCTCCCTTACTGTCCTTCTTGACACGCCCAGCTTCTTTGAAAGCTCCAGGATAGATATCCTTGAATCCTCGGAGATGAGCCTCATCATCTTCCTTGTCAGTATGCTGTAGGATTCGTCAAACTTGCTCTGGAACTCATACCCAGTGTTTTCCATGATAGTATTATGCACAGGAGGGTTTTTAATATATTAGCAAAATAACAAAGCTTTAGGACAACATTCTGGATTTTGCAATTCATGCCCCTTTCATCAGGTCGGCTATGGCCTTGGTGTATGGGTATCTTAGTATCCCCTTTTCGGTTATTATCGCAGAGACAAGCTCAGGAGGGGTCATGTCGAATGCCGGGTTTATCGCCTCGGCATTATCCGGCGCGACCTTCGCCTTTCCGAGGAGTACCTTTAGCTCGTCGGGAGATCTCTTCTCTATTATGCTTCCGTCCTTAACGTCCTCGTACGTCCTCTTTATGTCTATCGTGGACAGGGGCGCAGCGACATAGAAGGGTATGTTGTGGTGCTTTGCGAGTATTGCTATGCCGTAAGTCCCTATCTTGTTGAACACCGTGCCGTCAGCAAGTATCCTATCCGCGCCGACTATGACCTTTGTAACGTGCTCGAACTTCATTGCATAGGCGACCATGTCGTCGGCTATCAGCTTCGCAGGTATCCCATCGTGCAGCAGCTCGTACATCGTGAGCCTTGCGCCCTGGTATAGCGGCGCTGTATGCGTCTGTATAACGCTTACGTCCTTGCCGTCGATCCATGCCTGCCTTATGCACCCTATTGATGTGCCGAACCCGGCTGTGGCAAGCGAGCCTGCATTGCAGTGCGAAAGTATAACATCTCCCGAACTGAATAGGGAGCCCCCATGCCTGCCCATGTCCCTGTTGGCCTCGACATCCTCATCGCGTATCCTTACTGCTTCGCCTATCATGCTTATCGCGAACTCCCTCTCGGTCGTGTTGCTCTCCTTGAGTGAATTGGCCTTCTCGAGCATCCTGTTTATAGCCCAGAAGAGATTGACCGCAGTCGGCCTTGTCTTGCCAAGCACGTTTGCGGCCTCCTTTATTGCATCCAATTTCTCCTTGATGTCATGGTGTTTCTTGTTCGCGGTTATTGCAATGCCGAATGCGGCAACTACGCCTATCTGCGGCGCTCCGCGCACCTCAAGGCGCTTTATGGCCGCTGCGATCTCGCTTATGTCGTCGCTCTCCTTCCAGGTTTCCTGTGAAGGGAGCCTAGTCTGGTCAAGCCACCTTAGCTTGCCGCCGCTCCACTGTATAGCCTCGATGTCGTGAAATTCGCGCATGCACAAACAGTATATTGAGAGCCGGTATTCTATATATACCTGCCATCCTTCATCAGAATGTTTTTATAGTAACCAATCCCATCTAATTCCATGAAGCACATGGGCATGACAAAGGCCGAACTGGGCAATGCGCTTATCGACGTTACGCAGAGGCTTTACACCAGGGGTCTGAACACCACCCTGTCAGGAAATGTGAGTGCGCGCCTTATGGGTTCGAGGATACTTATAACTCCTAGCGGAGTGGACAAGGCAAGGCTGACTCCTGGGCAACTCTCCCACATGGACGTCAACTCGGACAGGCAGGCTTCGCTAGACGGCGGGCCAACGCCGACATCTGAATTCAGGGTCCATACGCACATCTACAGGGGCATGCCCGCAGTAAATGCAGTCGTGCATGCGCATCCAGAATACTCGCTTGCAATGATCAGGGCCATGGGAAGGGCAAGATTTGTGAATGCGCTTGCGCAGCTTGAGGAGGAATACGAATATTACGTTGGCAGGCTGGTATCGCAACCATGGATGCCCGAGGGAAGCATCGAGATCGCAGAGGCAGTGGCCGCAAGGGTAAAGGCGGGCGCGAGCGTCGTTGTGATGGAGGATCATGGAACTGTTGGGATAGGCAGGAGCCTTGCCGAGGCGCTTGGAAGGATTGAAGCGGTTGAAGCAATGTCCCATAGGCTGTTCATTGCCGAGATGCTTAGGAAGATGGTATAGAAGCAGCCTGTTCTTATTATTTTATACTAGCTCCTGGAGTTGCAATGGCATTGTCGAGTGATCTTGAGCAGTCGCATGACCTGCCTTTCTGCGCTGATTCGACAACGCCGGTTATGACTTTCTTTGCCTTGTCAACATTCTCGCCGAATATCCTTCCTATTTCTGCAAATGATACAGGCTTTATATCAGGGCGCCCCTCAAGTCCAGAATCGTAATCAGTTATGAGCCCTATGCCAAGATAGCACATCCTCCTTTCCCTTGCAAGCGCCACTTCGGGGTACTGCGTCATGTTTATCATGTGGTAGCCGCTTGCGCTTAGGGCCCTTGACTCGGCCTTGGTCGAGAACCTAGGGCCGTTTATTACCGCTACAGTGCCGTCCTTGTGCATGGTTATCCCATGCCTCTTGGCCACCTGCGAGGCGTATCCCCTTAGCTGCGGGCAGTATGGATCCGCAGTGCTCACATGCACCACTATGTTTTCGTCGAAGAATGTATCCTCCCTTGCGTGAGTTAGGTTTACGAACTGGTCGAACACTGCAAGCTCGCCAGGCTTGTACTCGGGCTTAAGGGACCCTACTGCGCTTGTGGCTATTATCCTATTGACGCCAAGCTGCGCGAATGCATCAATGTTTGCGCGGTATGGCACCTTGTGCGGAGGTATCGTGTGCTTTCCCCCATGCCTTGGAAGGAATGCCACATTTGCTCCTGAAAGCCTTCCAACGGTTATAGTGCCGCTTGGCTTCCCGTACCTTGTATTTATCTTGACCTCCTGGGCATCATCTATCATAGAGTAAAGCCCCGAGCCGCCTATTATGCCTATTTTTGCATCCATATAAGATCATCTATTTTTATTGCCCAGCGCGTCAACCTCATTCCTTGAGGGGAACGACGTGGTTGCGCCTATCTTCTGCACGCTTAGCGCCGCTGCGCAGTTTGCGAACTCCAGTGACTCCCTGAAGCCTTTGCCTTCAGCAAGAGCCGTCGCGAAGGCGCCAAGGAAGCAGTCGCCCGCGCCCGTGGCGTCGACGAAGTTTACCTTTATGCCTTTTACCACGGTCAACTCATCGCCCCTTATACCTATCGCGCCCCTATCAGCAAGCGTGGTTATTATTGTCTGGTCGCTTCTTGTCCTTATCTTCTTGACGTGCTTCATCACTGTTGCGCTGTCCATCTGCAGGTCCTTGTGCTGCGAGCTTGCGAACTGCTTGCTTCCTGTCCTGAAAGCCAGTTCGACTTCATTTAGTATCACATAGTCGCACAGGTCAAGAAGGTCGTTTGATACCTCGTTGTTAGGGAACAGGTTCAGTATTGTCCTTGCCCCGCTCCTCTTCGCCTTCTTGAATATGCTGTAAGTTATTTCCTGCGGTATCGTGAGCTGCGATACCACTATGTCTGAAGCCAAGATGCCCATTTCAGGCATGTCGCTAACTGTCGCTTTCATGTTGCTGCCAGGAAACACGACGTGCCTCTCCACTTTTCCCGTTATCATGTACAGAAGGGTTCCGCTGTGTGCGCCGCGTATTACCTTGAGATATCTTGTATCGACTTTCTCGTCCTTCAGGAACGACGCCATGGCCCTGCCGAAGTCATCCTCGCCCACATAGCCTGCGATCTGCACCTGGCTGCCAAGCCTTGCCGCTGCGACAGCCTGGTTCAATCCATTTCCACCAGGTATGAAGTGCAGTCCGCTCCCATACACGTATTCGCCTACATCGGGAAGCCTGTCTGCGACTGTGACTATGTCCATGTTCAGGCCTCCGGCAACTATTATGCTGCCCTTGGCGCCATTTGTCTTTGGATTCTGCATTAGATTACTCCCGGCGCATTATTTCTTCTCCTTCTTGGCAGTGGACTGCTTCCTGCGCCTCATTATGACCACTCCTGCTATTACCACTATGAGAGCGATTATGATTATCGTAGTGTAGCTGCCCCCTCCTGAAGAGACGACGCTTGCGTAGTAGTCCTGCGAACTAGAGTACTGCTGGCTTGAAGTGCCCGTGGGCTGCGACCACTGCTCATAAAGCGTGAGCGGATACTGCCCGACGCTTGCCTGCGAGTCCACATTCAGGTAGAATGTGACGTTCGTACTCTGTCCAGGCTCTAGCGCGCCCACATATGCATTGGGCGTTACCTGTGACAGGGGGTAGATAGTCTGTAGTGTGAATGTTACAGACTGCGCAGGCTCGTTTCCCGTGTTCTTGACCGTCAGCGTTATTGGAAGGTATGTCCCACCCTCAACAAGGCTCGACGATGATGACGTTATGTTGAACCTTGCTATGGACTGCAGGGTTATAGGTATCAAGGTGGTCCTGTTCGTTGTCAGGTTGTAGTTCGCATTCTGGTAGCTTATGTATATGGGAAGGCCGTACTTGCTCATGTTGTCGTTCTTGTTAGCGGTTATGAACACTGACGCCGTTGCCGTCGCTCCTGCCGCAATAGTACCTATGAATATCCTGGATGCAGAATTTCCTGCGGTAAGATTCCTGTTGTTGAGCACCGATAGGGTGACGTTCTTGGCCGTGCCGCTGCCGGTATTCTGCAGCGAGAGCGTGAGCGTCTGGTTTGTCCCTGGGTAAAGCGATGCAGGCTGCGCGCTTACTATGCCTACCACTACATTGGGGTTTCCCAGCGAGACGCTTACAGGGACCATTTCCTCGTATGATGAGCTTGCTCCGTATTCGGTATTATACCTTATTATTATTGGAAGCTGTGCGGTTCCGGCCCTTAGCGTCGAGTTCGTCAGGATCAATGCGGTTGCAGTTGAGGTCTGCTGAGGGGCTATAGTGCCCAGGTTGAATGTCGATCCACCAACAACGCTGAAGTTGGCTGAATTGAGCACGCTTACAGTGGTGTTAGTTGCATTGTCGGTGCCCACGTTGAGCACTGCGATGTTGACCGTGGACTGCGCGCCAGGTGAAATGGCGCTCGTCGGGTTTGCAGTAAGCTTTAGGTCAGGTGTTCCCTGGACATAGAAAGATATAGGCATTGTCGATGAGTATGATGCCTGCGTCGTGCTGCTGCCTGCCGTTGTCGTCTCGTACGTTGCAAGTACCTGGAGGGAATATGTGCCTGACTTTACGTTCTTTGGCACGTGTATCTTGTAGCTTATGAGCGAAGTGCCCTCGTAAAGGCCGTTGGGTATCTGCGTTATCAGGTCCGTGCCGGCGGGAGAGTAGTTCAGCAAAGGATATGTGCCGACAAGCTCAAGGTTCACGTTCTGCAGTTCCCCCTGGTATGAGTTGTAGAGATTGAAGCCTATCGTTATGTTGCTTCCAGCTGTCACCGGCTGCGGGTAGATCGCAAGATTCGCGATAGACAGTGCGTCTGACTGCGCATTCACCGTGCCGAATATTCCTACGACGGAGATGATTATCGCCGCCGCAATTGCATACTTGTATTCCATTTTTTCACCAAATTAATCATTCTATAGTTGACTTTAGGGCCCTGAAGGCCAGAAGCATCATCGCAGATGCGAATATGATAAGCACGCACAGATCAGTGACAAGTTCGCCTGGAGGCACGAAGCCCTGCAGTATGACTCCCCTGCTTATGTTGCTCGCATATGTAAGCGGATCCAGGTTCGATATCGGCTGCATCCATCCAGGCAGGCTGGATATCGGCACTATCCCTCCTGATATGAACCAGAGCGGAAGGCCTATTGCCTGGGCGAATATGGCGAATATGTCGGCCCTCTTGATCCTTGATGCAAGCATCATCGATATCCCGCTGAAACCGACCCCAAGAAGTATTACGACGACCGCTATGTATATTAGCGCCGAAGGACCCATCGCTATTGTAACCCCGAAGAACAGGCCTATCCCAAGCGCGAGGAATGCCGATATGAGGCCCTGTGTCGAACCCGAGAATATCCTGCTGAGCACTATCGCATTCTTGTTTATTGGGGTGATCAGGAATGCCTTTATGTTTCCGGACTGCCTGTCGGTTATGTATGATATGCCCCCGCTGAACAGCGCGCCGAATATGACCACCATCGCAAGCAGGCCCCCAGTTAGGAAGTCTATGTAGTTGCCCTGCGCGGAATACAGTGGATTGGAAGACACTTCCTCAGACTGTGCGGTCTGCTGCGGCACAGGGCTTGACTGCTGGCTTGCTATCCCCGCCCCTCCGAATTCCTTGGCGTCCTGGTTTATCACGGGCAATGAAGCGGCGATGACCTGAGGCTGCGAATTTGAATAGTAGACCTGGACTGCCGGCTGGTCTGCGCTGCTGTCGGGGAATCCCGGAAGTATTATCACAACGATCTGCACCGCGCCGGTATGCAGCAGGTTTAGCGCGGAGTTTTCGTCTGTAAGCGCGACTATGTTGAACTGGTTGTCAGACTGCAGCGTGTTTATGAAATCGTTTGCCTGGGCGTTGTTTGCGTAGTTCACCACGGATATTGGGGTATGGCTTACTGCGTTGCCTATGTTTCCGAAGAAGACTATTATGACAAGCGGGAAGATGAGAGCTCTTACTATGTTGGCGCGCAGATTCGCCTGGAAGATGAGCATCTCCCTTTTGTAAAGCGTTATTGACTCGTCTATTAGGCCCATTTCATCTCCTCATGAACACGTTCGCTCGCGCTGACGTGAAATCGTTGCTGGCATCGTCCCTCATTCCGCTGCCGGTAAGTTTTATGAACACGTCGTCAAGGGTCGGCAGGTGGACGTTCACCGATGCGACTATGAGCTTCTTGTGCTCAAGTTCCGAGAGTATCTCCGGAAGTACCTTGGGGTCCCATTTCTCTATTACGGCATCGACCTTGTCGATCCTCACGTTTGGCGAGAGCTTGAATTTTGATTTTATCAATGCAGCGGCCTGCTGCGCCTGGGACTCGCTTTCAAGCACAAGCTCGAGTATCCTTCCTGTACCCACCATCCTCTTGAGCTCCGATGCGGTCCCTATAGCCTTTATCTTGCCGTGGTCTATTATCGCTATCCTGTCGCAAAGCGCGTCTGCCTCCTCAAGGTATTGGGTTGTAAGTATTATTGTGACTCCGATCTTTGTGAGGTCCTTTATGTGGCCCCACATATTCACCCTGTTCTGTATGTCAAGTCCCGTGGTCGGTTCGTCGAGTATCAGCAGCTTTGGATCCTGGATCATCGCCTTTACAAGGGCGAGACGCCTCTGCATCCCCCCTGAGAATGTGCCTGCCCTTTTGTTTGCAAATTCGGTAAGTTCTGATTCCGCAAGCGCCTCCTTTATCTTTTTGGGTATTTCAGATTTGGGCACATGGTACAGCTCGGCAAATATCTCGAGGTTGTCGCGCGCGGTAAGGTCCCCCTCAACGACAGTCTCCTGGGTCATCAGGCCCATCATCTTCTTTACGTCGTTGCCGTGGCTCTTTGATATGTCTATGCCGTTTATCCTTATGCTGCCTCCTGTCGGCTTGAGTAGCCCGAGCACCATGTTTATCGTGGTGGTCTTTCCAGCCCCGTTGGGCCCAAGTATGCCGTATATCTCCCCCTTCTTTATATCGAGGCTTATGTCGTTGACAGCGGTGAAGTCGCCGAACTTCTTGACAAGGTTTTTTATCTCAAGTATCGTTTCGGCCATGTCATACCAACTCGTTGAGCTGCTTTGTTACATTCCTTAGCGCCTTAAGGCTTCTCTTGTCCTTCCTTAGGAGCTCAGCATTATCCAGAAGGTAGTTGACGCTTGCCGTTATTGAATCTATGCTTTCCTCGATGCTGTCCTCCCTTTCCGACTTGAACGATGTCATGAATGGTGGAGGGCATACGTTGCTGTAGAACTCCCTTGCCTTAGGGGTGAGGCTGTAGAACTTCTTTCCATTCTGCACCCTCACTTTGAGATACCCCGCCTTGGATACCATGTTGAGCAGCGGGTATATGCTTCCGGGGGAAGGCTTCCAGTAGCCAAGAGACATCTTTGATACGCTGTCTATTATCATCGCCCCTGTCATCTCCTTCTTGGAGAGTAGCTTTAGTATTACGAACCTGAGCCCGAAGCTCCTGCCCCTGTCCCCTGTGGACATGTCTAAATCGTGCATGCTAGATCAATATCGGTAACCGATATCGATTATAGATATGTTGCTATTATAATATAAAGGCTACGGTACGGTTAGACTTGCATCCACGGCGGCGTCGCGCTTTAGGTGCGCGAGCACCATCTCGACCCTCTCATCTACAGGAGCCCTTGGTATATGTATGATGTCATACCCAAGGCTCGCATAGACTCTGGGCAGCATATAGTTGAGGGCCGTCCTGATCTTCTCGTCCCGCGACCTTGCATAGTCTCTCTTGTAAGGGAGCATCTCTAGGAAGAACACAGACCTGTACCTGTTTTGCGTTGCATGCGCATACAGGTGGCTCGCATCAAGACCGTGTAACCTCATGTATGGTATGCTGTCAGGTACACCCCTGTCAAGAAAGGTCAGTTTTTCCCTGTCAGCTACGGCTTCGAGCCCGAGCTTAAGCTCAGCAACTTGCCGAGTGAACGCTGCCCTGTCCCTGAGCGTTTCCTCGACGGATATGCCCCTCCTTCTATTTTCGTCTATTATCAGCCTTGCGGCCTCCTCTATCACGCGGTCTACGTGGGGCCTCATTGCAGTGATTAGTGTACTCTTCCCGGAGCACTGCGCCCCTGTGAATACATGCCAGTTTGGCACTATAAGCTTTGATGCCATATCATTACACATCATTTAGTTATATTAATCGCACCTTCACGAAATGAGAATGCACTGCTTTTCCCTTCCATAGACTCATCATGCCTCATTAATAAGCCTTTTCTGTTAAACCAATATTAAGGGGTTTCAGGCCTGGTTGAGGAGTGGACCGTGAAAAACGTAAAGTATCTCATTTTCGACTTGGATGATACACTTTTTGACTACAGGAAAGCGGCTAAAGAAGCGATGTCCGAGGTCTACAAGAAAACCAGCTCAAAGCACAATGTAGAGCTGCAACGGCTCGAGGAGAACTACAATGAGATACTAAAGGAAATCGATGTACATGGATTCCAGGATGGTAGAAAGAGCACCGACTATAGGAGGGAAAGATTCGAGAGGCTGCTTGCAAGTTTTAACATAATGGATAACGAGTTAGTTGAAATGCTTCTGAATACCTACCATGAGAACCTGGTAAAGAGCATAGTGCTATTCTCTGAGACAAAGGATGTACTTGAGAAACTCTCATCGAGGTATGTGCTAATCTTGGCTACACAGGGACCTTCTGATGCTCAGAATCTTTCCATAGACATGCTTGGCATAAGGAAGTATTTTACAAGGATCTTCATATCTGGTGAGATAGGAGGCAAAAAAGGCGATGGAAGCATGTTCAATCGCGTCATCGACGATCTTAAGGCTAGGCCAGAGGAAGCGATTGTGATAGGAGACTCCATCAAGAACGATGTACTTGGAGCCAAGATCGCAAGTATGGACGCCATCTGGGTAAACAGGAGGAATGAGATCAACAGCCTGAACGTTACAGAAGTAAAGGACCTCAACGGACTTGTAGATGTGTTGTGACCTTTACTTTATTTTTGCCAAATCCAAGCAGAATAAATAGCTTTCATCTTGTAATATAAACGGATGGGATGAGTAAAACCGGCATTAGCATTGTTATTCCTACGATTGAAGAGGAAGCAGTATTTGACCTTG
>Ga0335074_10013528_pt1 | contig 11465 bp, 6 predicted proteins | sample Lox_Sample_23_FD_206715 | JGI IMG/M metagenome (GOLD analysis project Ga0335074, IMG submission 206715) | Soil microbial communities from Loxahatchee National Wildlife Refuge, Florida, United States - Lox_Sample_2.3 | ecosystem: Environmental > Terrestrial > Soil > Wetlands | place: USA: Florida...
GCTGTGGCGGAGGCTTCCCTGGGGCGGGCATGCCAGCTGGTAAAGGCATCGCTTGGATTTATTCTGTTACTGAATGAGGAATCGCGCTTATTCGAACCGGTAGCATCCATACCGGCTGGGGCCGCAATCACATCGGTCGCCGGAAAGGGCTTGATCGGGGCGATCGCGGGCCGTGGCAATCCTGAAGTGGTGAATGACGTTCGCTCTGATCCCCGCTACGGAAGCGATGATCCCGCATTGAGTTCCATCATCTGCATCCCACTGAGGCTCAAGGATCAGATTCGTGGAATTCTCGCGATTGGATCCGAGGAACCGGTGGCCTATACCGCTGGAGATTTGAAGTTGATGACCACCCTCGCGCTGCAGACCGCGACAGCTATTGAGAACGTCATTCTCCACGAGAAAACACTGGAGGCGGCCAAAGCGGAAGCGCTGCAGCAGACGCTGGTTGAAGTGGAAGAGCAGAAGCGCAAGGCCGAAGCCATGCTTCTGAACATTCTGCCCGCGAGCGTCGCGCAGGAGTTGCAGCAGGAAGGCGTAGTTCAGCCGATGTACTTCGAAGACGTGACGGTATGCTTCACGGATTTTGTCGGCTTTTCGCGATCGACCGCCATGATGGCCGCTGAGGAAGTGGTCCAGGAACTGAATAAGTATTTCACCGCGTTCGACCGGATTGTTGAGCGCTATGGTCTGGAGAAACTCAAGACCATCGGAGACAGTTACATGTTCGTCAGCGGTTTGCCCGAGCGGCGCCCAGCCAACCCGATCGATGCCGTTCTGGCGGCCCTGGAGATGGTGGAGACGGTGCGGAACGCGGAGTGCTCAGGATCGGGAGTGAACTGGAAGATCCGGATTGGACTGCACACCGGTGCGGTGATCGCGGGAGTGATAGGAATCCGTAAATTTGCTTTCGACATTTGGGGTGAGACGGTTAATCTGGCGTCGCGGATGGAATCGTGCGGAGAACCGAATCGGGTGAATATTTCCGAGCGTACATTTGAGCGCGTGAAGAATTTCATGGTGGTCGAGCCGCGCGGACGGATCAGGATCAAAGAAGGTCAGGACATCGCAATGTATTTCGTCGAAGGCGTGGCGGAGGGATTGCTGATGGACCGCTCGGGCTGCCCGCCTCCTCTATTTGAGCGACGCTACCGGCTTTACTTTAAGGAGAGTACGCCTTCGTTTCCGAGGCATCTGTTGACGTCGACCTAACTTTAAGAAACTTGCGGGCCCATTCGCGTCTCGTCAATCTGGGTTGAAATTTGGTAATGCAAGGATGCTTTATTAAGACGCTGAGACCTAAGGCGCTCGCCATCAGCGACTGGCTTCGCAAGGTTCAGCAAGGCCGCCCGTACGGCTCCCGTCTATCTGAATATCGTCGTGGACTACCCGTTAGAGGTGTGCGATGAAGTTCAACGCATTCCGAGGCCATGGCCCCCAAGGCATGAGAAGGGTTTCGGGTTCTTTCCAAACTTCCGATTTGCTACTTTGTTTCCGTCAGAGCGCGGAGCTCCCGGTGCGCCACGTAGGACGTTTCGGTAGGCACACCACCCTTGAACTTCACTCGTAGGACGATCTGATAATATCGCGGGACTTGGCCGGATGGGGTCCTGAGGAGCTCGATCATTCCTTTTGCGCCCTCCGGGCTGGTGGTCAATTGCACGGCCGCCAAACGCGCCGGTGCCGAGGTGCTGGTGAAGACCTGCAACTCGCCTTGCCCGGCGGGGCCTGGAATCCGCGTGACCAGCGCGTAGGATTCTCCGTCTTCCGAGAGCGGATTAGCCAGCGTGGCGACGGAGTCGCCATATAGCTTTGGCTCGCCCGGCTTGGGATGGGCATTCACCACGCCGGCGTAATCATAAGTGAATTCCAATTGGACGGGAAGGCTTTGCAATTGCCGTTCGATGAGCCGCTCAGCGCCAACGTATACGACATTGTTATTGGCAAGCTGCGCCCACGAAAATTCGCTGCTGCGCGCCAACGAAATGTGCGGCACATGCGGTGCCAGCGTTTTACCCAGGAGAAACGACGCGTTGGCTTCACTCAATCCGGTGTAACGGGAGCTGCGTTCCATATCCGGATTCTTCAGAGCCCGGCGAATCGTGGCCACGGTGGGAGAGGATTGGGCTTCCTCCCAGGTATTCACGATCACCTCGCGATAGGTGCCGAATCCTTTGAACTGGACGAACAGCGGGTCGGCGATCATTATTATAATGGGCCGGTCGGAGGTGATGAATGGGAGCCACAGCTCCTGGAGGGACGGGCTCCAATCGGTTCGCGCGGTCTGCCGCGCTACGGCGTTGAGCCGCATGGCCGAGTAAATGCCCCAAGCAAGCGCGATCACCAAAGCCAGGGCCGCGACGATGGTTGCTTTACGCCAAAACCCGCCGGGCTCCGGGGGGTCCGGCTTGGACTCCGGACGTTTGCTGCAGATGAGCTTGAACTGCCCTTTGGGCAGATCCAGCACCAGGGGGTCATCTTTGCCTTCAGTCCGGTAATATTCCGCAAGTTTCAACCGCAGGCGGCCTACCTGGATGCGCGCCGCAGCGTCGTGCCGGGGATCGTAGGTAACCGGCCGGCCCATGCCGTCCACACCAACCGTGTACTCCTTGAGCTCGTCGGCCTCGCCCGAGGCGGACTTCTCACCTAAGTATCGAAGCAAGCGCCGAAGCGCCTCGGCGTTCCGTAAAGTATCGCTGTGAGCTATGCGCTCGACCTGACCGAGCATCCCGTCTTGCGTGCTGGTCATAGTGAAATGAATTATAGCATCCGCGTTCCAGCGATCCCCGGCGGCGCGGAACTTATTGAATTCAGACTGTTACCGCCGGTAACATACCCGTAGCTTGCGCATCATCTCTTGAACCTCGCCGCCAGGAGGGTCTAGAGTTTTCGCACGAGGTAAGTAATTGTAATGAAAAGGAACCAAGGCGGCCTCAGACTGCTCGCTCCCGCCGGCGGCCCGCGACCGGGAGTTAGTTGCGCAGTGCGTCCGAAGGCGGGTCGCGCGGGCGTACGGACCGACGTGACTCGGGAGGCGCTGGCGGAGTTGCGCTCCAACGTGATGGCTCGCCGGATCCAGGAGTCCGCAGAGTGGCTGAACCAGAACGACGCTCTGGTGAGGCAGCTTGACCCGGAGCATGCTTGTTCGGCGCCCTTGATCGCTTGGGTCGCACAATGTCTGGAAGGCAGCAGCCGGGAAGCGGCCACCATCCGCGAATTGCTGGGCCGGGTTCCGCGTTCGATGCGTGGCCGCCTGACGCTCCAGGCTTACGTTCATCTGCGCCTGGCCGAAGGCATTCTGGCGTTGGCAGAGCGGCGAGCGGACGAGGCGGCGGCGCACTTCGATTTCGTAATCACTGCGGATCCCGAGCTGGCCGGCCCGGAGTTCGTGGCGCTGGCGCATTACTGGAAGGCGCTGAGCGAGCGCGAGCTCGGACGCGATGAAGCGGCGATGACGCACGCCACTCAAGCCCACGCCATGGCGCAAGACCTGGGCAGCGAGGCGGCCGCGGCAATGATGCTGGCGCTCGAGGGGTGCATCCTTGCGGGCAAGGGGAAGCTTGCGCGCGCGCTCGATTTGCTGCGGGAGGCTGAGGCCGCGCTCGAAGGGACCTCCGACTTCACCTGGCTCGGCAACATTCAGTTCGCTTATGGACATATTGCGCTCGAAGAGGGCCGCTGCGAATCCGCGATGGAGCACTTGCTCGAAGCGGCGGGGAACTATCGGCGGTGCGATCCAGTGCACCGGTCGCTCGGCGAGACATTGATCCACCTGGCGCGCTCGCGGCGGTTCATTGCATCCCGCGCAGCCCAGGTGATCGACGGCCACGCAGCGCGGCGGAGGCGCCTCGGGCAAGTGGACGGCGGAGGCTGCGCCGAGGTGTCGGCCCGGCGCGAGGTGGACGAACTGCGCGGGCAGGCGGAAGCGAACCTTATCGAGGCTATGGAAGTGTGCGCTGTAATCGGCGATGTCCGCGTATCCGCGTTCGCGCAAGTGGAGCGCGGTATTCTGCTGGCCGATTGCGGCCAATTTGACTGCGCCTGGATGGACGCCGAGCAGGCGTTCGATGCCGGGTGGAGAGCGAAAGATTACGCGGTTCTGGGGTCGGCGCGCCTGTTGCAATCAAGAATCGCGTTGACCCAATACGAAGAAGGAATCGGAAACGCGCCGCTGGCGCAAGCGCAGCGCTCGAGCGATTACGCGAAAGAAGCGGTGAACTATGCGCGGCAATCCGTGGACCGGCGGCTGCTTGCGAGCGCGCTGACCTGGCAGGGCCTGGTGCATTGCAGTGAAGTTTGCTCGGACGCCGAAGCTGCCGAGACGTGCTGCCGCGAAGCGGGCGAACTGCTGGCTCCGGGGAATCGCAGCCGCATTTGGGAAGAGCATCGGGCGCTCGTGAGGAAGATCGCGCGGGGCGGCAAGATCGATGCAAGGCTGCGCGAATGGTCGCAAGGATTCGCCGGAGGCAAGACATTTCAGCAGATGAGCGAGGAATTTGCCGACCTGGTGATTCCGAGCGTGTGGGAAAAAGAGGGGCGCAACGTTTCGCGCGTGGTCGCGAAGCTTTCGATCTCGCCCAAAAAAGTGCGCCGGATTCTGAGCCGGGCGGGACTGAAGGCGTAGGCCGGATGCCGGCGAAAATGCTTCTGCTTCGGTTGGGCTTCATTTGCGCGGCGACATTGGCAGGCTGCGCGTTCGGCCAGCAGGCGCCCCGGGGCGGAGGCTTCGGGCCCCCGCTGGCGGCGACATTATTCCAGAAGAACTGCTCGATGTGCCACACCGCGCAGGGCGCCGAAATCGGCGGGCGCGTCGCACCTGCGCTCGCGTCGCTCAAAGCCATGACGCCGGAAAAGATCTATCAGGCGATGGATTCGGGCGGGAAGATGCAGGCGCAAGCTTTCATGCTCACGGAGCGCGATAAGCGCGGCTTGGCGGAATTCCTGGCCGGGCGGCGCATGGCCGCGGATTCGCCGGATGCGGTGAAAATGACGAATTCCTGTCCATCGAACGCTCCGCTTCCAGAGCGGATCGATTCCGTTCCCTCCTGGAACGGATGGGGACCGGCTGCTGATAACGCGCGCTTTCAGAGCGCAGCGGCAGCGGGACTGGCGCCCGTGGATGTGCCGAGGCTGAAGTTGAAATGGGCCTTCGGGCTGCCAGGCGGCGGCACCGCATCCTCACAACCGAGCGTGGCGATGGGACGCCTGTTCGTGGGAAGCGACAGCGGCGCGGTGTATTCGATCGACGCGGCGAGCGGCTGTTTGTATTGGTCTTTCCTGGCCGATGGTCCCGGGCGATTCGCGCCGGTGATCGGGCCGATCGCCGGGCATGCGGGCAGCCGGTACGCGGTCTACTTTGCCACCGGAAGCGGCATGACCTACGCGGTGGACGCGCAAGACGGTAATTTGTTGTGGAAGACGAAAATCGAAGGGCTGCTGCACATCAGCAATTCGGCCGCTCTCGGCGAGGGCCGGCTATTCGTTCCGATCGCGGGGACAGAGACGTTCGCGGGCACCAATCCGGATTATGAATGCTGCCGGTCGCGCGGCGGGGTCGCCGGATTCGACGCGAACACGGGGCACCTGCTGTGGAAGGTGGACAGCATTCCCGAGCCGTTGCGTTCGCTGGGCGAGAACTCGCACGGCAAACAGCGCTGGGGCCCGGCGGGAGCGAGCGTGTGGAATACACCGACCATCGACGCGAAGCGGAAACGAATCTACGTCGGCACGGGGAACAGTTACGGTGTGATCGCGGCGAATACGAGCGACTCGATTCTGGCACTCAACATGGACGATGGAAAGATGCTGTGGCATCACCAGGAATTCGAGGGCGATTCGTTCATGGTGGGCTGCGGCCCGACCAATCCTTCGGGCGGCAATTGTCCGGTGAAGCTGGGGCCGGACTGGGATTTTGGCGGATCGTCCGCCATTCTGCAGCATCTGCCGGATGGCCGCGACGTTTTGCTGGCGGCAGGTAAGGGCGGCATTGCGATCGCGCTCGATCCCGATAACGACGGCAAGCTCGTGTGGCGCACCCAGCTTTGGGAAAAGAAGGCGCCGGGCGCCGATGGGCTGGTGGTTTTCGGAGGAACGGCCGACGGGCAGCGTGTCTTTTATCCGCTGCAACAGCCTGGCGGAGGGCTAAAGGCGCTGGATGTTACGAACGGCAAACTCGAATGGACGGCCGAGATCCATGCCGATTCGCGCGGACAAATCGGTGCGGCGAGCTCGATTCCCGGTGTGGTGTTCACGGGCGCCTGGGACGGCATCCTGCGCGCGGTGGATTCGGGCGGCAAAGTGATCTGGAGTTACGATACGCATCGCGACTTCACGACGGTGAACGGCGTGAAAGCCAACGGCGGGTCGCTGGGTTCACCTGGCCCGACCATCGTGAACGGCATGGTCTATGTTTCTTCCGGATATATCGGCGTACAAAATGGATTTCCCGGCAATGTGGTGCTGGCGTTCAGTGCGCAGTAGGAGCGCGGTTTTTGCCGTGCTGTTTGCGACGTGCGCTGCATGGTACGCTCAGGCTCCTCCGACTACGGCGCTGCCGCGAACCACCGACGGGCATCCCGATTTCAACGGCGTATGGTCCGGCCGGGGGCACGCGAACCTGGCAGCGGATCTGCCCGGCGGCCCGCCGTTCACCGAGAGCGGAAAGGCGGCATACCGGGACGTCAAGAATCAGTACGATCCCACCGGGTTTTGTCTTTTCCCCGGCGTGACGCGGATTACCAATTCGCCCTATCCCATCGAGATCGTCGAGACCGCGCAGCGCGTCGCGATTCTCTACGAATACATGCACACGTTTCGCGTGATACCGCTGAATGGGAGGGCGCACAGCCAAGATCCGAACCCTTCGTTTTTCGGCGAGTCGGTCGGAAAATGGGAAGGCGACACGCTGGTTGTGGACGTGATCGGATTCAACGATCGCTCCTGGCTGGATGCATACGGCACTCCGCATACCGAGGATCTGCATTTGACGGAGCGCTACCAGCTCAGCGATCCGGACCACCTGCGGTATGAAGTGACCATCGAAGATCCGAAGATGTACACCAAGCCCTGGAAGAGCAGCATGGTGTTCACGCGCCGGCGGGACTGGGACCTCATCGAATATTCGTGCGATGAGAACAACAAGGATCGCGACGGGCACCATTTTCAGCCTGGGCCGTCGATCCCGCGGGCACGCTAGGCGCTACTTTTTCTCGATTTCCACCAGTTCTACGGCTGGTTGAGAGAGCGGCGCGTTGAACTCGGCACGGCCGCCCGATCCCGATTGTTGTCCAATAAGATCGAGATTATGCGCGTCGTCGATCCGGTAGCGCTTGACCGTGTATCCAGACCTCCAGGGAAGATTCACGCTGAGGGCATAACCCTGGCTGGGCTGGTATTCGACGGCCCGTCGCGGAAGGCGGACGGCGATTTCGGTGCCGGCGACAACGGTGGGATGAAGCGGCGCAACGTCTTTCAGGATTTCGTAATTGCTGATGAGCACGCGACCGGTTTTGGCGTCGCGCGAGCGCCCGGCGAGGACGGCGAAGCCGATGTTGTCGGCGCCCGTTACGTTGAGCCGCTCTGGCGTCTGGAGCAGCGCAGCCATGGCCTTGAACACATAAAATTTCTGGAATGGCTCGCCCGCGGAATTGAAGAGACCGGTCAGCACCGCATCGCCGCGGTACAAGATGGCGCGATCGATGGGAGCATCCTGCAGGTAGATCAATGAGGAAGCGGTGAAGGCGGCGTTGGTCATGCTTTGGTGGATGGCGCGGGTGCGCGCGCTGGTATCGGGGCTGAGGTTCCATTCGGCCATGTGGCTTTCCACTTTCCGGAGCCCGCGGGCGTCGAGGATGGATCGGATTTCCTGGCCTTGGGTCATGATGTCCCAGGGGTCGGCGGAATAGCTGGCGTACCAGTGCCAGGAGTAAAAATCGAGCGGCAGCTGGTTCGCGGAGACGTAGTCCAGAAACTCTTCACGAAAAGGCCCGGGCGTGTGGGCGAACGCTTTGCCGATGGCGCCGAACTTAGACCAGGTGTCGACGGATTTCACCGCTCGGACGCTTGCGGCGTAGAAGGCGTACAGTTCGGGCGGCATGCCCGGCCAGAAATTCTTGAATTCCGGTTCGTCCCAGAATTCCCAGTATTTGACGCTATTGCGGAAGCCGCCGGCCCATCCGCGGTTGTAGTGCATGACGACGTGCTGCAGCACTTGGGCGTATTTTTGAGGATCTTGCACCGGGCGGGGATCGGCCCGCAGGCTGCGGCCGATGCGAAAGTAGACCTCGGCGGAGATGGCGCGGATGGATTGAACCAGCTGGTCGGTGGGGCCGAAATTGTAGCTGTGCGGATTTTCGGGATCGGCGCTCCAATCCGGGAATAGGATGGCGGCGTTGGCAGCTTTCAAGAAGGCGGCGCGGCTGGCTTCATCCCTCAGCAGGGGCAGGAGCACGGAGGTTGAAAAATGCGAGTCGATCTCGGTGGGGCCGTAGAGGTCATGCGTGCGGACCAGATCGATTCCGATTTCCTTGTAGCGGGCCGAAAGATCGGGGCCGTTGGGCAGAACAGGGATAGGGCCGCCGTTTACGGCTTGAAACGATCGGATGGTTCCTCGTGCGCGAGCGGCATCGACAGTCACGGCGCGAAACTGCGCGCTCGCCGCCGACACCGCGAAGGTCAACAAGACACAGGCTCGGAGCATGAGAGTCAGCGCCGGCTAACGGCGCCAGGTTTCGTTCTCGGTGAGATATGCGCCGGTGCCGATTCCGCCGCCGGCCGGATACCAGGTGCCCGGCGCCTGTTTGCCGTCGATCCAGATTTCGCCGCTCGAGGCCGGAACCATGGTGAAGGTCATGAAGGTTTTGCCGCCCGGTTTCATGTCGACCCAAGTGCCCTGGCCAAGGCCTTTCCACACCAGCTCGACGGTGTGGCGGTCGGACTTGCAGATCTCCTTGCGCTCCGTGGCGCCTATATTCGACTGAGTGATGGTGCCGCTCTCCGGCGCGTAAGGCGGATCGTTGAAGGTTTTCATCAGGCTCGACATCAGATCGGTGGTGACGTAGTCGAGCACCGGCTTGTTGTCGTAGATGGCGAAGCGTAGTTTCGGGTGGCCGGGCGCATCGACGGTGACGTAGCAGACCGCGCCGGCGCCAACGGGGCTCCAGTGAACGCGCCAGAAGTTGACGCTGCTGATGGCTTTGCCGCCTTCTTTATCGAGGTATCGGATGGCCGGATTTTCTCCGGCCACCAGGACTTTGGGAGCGGGCGCGGGCGAGGCTGGTTCCTGGGCGGGAAGAGCGGCCGCCAGCAGCAGGGCACCCGCGATGGAGCTAAAACGCGAAATGGAAGGCAAATTGAAACTCCCGGGGCACGTAGGAATCCGACAAATTCTGAACGGGCGTACCGAACGCCGGAATGTTCAGCAAGGTGTGATAGCTGCCGTAGTTCGGATGATTGAACAGGTTGAACACATCCACCATGGGCGTGATCACGATCCGCTCATGAATGCGGAAATCCTTCGACAGGCGGAGGTCCACTTTATAAATGGGCAGGCCGTGGAAGGCATCGCGCGGGAGATTTTGTCCGGGATCGATCACGGTTGGCCCGTTCCAGCGGCTGAGATATTGCTGGGGAATGACGATGGGCGTGGCGCCGGCATTCAAACGGTTGGTACCGAGAAAGCTTCCCGTAAGAGTGTCGACGTAGTTCTGGGGAGGCGCGTAGCCGTCGGCGAAATAGTTGCCGGACCCATAATAGAAGACGCCGCTCAGGTTCAGACCCCAGGGTCCGCGATAGATGGCGTTGGCGCGCAGTGTTCCGCGCTGGAAGGCGGGTGAGACGGCCCATTCGCACGATGGACAGGCGGGATTGTTGATGGTGGAGATGGAGGAGAAACCGAGGCCGGCGCCGCTGCCTTCGTCGTCGTATTTGAGCATCAAGGTGTAGGTGACGCCTGCCTGCCAGCGTTTGGCGAAGCGCTTGTTCAGGGAACTGGCAAGCGCGACATATTCGGAATGCAGATTGCTTTCGAGCAGATTGATGGTGGCGTAGTGCGGATCGGGACGCGGCGCGGGAGCCGGGACGCCCAAATAGTTGGGATTGTAAGTGAATCCGGTATTCGGATCGAAGTTTTCATTCGCATCGGGAGACCAGGCGAGGAACTCGCCGCGGGTATAAACCAGATCGGAATCCACTTCCCACGACGATCCCAATTGTTTCTGGAAACCGAAGGTGGCCTGGAGCGCGCGCGGGTCGCGGAAATTGCTTGAGACCGAAGTAATGCTTTGCGGGCCGGCGAGCGCGGGATTGGCGGCGTAGGTTGCAGCGGTGGCGCCATTGGCGTAGTTAGTGAAGAAAGTCGGGCTGCCGGTGAAATTGACGTAGGTGTTCGAGAATTGTCCGACGCCGCCCTGCTGCGTAGGCGCAAGTCCGAGCGTCAGCTGCGAATCGTGGAAGGCGTAAAACACGCCCGCGCCGCCGCGGAGAACGAAGCCGTTCGTAATGGCATAGCTGATACCGCCGCGCGGGGCCCAATCGTGCAGGTCTTTGTAGCCGGGCTTGATGCCGATGTTGGCGTCGGTACCCCAGCCGTTGTTCACCAGCGTGGTGGTGGAGGGAAGGCCGGGCGGATCGTATTCGCCGGTGTCGCCGTCCCAGCGCAGGCCATAGGTGATGCTCAGGTTCTTGAGCGGATGCCAGGTATCGCCGAACCAGACAGCGTATTCGTGGCGCGGCATGTTGAGGCCGGGGCCGGTGGGGTAGAAATCCTGCAGGGCCAGGGTTGCGGTGAGGCCGGCCTCATTCCAGGCCGAAGGGTTCTTATAGTCCGCCAGAGGAAATCGCGTGGTGAACGGAATGTCGGTGGGAGTGTTTACGAACAGCCAGCCGCGGCTGTTCTCGGGCCAGTAGCCGTCGTCCGCGCGGAATAAGGCTTCCGTGCCGAATTTGAAGTCGTGCGTTCCGTGATGGACGCTGATGTTGTAATGGACGGACGGTGTTCGCTCGTTGAAGTTTTCGGGATAAAAGAACGAGGGGCCGACCGTGAGGCCGAGGCCGGTGAAATCCAGATACTGCGTGCCTGCGATGCCCGGCCCGATAGCCGTTTTCCAATAATACTCGGTGTATCCGGCCTGAACTTCCTGAACGATGTTGGGCGTGAGGACGCTGGTCCAGGTGCCCAGCACGTTGGGATTGTAGGTATGGACCGCGGTTTCGGATGTGGGATAGCTCTGCTGGCAGGAACATTGGATGTCGTGATTGTTCCAGAATGTTCCGCGGATGGTCAGATTGTTCCGGTCGTTGATGGTGTAGTCGCCCCGAGCGAGCATCGAATATTGGGAAATCGGCGTCGCGAGATTCAAGGAGTTTTGCCCGGCGGGAAGCGTGGAATAAATGGCCGGCGCAACGAACACCGTCTGGGGCTGGTTGGTGTATTCGTACGACAGGAAATAGTGCAGCTTGTCCTTGAG
>Ga0335074_10013529_pt1 | contig 11465 bp, 10 predicted proteins | sample Lox_Sample_23_FD_206715 | JGI IMG/M metagenome (GOLD analysis project Ga0335074, IMG submission 206715) | Soil microbial communities from Loxahatchee National Wildlife Refuge, Florida, United States - Lox_Sample_2.3 | ecosystem: Environmental > Terrestrial > Soil > Wetlands | place: USA...
TTGTTTATCGTTACCCGCACCGAGACGCCCGACGACTGATTAATCTCGTTGGAAGCCCGCGCCTCAAACGTGATCTGCGCAAGAATATCTTTCATGAATTGCGGAATCCGTACCGGCGTGTCCGCCCGCAGCGGATAGCTGCATTCCTGCTCCATGATCGCAACTTCATGCTCAAGTGTCTTCGGATAATGCGTTCTGATTTGGATATCGAAGCGGTCCTTCAGCGGCGTGATAATCCGCCCGCGCGACGTGTAATCCTCTGGATTTGCGCTGGCGACGAACACCACGTCTACTGGCAGGCGGATTTTATAACCCTTGATCTGGACATCTTTCTCTTCCATCAGGTTGAACAACCCGACCTGCACTTTTTCCGTCAGGTCCGGCAGTTCATTGATTGCGAAGATGCCCCGATTGGTGCGCGGAATCAGCCCGTAATGAATCGTCTCGGTATCGGCCAGGTAGCGGCCCTCGGCGACCTTAATCGGATCGATTTCACCAATCAGGTCGGCCACCGAAACGTCGGGCGTCGCCAGCTTCTCGGCATAGCGATGCTCCCGGCCAATCCACACGATCGGTGTCGCGTCACCTTGTTCAGCCACTAGCGCGATACAGCGCTGGCAGATCGGCGCGTACGGGTCGTCGTTAATCTCGCAACCTTTGATTGCCGCAGTTTGCTCGTCGAGCAATAGCGCGAGCGATCGGATAAGCCGTGACTTCGCCTGCCCGCGCTCACCCAGCAAAATCATATGATGACCCGCGAGCACGCCGTTCTCGATCTCCGGCAACACCGTGTCGTCATAGCCGATGATCCCCGGCAGGACGCGCTCCTTGCGCCGCAACCGGTCGAGCAGATTATCGCGCATCTCGATTCGCACCGGCTTCGGCCGATAGCCAGCGCGCTTCAATTCTCCGAGAGTATTTAACTTGAGCAGACTCTGATCCATGTGCTGACGCCGAAGCGAATGCCTGCCGCGTCAGACGGCGGCGGGATCGATCGCTTTGAAAAGCGGCTCGAGCAGCGCGTAGGTTTCGGCCAACGGCTGTGAGAGCACGCGGGTTGAGACTAGCACCGTCATGAAATTCGTATCGCCTTCCCACCGCGGCACCAGATGCCAATGCATATGGTCGGCGAAACTGGCCCCCGCAGCCCGGCCCAGATTTGCCCCTACATTAATCCCGGAAGGCTTATAGGCTTCTCGCAAATTAGCCACGCTGGCTGCAATCAGGTCCGCGACGGTATTCCGCTCCTCGCGATCCAGCAACTCCGGCGAAGCTGCATGCGCTCGGGGCGCTACCATCAGATGGCCACTGCTGTACGGATAACGGTTGAGCATCACCACTGCGCGCTGCCCCGCATAAAGAACGAGCCGCTCACGCATGCCTCTTGCTCCGAGCCGTCCGAAACAGAAGATGCAGCGCTTTGATCGTTTACCGGCAGTAGTCAAATAGGCTGAACGCCACGGCGCCCACATCCGCTCCAAGCCGCCGGCAGGATCAGGTTGAAGAGGGCTTGCGCCCGGATTCCGCCGCGCCATTGACTTCCACTTTGAGCTCTTTCCCTGCGCGGAAAAACGGAATTCGCTTCGCTTCAACCTCGACCACTTCGCCCGTCTTGGGATTGCGGCCCTGGCGCGCCTTCCGGCCCTTCACCCCAAAACTGCCAAATCCGCGGATTTCGATGCGACGGCCTTTTTCGAGTACACCGGTCATCGCCTCGAACATCGCGTTGACCACGGTCTCTGCCTGCCGTGAAGTGAATCCTTCCCGGCGCGCCATCAGTTCATCGATAATTCCGCGCTTGGTCATGCTACCGCAGGCCGATGACGCCGCAGCTTAGCGATCGCGCCGGGCACCTCGCGAGGCGCGCTTCTCGCCACTGTCTTCACGATCCAGCCGCAGCTCCTCGTTGAGAATATCTTCGAGCGAAAAACGCTGTGCTTCGTGCTCGCGCTTGAGATACGCCTGCATCTCCTCGCGCTCCTCATGCGCCCGCAGGGTTTTCACCGAAAGCCCGATCCGCCGCTCCTTGCTGTCGACCTGAACCACCAGCGCTTCGACCTCGTCGCCGACCTTATATAACGACGACGGCTTGTCGACCCGCTCATTGCTGAGCTGCGAAATGTGAATCAGCCCCTCGATACCCTCTTCGAGTTCAACAAATACCCCGAAGTCTGCCACCGAACTGACCTTGCCAGTGATTCGGCTGTTGAGCGGGTAGCGCTGAGCGACGGTGTCCCATGGATCCGTGCCGAGTTGTTTGATTCCAAGGCTGACGCGCTCATGCTCGATTTCGATTCCGAGCACCATTGCTTCAACCTCGTCGCCCTTCTTGAACAGTTCCGACGGATGACGCACCTTTCGCGTCCACGACAGATCGGAAATATGTACGAGGCCGTCAATTCCCGCCTCGATTTCAACGAACACGCCGAAGTCGGTGATCGATTTCACCCGGCCCTTGATCGTGCTGCCCACCGGATGAATCTCCGCCAGCGCCTCCCAAGGATTCGGCTCGGTCTGCTTCAGGCCCAGCGAAATCCGCCGATTTGCCTCATCGACCCCGAGCACCTGCACATCCACCGTATCGCCGACATTTACCAGCTTCGACGGATGGACCGCGCGCTTGCTCCACGTCATCTCGGAAACGTGAATCAGCCCTTCGATGCCCTTTTCAAGCTCGACAAAGGCGCCGTAGTCCGTGACGCTGACGACCTTCCCTTGGAAACGTGCCCCGGGGGGGTAACTCTCGGCGGCCTTGGTCCAAGGATCGGGCATAATTTGCTTCATGCCGAGTGAGACCCGCTCGCGTGAGGGGTCGTACTTCAGCACGACGACCTTCACCTTGTCGCCAACCTTCAGCACTTCCGACGGATGCTGCAAGCGGCCCCACGCCATGTCTGTGATATGGAGCAGGCCGTCTATTCCGCCCAGGTCAACGAATGCGCCGTAGTCGGTAATATTCTTGACGGTGCCTTCGAGGATCACGCCTTCTTCGAGCACCTTGAGCGTCTGCTCTTTGAGCGAAAAACGCTCGCGCTCGATCACACTTCGGCGTGAAACCACAACATTGCCGCGCGCCCGATTGAACTTCAGGATTTGAAAACGGCCGCGCTGGCCGACGTAACGATCAAGATTACGCGCCGGCCGCAAATCGACGTGTGACCCGGGCAGGAAGGCCGGCACACCGATATCAACCTGCAGCCCGCCTTTGACCTTGCCGAGGATTACGCCCTCGACCGGAGTTTCGTTTTGGAACGCACGCTCGAGTTCACGCCAGACTTTGAACTTCTCAGCCTTGGCGTGCGACAGCATCACCGTGCCATTTTCGGTTTCGGTGCCCTCGAAATAGACGTCAACCTCGTCGCCTTCCTTGATCCCGACGTTACCATCGTGATCAAGGAACTCGGCGAGCGGCACCTGGCCTTCGCACTTGTAATTGATATCGATTATGACGTTGTCGCGAGTGATCAGGAGAACCGTGCCGGTAAGTACATCGCCTGACCGCGGTGCGTGCAGGCTCTGTTCCATCAACGACTCGAAATCATTCGTTCCTCCGTTCGTCTGTTCGGACAAATCTTTCTCCATTTATTGTGGGACCTTTTTCAGGACATCGAGGCTACTGCAATCCATACAAGGCTGCTTCGCGCGTTTCAAGAGCTACTAAGCGTCGCCTCCAGCAAGGACGCAGGCTTTCAGCCGCGCGACTACTTCGGCCACGCTGTCATTCGTCGAATCGATTACGATGGCATCATCCGCTGGTTTCAGCGGTGCCAGCTCTCGCTCCTGATCGCGCCGGTCGCGAGCCTCAAGCTGCGCGCAAACCTCGTCCAAGGTCGTTGACACTCCTTTTTGAATCAATTCTTTATAGCGCCGTTCGGCGCGTGTGCGTAGATCCGCATTGAGGAAGAACTTGAACTCGGCATCGGGGAAAATAACTGTGCCGATATCGCGCCCTTCCATCACAATAGCACCCTCGGAGCCCGCCGTCTGCTGCAATTCGCGCATATACACACGTACGATCGCCATCGCCGACAGCCGCGATGCGCGATCGCCCACCACGGGATCGCTTAAGTGCGCTGCGACATCCTCGCCGTTGAGCAGCACGCGGTCCTGTTCAAGGCGGAGCGTAATTGAATCCAATAATGGTTCCAGCCGAGCCGCAGCATCCGGCGCGTCGGGGTCGATTCCACCACGGCCCGCAGCCAGAGCCACCGCACGATACATTGCGCCGGTATTCAGATAGGTGAAGCCTAGCTCTCGGGCAAGCTCCCGCGCGACGGTCGATTTGCCGGCCCCCGTTGGGCCGTCAATCGCCACGATCGGCTGGCGGCCTGAGACTTTGGCTTTGGTGAATTTGCTCAAAATCGGTTGGGAAGGCGCTCTGCTCTACGAGAAGCTAACCATGCTCACCGCTTATTGCAGCGGCTCGATCGAATCTAAACGATCGCTCAACGATCATCTTCTACTGCGCTATTGATTACTGGCCTCAAAATCCCAAGCGGGATGCATGCTTAGAGCTAGCACCCCCGCGGCCACGCCGACCCAGCCTACTTTAGATTCTCTCGCATCCGGCGCCCGCGTTCGAACAATGCGATCAGTTGATTCGCGTTCCCCCGTTCGACCGCCTGCTCAAATTCCTCGAACGACGCACGGAACAGCCGCAGTGTTTCGATGATCGCCTCACGATTCGTCAGGCAGATATCCCGCCACATCTCGGCTGACGACGCCGCGATCCGAGTGGTATCACGCAAGCCGCCAGCACCGAACTCCGCCGCCCATTTGCCGCCAACGTATTCGCCGGCCAGTGCCGCCGCCAGCGCACTTGCGGCGATTTGTGGCAGATGACTCGCGCGCGCCAGCAGGCCGTCATGCACTTCGGGCGTCATCCGCTCGACGCGAGCACCAGTCGCTCGCCACAGCGCCTCGACCTTATCGACCGCTTCCGGCGTACTCCGCGCCGACGGCGTCACGATCACGCGGCGATCGCGAAACAGTTCCTCGTCTGCCGCGATTGCACCGGTAGTCTCTTTGCCTGCCACCGGATGGACCCCGACCAACGCCATTGCAGGTCCCAGCAAAGGTTCGAGTTCGCGCACCACCCAGCCCTTGACGCTGCCAACGTCGGTGACGACGCAATCGGCAGGCAGGTACGGCATCATCGCGGAGAGCGTCGAGGGAAAGGCCAGCACCGGCGTCGCCAGCATCAGCAGGTCTGTATTTCGTGCGGCTTCGATTGGATCGCATGTGGCGGCGTCGATTATTCCGCGTTCCAGTGCGATATCGAGATTGGCTTGCGTCCGGCCGAGCCCAACGATGCGTTCGACGAGGCCATGCTTGCGCGCGATCAGGGCGAGCGACCCACCGATCAGCCCAACCCCGGCAATGGTCAGTTGCTTAAACAGCGCGGCCATTGCGATCGTCACTCAGTTGCCGAGGCGTTCTTTAAGATTAGCAACTGCCGATGCGACAATGGCCACAGCACACAGGCCAAGGCAATCAAGAAGACGAGACCAAAATTACCAAGCGTACGGCTGAATAATATCCATCCACCGAGGAATGCCGTCAGGATGTCGGAGTAGATCGCCTGCCGTTTCAGTGCCAGTGGCATCCCAATGATCATGATATGAAAGGGCAACAGTATCAGCCCGATCGACATAATTTCCAATCCAAACCACCTGTGTAGCACCCATCCATGATGGACAGACCCCCAACGGAAATAGAGTAATCCAGCCACTCCCAGTGGAAAACTCAAAGAATAGGCCCATGCCATCAGCAAATCGGGCCATTGCTGGCCGCGCGGTCTTTTTGGCATCATTTGGAATGTCTGAGTAATCGTATAGATGAGAGCGCTCAGCCAGGTATACCCAATCGTTCAAGGGTCGCGATCAGGCGGCGGTTTTCTTCCGGCAACCCAACACTAATCCGCACGTGGCGCGGGAAACCGTATCCGCCCATCGGACGCACGATCACCCCCATTCGCAGCAGCTCGTCATAGACCGCACGCCCACCGCCCACGTCCGCGAGAATAAAATTCGCCTGGCTCGGCACATATTCGATTCGCAGGCGGGCAAACTCCCGTTCGAGGTACGCCATCCCTTCGGCGTTGTTCGCCAAGGTGCGCCGCACGTGCTCCTCATCGTCCATCCCGGCGACCACCGCGACTTGGCCGAGCGAGGTCACGTTAAACGGCTGCCGCACTTTGTCGAGTAGCTGAACCAGCTCAGGACGCGCCACTGCATAACCGACGCGCAGTCCCGCCAGTCCAAAAATCTTCGAGAACGTCCGCAGGGTGACGATCAAGCGATTGCCGTCATGGTTCCTGAGCGAGTCAGGATATTGCTTATCCCGCACGAACTCGAAATAGGCTTCATCAGCGACAACCACAACATGCTCGGGCACGTGCTGGATAAAGGCGTCCCATTCCGCCTGCCGATAGATCGTTCCGGTCGGATTCCCCGGGTTATCGAGAAAGACGATCCGTGTATTGGCGTCGATCCGCTGCGCGATCGTGCCAAGGTCGTGATGCCATCCGGGACGCATCGGCACCACTCGTCCCTCGCCTCCGGCGGCCGCCACCGCGAGGCTATAAATCGCAAAGGAATGCTCCGAGAAAACCGCATTGAGGCCTGGCCGCAAGAACAAAAAGGCCATCAGGTTCAAGACCTCGACCGATCCTCCGGCCATAAATATATGGTCCGCGCCGACCCCATGCTTTGTCGCGATTTTCTGCCGCACCGCCCAGTTCGATCCGTCGGGATAACGGTTAACGTCATACAGCGCCGCGGCCACTGCCGCCATCGCCCTGGGTGAAGGCCCGAGCGGGTTTTCATTGGAGGCGAGCTTGACCGGCTCCTCAATTCCCAGCTCGCGCTGCAATTCCTCAATCGGCTTGCCCGGCTCGTAGGGATGCAGCGCGGCGACGGTCGGCAGCACCAAATCTGCTGGATTAATCATTACATTCTAGGCTCCGGCGACAGGCCTTCAGGCACCCGCCAGCCTTCCCTCAGGATATGAACCCAGCACCTTCAAAAACAAGGCCCGCCGCTCCAGCGCAGCCAGCGCGCGCGCGACTTTCGGGTCGCTCCGATGGCCTTCAAGATCGACGAAAAAGACATACTCCCAGGCTGACTCGCGATGGGGCCGCGACTGGATCATCGTCAGGTTGATATGCTGGCGCGCGAACAGGCTGAGCGCTCCATGCAACGCCCCGGCCCGTTCTGGGAGGGCGAACAGCAGGCTGGTCTTGTCGCTGCCGCTCGATGCTACCGCCTCACGCCCCAGTATCAGAAAGCGCGTCGTATTATGGGCGAGATCCTGGATATTCTCCGCGAGGATCCTGAGACCGTAGGCGCGCGCCGCCGCCGCCGGACCGATCGCCGCCGCAGCTGCATCATCTGCTGCCATTTTGGCCGCCAGACTGTTCGACGCCACCGCCTCTAGCTCGCAATGTGGATACTCGGTCGCCAGATAGGTTCGGCACTGCGCGAGCGACTGCTGATGCGACAATATCCGGGTGAAGCTCACCGTATCGGCTCGCGCCATCAGGACATGCCGGATCGGCAGCAAAACCTCGCCAATAATCACCGCCGTGGTGTCAATTAGGCGATCTAGCGTCAGGTTCACTGCCCCTTCGGTAGAATTCTCCACCGGCACCAGCCCGTAATCAGCCCGCTCATTCTCCAGCGCCTGAAAGATCGCGGCGAACGACGGCTCCGGCATCAACTCCGCGCTGCTGCCGAAGCGGCTGATCGCTGCCTCATGCGAATAGCTATACTCTGGACCCAGGTAGCCCACTCTGATCGGCTGCTCTAGTGAAGCGCAGGCCGAGATTATTTCGGTGAAAATCCGCCGCAGATGCTCTGGTGTCAGCGGTCCCTCGTTGTAACTCAGCACCCGCTCAATCACTTGCCGCTCGCGCGCCGGTTGATAGACCGGTGTACCGTCAACCTGCTTGAGCAAACCAATCTGATGTGCCGCCTTGGCGCGATCTGATAGCAGCTTGACCAATTTGCGGTTGATCTCATCAATCCGACCGCGCAGGTCGTCGATAGTCAGCTTTCCGGCGTACGTGCCTCGCACCTTGCCGGACGCGCGAACCGTGGATTTACGCGGCGCCGCTGCGCCGGATTCGGATTTTCCCGCTGATGCCATGCGGCGCCAATGGCTAACTGATCCGCCGGCCGTTTTCAATCGGCGGCCGTTCCAGAAACGCCGTGCCCATCGCTGCGAACTTGCGTCCGCGTGTCCGCACCAGCTCGGCCGGGCCCATTCCCGATAGCCGCTTCAGATGAACCGCGATCGCTTCACCCATCAGCGCCACCGCGCGGTCGGGCTCACGATGGGCCCCGCCAGGCGGTTCCGGCACGACCTCATCCGCCACGCCCAGCCGCAACAAATCTTCTGCGGTCAGCCGCAGTGCCGCCGCCGCCTCGGCGACCTTGGCCGGTCCGGCTTCGCGCCATAAAATCGCAGCGCACCCCTCCGGCGTGATCACCGAATAGCAGGCATATTCCTGCATCAGCACAGCGTTGCCGACACCCAGCGCGAGTGCCCCGCCCGATCCGCCCTCGCCGATCACGCAGGTGATTACCGGTACCGGCAATCGTGCCATCAGCTCCAGATTCGCCGCGATCGCCTCTGACTGACCGCGTTCCTCGGCCCCGACACCCGGCTCCGCGCCCTGCGTATCGATAAAAGTGATCACCGGCAGATGGAAGCGTCCCGCCAGGTCAAAGACCCTTGCTGCCTTGCGATAACCCTCCGGATGGGGCTTGCCGAAGTTCCGTCTGAGCCGCTCCGAGGTCGAACGGCCTCGCTCATGGCCGACGACTGCCACGGGCCGTTTCCCAAACCATCCAAGGCCCGCCACAATCGCACCGTCGTCTCCATATCGCCGGTCGCCATGCAGTTCAAAGAATTCAGTGATTAGCCCGGCGACATAATCGGAGGTCTGAGGACGCAACGGATTCCGCGCCAGCCGTACTCGTCCGATTCCGCCGAGACGAGCCTTGAAGGCCTCATCGCAACGCGCCAATTCCGTCGCGAGACGCTTGCGTTCACGCGTGTCCGAAGCTTCGGCCACTTCGCGCGTGAGCCGCTCAAGCCGGAGTTCGAGTTCGCTGTCCGGCAAGTCGCTCGGCGCAGTAACCTCTGCGGCCGGCGCAGATACCGCCACAGGCGTGGCCGCAGCTTTCGGGACGCGCTTAAGCGTCGGTGCCGGCATGGCCATCCGCGAAGAAATCCTCAAACAGCAGCATCGCCTCGCGCATCCCGTTTTCTGCGTCCACCCATACGACGCCACGTTCACCGCGAAACCACGTCAATTGACGTTTGGCGAGGCGCCGGGTCTGCCGCTTGGCCATCTCGATCGCGTCCGCCAGTTCGATTTCACCCCGCAGATACGCCGCGATCTCTTTGTAACCAATCGCCTGTAGCGGTGGCGCGTCAACTTGATAGCCTTTCGCAAGCAGGCCCTTCACTTCATTAACCAATCCCCCCTCTACCATCATATCGACCCGATGATTGATCGCTTTGTAGAGGCGCTCGCGTGGCAACGTCAGCCCGACCGTCAGGGTTTCGTAAGCGCCGCCCTGAAAGTGATGGCGCCGATGGTGCGCGCTGATCGGCGTTCCGGTCAACTCATAAACCTCGATGGCCCGCACGATTCGCCTAAGGTCGTTCGGCGCGATCCGATCGGCGCTCTCGGCGTCGACTTCGCGCAGCCGTTCATGCAGATGTGCGCTGCCCTTTTCAGCCGCTATCGTTTCGAGCTTGGCGCGCAGCTTCTTCGACGCCGCCGGTCCCTCGAAAATTCCCCCGCGCAGCACTCGCAGGTAAAGCCCGCTGCCGCCTACCACTAGCGCCCGTTTGCCACGTTCGACGATTCCGGTAATCGCAGCCTCGGCCAATGCCTGAAACTGCACGACGTCCAGCGGCCGATCGGGGTCCGCGATATCCAACAGATGATGGGTCACGCGGAGGCGTTCTTCGGCGGTCGGTTTGGCTGTGCCGATATCCATGCCGCGGTAGAGCTGCCGTGAGTCGGCGTTGACGATCTCGGCCCCCAGCCGCTCGGCCAGGGCGATCGCAAAAGGAGTCTTACCGACTGCGGTCGGCCCGACGACGAAACCCACGCGTGGTGGCCGCTCGGATCGTGCCTGCGCCTGCGCGTGATCGGCTAAATCTCGTAACTCGGTTGATTCATCCATGATTTTTATTCACTTGATTGGAGGAGCACCCGGGACGACCCCGTCTTACTCCTTGCCGCTCAAATCGTTATCTGCTTTGGGCCTCAAGCAGAGACAGCGCCGGCTTATGCACGTATCCTCTCGTCTTGATCGGCTAACGCCGGAACATCCGCTCGATTTGTCCGCGTGGGAACCGAATATGGACCGGACGGCCGTGCGGACAGTTGGTCTTGAATTCGGTTCGATCAAGTTCCGCCAGTAACGCCACTATCTCGTCATGGCGCAGATTTCGTCCTGCCCGCACCGAGCCGTGACAAGCGAGCTGCTTCAACACGTCTTCGAACGCACTTTCACCCCGCCGGGCAAAGCCGCCGTCGCCCATGCTCTCGATCATATCCGACAGCAGCTTAAGCCCGCTATCCGCCCCAAACACCGCTGGTGCGCCTTTGACCATCAGAGTGGCTGGTCCAAACGGCTCGATCGCGAACCCGATCGCCTGCAACTCGCTAAGCGCGTTCAGCACCTGCGGTGCCCGTGCCGGATTGAGCTCTAACGCCGCGGGCGTTAGCAGCGCCTGGGTCTTGATCCCGCCTTCGCGCAATTCCTTGCGCAGCCGCTCGAACGTGACCCGCTCATGCGCGGCATGCTGATCGACCAGGACCAGACCATCATCGCTTTCCAATGCGATATAGCCCGCGAACAGTTGCCCAATAATCTTTAGACTCGCGTACTGGGGAATCGTCGCTTCGATCCGCCCCGGAACCGCAGCCGCTGATGAAGCCCTGGCCTGGCTGATCTCATCCCCTGGAAGCGCCGCGCTCTCGTCGCGATTACGGCCTGCTATAAACCCTCCGTAGCCGAGTCCCAGCGCCCGCTGCTCGGCGCGGACGCCGCCTGCGCCGTCAGATACCAGTCGCAACCGCCGTTCGGCCTGCGGTGGGATAGCCTCGGGCCTGGTCCTCAAATCAGCCGCCAGCGCGGCGTTTGCTACGCCCCCCGAAAACGATTCGCTTTCACTACCGCTCGCTAGGTCCACCGAGGGCGTCGTCGCCGGCGTTAGTATCTTGCTGCCCGCGTCGATCCGTTCGGTTTGATCGGCCAGACGCTCACGCAGCGCGTGAAACACCATCTCGAACACCGCGCCGCTATGGCGGAAGCGAACCTCGGTCTTCATCGGATGAACGTTGACGTCGACCTCTTCAGGCCTGAGTTCGAGAAACAACGCGACCGCTGGAAAGCGTCCTTTCGGAATTAGCGTCTGGTAGGCCATCGCGATCGCCC
>Ga0335074_10013530_pt1 | contig 11465 bp, 17 predicted proteins | sample Lox_Sample_23_FD_206715 | JGI IMG/M metagenome (GOLD analysis project Ga0335074, IMG submission 206715) | Soil microbial communities from Loxahatchee National Wildlife Refuge, Florida, United States - Lox_Sample_2.3 | ecosystem: Environmental > Terrestrial > Soil > Wetlands | place: USA...
GAGCGGTCACCGCGAGAACTCGGGGTCGAGGTCCGCACGGGCGCCAAGGTGACCCATATCGACCCGGACGGGGTTGAGATCGACGGCGACCGTATCGCTGCTCGGACGACCTTCTGGGTGGCCGGGGTCGCAGCCTCACCCGCGGCAAGGTGGCTTGGACAGCCTGGCGACAAATCCGGCCGCATCCCTGTGGGTGAGGATCTTTCGGTCCCTGGCTGCTCAGGCGTCTTTGCCATCGGGGACACGGCAGCCTCGATCGGGTGGGCTGGGGCGGGAGTCCCCGGCCTCGCGCCCACCGCCAAGCAGCAGGGGCGCCACGCCGCAGGCGTCATCTGGACAGCGATCCACCGGCGCCCGGCGCCAAGTGCCTTCCGATATCGCCACTACCGCGACCTCGCCACGATCGGACGCCTGGCTGCGGTCGTCGAACTCCGGAAGCTCCGGCTCTGGGGCGCACCCGCCTGGTGGCTCTGGGGTTTTGCCCATGTGCTGCTTCTCTCCGGCGGTCGCAACCGCGCCGCCGTGGCGCTGAACTGGCTCTGGGCCTACCTGACCTTCCGCCGCGGCACCCGCCTCATCACCGGCAGTGCGATGGACCTGAGGCACGAAATGGTCTCGGGCAGTCATAGGTAGCAAGATTGGCTATTCTGGTCCGGCCGTTCTAGAATAGTTGTCTGCCGCGATGCCGCTCGCGGCTGTCGCCAAAAATCGGCCCTCGCTCGAATGGAGGGCGTGGATTTATGTTGCCGTGCGCATAGGGACAGAACCATGGGGAGATGCCGGAACAGCCGGCAGCGGAGACAATTGTTTGGTGACGTTCGGGCGAAATTCCCTTTGATCCCGCGATCTAAGCCTGTAACCGGATTCCGAGCGACATCGAAGATGTCCTTCGGGGCCGGTGCGCATTGCGTGCGGCGAGCCCAATGGTCGCTTTCATTCTGGGTCGGCTCGACATGGCCCAGAGGATGACCGTCAAAGCTGGGGAGTCATCCGGTCAGAGCTGGGATCGGAAGATGGCCGCCGCGCAGGGGGGAGATGCAAATGCGTACAGAAGTCTGCTCTCTGAACTGGCGCCGTGGCTGCGCCGCTACTACGCAAGGCGTCTACCGCCTGCCATGATCGAGGACGCGGTGCAGGACGTTCTGCTGGCTATCCACGAGAAGCGTCACACCTATGACCCGACGCGTCCTTTCGGACCCTGGCTCGCCGCGATCGCGCGCTACAAGTGGATCGACCGGCTGCGTTCACTGAAAGCCGACGCCGCGGAACCCCTGGACGAGAACATCAGGATACAAGATCACGAGGATACCGTTGTTGCCGGGTCAACCTTCGAACAACTGCTGGCTGAATTGAAGGCTCCCCAGGCCGAAGCCATTCGGCTGGTCAAGATCCAGGGCTTTAGCGTGGTGGAGGCTGCAAGGGCAACCGGCCAATCTGTCTCGCTCGTCAAGGTAAATATTCATCGCGGTCTCAAACGGCTCGCCAACATCGTAAGGGCCGCTGGCGATGCGGACTGAATCACTCGTCGATCGCCTCAGCGAGAATCTCCGACCGGTCCGGCGCCGCAGCATCGTGCGAGAAGCGTTGCTCCTACTGCTCCTCGCTGTCGTGGAGATCGCAGCTTTCCTAGGCATGGGTTTCATGCGACCGGACATGCCGCTGGCGATGGAAGCACCTTCCTTCTGGTGGAAGCTGACCAGTATGGGAATTATCGCTGTCCTTGGCGCGGGTGTCGCAATCCTGTCGGTAGATCCCGTGCGGTCGCCGAGACGCGGGCTGCGCTGGATTCTCGTCTGTATCATCGCGATTTTCGCCAGTGGCTGGTTCATCGACGCGGCGGACAACGGGGTCGCAGATGTCGTGCGCCGCCTCGATTGGACGCAAGGCCTGCAATGCGTATGGAAGATGGTGGCGCTCTCGATTCCGCCGGCGATCGCTCTCGGGGTACTCGTGCGACGAGGTGCCCCGACCGACCGCGCGGGAACCGCGCTGGTCGCCGGGCTTTCGTCCGCCGCTTGGGGCGCTTTCGTCTTTGTGTTCGCCTGCCCATCGGACGACCCCCTCTACATCGCGGTGTGGTACACGGTCGGCTGCTCCATCGTGACCATCGTTGGACGGGCCGTTTTGCTCCGACTGTCGCGATGGTGACGGAAGGCCGTCGTGCAAGCGGCTTCGATGCCAGCTTCATCAATCAAACACCGATTATCCCCTGTGTCGGTTATTCCGCCGAGCCCAGGCCAGCGCATACCATGAAAACTGAAGCGTCTACCGTCGAGAGATATTTGGTGCGTAAAGCGGGCCGGACGTCGGTGCTCGGCGTGATGAGTTGGAAAGGAAAGTCGCCGCTCGGAGTTTTGTTCAAGAAGGAGCCGCTGGCGTGACGGCGCCGTTTAACTCGCTCGACAGGAAGCGCTACACGTCCGTCGCTCAGACCTGCCATTGGATCGCGGCTATGCTCTTCCTGGCCGCCGTCGTTTTGGCCTGGGTGTTCATCGCAATGCCTGCGTCAGCACCGGGCCGCTTCATCTATATCACGCTGCACAAATCGTTCGGCCAGACGATATTTCTTCTTGCCGTATTCCGATTGATTTGGCGCCGCCGGCATCCGCCGCCAATAAATGGCAGAGTCGCAGTGTGGGAGGCACGTATCGCGTGGGTAAATCATTGGTCGCTTTACGCGATCATGATTTTCATGCCGTTGACCGGCTACATACTTGCGGTCGCGGCGGCACGACCGTCGCCCTATTTCTGGTTGTTCTACTGGCCGCAGCCGGCGCTAAGCCCGGCGATGACACATGCCGCGCTTCGGGCCCACTTGATCGGTCAATTTTTCGTCTACGCATTTGTCGGTCTGCACTTGAGTGGGGTCCTCTGGCATGTCGTCATCCGGCGGGATGGGACGTTGGAACGTATGCTCCCTGCTCAAATCGAGCGGCGGGCTGACTAAGTGGGGGCGCAGGATGGCACCCACGGGTCGGATACAAAGACAACTAATGGCTTTCGTTCCCAGTACGAAAATTCGGTTCTGGGGTTGCGCGAGAGGAATACGGCACTGTGCAATGAAGGCGCTTCTCCCGAGGTCACGGCTCGCGCGGTGTGACCCCCAAAGGCGCTCTCGCCGGGCGGCTCCGCATCGCGCCCCAGACCGTCACCGCGTTGCAGCGGGAATTGCGTGCCGCTGGACTGGTGCGGGAGATCACGAGGCGCAGGAGTTTCCGGGCGTTCGCTGCCTGGCTTAACTATCCGACCTCGTTGACGTAACAGAGGCCGTCGGTGGTGGCGCGATGATGTGCGAGGATCATCGGCTGACCGCCCTGATCGAACGCGATCTCATCAATGACAAGGATCGCGGCACGCGCGGGCAGGGCGAGCAGCTGGCGGTCTTGCGCGTTGGCGAGCGCCGCGGTCAGGCACTCGCGCACGGCGGAGATGCGGATGCCGTAATGCTCAAGGAGATGCAGATATGGCAGCTCCGGCACATCCTTCGGGCGTTCGGGGAAATTAGGCAGCCGATCAGCCGGAAAAACGAACCGCTCGTGCATCACCGGGCGGCGCGCGAGCCGGCGTAGACGGTCGATGACAATCAGCGCCGACGCACGCGAAACAGACAGCCGCGCCGCATCATGCTCGCCGGCCGGCACACGACGCAGGCTCAAGACCTCCGGTTTTGAACGCAGCAGTGCGCCATTCGCGCTCCGCAAGCGGAAATACTGGAAGAAGAAGCGCAGGGAGTGATGTGGCGGACGGCCAGTAACCACTGTACCGGTCTTCCGCCGGCGCGCCAGCATGCCCTCCGCCGCAAGATCCGTCAGTGCTCGGCGCATCGTGCCGACGGCGACCCCGTAGCCCCGGGCGAGCGCGATCTCGCTCGGAAGCCGCGTACCGGGCGGGTATTTGCCGAGCAGGATCGCCTCGGAGAGCTGACGCTTCACGAACTCATACAGCGGGACCGGGCGCGGCGCTTGCACGTCGAGATCTTGGCTCATATAAACATATAGAAATATCCGCGGCCAGGGGAACTCATACCAACCGGCGAGTTCGAGGACCGCTCCATCCCCGTCATGGCCGGGCTTGTCCCGGCCATCTCCGGCCAGTTTCCAGCAAAACCGTACGAGTCAACTAACCCGCCGGTTGGTATCAGACCAGAAGCTCATGTCCGATACCGTCACGACCGCGCGTCTTGCAGAGGCGCTCGCCCGCCTGGGTCAGGGGGTTGAGCGCGCGGTGGTCGATCTCGGGCGGATGATCGCAATCGACATGGTGAAGATCTACATGCTCACCATGCTCGTCGTTTGTAATGATGCTTAGAGCGTCTTTCACCCGAGCTGGAATCGCGATTTGGGATTCCGGCAGGGAGTCGGAGCGTTAGGCTGCCCGCGATCAGTGCATCAAGAAATATGCCCATAGATTGCGGAAGCTGGTAGGCGATCTTACTCAAGTCGATCGGCTGTGTCTGCCATGGCATCGGAGGATCTCCACTGGAAGACTCCTGAATTCATCGCCCGTTCTCTGTCTTGTCGCTTCATCTAATCGATCCCAAGGGTCCAACGAAACGCAGGAATTACCTTCGAGGTGAACAGCTCAAGGTGCGTTTGCGCCCACCGAGGCGGCAACCCAGGCGGCAGCGTCCACGAGTAGAAATGGGTGATCGGGACGGCATCCGCAAAGTTGCGGATCATGCGAATCGCCATCTCGGGGTCGACGACCTGTAGCAGTTCGCTTTGCTTCAAAGCTTCGCGGTCGTTCAGGTGCGGTGCAAGAGGCTGAAGGCCACCCGCCTGCAGCCACACAGAGTAATTATTGACTTGGTAGATTAGATGGTCGGCGGCCTCAGCGAAGGTTTTATCTGGATCGTTGGCTACGATTAGACACCAAAAGCCGCTCGCGAAGCGAATGTTGTCTACGGGCAGGTTCTCCGTCTTCAACGCGGCGACATATCGATCGTAGACGTCCCGATTCGCTCCAGGCACAGTGAAGCCATCGTCAAAGCGCACTGCACGGCGCAGCGCCGGTGTGGTGAAACATCCTAACCAAATCGGCGGACCTTGGCAGCGCTGAGATCGAAGTTATGGCAGGCGACCATGCAACATTCGCTGGGGTCGAGCTGAAGGAACTTGGCACAGGTCCTGTAGGCTTCCGGCAGGACTTTATATTTGCCGATCGCCTCGCAAGAGATTACGGCATCCCAGGAAACGCCGTTCTTCCTGGAAGTGTCCATAACGATGCGAAAGCTCAGCAGCGTGAAAGAAACGCACATGAACTTCCTGAGCAGCCGAGCCAGCCCATCGGGGAGGTCGGCCCAGCATTGCAGGCTATGGACCGCATCCCACCACAACGTATGGCGCTCATGTTCAGTGAGCAGGTCGAGACTGTTATCGGCGAGGACTTGATCAAGAGCCTCACGATGGGCGTCGTCAAACGTCATCGCGGCTCGCACGTGTTCGCCGTGGTTCAAGATCAGCTTGAGGGAGCGGTGACGAAATTCGTTGGCGAGGCTCGCCCAGTCGCGATCGATGCCGTGCCGGGCGCCAACGGCGGCAGGAGCTGTCCGCACACCCGTGTGCCAGTCGAGAACGGTGCCCCCGGTATCGAAGCAAAGCGCCCTGATATCGTTCATGCCCATGACGTCATCACCCCTATCCAGCTTTACGTGGGTGTCCGGCGGTTTCCGCGTCCAACCTCCTCCCATGGCGGCCACGCATGTGGCTGACGATCCGTTCCCCGGTCCCCAGACCGATCAGCTGGAGCGGCACGCTCCGAATGGTCCGGACGTCGGCGCCAGGCGGCCGCGACGCCGCAGCGTGAGGCGGACCGGTGTCTCAGACCGCCGTCTAACGGCAATGCCGCTTCTGGACGGGCGTCATGGATGCTCCACCCCTGACCCCCACCATTCACCGCACTTGTTCCATGTCGCGCATACCGCCGTCGGTCGAAGAGGAACCCTCCAGTGCCGCTTCCCATTATGGTGCGTTAGTACTAAAATGCCGTGCGACGCGATAAAAGCGCGATCTCCGCCGTTCCCGCTCTGACGAGACGGATCGCGGGGCTGAGGAGGTCTTCGCGCGATGCGGGTGCGCGACGTGTCTCAAGCCGGAGCTATCGAGCCATGATGCCTTTCGCTGAGATCCTTGCGCGTGCGGCGAAGCGCACGGGCGGTCCGAGGCAGCTTGCCGATTGTCCCGAAGTTCAAAGTGAAAGCGGGGAGGTTTGAGATGGGGACGCCGCTTCTCACGCTGCGTGCGATCCACGCCATGGCGGTCGAGGTCCCGATGGCGCGACCGTTGGGCACAAGCGCACAGACTATGCGGGCTGCGCCCATTCTACTCGTCGATCTGGAGACCCAGGAAGGCATCACCGGGCGCGGCTATCTGTTCTGCTACATGCGAATGGCGCCGAGGCTGATCGCGACGGTGCTAGCTGACATTGCGGACGCGTTGCGCGGCGAGCGCATTGCGCCGGTCGATTTTTCCACTCGCCTGCAGCAACACTATCGGCTGCTGGGCGTGCAAGGCATCGTGCGGATGGCGCTGGCTGGCTTCGATGTAGCGTGCTGGGATGCGCTGTCCGTGGCCGCCGGCCTACCACTCGCCAGTTACATCGGCGGGCAACCCCGGTCCATCCCGGCCTATAACAGCAACGGGCTTGGCTTAATGCAGCCGGAGCAGGCGGCCGACGAGGCCGAAGCATTGCTGGAGCGCGGATTTCGTGCAGTGAAGCTGCGCCTTGGACGGCCGACCGCGGAACAGGACCTGGCCGTCGTGCGCGCCGTTCGTCGCCGTTTGCCCGAAACCGTCGCGGTCATGGCCGACTACAACCAGGCCCTGACCGTCACCGAGGCGATCCGGCGTGGACAGGCCCTGGACGATGAGGGGCTTTACTGGATCGAGGAACCCACCCGCCACGACGACTATACCGGCTGCGCACGGGTCGCCGCCGCGCTGAAGACGCCGGTGCAGATCGGCGAGAACTTCGCCGGAGCCCCCGCCATGGCTACGGCGCTCGCGGCTCATGCCTGCGATTACGTTATGCCTGACCTGGAACGGATCGGTGGCGTCACGGGATGGCAGCGCGCGGCAGCGATTGCGTCGGCTGCGGGGATCGAGATGTCGTCGCACATTTTCCCGGAGGCCAGCGTGCATCTGCTTGCCGCAACGCCCACATGCCACTGGCTCGAATATGTCGACTGGGCGGCGCCGATCCTGGCGGAACCGCTGCGCATCGCCGACGGCATGGCGCTAGTGCCCGATCGGCCCGGGTCCGGTGTGTCGTGGGACCCGGACGCGATCAAACGCTATCGTCTCGCATGAGGCCGGCATGAACGATCCGGTGCCCGCCATCGCCCCCGAATGGGCGGCGCAGATCAGCGGGGCCATCGAGCCGTTCGCCGGCGATGTGATCATCAAGATGGTCGCGATGGACGCTTTCCCACGCCGCGCCACGGCATGAGGGCCAAGACATGACGGTGAACGCTCTGGAGAGTATCGAAGAGTTTCACGACAAGTGGCCCTTCGCCGCCCGTTATGCGCGGGTCAATGGTTGGCGGATGCATTACGTCGACGAGGGGGCCGGCGACCCGATCCTGCTGCTGCACGGGAACCCGACCTGGGGATTCCTTTACCGCGACCTCATCCCTCCTCTGGTTCAGTCTGGACGGCGTGTCATCGTCCCCGACATGATCGGCTTCGGCCTGTCCGAGAAGCCTGCCCGCGAACAGGCGCACAGCCTGGATGGCCATATCGCGAACCTGTCCGGCTTGGTCCGCCAGCTCGATTTGCAACGCCTTACGGTGGTCTGCCACGATTGGGGCGGCCCGACAGGCCTGGGCTTCGCGATGAGCAACCCGGAACGGGTGCGCGCGCTGACCGTGATGAGCACCTGGGCCTGGCCGACACCCCCAGCCGAATTCCACACGCGACTGTTCCCGTGGCGCATCATGCACGCACCGCTGGTCGGGCCGTATCTGCTGGGCAGGCACAACGCGCTGGCGCGGCGTGGTGTGTATTTGTCGGTCGTCGGCCGCGACAAGTTCCAGCGTGAGGCTCTGGCCGTCTACGAGACCGTCCTTCCGGACGCCGAGGCACGGTTGCTGACCTGGGCGTGGCCCCGCTGGATCCCGCTCGACGACACGGCTCGCGCCTGGGCTCGCTTCGCCTGGCTTGAGGCGGAGCTGGCGAAGTCCAAGCTGCCGACGCTGATCATCTGGGGGCGCGAGGACGAGGTGTTCGACGCCGCGACCTTCGCGGAACGTTTCAAGCGCCTGATGCCGCATGCCGAAGGACCGCACATGGTAACGGGCCGGCATTTCTTGCAGGAAGATTCCGGCCCCGAGATCGCACAGCTGATTACTGCCTTCCTCGTCCGTCTCGCCGAGCAGGGAGCCTCGTGATGGCTGAAGTGACGGTCATTAACCGGCCCGCGACCGAGGGCAGCCGACGGGCGCTTGTTCTGACGGAAGACCGGCTTGGGCATTATCCGGAATTCCGCGTCTTCTTCGTGCGGACCTTCGATCTCGATCGGGTCGGGTTGTCCGAACCGGGTTTCGTTCAAGCTCCGTCAGGGCTGGCCTACGCGTTGGTGTTCGTCGGCCGGAGCGGCGAGCCATTTCCGGCGGGCATCGAGGTCTACGCGATCGTCCCGGCATTGGAACCGCTGGACGATGAGGTGGTCGACCGGGATCTCTGGGCGATTCTTGGTTGGATGATCGACGGCGTAGGGCCGCCGTGGACCGTGGACGGACTGCAAGCGACAGGCCGGCTCTATCGCATCCCTGCCGCGACGTGACCACGGACCCAAGGCATGATCGGGAGGAATCGACTACCCCTACCGCCGGAAGCTCTTGGCCGTCATCGAGGCGGACACGGTGCCGCGCATCCGGACTGCCGAAATGGAAGGCGTGTCGCAACGACGGATCAACGCGGCACTGCTGACAACTGCGACCCGTCGCTCGGCGACCGGAGGGCCGGGAACGACCGGCGCGATCGCTTGTGGCTGCTCAACGCCTTCGCGGTGGTCCTGCTGATCTTGCTGGGTGCCGCTGGCGAAGCCCCGGGCTATGATCGCATGCTCAAGACCAACACCACCAAACGTCGTGTCCATTCATCGTTCCGCCAGGGCTGCATGTTCTATGACCTCATCCCGACCATGCGTGACGACTGGCTGTGTCCGCTGATCCAGCGCTTCTCCGAAATGCTGCAGCAGCAACCGCTCTTCGCAGCCGTTTTCGGATCAGTTTGATAAATGAGGGGATTCGTAAGCAACCTGCCCGGTTTCCGTCTCCATCCGCTGATAGGCGATCTACGCGGGTTCTAGGCGGTCACGGTGCGCGCCAACTGGCGAATTGTTTTGGGGCCTCGATGGTGCGCATGCGACCAACGGGGACTTGATCGACTATCATCAGGAGGATGGCCATGCCGTTGAAAGATCCGCCTCACCCTGGCCGGATTGTCCGGCAGGAGTCCTCGAACCTCTCGAATTGAGCGTGACCGACGGCGCACGGGCTCTTGGCGTCTCGCGCAATGCATTGTCCGAACTCATCAGCGAGCGGCGCGGTGTTTCTCCGGAATGGCGATCCGACTGTCGAAGGCGTTCGGCAGCAGCCCCAAGGTTTGGGCAGGCCTGCTGCTTGATTACGATATGGCACAGGCAATGAAGCACGCCGACCGGATTAGGGTGCAACGAGCACGCCAGCGTGCATTCGACGCGGCATGAGATGGGGGACTCGCACCCGGCACCCTCACCCGGTTCGCTTCGTGAACCGACCTCTCCCGCAGCGCGGGAGAGGTGAAGGGGCGGCTCAGACCTCAGCGAGCACAAACAGCCGGCGGAACGGCAGCAGCGTGGTGCCGTCCGGGCGGCGCGGATAGTGCGGACGGAGCGAATCAGCGTAGACGCGGCGGAACCCGGCCTGGAGCTCCGGCGTCAGCGGTTCCAGGAATGGGCGCAGGCTGCTGCCGGCGGCCCACTCCACCACTGCGTCTTCACCGCGAAGCGGGTGGAGATAGGTGGTTTCCCAAATGTCGAGTGCAGAGGCGTGCGGCCGGAGCAAATCCCAGTACTCTCCGGCGGTCAGGATGTCGCGCGCCGAGACATGACCGCGCAGGACCTCGGCCCAGGGGCCGTCGGCCGCCACTTCAAGCTGCTTCCGGCGCAGCGGCGCGTCGTGCATCGCCGGCATCTGCACTGCCAAAACACCGCGCGGCGCAAGCATGGACAACAGCCGCGGGAACAGCGCGTCGTGTCCACCGAGCCAGTGCAGCGCCGCATTGGAGAAGATCAGATCGGGGGCTGACTCGGGCGTCCAGGCGGCGATGTCGGCCGCGACGAACCGGCAGTCCGGCGCGGCAGCGCGCGCCTTCTCCAGCATCGCGGCGGAGCCGTCGATCCCGGTCACGTCTGCCGCCGGAAAGCGTCGTTTGAGGATCGCAGTGATGTTGCCCGCGCCGCAGCCCAGATCGACAACGCGCGCCGGCGTGTCGAGCGAGACGCGCGCAAGCAGGTCGAGCGCCGGACGCAGCCGCTCGTCAGCAAAGCGCAGGTATTGTTGCGGATCCCACGCCGCCGCCGCGGTGGCCACTTCAGTGACGTCCGGCGTCGACGCGATCGTAGTATCGCTTGACCCACCAGAACCCGGCGATCACCGCGACCACGAACAGCGCCAGCCCGAGTCCATATACGCCGCCGCCGGCACTTGCCAGAAACAGGCCGATGATTGCGATGAGGATCAGTGCCCCCAGAACGACGAGCTCTGTCAGGTCGATGTCCATGCTTCGCATTCCTCACCAGTGTTGGGGTTCGCAGAATATTGCTGCGACCGCTGGCGTGGAAGCAATTGGGGCGGTGCCGTACGGCGTGTGGCTTGCCACCCGCCCTGTTATCCGATACATAACACCCGGTGATCGAGGGCTTCCGGGATAAACGTACCTCCGCGGTTTTCCGGGGAGAGATGCCCAAGGGCTTCCCTTCCAATATCGCGGCGGTCGCTCGGCCGAAATTGCGGATGCTGGACACGGCCGCGCGGCTCGACGATCTGCGAGTGCCTCGGTTCAACCGGCTGGAGGCGCTGGTCGGCGATCGGGAGGGCCAGCATAGCATACGGGTCAACGATCGATGGCGGCTGTGCTTCGTCTGGCGGGACGGCGCCGCGCATGGGGTCGAAATGGTGGACTATCACGCCTGGGAGACAGTTATGACGATCCGACATGACGAGCGGCTCGATCTGTCCGACATCACCACCGGCGAGCGCTTGCCCAACGTCGCCCCCGGCGAGGTGCTGCGCGAGGAGTTCATGGTGCCACTTGGCCTGTCGGCTCGCGCGCTCGCGCGTGACATCGGCGTACCTCCGAACCGGGTCACCGAGATACTGAACGGGGAGCGAGCCGTGAGCGCCGAGACGGCCATTCTGCTCAGCCGCAGGTTCGGCACGACGCCCGAATTCTGGATGAACCTACAGACCGCACACGATCTCG
>Ga0335074_10013531_pt1 | contig 11465 bp, 8 predicted proteins | sample Lox_Sample_23_FD_206715 | JGI IMG/M metagenome (GOLD analysis project Ga0335074, IMG submission 206715) | Soil microbial communities from Loxahatchee National Wildlife Refuge, Florida, United States - Lox_Sample_2.3 | ecosystem: Environmental > Terrestrial > Soil > Wetlands | place: USA: Florida...
GGTAGCGAACAGGCTGTGACAGTGCCCGCCGGCCGGTGCCAGCTAGCCCACCGCTGGTTCGTGCTCGTGGCCGGCTGGCCGGGATCCGGGAAGAGCACCCTGGCCGCCGCGCTCGCCGCTGAGCTGTGCCTGCCGCTGCTGGCCAAAGACGAGATCAAGGAAGCTCTCATGGAAGCCCTGGGCCGGCCAGAAACGGTGGCCGCCTCGCAGCGCCTCGGCCAGGCCGCCGTGCTCGCGATGCTGCGCGCCGCCCGTACGTGCCCAGGCGCAGTGCTGGACAGCACCTGGTTCGACTATGCGCTCCCGCTGGCGCGCACGCTTCCCGGCCGGCTCATCGAGGTGCATTGCACCGTTCCGCTGGACCTGGCCCGGGCCCGCTACCGGGCCCGAACCGGCCACCGCCATGCGGGCCACCTTGATGAGGCCCGCAGCGACCAGGAGCTGTGGGGCCAGCCACCCCGCCCGCTGGGGCTCGGTCCCGTTGTCGACGTCGATACCTCCGGTCCAGTCGACATCGCCAAGCTGACCGCCACCGTGGCCCAAGCGCTCAGCGCCACCTGACCCGTTCTCGCAGCACGCGGCGCGAGGTGGCTAGGCCATGTCCCGTAGATCTCCACGGTCCACCAGTCCCCGTGAATCCCGCTGGCACCACTGGCCACCCGCCGAGATGGCACGCGGCCCGCGCGTTCCGCGATCCGGAAATTACCGCGGAGGATCCGGCTTTAACGGAAATTCCGGGCAACTGGGGCTGCCCGGAATTACCGCGTAAGCCGGAATTACCGCGCAAATGGGACCAGCGGGACTGGTGCGCAGCACGGGACCGCGCGCCCCCGGCCGAACGAGACCAGGCTCCGCCAACCACCCCATGACCTACGGGACACGCTCTAGCGGACGGCGATCGGCCGGGCGGCCGCCCCATTCTTAGACTGGCCGGGTGAGCTTCACGCTGAGCCTGCTCGGGGAGGTGCGCTGGCGCCAGCATCCGGTCGCAGGCGACCGCCCGCAGGCGCTGCTGGCCGCGCTGGCGGCACGCGGCGGCCGGCCGGTCCCCGCCAGCGAGCTGATCGAGCTCGTCTGGGGCGACGAGCCGCCGGTCAATGCGCTGAAGAGCCTGCAGGTGCTGATCTCGCGCACCCGCAGCGCCTGCGGTGCCGACGCCATCGTCCGCGAGGGCACCGGTTACCGCCTGGGCGCCGCCCCCGGCGAGGTTGACAGCATCCGGCTCGCCGAACTGGTCCGGCAAGCAGCGGCCACCCTGGACCAGGACGCCCCACTCGCCGCCGAACAAGCGCAAAAGGCCCAAGCCCTCGCCGACGGTCTCCCCGCCGCAACAAGCCAGGACGGCCCGCTAGCCGACCTGCGCCGCGCCGCCGCCGCGGACCTCGAAACGGCTAAAACGATCCAGGCCCGCGCCGCCAGCCGGATGGGGGCCCACAACGCCGCGCTCCCAGCCCTCGAGGCCGCGTACGCCGAACGCCCCGACGACGAGTCCCTCCTCACCGACCTGCTGCACAGCGAGGCCGCCGTCCGTGGCCCGGCCGCCGCCCTGGAACGCTATGAGCGGTACCGCCGCGGCCTGCGCGAGCGCCTCGGCGCCGACCCGGGGGAGCAGCTGAAGCGCATCCACCGGGAACTGCTGGCCATGGACCGTCCGGTGCGCCGGGGCCTGCGCTACGACGCGACCGCGCTGATCGGCCGGGACGGCGACCTGGACCGGCTCCGCGCCCTGACCAACAGCTCGCGGGTGGTCTCGATCGTCGGGCCGGGCGGCCTGGGCAAGACGCGGCTGGCCAACGCCATCGCGCGCGACGCGGCCGTGCCGGTCGTGCACGTCGTCGAGCTGGCCGGGGTCTCCTCGCCCGACGACGTGGTGGGCGAGGTCGGGTCGGTGCTCGGCGTCCGCGACTCGATCCAGGGCCGCCGGATCCTGACCACCGAACAGCGCGCCGACGTCCGCGGCCGTATCGCGCAGCGCCTCGGGCAGTCGCCGGGCCTGCTCGTCCTGGACAACTGCGAGCACCTGATCGACGCGGTGGCCGGCCTGGTCGCGTTCCTCGTCGCGGCCACGTCCGACCTGCACGTGCTCACCACCAGCCGCGCGCCGCTCGGCATCGCCGCCGAACGCGTCTACCTGCTCGGCGAGCTGGACACCGATGACGCCAAGAAGCTGTTCCGGGAGCGTGCGATGGCCGCGCGCCCGGACGTCCAGCTCCCCGAGCCCCGAATCACCAGCATCGCTCAACGGCTCGACGGCCTCCCGCTGGCCATCGAGCTGGCCGCGGTCCAGGTCCGGGCCATGTCGGTGGAGGAGATCGACCGCCGGCTGGAGAACCGCTTCGCGCTGTTGCGTGGCGGTGACCGCAGCGCCCCCGACCGGCATCAGACGCTGCTCGCGGTCATCGACTGGTCGTGGAACCTCCTCCACGGCCCCGAGCGCCGCGCCCTGCAAAGGCTGGCGCTGTTCAACGACGGGTTCACCCTCGAGGCTGCGGACCAAGTCCTCGGCGGCGACGCCCTGCCCCCGGTCCAGGGCCTGGTCGGCCAGTCGTTGCTGGCCGTCCGCGAGACCCCGCTGGGCGTGCGCTACCGGATGCTGGAGACCGTGCGGGAGTTCGGCCGCATGCAGCTCGTCGACGCGGGGGAGGACCGCGACGCGCGCGCTGCCGTACGCCGCTGGGCGGTGGCCTACGCGCGTGAGCACGGTGCCCTGCTGACCGGCACCGGCCAGTACGCGGCCATGGACGCGGTGGCCGCCGAGGAGATCAACCTGGCCGACGAGCTGCGCGGCGCGATAGCCGACGGTGATCATGGCGGGCTGGTCGAGCTGCTGGCCTGTCTCGGCACGGTCTGGATGATCCGCGGCGAGCATACGCGCCTGCTGGCCCTGGCCGACGCGGTGACCGACGCCCTGCCCGGCTGGCGGCCGCCGCCGGAGCTCGAGGACGCGGCGGGCGCGGCGATCGCCCTCATCCTGAGCAATTCGATGATCGCGGGCGGGGAACGGATCGGCCGGCTGCAGGCGCTCTTGCGCGCGCTCGGTCCCGGCGCGGGCAGCGACCGGCGCATGGCCGGCCTGACCGTGATCATGCTGGCCTACGACCCGGATGATCCCGCCACATTCCCCGGCCGGCTGGAACAGCTCGTGCACGACCAGGACCGTCAGACGGCGATCGGCGCCTGCTACTGGCTGGCCAACATGCGGGAGAACGCCGGCGACCTGGCCGGCTCGATCGCCGCGTGCGAGCGCGCGCTGTCGCTGGTCACCGAGGATGACGGGCCGTGGGCCTGGGCCATGCCGCGCTCCCTGCTGGCCCAGCTGGCCATGGCCGCGGGTGACCGGGCCGTGGCGGTGACGCATGCCCGGGCCGCCATCCCGGTCATGCAGCGGCTCGGCGCCAGCGACGACGAGGTCCAGCTCCGCCGCCAGCTCACCTTCTGCGCGATCGCCGACGGCCGCCTGGCCGAGGCGGCCGCCGAACTGGACCGGATCGACGCGGTCGTCGACGGTGAGATGACGTTCGGCGGGGCCGTCTTCGGCCAGATCTGCCACGCCGAGCTGATGCTCGCGCGAGGCGAGGCCGCCGCCGGCTTGTCCCTCTACCGCGACAGCATGACCCGGATGCGCGACCTCGAGTTCCCCGGCGTGTCCCGGACGGGCGTCGAGCCATGGAACCTGTTCAGCGCGTCGATGGCGCTGGCCGCCCACGCGTGGTACGCGACCGCGGCCGACGAAGAGTACGGGCACGCGCTGTTCCGCCGCGGCCGCGAGGACGCGGTGAAGGTCCTCGACGGTGCCGATCAGGGCCTCGACTATCCGATCGTCGGCCAGCTGCTCTTCGCGCTCGGCACGTGGTGCCTGCTCCGCCGGGCCGCCAACGCCGACGCCGACGCCGACGCCGACGCCAACGCCGATGCCGGTGCCGACGCCGACGCCGCGATACGCCTCTTCGTCCTCGCCGAACGGTTCGCCTACAACCGCTCGGTCCCCACCCTGATGTGGGAGCGGATCGAGCCCGCGGCCGAAGCGCGGGCCCCCGGCCGGATCGCCGCGTTCCGCGCCCAGTACGCCGAACGCCGCCCGGCGGACCTGGTCAAAGAGGCCCGCCGGGCGGTTGAACAGTAAACGCCGTCACATGTGCCGCTTGTAGCTGCGCACCGACAGCGGTGCGAAGATCGCCACCACCGCCACGCTGGCCAGCAGCGTCCAGCCCACCTCGGCGGTGATCGTGCCGTTGTTGGCCAGGTCGCGAGCGGCCGACACCAGGTGCGAGACCGGGTTGACCTTGACGAACGCCGCCAGCGGGCCCGGCAGCGTGTTGACCGGCACGAACGCGTTGGACAGGAACGTCAGCGGGAACAGGAACAGTATCGAGATACCCTGCACGCTGCGCGCGCTCCGGGCGATCGTGCCGATGAAGGTGAAGATCCAGGCGATCGCCCAGCCGGTGAAGGTGGCCAGCAGGATCGCCCCCAGCACGCCGAGCACGCCGCCGCCGGGCCGGTACCCGATGATCACGCCCATGACAAAGGTCAGGCCGGCCGCGATCAGATAGCGCACCAGGTCCGCCACCATCGGCCCGGCCAGCGGCGCGATCCGCGCGATGGGCATCGACTTGAACCGGTCGAACACGCCCTTGTCCATGTCCTCGCGCAGCTGCACGCCGGTGGACATGCACGTGGTCAGCACCGTCTGCGCCACGATGCCGGGGATCAGCAGCGGCAGGTAGCTGGAGACGTGGCCGGCGATGGCCCCGCCGAAGATGTAGGCGAACATCGCCGTGAACAGCAGCGGCTGCAGCGTGACGTCGAAGAACTGCTCCGGGTTCCGGCGCATCTTCTTCAGCGCCCGCCAGGCCATCGACAGCGTCTGGCTGACGGTCTCGCCCACGCTGGTCCGGGCCCGCGCCCGGGCCACCGCGGTGGCGGGATCGACGACCGGCAACCCGGTCCGGACAATGGTCGCGGTGCTCATCGGACCTCCACCAAAGGCTCGTCAGATACGGTTTCCTCGGCCGCGTGCCCGGTCAGGGCGAAGAACACTTCGTCCAGCGTCGGCCTGGCCACGCTCACCGAGATGATCCCCACCCCGGCCTGCCGGAGCCCGATCAGCACGTCAGCCGCACCGTCGGCCGTCTCGAGCGGCACGTTCATCCGCCCCGACTCCGGCGTCAGGACCGGCTCCCGGCCCACGACGCGCCACACCACCTGCCGGGCCAGATCCAGATCGCTCCCGGCGGCGAACTGGAGCTGCAGCGTCGAGTCCCCGACCGACGTCTTCAGCTCGTCCGGCGTGCCCTCGGCCACCTTGCGCCCGTGATCGATCACGGCCACCCGGTCGGCAAGCTGGTCCGCCTCGTCGAGGTACTGGGTGGTCAGCATGATCGTGCACCCGTCCGCGACCAGCCCCCGGATCGTGTCCCACATCTCGCCCCGCGTGCGCGGGTCCAGCCCGGTGGTGGGCTCGTCCAGGAAGATCAGCGGCGGCCTGGTGATCAGGCTGGCCGCCAGGTCCAGCCGCCGCCGCATGCCCCCCGAGAACTGCGAGATCGGCCGGTCCGCGGCCTCCTGCAGCCCGAACTGCGCCAGCAGCCCGCGAGCCGTGTCCCGCGCGGCGCCCGACCGCAGCCCCTGCAGGCGGCCGAACAGCCACAAGTTCTCGGTCGCGGTCAGGTCCTCATCCACCGACGCGTACTGCCCGGTGACCCCGACCAGCTGCCGCACCCGGTGCGGCTCCCGCGCCACGTCGACCCCGAAGATCCGGGCCTGCCCGGCGTCGATCGGCAGCAGCGTGGCCAGCATCCGCAGCATCGTCGTCTTCCCGGCCCCGTTCGGCCCAAGAACCCCGAAGATCTCCCCCTGCCGGACCTCCAGGTCGATCCCGTCGACCGCCCGCAGCCCCCCGAACCTCTTGACCAGTCCACTGGCATACACGCTGGCTACCATCGTCATCTCCCGCTACCTCCGCAGATCAGATTCACGACTGCCACGCTAGGCACCCCCGGTTTCGCGGCCCCTACACCGCGGTTTCACGCCCCCCGCGCCGGGGTAGCGCTCGTAAATGCGATGGCGAGGCCTGCGCCGCTCGGACCCTGATACCGAACAGAGCGCTGCGGTCAGACGCAGGCGTCGAATCCGGCGTCTGGTGATCGCGGCGCCTTTCGTGGTGCTGCTGGTGTGGGGAGCCGTTTCGTATACGTCCTGGATGCTGCAGCCCACGAGCCTGACCTGGCAGGTGAACAGCGTCGAGTGGGTCCGGCACCAGGTGCCGTTCGGCAACTGGATCGCCGACCAGACCGAGCACATCTACTACGACGAGCACGCGCCGAAGCCGGGCGGCCCGCCGCTGAAGAGCCTGCCGACGGTCGGGCTGAACACGCCGCCCACCACTCCGGCCAAATCGCAGGCCGCCGCCTGGCCGCCGCCGATCAAGCCGGTCTTCCCGCACGCGCTGCCCGGCGAAGGGGTCTGGCGGCCGACCGGCCCGTCGGTTGACGGCGGCCCGCCGGTGCTGGTGACGACCTTCCGCCCCGAGCTCGGCTATCCGGAGCTCGTCGCCTACGTCGCCTGGTTCGACCACACGCGCACCGAGATCGGCTACTACCCGGGCCGGTACGAGCCGCCTAACGCCGCGGTGCGCGGGCCGGCCATGGTCCCGCAGGATCAGCGCTGGCGGCTGCTGGCCACCTTCAACGGCGGCTTCACCTACGTCGACGGGGACAATGGCTCGGCCGACAACGGCCGCACCAACGAGCCGCTGACCGACGGCAACGCCACGCTCATCGGCTATCGCGACGGTCGCGTCGCGATCGTGAAGTGGAGCGGCGGCCCGGACGTCGGGCCGGATGTGGCGTGGGCCCGCCAGAGCCTGGCCCCGATCGTCTGGAACGGGCAGCTCAACCCACAGCTGAACGACAACCCGAACAGCCCGCAGTGGGGTTATACGCTCGGCGGCCTGACCCGCGTCTGGCGCAGCGGTGTCGGCATCGACAGCCACGGCAACCTCATCTACGTCGCCGCCGACGGCCAGACGGTGATCACCTTGGCCAAGATCCTGCAGCACGCCGGGGCGGTGCGGGCCATGGAGTTCGACATCAACCCCGAATGGCACACGCTGATCACCTACACGCACGGCACCGGCGGCCTCGTCCCGACCATGGTGGGGCCCAACCCGATGCAGTCGGCCGACCGCTACCTCGTCCCCGACGACCGCGACTTCTTCGCCGTCTACCTGCCCCAGCCCGGACCGGTCACCGTTCCGTTCAACTAGGCGACACGCCGCGTCGGTCCACCGCGTCCGCGGGCCGGATCACTAGTGTCGATGGCAACCGAACCCCGGGAGGCACGATGGGCCGCGCCAGCAACCGGAAGCAGGCCAACCGTCAGGCCGGGCTCACCCGGCAGACCCGCAAGACGATGCGCCTGCTGGAGAGCGGGCTGCGGGCGCTGGGCCAGGAGACGACCGAGCGCAGGCAACGCGAGGCCGCGGCCGTCCGGGCCTGGTGCGGTGATCAGGCGCCGGTTCCGGCCGAGGCGCCGGCCTGGCCCGAAGGCTCCCTGGGCGACCGGTTCCGCAACGCCTTCCTGGACGACGCGCGCAGCGCGCCGAGCCTGCTGACCGCGCAGCCTCCCGACGCCACGGTCATCGCCGCCGATCCCGCGCACTGGAGCGTCGCGACCAACGCCCTGATCCGCGCGGTCGCCTTCGACGGCCTCAGCGCCGATCACCCGGCGGTCCGCACGCTGCTGGGGACGCTCACGCCGGTGGCCGAGGCCGAGTTCGCGTACCGCGAGGCCGCCGACGCCTGGTTCAGCCTTGACCCGTCCGACCGGGACGGCCCCGAGCCCCGGTTCGCGGAGCTGCAAGGACCGGTGTTCCTGCTCGGCACCTGCACGCTGGTCGACGCGACCTGGGCCATCGTGGGGGAGGACCCGCTCAGCGAGATCCTCGACGTCCTGCTGCCGGTCCTGGACCGAACCGTTCCCAACCTGGACGGCCAGGTCATCGCCGACGCGCTGATCGGCGCCTTCGCCCACCACTACCGCTGCGAGCAGCCCGGCGACGCCGAAGTCCTGCAGCGTATCGGCCGCGAGACCGGCGACCCGCTGGAGAATCTGGTCGCCTCCGGCGCCGTCCCGCCCGCGGAGATCCTCCCGGCCGGCCTGATGATCCTGTCCGCCCTGGCCGGCTTCTGCCGCAGCGGCTCCTCCTCGGTCCTCCAGCACGCCGCCTGACCGCGCCGCCTAAGAGCGGGCCCTAGGGGCGCAGGCCGGTGAGCATGCGGTCCAGGACGGTGCCCAGCTCGGCGCGGGTCTGCGCCGGGGACGCCGAACGCGCGATGGCCAGGCTGGCCTCGGTCAGCATGGCGATCAGCAGCCGGGCCAGCGCCCGCACCGGCACGGCGTCCAGCTCCCCGGCCGACACGCAGCGGCTGAGCCACTCTTCCAGGATGCCCCGCCCGTAGCGCTCGACCAGGTCCTCCCAGGCGTCTGAGCCGAGGACGCGCGGCCCGTCCACCAGGACGATCCGCTGGAAGTCGCCGCCGACGCACACGTCGAGGAACGCGGCCACACCCTCCCGGATCTCGGCCAGCGGCGAGGTCGGCTCCGTGGCCACCTGCTCGTCGATGAGCCGCTGGGCGACCGACCCGGCGGCTTCGGCCATCACGGCCCGGAACAGGTCGGCCTTGTCGCGGAAGTGGTGGTAAAGCGCGCCGCGGGTGACGCGCGCGTCAGCGACGATCTGCTCAGTGCCCGTGCCGTCATAGCCGTGAGCTGCGAAAAGGCGGCGCGCGGCGGCGAGGAGCGCGGTCCGGGTGTCGGAGGAGTGCTCAGCTCGGCGCGGTTGCGGTTCCGCTTCCATGCAGCCATTATGGAACATACAGCGTGTATGTTCCCGACAGCCTGTACGGAGGTCACCCATGGCGATGCCACTGCACCTGACGGTGAAGCTCGGAACGTACCTGATGAAGCAGAAGATCCGCAGGGTCGAGAAGTACCCGCTGATCATGGAGCTCGAGCCGCTGTTCGCCTGCAACCTCAAGTGCGCGGGCTGCGGCAAGATCCAGCACCCGGCTTCGGTGCTGAAGCAGCGCATGCCGGTCGAGCAGGCCGTCGCCGCCGTCGAGGAGTGCGGCGCGCCGATGGTCTCGATCGCCGGCGGCGAGCCGCTCATGCACCCGCAGATCCACGAGATCACCGCCGAACTGCTCAAGCGCCGCAAGTTCGTGGTCCTGTGCACGAACGCCATCTTGATGCCCAAGCACATCGACAAGTTCAAGCCGAACAAGAACTTCGCCTGGATGGTCCACCTGGACGGCATCGGCGAACGGCACGACGAAGCCGTCTCCAAGGAAGGCGTCTTCGAGCAGGCCGTCGCGGCGATCAAGCTGGCCAAGCAGAAGGGCTTCCAGGTCTACACGAACACCACCGTGTTCAACACCGAGACCCCGCAGGACCTGATCGCCACCCTCGACTACATCAACGACGAGCTCGGCGTCGACCGCCTGGAAATCGCGCCCGGGTACGCCTACGGCAAGGCGCCCGACCAGGACCGGTTCCTGGGCGTCACGCAGACCCGCGAGCTGTTCAGCAAGGCCTTCGCCGAGGGCCGCCGCAAGAAGTGGCGCTTCAACCACTCCCAGCTCTACCTGGACTTCCTCGAGGGCAAGGCCGACTTCCAGTGCACGCCGTGGGGCGTCCCGCTGTACTGCCTCAAGGGCTGGCAGAAGCCCTGCTACCTGCTCGACGACGGCTACGCCGAGACCTGGCAGGAGCTCCTGGAGGAGACCGACTGGGACAACTTCGGCCGCGGCAAGGACCCGCGCTGCGACAACTGCATGGCCCACTGCGGCTACGAGCCGACCGCGGTCCTGGCCACGATGGGGTCGCTCAAGGAGAGCCTGCGCGCCCTGGTCGGCTGACCAGCTCCGCACCTGGCCTGGACCGTAGCGCCACCGCCCGTTCGGGATAATGACAATCTTTATGCCGAACGGCCGGTGGTTTCAGCCCTCCGCAAACCACAGCACCTACGGCGCGGAACAGGCGTTATGGTCGGGGCGTGGCTGACCAGGTGGCACGTTACGACCAGATCGCCGATGTCTACGAGCAACGATCCGGCCAGACGGTCAGCGATCCGGCCACCGCGGCCCTGCTGGACCTGGCCGGCGACGTCGCCGGGCTGCGGCTGCTCGAGGTCGCCTGCGGGCCGGGCCGGGTCGCCCGGGAACTCGCCCGCCGCGGCGCCACGCTGACCGGCCTGGATATCTCCGCGGCCCTGCTGGCCAAGGCCCAAGCCCGCGAGGCCGCCGAACCCCTGGGCATCACCTACCTGCACGCCGACGTGACCGCCGCCGACGTGCTGGCAGGCCGGGTGTTCGACGGCGTGGTGTGCAACTACGGGCTGTCCGACATCGACGACCTCGACGGCCTGCTGGCCAACGTGGCCCGGTGGCTGAACCCGGGCGGCTGGTTCGTGTTCTCGCTCCTGCACCCCTGCTTTCCCGGCTGGGACAGCGATGCGCCCAGTAGCTGGCCCCCGGGTCAGGGGTATTACCGGGAAGGCTGGTGGCTGGCCAGCAACACCGGCTACCGCGGCCGGGTCGGCGCCAGCCACCGGATGATCTCGACCTACCTCAACTCTTTGACCAGGCACGGGCTGGTCCTGGACCGGGCCGCCGAGCCACCTCCCGGTCCCGAATGGGACCAGCGGCGCCCACCCGGCGCCGTGCCCGTGCCGTTCTACTTCGCCGCCCGCTGCCTGCGGTCACCTGGTCAGGTCACGCAGCAGTCGGCGCTGCCACCCGCGGTGACCTCATAGGTAGCCGGGCCCTTGCCGGACTGCGCGTTCCAGACCTGGATCTCGATGACGTCGCCGCTGTTGACCACCCAGGTTCCGGTTCCGTAGCCACCGTTGAAGCCGGTGAAGGTGATCTCGTTGTTGGTCCAGGACGAGACGCTGCACGTAATGGAATCGGTGCCGGGGTCGTTGGTCCAGCAGGCATTCCAGTTTGCGGTGACATCAGTGATGCGGAAGTACGGCGTATCAGCTCCCGAGCTGGTATTTCCGGTGCCGAAGCAGCTGCCACTGATCTGAACCGTCTGGGTGCCGGTAGCCGCAAATGAACCCACCGAGCTGATGCTTGGCGTACAAGCCGTGGGCGGCGGAGAAGAAGGCGACGATGTAGTGCCGCACGCGTGAGCCCAGCCGGAATCTCCAAGGGTAAAGGTGGCCCGGACCTTGAAGCAGACCTTAGTTCCTGGCGCCAGCCCGTGCCAGGTGTAATGGTCCGCTGAAGTGCTGCGGCTTGTGGGCCCGTCACTGATCTGGAAGCCGGGCTTCAGGAACGACGTCACCACCCACATCGGAAGGCCCACCGTGTGCGGGTGCCAGCTCAGCAGCAGGACAGTTCCGTCGCTGGGCTTGGCGCGGACGGTAAGGCCGGTCGGGATAAGCCCGTACAGGTAGT
>Ga0335074_10013532_pt1 | contig 11464 bp, 9 predicted proteins | sample Lox_Sample_23_FD_206715 | JGI IMG/M metagenome (GOLD analysis project Ga0335074, IMG submission 206715) | Soil microbial communities from Loxahatchee National Wildlife Refuge, Florida, United States - Lox_Sample_2.3 | ecosystem: Environmental > Terrestrial > Soil > Wetlands | place: USA: Florida...
CGCCGGTCAGGTACTGGATGAATTCCCAGGCCGCGGCCTTGTGGGTGCTCTTGGCGTTGATCGCGAGGTCGTCGCCGCCCAGCGAGGACTGCGGCGTGGCGCTCGGGAATGGTATCCAGCCGGTGTGGCCGTCAACCGCGGGGTAGGTCTTGGTCTCTGAGAGCTGGAACAGGTAAGGCCAGTTCAGCGCGAACGGGGTCTGCCCGGAAAGCCAGGCGTCCTGCACGTTGCCTTCCTGCCAGGTCGTCACCGCGGACGGGGCGATCTTGTAGGTGTGGATGGCGTCGTACATGAACGTCAGTGCCGCGGAGTTGGCCGGGGTGTCGATGTTGGAAAGCTGGGAGGCGCCGATCTGCGCACCCATGCTCTGCCAGGCGGTGACGGCGCCTTCGTACTCGGCGCCCTCGAAGGCCAGGCCTTCCTTCAGCGAGTGGTCCTTGGCCAGCGCGCTCTTGGCGTCGCTGACAAGTTCGGAGATTGAGGTCGGCGGGGTCTTGACGAGGTCGGTGCGGTAGTAAAGGCCTTCCGCGTTAATGAACCACGGGATCGCGTAGACGCCGCCGTTGTACTCGCCGGTCGCCATCTGCCCTGGGAAGAATTCGCTGGTGTCCGGGTGGAAGGAACTCAGGTTGGCGATCCAGCCTGAACGGGCGAATGCCGAAGGCCAGGTGACGTCGGTGTAAAGCACGTCGGGCGTCGACGCGCCGGCCAGGAAGTACTTTTCTTCCTGCTGCTGCGCGACGGTCGCCGACGAGGAAAGGTTAAGAATGCTGACGGTAATGTTAGGGTGCAGTTTCTCGAATCCTGTGATCGCTGCCTTCGTCGCCGTGCCTTCGGTGCCAAGGCCGGCGGTCGCGAACACGATGGTCTGCTTCGCGCTGGCTTTGACCTGGCCGCTGCCGCTGGTTCCGCTCGCGCCGCTGTTGCTGCTGCAGGCGGCGAGTCCGAGTACCGCGACGGCGGCGATCCCGGTGATCGCGGTCAGGCGACCGCGTCGGTGCTTTGGCCACATATGCATATGGCCACCTCTCTTTCTCAATCGGATTTACCCATTTCTTACTATTTCCGTCAGCTCTTTCGACAATTGGGTGATCGTCGTACTGACGGGCCCTGAGAGCGTGAGCGCCCGATGCACTGAACTTGAGATTGCCAGGCTGAGCTGGTTGTACTCGGGAATTGCCGGGCGTGGCCTGGCAGAAAGAATCGCCTTTTCCAGGGCCGGCAGGTAGGGGAACTTCCTGACCAGCGAAGGCTGCTGGTATAGCGAGGTCCACACCGGCGGCAGTGAGCCGTGGATCAGGATCTGGCGCTCGACGGGCAGGCTCGTCATGTATTCGATGAACGCCAGCGCCGTGCGCGGGTGCCGTGAGAACGCGCTGATCGCCAGGTTGGCGCCGCCAAGTGCGCTGGAGCCAGGCCCGTCGGGGCCTGGAAGCGCCTCGACCCCGAACTTGCCTGCGACGACGTTGCCCGGCCCTGGCTTGCTGGCCTGGCCGTATACGTACGGCCAGTTGTTCAGGAACAGCAGTTTGCCCCGCTCGAACGCGTCCTGCGACGTCTGCTCGTCGAAGCTGAGCGCGGCCCGCGGTATCCACCCCTGTTGGAACCCGCTGACCAGGAACCCGAGCGCTTTACGCGCCGCCGGGGAGTTAAGCGTGACCTTGCTGCCGTCCGGGGAAAGGATGCTTCCCCCGGCCGACGCGACGGCCTCGTCGAAGTTGACGGTCAGGCCCTCATAGGCGCGGAACTGCCCGGCGTACCCCCAGAGCTTGTACCGCGGCGCGACCGTCTTCGCGAGGCCGGCGAGCTGCGCCCAGGTCCGCGGCGGCTTCACGCCCGCGCGCTTCAGTACGTCACTGCGGTAGTACAGCAGTTCTGCGTTGCTGGTGTACGGCGCCGCCCATAGCTGTCCGTGATACATGGCGGTATCGACCGCCGGCCGCAGGAAGTCACCGAGCGGGAACAGGTTCCCGCTGAGCGGGACGATCCAGCCGCTCGAGGCGAACTCCGCGGTCCACACCACGTCCAGGCTCATCACGTCGTAGGCGTCACTGCCCGCCTGCAGGTTCGTGACGAGCTGCGCGAGCTGGTCGTCCGAGTCGTCCGGCAGCCTGACAAGAGTGACCCGCTGGCCTGGATGCGTCCGGTTCCAGTCCCTGAGCAGCGACGGCAGGTAGCTGCCCGTGTCGAGCTCTCCGGTCGCGAACGTGATCGGCCCGATGCCGCTCAGTGAGGACGCCGATTCCACCGGGGCGGCGGCGTCGACCCTGGTCAGGCTGCACGCGGGCACGGTGAGCGCCACTGCCGCGAGTGCGGTCAGCCATTGCGGGAGGCACCGAACTTTCGGTCGCGCTCCTCTGGCGCTCGTCATAGATACGTGTTATATACCTGTGTTATGTACGAGTCAACAGGAAGTTACGCAGAGGTTTCCTGTTGCCGCGATCCGGAGGTTTAGAGAAGATGAGGGGCGATGGCTATGCGCCTGCCGCTGCTGGCGCTGCTGGCTAAGGAACCCGCTCACGGGTATGAGCTGAAGAACCTGCTCGAGCAGACCTTCGGCCAGGCTTATCCGTCGCCGAACATCGGGCAGATCTACGTGACCTTGCAGCGCCTTGAGCGGGACGGGCTGGTGCGGAGCCAGGACGTCGTACAGGCGACCAGGCCGAACAAGCGCGTGTACGCGCTGACGAAGACCGGCGGCGAGGCTCTCGCGAACTGGGTTGAAGAACCAAGCGACGCGCCACGTATTCGCGACGACTTCTTCATGAAGCTGGCCCTCAGCCCGATGGCCGGGGCGACCGACCAGATGGGGCTGATCAACCGGCAGCGCAGGCATTACCTCGGCCTGATGCGCGGCCTGTCCGAGCTGGCTTCTTCGGCCGGCGATGACAGCCCGATCGCCAGGCTGCTGATCGAAGGCGCCATGCTGCACTTGCAAGCGGATCTTGACTGGCTCGAGCGGTGCCAGGAGGAATTGATGTGATTGCCCGTGCCATCCCGCGGCCCGTTACCGCCGCTGATGAGATGCTGCTGAAGATCACCCGGCTGACCAAGGTGTTCAAGGGCAGCGGCCCGCCGGTGCACGCCGTGCGCGAAGTGAGCCTGTCGGTTCGGCGAGGTCAGTTCGTCGCCGTGATGGGTCCTTCCGGCTCGGGCAAGTCGAGCCTGCTGCACATGATCGGCGGACTTGAGCCGCCAACGAGCGGTGAGATCTGGTTCGACGGCGTTCGCGTCGACGGTCTTTCACAGGCGGCGTGGGCCTTGCGGCGCCGTCAGCACATCGGGTTTGTCTTCCAGTTCTTCAACCTGGTTTCGAACATGACCGTCGCCGATAACGTGGAATTGCCCGCGCTGATGAGCGGTGCCACCAGGCGCCAGGCCAGGGAACGCCGTACCGAACTGCTAGCTGAGCTCGGCCTGTCAGACAAGGCCGGGGCTTCTCCCGCACGGCTTTCTGGCGGCGAGCAGCAGCGGGTCGCCCTGGCCCGTGCGCTCGCGAACCGCCCGAGCCTGCTTCTCGCCGACGAGCCAACAGGCAACCTGGACAGCCTGAACACCTCGGACGTGCTGCGGGTACTTCGCCGTGTCCACGGCCAGGGCCAGGCCATCATCTTGGTGACGCATGACGCGCGGGCGGCCAGCATGGCGGACCGGGTCATTAACCTGTTCGACGGCATGGTGGCCGATGACATGGACGTGCTGCCGCCGGTCAGGTCCTCGGTCGCGGCCGCCGGCGTCATCCGGCTTGGCGAGTGATCCGGCATGCGGGCAGCTCTCCGGTGGATTCGCTCGGACCTGCGGGCTCACCCCACGCAGGTGATCGTCGAGTTGCTCGTCGTCGCCGGCGTGCTGACCGCCTTGCTGCTCTCGGCGACCGTGCTCGAGGGAGCGACCAACCCGTGGCGCGGCTTGTTCGCCCAGTCGAAGGGCGCGCAGATCTGGCTGCATCTCACCCATGGCACGAACGTCAGCCAGCTCAGGCACATCGGCGGCGTGACAGAACTCGCCGGTCCCTACACCACGACCGCGGCCACGATCGTGCAAGGGCCTGTCCAGTCGGCGGTTGAGCTGCGCGAGATGACGCCGAAGATGCCGCAGATCGGGCGGCTGCTTGTCCGGCAGGGAAGCTGGCTGCGGTATTCGGCACCTGACGGAGTCGTGCTCGAGGCCTCGTTCGCGCAGGCCATTCATGCCGTGGTGGGCACCAGGCTGGTCGTCAACGGCATTGACGGCCCGACCGCACGTGTCCGGGTCATCGGCATAGCGGCGACCTCCGATCAGGGTTTTTATCCAGATCAGACGCCCGGCCTTGCCTGGGTTCAGCGACCGGTGCTCCGGCGGGTAGAGCCGGTCGCCAAGCACACTGAGGAACTGGTCGGCATCAAGATCGCCGATCCGGACTCGCTCAATACCAGCTTCGTCGCGCAGCAAGCGGTGGCCGAGTTGTCTGGCGCCGTGCAGAACGTATCGACGTGGATGCAGGTCGAGCAGTCCATGGCGCGGGGAGACCCGCTGCTCGGCCTGCTGCTTGCATTGTTCGGCCTGGTGACTCTTGGCGGAGCGGTACTTGTCATCTTGAACGCCACCGGCGGGCGGGTGCTCGTGCAGCTTGAGGATCTCGCCACGCTGAAGTCGCTCGGGTTCACGCCGGGGCAGATCACCGACATGGTCGTGGCCGAGCACGCCGCGGTCGGCCTGGCCGGCACTGCCGTCGGCGTCGTCGCGACCAGGTTCCTGACGGTTTCGCTCCTGCAGGGGATCCCGGCAGCCATCGTGCCCGCCGTTGTGCCGTTGCCCGCGTTGTGGATCGTGTTCATCGCGTGCTCGGGTGAGTTGCTCGTGATCCTGGCCGCCGCCTTTCCCGCGTGGCGGGCCGGGCGGGTCAGTGCCGTGGTTGCCGTGCGCCGCCCGCTGCCTTCCGGGCACCTGTCGCAGCTAGCGCGGCTGGCCATGCTGTCGCGGTTCCCGCCCGCGGTCGTGCTCGGCGCCCGTGCGGCCTTCATCAGGCGCCTTCCTGCCGTGCTGACCGTGGGCGGGCTGGCGGTGTCCATGGCCGTGATCACGATCGGCCTCGGCGTGGCCTCGACCGTCGACGACGTACAGCAGCACCCGGCCGACATCGGCCTGGCGGCCGCGCTGACCGTCAGCCCGGGAGAACTGAACCAGGCTGAGGCCGCGCGGATCGTCGCCGCGGACCGGCAGGTCGCGCACGCGTACCCGTCTGTGCAGGTGACGGCGCTGCTCGCGAGCGGACAGACCACGATCACCACGCTCGGCCTCGGCACCTCGGCCCGGCCTTACCCCTTCGACGTGGCGCAGGGGAGCCTTTACCGTGCGCCAGGGCAGGCCGTGGCCAGCCAGGGCCTGCTCGACCTGCTGCACGCGAAGATAGGCACGTTCGTGACCATGCAGATCAACGGCGTGCCGGTGATCTTCCACTTCGTAGGCCGCATCGTCGAGCCCGAGTACAACGGGCAGGTACTCGCGTACGGGCTCGACACGCTCAAAGAGGCAGGTGTCGAAAGTCCTCCTGTTTATTACAGTCTCGTGCTCCGGCCAGGAATCACCGCCAGCGCGGCGCGCGCACACCTGCTGTCCGTTTCAGGCGGTCGCCTGGACGTGGCCGAAGTGACCAACCCGGCCGGCCAGCTCGGCATCATCAGGCCAATGCTCATCGGCCTGATCGCGGTGCTCGCTCTCGTCGGGCTGGCAAGCGTGCTCACGGCGTCGGCGGTCGGCATCCGCGACCAGCTACGCGACGTGGGCGCGCTCCGCGCGATCGGGCTGACCCCAGGGCAGGTCATGCTGTCGCTGATCAGCAGCACGGCCGCGCTGGCGATCGTCGCGATCGCGATCGGCGCCACCGCCGGGCTGCTGGTCTCCACCCGGCTGATCAACCTCGGCGCTCAGCTCTACGGCATCGGATCGGGCATCGGCAGGCCGCCTTCCGCAGAGGCGATGGCGGTAGCCATCCTCATCGCCGCGGCGGGCGCGACCCTGACGGCGATCTGGCCGGCGAGGCGCGCGGCGACCATTCCGGTCGCCGCGATGCTCAGACCCTAGATAACAGAAAAGATAAGGAAAGGCGGTACGCGGTGGCGCAAATAGTCCTCGATCATGTCAGCAAGGTGTACCCGGACGGAGCCAGGGGCATCTCTGACCTCAGCCTGGAAATCCCCGACGGCGAGTTCATGGTGCTGGTCGGGCCCTCCGGATGCGGGAAGTCCACCGCGTTGCGGTCGATCGCCGGGCTCGAGGAAATCACGTCAGGCACGATCTCGATCGGCGCGCGGGCGGTGAATGACCTGCCGCCCAAGGACAGGGACATCGCGATGGTGTTCCAGAACTACGCCCTCTACCCGCACATGACGGTGGAGGACAACCTCGCTTTCGGCCTGAAGCAGCGCCGTACGCCCAAAGACGAGATCAGGCGGCGCGTCACGGAAGTCGCCGGGCTGCTCGGGCTGCAGGACTATTTGCAGCGCAAGCCGGCCGCGCTGTCGGGCGGCCAGCGCCAGCGCGTCGCGATGGGCAGGGCGATAGTACGCGAGCCGCAGGCGTTCTTGATGGACGAGCCGTTGTCGAACCTGGATGCCAAGCTCAGGGTTTCGATGCGTGCCTCGCTTTCGCAGCTTCACGAGCGGCTCGGCGTGACCACCATTTACGTCACCCACGACCAGGTCGAGGCGATGACGCTCGGGCAGCGCGTGACCGTGATGCTCGACGGCAAGCTGCAGCAGTCAGACACCCCGCAGACACTGTTCAACAACCCGGTCAACCTGTTCGTCGCCGGGTTCATCGGGTCGCCCGCAATGAACTTCGCGACCGCGAAGCTGGTCAGGGACGGTGGCGCGGCCGTCGTTTTCGCCGGGTACAAGCTTGCCGTGCCAGAGTCGGTCTTCGCCGCCCGTCCCGGCCTTGACGGCTACTTCGGCCACGACCTCGTCGTCGGCATCCGGCCCTCCGACCTCGAGGATGCCGAGCACATCAACGAGGACTGGCCGAAGATCAAGGCCGTGGCCGAGGTGACCGAGGCCCTGGGTTCGGAAACTCACGTGCTCTTCCGAATCGACTCGCCCCCGGTCAAGCATCCCTCGCTCGGCACGGTGCGAAGCAGTGACGAGGAAGAGACCGGGCTGCCGCTCGACAGCGGCAAGACGCTGTGGACCGCCAGGGTTTCCGCGCGCAGCCTGATCAGGTCTGGCCAGCCAGCCGAGTTCGCGGTCGACACGTCGAGGCTGCAGTTCTTCGACGCCGACAGCGGCCTTGCCATCGGACTGCAGCAGGCGTAGGCAGCCGAACTAACCCAACCAGTCGAACCAGTCGCGCAGGTCGGTCGTAGCAAGATCTGAAAGGTGATCGGAGGAGGTCCGAGCCATGGTGACCGCCACACTTGCCCGTATCGAACACGCCGACCTGCCCTGGCTCGCGGACGTACTCTACATCTCGCCCCTTGAGCCCTCAGACGGCGCTTGCGCCGAGGTGGTCAGGAGCGCCATCGTCGCCTCCCTGGGCCGTCACTGCTGCGACGTGCTTGCCTGCGCGGCCGAGGTCGCTCAGGAAGCAGGCGACCATCCGGAGATTTACCTGCCGCGAATGCGGTGGGCCCTGCGGGCAGTTGCCCGCGCCTTTCCTGACGCCGCTCGGTAACGGCAGGAACAACGCCCGCTAGGAGGTGGGCTAGTGCCAGCTCTCAAACTTGAGCAGGTAACCAAGGTCTATGGCGGTGGCGTGCTTGCCGTCGACGAGGTGGATCTCGACGTCGCCGATGGCGAGGTGCTCGTGCTGCTCGGCCCTTCCGGCTGCGGGAAGACGACAATCCTCCGGCTCATCGCGGGGCTGGAGGAGGCCACCGCTGGTGTTTTGTGGCTGGGCAAGGACCGAGCTAATGACCTCCAGCCCCGCGAGCGCAATGTCGCGATGGTCTTCCAGCAGGGTGCCCTCTACCCGCACCTGACCGTGTGGGACAACCTTGCCTTCCCGCTGCAAGTCGGGGGCGAGACCGAGTTGTCCGTGGTGAACGCCAAGGTGCGAGAGATGGCATACGGCCTTGGCCTTGGCGAGAAACTGGCGCGCAAGCCGAGCCAGCTTTCCGGCGGCGAGCGCCAGCGGGTGGCCATCGGCCGTGCCCTGATCAGGGGCAAGCCGACCGTGCTCCTCATGGACGAGCCGCTGGCCAGCCTGGATATTGGCCTGCGCAACGACCTGCGTGCCGAGATCGCCTCGCTGGTCAGGTCGCTGCACCTCACCACCGTTTACGTGACGCACGACCAGGCAGAGGCGCTGGCGCTCGCTGACCGGATCGCGGTACTTCGGGACGGGCGGATCGAGGACGTCGGGTCGCCTGCCCGCGTCTACAGCGATCCGGCTACGGCGTTCGTGGCCTCGTTCATGGGCGCGCCCCCTTCTAACCTGGTATGGGCCACGATCTGGGTGAGAAACGGCGATCGTGTCATGATCGACTTCGGCGGGCAGCAGCTCGAGCTGCCGTGGAGCGAGCCGCGCAGCGAGTTGCTTACGCCGTACCATGGTCAGCCCGTGATCGTCAGCATCCGGCCTGAGGTGGTGTCCCCGGCCCCGGCCATGACTCCGGCCACGGGCCAGGGTGGCGCGGGCCGGTCCACGCTGCACGGCAAGATCAGCGCGCTCGAGTACTACGGTCACGACTGGCTCGCACGGGTAGACGCCGGCCTGCGGCTGGTCGACAGCGAGGCCGTCCAGCCGCAGGAAAGTCACGGCCATCACCGTGGCGCCAGCTTGCTTGTCCGTGTCCACTCGCTGAGCGGGTGGCAGAGCGGCCAGGAGGTCGACATCGTCGTCGACGTCCCTGGCATCCATGTTTTCGATTCCTCTGGCAATCGGATCGACCGGATGCCGGTCGGCCGGGCGGCCATGCACTAGTCAGGACTCGCCAGTCACGGACCGGCGGTCGTCATCAGGCGCAGTGACCGGCCGTTCCACCACTCGGCGAGGGTAGCTTCACCGCTTGGCTGGCCGGGCTGGTACCTGGCGCCGACCGTGGCGCACCAGCTTATGCCGTGCGGGCAGGAGACCTGGCTCAGCTCGTTGGCCTGGCGGCCGGGCGCCCACTGAGCTGTCGTGACCCGCCACCGCTTTCCCGACCACAATTCGGCGAGCGACTTGCGGTTCGCCCAGCCGACCGCGAGGCACCAGTTCGTGTCCGGGCAGGTAACGTCGGTGAGGGCACCGCCTGCCCGGCGGCTGCCGAACACCTGCCGCCAGTGGCCGTTCTTCCAGAGTTCGGAGAACGGCCTGGTCTGCGTCCAGTCGGTGTCGCCGACGGCCATGCACACGGACGCGGTGTGACAGGAAACCGCGTTGAGCTCGGTGTAAGGTGCCTGGGCACTGACGGCGGGCAGCAGGTTCCAGGAATTGCCGTCCCAGCGTTCGGTCATCGCGTAGACCCGCCCGCCGGAAACTTCGTACATGCCGACGGCCATGCAGTACTTGCCGGTGCAGCCGATGCCGTCAAGCTCGGTCGCTACCGCGGATGCTGGCTGCGGGACTTTCAGGAAATGCCAGTGCCCGGCGGTCCAGCGCTCGGCGATCGCCTGGCCGTTGCCGTTCGCGCCGGCCGAGCCGCCGACGGCCAGGCAGCCGGCGTAAGCCAGGCAGGACACGTCGTTCAGGAAAGAGGAACTGGTCGTCGCCGGACTCCTTTGCTGGATGATGTGCCAGGACTTGCCGTTCCAGAGTTCGGCCAGCGGAGCGTAGCCGCCTTCCGTAGGCGAGTAGTGGTAGCCGCTGGCGACGCAGTCGCTGGGCGATTTGCAGGAGATCGCGGTGGCAAGTGCCCGTGATCGTGACGTTGGCCCCGGCATCGGGACAACCTTCCAGTGGCGGCCGTTCCACGCCTCTGACAGAGGGCGGAAGTTCACCGCCGTTCCCCTGGCGCGGCTGCCGACTGCCAGGCACTGGGTCCACTTCTTGCAGGAGATGCCGTATAGCGCGTTGTTGTGCACCTGGCCGGCGGCGGTGGCGGGCGACATGGCCGAGAGTGCTGGTACCACCTTCGGCGATGTCAGCGCGGCCGGCGAACTTGCCATCGCTGCGGAAGTGCCCGCCACGATTGTGCACGCCGCGGCGACGACGGTTAGCCCGCCGATGGCGAGCAGCTTGCATTTACTGGTAATCATCATTTTTCATGCGACCCTTTCTGATGGCGTTTTCTGATACGTCCGGTAGTCGGAAAGCAGCGCCCGTTCGGCCGCGTCCGGGTTCAGCGGCGCGAAGCTGACGATTCCCGTGTTGGCCACCGCGACGACGTCGCGGGGAATGCCGTGCAGCGACCGCGCCGCAGGCACTGGCAGGTTCATAGCCGCGATGACGGCGGCACGGCAGGCGGGAGTGCTGCGGTGCATGATGATCGTGTCGAGGCCGCGGAGCCCGGCGATGGTCACCGCATCCGCGCCCGGTGCGGCGATGAACGCTTGCCATGGGCGCCTCACCGCGGCGGCAGCCGGAGTGCCTGACTCGTCGATGATCATCCACGGATCGACCCGCGTGCCGTCGGCCCGCGGCGACGTGCCTGGATAGGCAATCGCGATGAGTTCGGCGGGCAGTCCGCCTCCGTCTCTGAGCATCAGCCAGGGATCGGGGCAGGGTGTGATCACCTGCACCCTCGCCCCGGTGCGAAGGGCGCGGAGAGCGAGCAGCATAGGCAGCCCGCAGTCACCGAGCGCCGCGTTCAGCGTTCCCTGTGAGGTGAAGAAAGGCACGCAGACTTGTTCCCCGTCTGCCTTAGTGCCCATGACCACGGTGATCGCGGTGCGCGCCATCGCCTTACCTCCCTGTCGCGCCGCTTTCTGCTTGCGTGCGTTGCTACGACAGTGAGCGGAGCGGGGTTCAGAGGCGGGATCGAACCGCCTGGCACCTGACTGACGTAGCCATGAGCGACATCCCTGATGGGGCGCTAACGCAGGAGAATCCTCATGAGCAGCTTTGAGCGCGCCGTTCGCGTTGCCGTCGTTTTGGCGGTTGGCGTTTTGATTGGCGCCGTTTTTGTTGGTATTGGGGCCCGGCCGGCGGTGGCAGAGACCATTCACCATGGACAGTCGTCATCGCGGCACGCCGCCGCTAAGCGCCCCGTGTCGAAGCGCCCCGAAGCTCACCGGAGTTCTCGGCCATCCACGCCAGCGCGCAAGGTGACGGCCACGCCCAAGGTGACGGCCACGCCCAAGGTGACGGCCACGCCTAAGGTGACGGCCACGCCGGCGCCCACGCCGAGCGCGACCACGCATGCCCGCGTGCATGCGACCAGCATCAGCCCGCCAGCGGCCGGGCCCGCCGCCAGTCAGCACGGCACGGCTCGGGGAGTGATCCTGGATACGGCTATGGTCCTGGCGATGATCATGGTTGTGGCCACAGCTCTCTTGCTGTTCATGGGCACGAACAGGACCCGCAAGCCGGCGCCACCCGAGAAGCCCAGGACCGCGCCGAAGCC
>Ga0335074_10013534_pt1 | contig 11464 bp, 15 predicted proteins | sample Lox_Sample_23_FD_206715 | JGI IMG/M metagenome (GOLD analysis project Ga0335074, IMG submission 206715) | Soil microbial communities from Loxahatchee National Wildlife Refuge, Florida, United States - Lox_Sample_2.3 | ecosystem: Environmental > Terrestrial > Soil > Wetlands | place: USA...
CATCAGCGGCCCTCCCGCGCGCGGCGTTCGGACCGGAAAGCGCGAAAGGCGCGGAGGAGGCGCGTTCCGCCTACTTCGCCTCTGCCCGGACTGCCTTGGCGAAGTTGCCGGAGGCCGAGTCAAGGCTTTCGACCGGGTTTGGCGACTCACCGGCGCGCGGGCCTGGCGGGCGGCCGCCGTCACGGGAACGCGCCGGCCTTGCTCCCGGGCCGCATGTGCGTCCGCTAGCCCCGCATCACTCCGGGTCTGGGTCTTCCACCAGCGTCGGGACATCGCGCCGCCCGTGGAGCACGCGCCATACGTCGATGTGATCCCGTCGCTCGGTGTAGAAGATCACGTAGGGGAAGCGGGGCAGCGCCCAGCTGCGGAGCTCGGGTATGTCCAACTCGGCCGCGTACCGGGACGCGCCGATGGCGGGGTGCCGGCCGAGGATGGCGTAGGCGTCCTCGAGCGCGTCGACGAAGGCGAGCGCGGCCTGCCGCGCGTCCTCCTTGAGGTAGTACGCGATGGCGTCCTCGACGTCCCGCACGGCCAGGGCGCGGGGGACGACGGGCTTGGGGCTCACCCGCGGATGCCGTCGCGCAGCGCGTCGAAGTACGAGGCGTCCGCGGGCGCTGCCGGGGCTGACCGGGCGCCCTCGAGCAGGAGGTCCCGCAGGCGCTGCCTGCCCTGGTCTCTGCGAATCAGCTCGCTCACGTACGCGCTGGTCGTGGAGTAGCCCTTTTCTGCGGCCTGCTGTTCGGCGAACTCCTTGAGCGAGTCCGGAAGCGAGATGTTCATCGTGCTCATACGCCCAGCGTAGCGGCTTGGCAAAAATTGCCAAGCCGGGTATCGCCATGGAGGTCGGGCGCGCTTACAGTCAGGCGTCGGCGCGCAACTCGTCGGTTAGTAGGTCCAGCGCCGCATTGCAGTCGTCGACGGCAGCCTGCTGCGTCTCTCCGTCCCCGTGGGCTGCAACGCCAGGCGCTAGTACGGCCCGCGCGCACCACGTGCCGTCCTCGTCCTGTTCGGAGGTGACGATCACGTCTCTGGCGTGGTGCAGCGCAATCGCCGTCCTGGATCTCGCTGCGAGAGCCTGGCCGGGCAGAAGCCCACCGGTCAGCGCGGAGCGGATTTCCAAATGCGGCCCGGGCCCGCCGACGGCGAGATACGGGCCAGCGTCGTCCGTCTGGAGTAGCCACACGCTGTAGTCCGCCCCGCTAGGCGCGGTACCCCGCGCCTCGCCCATGATCCTCATCGTGCTCGCGGTGCTTACCTCGCGGCCGGTACCGGCGCTGCCTGCCATGGACGGATTGTAACCGGATCCGGGATCGACCTGGCGGGCCGCAGCCCACGGTCGCAGCAGGGCATAGCCCGTTCGCTCTCTCCTCGGGGCCGACCGGGTGTCGGTGACAGCAGATGAGGAAATGCCAGGAGTCTGAGACCGACCTTGGTTGCCATCATCGTGAGACAACGGAGTAACCGCAGGTCGGCCAAGATCAACATGTCACGCGATCTGAGAACCTACAGCGGTGGTGCTGTAGGTTCACATCGCACTTGGCCAGTTAATCCCCAGGTTGGCACCGTCGTGCCGGTCAGGAGAACGCGGCGGCGTGGTCAGCGGCGAACTGCTCGAAGGAGCGCGCCGGACGGCCGAGAATGGTCGCCACGTCACCGGTGACCCACTCGGCGTCACCGTCGGCGGTCAGGGTGAACGCCTGGGCGTTCATCTCGGCGATCGGCGCCGGGACGCCGGCCCGGATCATCGCGTTCTTGTTCTCGTCTTCCCGCGCCGCCTACTCTGGCCGGGCGCCAGCCGGGGTCCAAGTCCTAGTCAACACTCGTGAGGTGCTCCTTGAGTGCCTGGCTGACGCCGACCTGGTGATCGGCGCGATCCTGGTCTCCACCTGGGACACCCCCGCGATGATCACCGAGGATGACCTCCGGGTGATGCGGCCGGGCGCCGTGATCGTGGACGCCACCTGCGGCTACGGGCCGGGCTACCTCCCGACCGCCGGGCCCGTGCAAGCACCGGGTGCCCCACCGAGGAAGGTCGCCGGGATCCTACACGTCAAACTCGACATGCTCCCCGGCCTCGTCCCCCGTCACCTCGACCAGCGCCTATGTCGCCAACGCGGCCCCTTACCTGGAGCGGCTTGCCCGCACCGTCCTCCATGGGACCCAGGACCAGGCGATCGAGGCGGCCCGGATCGCTGCAGGCGGCCGTCTGATCCACCCGGTGGCGGTCCAGCACGCGCGGATCTATGGACTTCAGCCATGATCGGCCAGGCAGGCTACGCCGGGCGCGCGTCCTGGTACGCCGCCGAGATCAGCCAGGTCTCCGAACCGGCCCTGCTGGCGGGACTACTTCGTCCCGGGCTGGCGGTCGCCGAGATGCCCAGCGGGACCGGCCACTTCCTTCCGGCCTACTCCTCCGTCGGCGCAAGCATCACGCTCGTCGACGCGTGCCCGCATATGCTCACCGCCGCCCAGGCCCAGGCGTCCCAGGGCGGCATTGCGATCGCCACCGTGTCCGGCATGATCGAGGATCTTCCCGGCAGGACGGGCCCGTTCAGCCTGATCGTCATGCCGAACGGCGCGCTGAACCAGCTCGCCGTAGCAGCCCCTCCGGGCAGGCTGCTCACCGCCATAGCCTGGCTCCTCGTCCCGGACGGGCTCTTCCTCGCCCAGGTCCTCACGCCCGATGCTGCCTGCGGTTTCTACGACCCGGAGCTGGCCGACGGTGACTGGCATCAGGACCGGCAGTTCCCCGGCGATGACGGAGCGGCTGTTTTCCGGCGGCGGCGCCAGCACCACGCAGGCGACGTCGTGCGCATCGAGTTCGAGCTGAGGACGCTCGCTGGCTGCCAGGTCCACCGCCAGCAGGTCGCCCTGAAGCTGATGGCAATCGGAGAGGTACACGCGGTCTTGGCTGGTGCCGGGCTGCGTGTCCTGCAGTGCGGGCCTGGTCCAGGAGGCCTCACCGAGATCCTGTGCGCGCGGCAGGCCCAGAGACCACGGTGACTCCGCAGACCATCGCCGGGGCCGGCGAATACTGGGATCACTACTACGGCAGCGAGTTCGTCTTCAGCATGGGAACCGAGCACATCCTCGCTGCCCTCCAGCGGGTCCCGCCGACCGGAACATGGACAGACCTCGGCGCGGGATCGGAGTCGCTCCTGTGGTCCATCGCACTGGACGCACACCGCCTTATCGCCATCGACCGCGACGAGCAGCGGCTCCGCATCCTCCGCGCCTACGCCCTTTCCCGCGAGCCCCGGGGCGCCTACCGGACCGTCCTGGCACTGTGCGGCAGAGGCCGCGCGGACTTCACCGAACGCTGCGCGCGGGTCTCCGGCACCCTGGCCGCCGACTGCCTCACTGAAGCCGCCCTTCCGCTCAGGCCAGGCTCCGCAGACCTGGTCACCCAGTTCGGGCTCCTCGGCCTGACGACCAGCCCAGGCCACTTCACCCGCGACTGGCACGCGTGCCACGAGCCACTCACCCCCGGCGGCTGGGCCGCTGGCGCCAACTGGACCGCAACCGCAACCCGTCGGGAAGGACGCGTACGCCTCAGCCGGCCGCTCTACCAGGCCGCCTTTACCCGGTCCGGCATGACGCCGCTGCTCATCGAGCAGGTGCCGGTCAGCGGCGACCCGGACTTCGACTCCGTCTGGATCTACCTCGGGAGAAAACAATGACCATTCAGGCCAGCCTCAGCGACCAGCTCATCTTCGCCACCGTCGGGATCGCCCACCTCACCGCCGACAACGCCGACCTCGTCCGCGCCGCCGCAGCCGGCCGGTCCCGCATCCGGGTCACGACCGCCGCCCAGCTCAACGGCGTCCCCCACCTGGGAACCGTCGTCACCATGCTGACCGTGTTCGCGTTCACACGGCACGCGGCCGACGCCCTCGGACGGCCCGCGAACATCATCTTCGACGCGCTGGAGAACGCGCCAGCCGTGCAGATCACCATCGACGGCGACACCTACACCCGCAACGTCGGCGACCTCATCGACACCGGCCAGCTAGAACGCGCCGAGCGCACCAGCGGGTTCGAACGGCTCCTCGCCTGGGCCAGCGACAAGTCGGGCATCCCCTACGAGTTCCGCCCCGACGCCGTCTACCAGGGGCTGCGGCCCGTCCGCGAATGCCTGCACATCATCGCATCCCGGCAAGACGACTTCGCGCCGATCGTCGCGCCCCGCGACGGCATCATCCGCATCCGGCCCCGCTGCCCCGAATGCCGCCTCATGCAGAAGTCCGCCGCCGACCTCACGATCACCGCACTGTCCGGAGCGGTCCGGCTCGGCAGCCGCTGCCCCCACCACGGCCGGTACACCGAGACCGTCCACATCGACGGCGGCGGCTGGTACGACGCCAACACCCCCGTCCGCTCCATCCAGAAGGGCTACCTCCTCGCCGCCGAGCGAGACATCTACGACGCTTGCAGCGTGTCCGTCGACGGCGCGGACTGGAGCGGCTCCTGGCATGCCAGCGTCCTGGCGCCCGCATTTGCCGAACTTGGTATCCCGCCCCGCGAATGGCCCGTCTCCGTCTTCACGCCGCTCATCACCGATCACACCGGCGGCAAGCTCTCCAAGACCCTCTACGTCGCCCGCGGCACCTACGCCGACCTGCCCGAGGCATTCCTCAACCTCGACATCCTTCTTGCCCGTCGCGGTGACCAGGTTCTCGACGCCATCTGGGCTGAGGTCACCCGCTGGGCCGCGGAACCCCGCCGTCTCCACCGCGGCTACGCCGTCGGCTACATCTCCAGCCTGCTCGGCCAGGAACTGGCCGCCGGGCAGCTCCGCACCGCCTGACCTACCGGGGAACCAATGATCCACGCCATCTTCGACGTCACCGGCTGCCAGCACGCCAATGCCGATCCCGAGGCCATCATGACCGCGATGCGCCACACGGCAAACCAACTCGGTTGCACCACCCGAGCCCAGGTCATCTAGCCGTTCCAGCCCCACGGTGCCACCTGCGTGCTCATCCTCGCCGAATCGCACATCACCGTCTCTACCTGGCCCGAGCACCCCGCCCGAGACCGCGGGTCTCGGAAACGTGCGGTTACTCGAGATAAGTAGAGGACTGGGCCAAGGTGAGACCTCGCCCGGTGCCTCGAGTGGGTCGTCTAGCCGATTGGCGCAGCAGCTGAATAGCGGCCCGTGTGGCAGCTCTGTCGCCCTTGGGGCTCTTGTCGGCGCTGTTCGCTAGCATCGGCTGGCATGGGCCACAAGGAACCGATGACGATCGCTGCCGCGCTTCGCCTGATTCAAAAGAACGAGCTGATCCTCCCTGCGATCCAGCGTGAGTACGTCTGGAAGCCCTCCCAAGTGATCAAGGTCTTCGACTCGATCATGCGCGGCTATCCGGTAGGCAGCTTCCTGTCGTGGCGGGTCCTTCCCGAAACGATCAGCAAGTTCAAGTTCTACGGCTTCATGCGGGACTACAGCGCCTTCGACAAGCGCCACAACCCTGTCGTCGACATCCCGGCAGACCGCGAGGTCACAGCGGTGCTCGACGGTCAGCAGCGCCTGACATCGCTCAACATCGGGCTTCGCGGCACGTACGCGTACAGGAACAAGAATGGGTGGGCGAGCAAGGAGTGGTCCTATCCGACGCGGTGCCTGTACCTGAACCTGCTCGACGAGGCCCCGGAGAACGAGGCGGGCCTCAAGTATCACTTCGCCTTCCTGACGAAGGACCAGGTAGGGGCGGCGGCCGAGGACGAGGCCAGGAAGTGGTTCCCGGTAGCCGAGATCTTCGACGCGGCAGAGCCGGCCGCGATGATGCAGATCCCGGCGAAGTACAGTGTCGGGAACGACGCGGGCGCCGTGGCGATGGTAGGTCGGTTGTGGCAGGCGGTGCACCACAACGCCAGCCTTCACTTTTACGAGGAGGACGACCAGGACATCGAGCGCGTCCTGGACATCTTCGTGCGCGTGAACTCCGGCGGCACGGTGCTGTCGTACTCCGACCTCCTACTGTCGATCGCCACGGCGCAGTGGAAGGGCGATGCTCGGGCTGCGGTACACGACTTGGTCGAGTCGCTGAACAAGACGGGCCAGGGGTTCGACTTTTCCCAGGACACGGTCCTCAAGTCTGGGCTCGTCCTCGCCGATGTCGGGGACATCGCGTTCAAGGTGAAGAACTTCACCAAGGCGAACATGGCAGTGCTGGAGCTGAACTGGGAGGTGCTGAGTACCTCCCTGCAAGTGGCGGTCGGGATCCTCAGCGACTTCGGCCTCTCGGCCGCCACCCTCGCCGCCGACAGCGTGCTCATCCCCGTCGCCTACTACGTGCACCTGCGCGGATTGACGCAGAGCTACCGCTTCAGCACCAAGGACAAGGCGGACCGTGCCGCCCTGCGGTCATGGGTCCTGCGGTCGCTCATCGTCCGTGGCGTCTGGGGGTCAGGACTCGACACCCTGCTCCGGGACCTCCGCGAGACGATCAAGAGGAGCGGCGCCGACCGGTTCCCGCTGGAGGCCATCGAGCGCACCATGGCCCTGCGCGGCAAGTCGCTGGAGGTCACGGCTGCTCTCGTCGAGGACGTCCTTGACCTCGGCTACGGAGGCACCCGGACCTGGGCAGTCCTAGCCACCCTATTCGATCATGTCGACACGAAGATGCAGTACCACGTCGATCATGTCTTCCCGCAGGCGGCACTCGACGCGAAGCTGCTGAAGAAGGCCAAGGCGGCGGATGGCGGACGAACGTTCTCCGACGCTGAGATCGGGGAGATCACGGCCAGGCGCGACCTGCTGCCGAACCTTGAGCTCCTGCCGGGTCCGGTCAACATCGGGAAGTCAGACACCGCACCCGACACGTGGGTGGCAAAGGAGCACTCAGACGGCGACGAGCGCCGCTCGTTCCTCAGGCTGAACGCCCTGCCCGCTGACCTACCCCACTCCGCCGAGGACTTCCTGGCCTTCTTTGAGGCACGCCGCGCAACCCTTGCCGAAAGGATTAAGGACAAGCTCAAGACCCAGGCTCCAGACGCACTGCCCGCCTCAGCGGTGACCGCCGAGGACATCGACGAGAGCCTCGCCGAAGGCGACGTGGGTAACTAGGCCGTGCTGTCTTGATCAAGACAGCACGGCATCTCGGCCTCGACGACTGGGAGGCCATCGATCACTCCGATGAGGCGGAGCTGGCCGCCTTCCTGCAGAACTGCCGCGAATGGGAAGGGACACCGAACCGGACGGTCGGCAGCGGCCGGGCGGCAGCTCACCGACGGCGGACCCGGTGAGGGCTGTTTCGGGGCCGCCGAGCCGCGCGTGCTGGCCGAGGCGTTCCGGGTGCTGCGGCCGGGCGGGCGGCTCGGCGTCAGCGACGTGATCGCCAGCGGCGACGCCGGCCAGGACCAGCGGGCCGCCGCCGAGCAGGCGGCCGGCTGCACAAGCGGGACTGTCACCGCGGATCAGTACCGCGACCAGCTCCTAGCGGCCGGGTTCACCCAGGTGGCCATCACGCCCACGACCGACGCCGGCGGCGGCCTGTTCTCGGCGATCGTCCAGGCCACCAGGCCCGCCGCCCCGCCCGGCGTGCTCATCCGGCCGATGCGGGCGATCGACGCCGAGGAAGTGCTGGCGGTCTACCAGGCGGGGCTGGACACCGGGCAGGCCAGCTTCGAGACCACCGCCCCGGCCTGGGAGACGTTCGACGCCGCGAAACTCCCGTTGCACCGCCACGTCGCCGCCGACGCGGGCACCGGCCAGGTGCTCGGCTGGGTCGCCGCCTCAGCCGTGTCGAGCCGGTGCGTGTACGCGGGAGTCGTCGAGCACAGCGTCTACGTTGACCCGGCCCGTAAGCGCAGCGGGATCGGGGCGGCACTGCTCGACGCCCTGATCGGGTCCACCGAGGCGGCCGGGGTCTGGACGATCCAGACCGGCGTGTTCCCGGAGAACGCCGCCAGCTTGCGGCTGCACGAGCGGGCCGGGTTCCGCGTGGTCGGCACCCGCGAGCGGGTCGGCTGCCAGCACGGCCGGTGGCGCGACACGGTGCTCATCGAGCGCCGCAGCGCAATCGCCGGGGTCAGCTGATCCCCAGCTCCTTGAGCAGCAGGCGGACCCGGGAGGCGATGTCGTCGCGGATCGGGCGGACCTGCTCAACGGTCAGCCCGGCCGGGTCGGGCAGCTCCCACGCCAGGTAGCGCTTGCCCGGGAACACTGGGCAGGCGTCCCCGCAGCCCATCGAGATCACGATGTCCGCCGCCTCAGCCTGACCCGCCGCCAGCGGCTTCGGTACCTCCCGGGAGATGTCCACCCCGATCTCGGCCATCGCCGCCGCCACCGCCGGGTTCACCTGGCTAGCAGGCTCCGACCCTGCCGAGGTGACCCGCACCGCGTCGCCCCCTTGCCGCGCTAGCAGCGCCGCCGCCATCTGCGACCGGCCCGCATTGTGGGTGCACATGAACAGCACCTCGGGAACGCCTGCCATCTTCGCCCCTCCTATCAGTTCCCGGCGGGCGGGACCGCCCCGGCCGCTGCTGCCTCTCTCAGGCCCGCCGCAGGCCCGGCGGGCGCCGCCGACCAGGCCGGGTAGAAGGCCAGCACCAGGACCAGCCCCAGCGCGCCGCCGACGGCTTGCGCGGCGAGGAACCCCGGCACCGAGCCAGGCGCGATGCCGGCGAACGTTCCGCTGAACGCCCGGCCGACAGTGACCGCCGGGTTGGCGAACGAGGTGGAGGAGGTAGCCCAGTAGGCCGCGCCGATCCACCCCGCCACCGCGGCCGGGGCGAGCCCGGCCCGGCCCGAGCGGGCCAGCGCGAACACGACCAGGACCAGGCCCGCAGTGGCGATCACCTCGCCGACCCACAGGTGCGGAGCCGAGCGGGACGTGTGCGCTACCGAGACGGCAGGCAGGGCGAACATCACGTTCGCCAGCACCGCCCCGCCGACCGCGCCGCCAGTCTGCGCCGCCGCGTAGGCGAGGGCCTCCCAGCCGGGCAGCCCGGTCCTCAGCCGGCGGCCGAGCGCCCAGTCCGCGGCCGAGATCACCGGGTTGAAGTGTGCGCCCGACACCGGGGCGAGTACCACGATGAGCACCGCCAGGCCCGCCGCCGTGGCCAGTGAGTTCTCCAGCAACTCCAGCCCCGGCTGGCCCGGCGACAGGCGCGCCGCCATGATCCCCGAGCCGACAACGACGGCCACCAGCAGCCCGGTGCCGGTGAACTCCGCGAGCAGGCGGCGCGCGAGCCCCAGCATGACTACCGGCCCCGCAGGGCGGCCGGCTGCGGGATGAGCACCGCCGACATGCGCATCATCACGTCCGGGTTGACCCGGTAGTAAACCCAGGTGCCGCGCCGCTCGGAGCTGAGCAGTCCGGCCTCGCGGAGGATCTTCAGGTGGTAGCTGACCGACGGCGGCGTCATGTCGAACGCGTCGAGCAAGTCGCACACGCACGACTCGCCGCCCTCGTGGCAGGCGATCAGCGACAGCAGCCGCAGCCGCACAGGGTCGGCCACCGCCTTGAACAGCAGCGCCAGCTCCTGCGCCCCGGCCTCGTGCAGCGGCTCGCACGCCAGCGGCGCACAGCACTCTGCCTGGCCGGCGGCCTCGGGCGGGCAGTCCCCGCACCGGGGCGAACCTTGATTAGACACATCCTTAATTTGACATATATTCCGGCAGAAGCGCAAACTGCTGTCGAGACCTGATTAAAGAAGGCTCTAAGCAAGGCCAGGCGCCTGGCGTCACCGGCCGTGGAGGAACCTGCCATGTCCCGCGTCCAGATCGCGCTGCGCGTCGCCGACCTCGAAGGCTCGATCGCCTTCTACAGCAAGCTGTTCGGTGCCGAGCCCGCCAAGCGTCGCCCCGGCTACGCCAACTTCGCCATCGCCGAGCCGCCGCTCAAGCTGGTGCTCATCGAGGGCACCGCCGGCGAGCCGACCCGCACGGACCACCTCGGCGTCGAGGTCGAGACAACCGACGAGGTCACCGCCGCCACCAGCCGCCTAGTTGCGGCCGGGCTCACGACCGCCACCGAGGAAGACACCGCTTGCTGCTACGCCGTGCAGGACAAGGTGTGGGTCACCGGCCCCGGCGCCGAGCCCTGGGAGGTCTACACCGTCAGGGGCGATTCCGACACCCTCGACAAGGCCCCCAGCTCCACCTGCTGCGCCCCTGCCGACGGCCAGCCGCTCATCGCCGACATCCGGCAGTCCGGCTGCTGCTGACCTCACCGGAACCACCTCTCTGGCGCGAGACAAGGAAACGGAACGACGAAGGGCATCTGAGGAAAGGACAGACCGGTGAGAAGGACTCGTCAGGCCGCGGCGCAGGGGCGGAATCGGGCCAGGTAGGCCATGCTCGGGCCACGGCGGGCGGTCAGGTGCAGCCCCTGGGTGTCGGCCAGGCGGTGCAGTCGGCCGAACGGGATCCAATGCCGGTCGAAGAACTCGCCCACCACCAGCCGTCCGCCAGGTTTGAGCACTCGGGCCGCCGCGGCCAGCACCCGGTCCGGTTCGGGGATCTCGCCGAGCGCGGTCACCAGGTAGACCGCGTCGAAGGTCCGGTCTTCGAACGGCAGCTCGCGTGCGTCGGCGCGGTGCGGGTGGACGATGCCCGGCGCCTTCTCGGCAGCCCGGCTCATGACGTGGTCCAGCATTTCCTGCTGGATGTCCACGATGTCCAGCCGGCTCTCCGGGCCGAGCTGTGGCGCTATGTGCAGCGTCTGCAGGCCGGTGCCCGGGCCGAGTTCCAGCATCCGCTCCCCGGTCCGGGGCTGCAGGATCTGGTTCAGGTCCGCCTTGGCCAGGAACGGCAGCTGCAGGTCCAGCAGTCGGCGTTGGGCGTAGGGGTAGGGCGCCTGATCGGTCAACCACCAGGCGCCCGCCGCCAGGGCGGTCAGCCCGGCCGCGGCGGTCAGGCCGGTGCGGCGCGTGGCCAGGCGGGTTGCGGCGTGGGTCAGGGACATCTCTGGTCCTCTTGCGTGTCGGTTCCGGCGGTCTCGGTGGCCGATGGGAACGGGTGACGGATCAGCCGCAGCGCCAGCGCGATGCAGGCCAGGGCTGTCGGGGCCTCGGCGAAGACGGCCATCGCGATCGCGGTGAGCAGTTCGCCGCCCGGTGCGGCCGAGGTCACGTCGAGCCAGGCGTCGGTCAGCAGCAGCACCGCGGTGGCGGTGGCGGCCAGGGCACAGCGGTTGTCCGCGCGCAGCAGCAGTCGGCCGGTGGCGAACAGGGCCAGTGCCTCGCAGCTGTCCAGGCCCACCCAGGCCAGCGCCCAGTGGCCGTCGGTGGCGCTGGCTGGCAGGGCGAAGGTGAGGTAGAGCAGCCATGGGATCATGGCCACGCCCGCCGTGACGTATGCCCGACCGAGCCGGCTGCGCGTGCCGCGGCGTGCCGGGCCGGGCGGATCGCCCGACTGAACGGGGCATCGGAGCTGATCCGCCTGGTTCAGCGTGCCGAGCATGACAGTGGTCTCCTTGTCTCGCCGCCCGATCGTTCGGGCCGGGAACCACTCCGGCCG
>Ga0335074_10013535_pt1 | contig 11464 bp, 14 predicted proteins | sample Lox_Sample_23_FD_206715 | JGI IMG/M metagenome (GOLD analysis project Ga0335074, IMG submission 206715) | Soil microbial communities from Loxahatchee National Wildlife Refuge, Florida, United States - Lox_Sample_2.3 | ecosystem: Environmental > Terrestrial > Soil > Wetlands | place: USA...
ATTGGGAGTGTGGGAACAGAGTTTACGAATCCGTTGTATGAGTGGCAGTATCAGGATTATAAGCCTTGTCCCGCTGGGTGTGGGAGGGTTAATGTTACTGGTGGTGTGTCGACTTGTGTTCCTAAGTAGAGGTCGGTGGGGAGGAGGATGGAGAGAGGAGTAAGATTAGTGATTGAGAAAATGAAGGTGAGGTCAGATGAGAGATTCTTTTATGTCCCCCTCGCGCGAATCGCTTCCTCTGACTCTGCTTTGTCTATCGGATTACAATTTACATTGTGTCTGTCGTGTATAAATCTCCGGGCTCTTATCCACTCGAGTTACATTCCTGAAAAGAAAGTACGATAATTTGCCCTGCACGACCATGGAACCGTCTATTCTCGAGAATTGTCTCCACTCCTTGACGATGCGAATAAGATCAGATTATTGACTTTGACTCCACCTTTCTTCCAGTAACAATAATCATACATGAGCACGACTCCGAATCTGTGAAGTTTGCTCTCTTCCTTGGGATAATTGTGTTCCAACTACTTGAAATGAGGTTGAACGACTCTGTAGACCGTCGGCGGACAATGCCGCAATGCCTCAATGACTCGAACCCGCTCTGAATATTGGTACTTGCACAAGCGTTTGATAATGGCCGTGTCTGTGGCTTCGGCATGGTAATCTGCCCAATCAATGTCCACAATTATGAATGACGTACCTGAAAGTAATCTAGCTCTGTCGCAAATGGAAAGATTTAGATGTTCATGCCCAGATACCGGGATTTTCTCTTCTTTGACATCCATATATCAGAAATGAGCCCATTCGTCGGCAATATGAACTCTTCTTTTTCAGTATCTTCATCGTTTGGCATTGAGAACGCACTCGAATCCCATCTCGCCCAACTCATTCTATTTTGACCAAGGGAATGGCGGAAGAAGAATTTTGTGAAGATATCAGAATTCTGAATAAATGGCATTGTTGTTCGGGACATCATTTACTCATAAAGTCCAAAGAAACCTCATCCCGGTAACTTTGAGGCTTGACTCTTTATTTCGAAATGCATTGCCATGCGGAATAAGGCGGGTCAGATTGAATTCATCAGATTGGAAAGTGATGGCAATCGATCATCTAATGCCCAAACCGCGGCGACGCAGCGCAATCTCGTCGCCAGGACATACGTATTTTGAATTCATCAACATATTTTATCACTTTCATTGAGACAAAGCCCAACGCACCACAATAATATCCTCAAGTCAATCTCGAAGTCAATCAGCCAGTTGTGAACATTGTATCTCTCGTCGTCAATAAATGGTGAAGTCGGAAATGCTCTCCCCACGTTTCGTTGGTGCGCAATCGAGGCACATCATGTTTATCGAGGAAGAGGTCGAAAAGAGTGATTCCAATAAAGTTAAGTCCCCCCCTTTAAGGAATATGAAGATTGGAGGCTGAGGACTACCTTTTCGAAATAAAGGGCCCGAAGCACGACCGTCTGAACAGGCTGTGGCGGGTGCGACCAAGAATATTGGGCTGAGTTGACTAGCTTTTGAGGTTCGACTATTCGGAAAGTCTTTGCTCGGCCAACTCACGCTTAGCTATTCTGAAAAGTGCGCAGTATCTTTCCCAGGAATAATAACGTAATGTAACTGCTGAGCTAGATGAATCATTCGAAGTTCAAGTTTCAGAAATTGACGTGTATTAAACTCTCCGACTTGTTGAGCACACTGGAATCTGCACATCGGAACATTTGAAGCACCCAATTTAGCGGACTGGATCTCAAGCACCGTTTGCTCATCGTTCCAATCGAAAAGACTTATCTGCTATCGAATCTCATGAAAATTAAGATTTCGTTCCTACTCATTCTTCAATAATTACCGATCAGAAGAATAACTTCGGTGATGTCCACGGCGCTTGCTCAACATTGACGTGTCTTGACGTGTCTTTCTTCTGTCCTATGCTTCCGCTTGTTGGAAAGTTAGCACTTGGGTATACGCTGATGATCATGCTTCGATTTTTGAGTACTGAATGAAACGAAATTTTCTAGTGCTTCCTTCCCTTATGTGGCTTGAGTGTCTCCTTTAATGGCGCAAGTCACATAAAACATTTCGGGTGCAATATGCTCAAGCTAGTAGTAGCAGTCTTCTGCTTTTGTTGTGGTCGACGAGATATATGAAGTGCCATGAAGATGCGTAAAGCTGGCGGACCGATTTGCGCTGTCGATATATAAAAGTCTCTGGCTTGAGATGAGAGTGTCGACCAGTCCAGGGTCGATGGAATGGTTACACTAGGTTCGTTGCTAATCGCCCCTGTCTTTGACATGTATTGAAAGCCTTCTTTTGGATACCTTTCTTCCTGTCGCGGATGAGGGTATCTTCGAAAGGCTTTATTCCATCTGGGAGCCAGAGATAGCCTGGTATGAATACCCATGAGATGGTAGTCGGAAACGCCAGATCAGCCGCTAAATGAGCGGGATAACTAACGAGTGCCTAGTCCTCACTTCGTTCCCCATCGGCAATAATATAGTGAAGTGTGACTGAGCGCTGGAATTGAATGCTTTGTACAAATTGGAATGCCATTGTTGGGAATTGAATTGAGATTATCTATTAATATGTGACATTGAATGATATTCTGAATCTCATGTGTATATCTGTAGTTGCTGGATATATATGTTGAATAGTGGGGGTAAAATGTTGAGTCGGTGACCTGCAAAAGGCCAGGCGATTTGGGTTGCCGACTGTGGCCGGTATTCGATCTGGTGGGACTGTGGCCGGTCCGACCATCTGACCATCCATCACATGCATTCAATTTCAGAGTATCATCGTGTATCATGCATATATAGATTAAGCATGGTGTCTAGAACAGGAAGAAACAAGACGCCCAACCTCCTCTGAAACGCCCAGTCGCAACTTTCACAACCCAAGGGCCCGAAGTATTATGAACCTCCAGCCGACCCGCTTTGGCTTTTACAAAGAATATACATGGGGTTCAGATTCCTGCTCCCCAGCTAAAATGGCCAAAAGCCCCCTTTCTTTCCATTTGTATTTCCCAATGCCTGCTATTACAGTAACAAATCCGGGTGCCAATACTCCCAGCTCAGAAAACAGACAGAAACAAAGTACGCCTAATCTCAATTCTGACAATCCATCGGTCGAATGGCCCCTTTGGCTAACAAGTATCCATAAAGAACACGAGATTAAAAGGAGCTGATGTGCAATTATTATCAGTCGAAAACTGGCTCGAAGGAACGGTATGCCGATGTAAGACCGTGTTAATATCAGGAAGAGTGCCGGCGTGATGAAATACAAAAGGGCAGAGCCAGTCATGTCGAAGCTCTGTGCGACATTATAAAGCCCTTCTAGAACTATCCAACTCGCATAGGTAGCGGAGGCAAGTCGACGGCGACGTCCTAGACTAGTTGCAAGATATGCTTGGTAGACCTTTCTCTCTCCTTTTCTAACGCCGTCCCACCAAAACTGTCAATTAGAATCCGCTCAATTTCAAGTGAGTCAGACCATAAGTACAGGATGCCTTGCAGCATATTTCATCTCATTAGCCTTCTCGTCATCAGTGGCATCAACTTGAGCGCATGAGAAGTCGATCCACACAGCTCTATTTGAGCCTGGGACAACTAACATATTCTGATTCTCGGCGTCGCAGTGTACTACACCAGCATCGTGAATTCGAACAAGACCTCTTATAAAAGAGACGACGTGGTCTACGGAAAGGTTGTCCTCAGATAACCATTCTCCGCCTTCAATCCACTCCATTAAAATCCCATGGTACTCACTCTCTTCGTCTCCGTCCACATTATCAAGTCCCCATTGTGCTGGAGTCCGTACGGCAGTACCGAAAACCTCAGGTATCCAGTGATAGACCCCGTTGTGAGCAAGCCATTCGTACGCCTTAATTTCCAGGTCATGTGGTACCATTGAATCGGGTTTAAATAGTTTTAGGCACAAGACGGCTGTTTCGCCTGTCTCTTGATTTGGTACTTCGACTTTGTAGATGTTGGCGTGGGTCCCGCTAGTGATGAATTGAGCGTTCCGAAATTGCATTGATTCATCAAGCTTTGGTAACGGATCGATGACTTGGTGCGGAGGACTAGACGAGGCTGCCGATAATTGAGTCAAAACTTCTTCTTCTTGCTCGATCTTAGCATTAAGGTGAATGAGATAAACTTACTTCTGAACCTAGTTCCAGTTCTGAGAGCGGCAAATTTGTCTGTTCAACGTTAGCAGCATTCTGGTGCGATGGTCAATACTAGCTGGGAGAAATAGTCAATCGCTTCCCTCCACTCCCTAGACAGTGCCCTTTCAGACGCGTTTGTAGTGCATGAAGACAGTTCTATCCAATAGGCAATATAGGTTGCATCTTTCTTGACCAACAGGACGTTCTCTTCCGACACGTTACCATGGACAATTTTCAGCGAATGTAAGCACTGGAGGGCTAGCATCGCAGCTTTCACTGCACGTTTCTGCAGTACTATTGTCGGTTGCCTTGTGATCGTCTGGCCTTCATCGATATACGAAAGCATAATAACGTGAACTGAGGTCTCATTACGACCGAGAACGCTCGGTAATTTGACCCGGATCAATTGGTTGTAGTAGGTTTCGGTCCATATGCCGGACCACAACAAGCGGGGAAGGGGCACTATCTCCAAATCTGCATCTCTGACAATGGAATAGGCAGCCTCCTCATTCCTCCAGGCAGCGCGCCGCTTGGGAGAAAAGAACTTTAAAATGCATTGCGAAGGATTTCCGGTTGCTGGGTTTGAGTCGTAATTGCAGAGTATCACCTGTTGCTTAGACTGGTGACTAATTAGCTTCGGCCCATAGAATTGGAACAATTCCTCGGCCCCTTCCTCGTTTGTAGGACCTGCCATCCAGGAGCGCAGAGTTGTTTGGTTCTAATGGTTGTGAGGCAAAACCGTTCCCTTTCATGCCGTCAACTGAATAGCCAATCAAAGTGCTGCGTCGGGTCTCTCTCAGTGCCCCTGACAATCCCTGAAATTTCAGCACAGGCACCTCTGCCCACTAAAACTTATGATCATCAAAGAAACTAACGGCGAGCTGGGGGCATCTTTCTCTGTTCCCTTGGCGAGGCGTCGTTTCAGTAGCCGACTAATTCATGCGTGCGCCTTCGTTTCAGGGTCTCGATACCCTGATGATGACTGTTAGCTCGACTCTAGGCTATTGTGGCTTCCAAAGAAAGAAAAGGTTTCACTCAAAAGACTTAAGGTTCAGCGCTTAAGGGAGAACAATGGCTGCTCACAAAAGTTACGGCATGTCCTCATACAAATACAACGCTGGAAGAAGCATGCCGCATCAACATTTTCAACCGGATTCCTTGGGACCCCAAGTACTGAGTGGTAGCTTCTCATGGCTGCAAGACATACTTATCTCATTAGAACGCGAGAAAAATGGGTGCATCTGCCTCCGGTGGCTATGGAGGGAAGAAGGCACCAAAGGACAAACTTCATACCTCCCAACGCTCAAAACGAACACCTTTGATAGCGCTCCAAATGAAAGAAGGTCCATTTGAGGGTCTTGCGATCCCTAAAGGTGGAGGGATTAATTCGAAGCCCAATGTTCCTTTCGTTAAACTAGAAGACTGTCGAGAGTGGGCCGACTTTGAGTCTGAGATGGCCGAGAATATACGCAAATTGTTTTGCGATCCGGACGTGGCTAAAGTATTGCACCGTGACTTCAAAGAGGCAGAGACGGACTCCTTCCAATGGACGGTAAATCCAACTGCTATACTGCGCACCGAACAATGCATCGAAAGACTGTGGTGCAAAATCAGTACCAAATTGAACGTTATTCAGGAGATGGTAGCCAACGAGCTTGATAAAACCCCAGATGGAAGATACATACATATCGACGACGGAAGTCATGCCAAAAGACAAGCCAAAGAACATCCAGCTGCTTCTACGAAACCAGATCTGGCGGGCTATCTACATATTCCGAAACCAAGTGGAGAGCCTCGTGAACCTGAATTCGTTGACAATCGTATCCCTGGAGATGTTAAATGTGAATGGAAGATCAGAAGAGAAATGATGCCTCCCTATCCTGAATCGCTGGGGGAAGAGGAAGAGGCGAACATACTTAACACTTGGATGAAAGAAGCCGAAAAGGTGATTTCACAGATTCACTATTATATGGATAAACACGAAACACGTTATGGCTACATCGTGACCAACAAAACTTGCATCTTCCTTCGCAGACGTGGAACTGGCTGGGGACACATCGATATAAGTCCAGCCATACCACACGACCGGGACGGCAACGCTGAACAAGGAATCTTCAATAGTAAGATGGTACTATTCTATCTGCACCGTGTTATAGCGAACGACGAAAAGCATTGGAAGTTGCCTTCCCTTTGGTCCACAATACAAAAGAGAGGCTCAAAACGATTAAGCACCCCGTCAAAGTCGCGGTCTCTTTCAGTCTCACCCAAGGGGATCACTAAAACTACTGTCCGAATAGATCTATCGGTCCAGTCAAAATCGGGAGCCAATGGCGTAGAAAAGAGCCAAGAGATGGACTTACGCGTGAAGGCCAAGAACCGGAAAATCTGAGATGGTTCCAAAAGGAAGTCAATTGAAAATCCGCTGGATATAAGTTGCAATGGAGATGTTCGTTATGCTGTTTGAAGAATAGTTAATCTTTTCTGACTGTCATTGTCTGGAGTACTATAAATCTCTTGTCCTGGGTTCGTAGAGAATTGTATTTCATTTCAGATATCTGATCGCTTACTAGTTGGACAATAATCGGGCCACGTCCATACTTGCATGTGTGAGAAATTTTCCTCGAAGCGCTAGCTGTAGAGTTGTTCTGAGACGGTATGCTGCCAAAAAGCAGCTTCCTTGTCGCTCAAGAGCTCGCAGCTCGCAGCTCGGACTAGGCTAGGCATATTCCCACGGCCGCGGTGATTGATCAATGGCCATCAAGTACACAAGGCTCTATGGCACAAAAATTGAGGTCGTCAGATGAAGCTGGCGGCCGGACAGGCTACGGTCTTGTAAGAAAAAGTCTTTTGGAAGATTCGCGACAATCGCCCGCGTTCTGATGACGAACCTCACTTTCTCCCAACTTACAGAACGACTGCTCTCTTTGATCCCAGCTCATTAATGAATTCCATAGAACTGCCTGGTTTGGCTTCGAGGCGGGTACAAGAGAGAAACTGCCTTTACAAAGGCATTTGTCAGAGATTTTTTGTTGCTTGCATTCGAAACCTTATCCCACGCTCACCCGCGAATTACCAACCTTAATGTCTTTGCGCTCCATTATTGGATCCAGGAGACTTGGTTACGAGTATTTATAGATAAAACGAGACTAAAATCTCAAACTCCCCTTTGACGCGCAATGCAGTCGCAACAGAATCGTCATGGCGGGAAAATGGGATAAAACACTTGCGCAGCATTCTTGAAACTTTCGCGACGAGGAGAGGGCTCTGACATGTCCTTTGCGGGTCTTGAAACTCAAAAAGCAACTGAAAAAGCCATAACGTCCATGGATTCGACAGCGCCAACGTCAATTTGGGAAACAAGAACCAGGTTGAATATCGACAAAAAGAACCGGACACGGGAAGTGCTTTCGAACGTGAGCATCCTTCACCTCGTGGAGGGAGAATTATGGTTGATACATTAGGAAATATGAAGGTTGACGTCGCGCAGCTCCCTGAACATTGCAAGCCGACTTACTGGGAAGCTCTTATGGCCTTTGAAGAGCCCATTGAATCCTTATGTCTTGGCAGCACTTCTAACACCGAACCTACCAAGGACAAAGTATATAGACCACGCGAACTTATGGGTGAATGGGCAGAATATGATGTGGACCCGTTTCCTGACTTTAACAAACTGAAACGGTATACGCAGCAACACAGACAAGCTTGGAGAAAACTTCAACAGAAAGTCAATGACAATGATATTCCAGGGGTTATGACTCCTCATGCGGATCCAATTGTCAGCGAAGTTTACCTTGAAGCAAGGCTTAAAGTGCATTTCAACATAGTTAACCTGGCGCTTGAGGCTGCGCGTTGCGCGGGTACACATCTCATGATTGCCGGCGGCAGGGAATGCTGAGGCAAACATCAAGTCAGAACCCGACAAGGCATCTTTCGTGGCGCCAACGAAGATCGATCCATGCTCTGGGGCTCTCATTTATTGTTTTCAAGAACTGGACCACGAGAACGCCAAAAACGTCCAAAACATCATCCCTGGTGAGGTTAAGATTTGGTACAAGTTCCGGCGAAGTTTCCTTGAGGCTGACGACAATTTCGACGATTCCGACGAATTCAATAAAGACCAAAGAATAATTGAAGCTAGGAAAGTTTTCACTCAGATTTATCAATACATGAACGAACGCGACGCAGCCATTGGCTATGTCATTACCGATTATGAGCTTATCTGTGTTCGACGAATTCGTAAAGAACGGTATGGGATTCGTTATGGAGTCCTTGATATCTCTCCGTCAATTCCTTTATCGATCGAACAGGGACAATTGAACGCCAAATTGACTTTATTTTACATCCACCTTAAGTATGGAGTGCTCGAACCGCGTCTGGGACTGATGCCTCGAACTCCGAAACCTCCCAAGTGGAGAGGCCTCGTAAAGGACCTACGTTGCGCTAGGATTCTTCGAAATTCGGTTCAGAGCCGTGACTACAATTTGAGAGGAGGACGTGTCCAGCGTGAGCAACTGAATTTGGATGATAAAAGGGAGTCTATGTACGAAGACGATAACTGAAAAGCTGTAGTCTAATCTCAAATCCCCGTCAAACTGGGCACTGAGCTCTGCAAGGGAATTGTATCTTTTATGTGGGTGTGCAGATCTCGAAAATGTTTTATAATCTTGTTTGGATCTTGTTTGTGTATCTCCATAGCGTTTATCTAGGTGCTCAATGTATATGTTATAGCATCCGGCTTTTCTTGGACAATGCCTCTTCGTTCACGCGCTAATATCATCAAAGCCGAAGGCATCAGCCACGAACAAAGAGATGTAGGGAATTAAGGTTCCGACTAAGGAGCAGTAGAGGCTCGAGCGTCACTACCCGACGGACGGCTTTGTTTTCAACCTAATGATCTGATCGTCTTTTCCAAATCCTCTTCGTCATGCCCCGGAAGAGCTCCAAGTACTCTGTTCCCGATCCCTTGAAGTCAGAAAGAGATTGGACCGACGTTTCGTTATCAGAAATCCCCTCTTTGCCCGAATGCGCAAATTCTCAGTTTCCAATGTCCGTTTCGTGGACCTGAGCTATCACTCGCAGGTGTACCTCGTGGATTTCAAGCACCAAGGACAACAAGTGAGAGCGATTTTCAAAGTGTTCTCGAAAGATATGGAGGAGCGATATGTCGACGAGGTCAATGCTTATCGTTTATTGAACCATTACGATGTTACGTCAAGAGGGGTGGTTCCCAAGATATACGGTGTTCTGCCAGCCATCACACAAAAGAAATTGGAGTCGTTGTTAGGGGAGGCCCAACCAGATGAAGCCAAAGTGACTTTTCCCGCATCTGCGGTGTTGATTGAGTACATCGAAGGAGCACAAAGGCCCAGTAAGGAGAATATGACGGTTCAGCTTGCTGAAGAGATTCTGCATGGACTGCGTCTTATCCACAATGCTCATGTTATTCACTATGACCCCGAACCTCGGATATTCTCATCTATCCGGATGCCGGAAGAGCAGTGTGGATAGACTTTTCCAATGCTGAATCTACGCCCGAATGGTGGGAACCAATTGAGGAAAGAAACCTTGTTCGAGGACTTGTTTATCGACAACTGGTATGACCCCGTCTAGAAACGGTAGAATGACCGAGTAGCTTGGTGTGAAAGAACCACCTCTTGATACCCCTGTCGACGAAACCAAACTGGTGCCTTTGCCTAAACCCCAGACGACTTTTGTAACGAGCTCTGGCGTCGCGGATCCTCTCAAAAATCCCGTGGCGTCCTGGAGGCAAAATCTCGCGATGTTGGCAACCAATCGTCAATGGAGATCAATATTAAACCATATCGCCGTATCTACCTTCATCATAATGACTCTCATCGACGGAGCTGTTGAAACTCTGTTTCCGCGAGTAGCAGCAGATTTCAACCATCTATCAATTGCCATGACTTTCCGTTCACGCGGCGTTCTTCTTTTAACCCTCTCTGCCCTTTCAGCAAGCTTCATGAGGCCTGCTGAGAAGGACAAGAAGCTCGAGTATTTTGCTGTTAATACCATCGCCTTCTACTGTGTTGCGGCAATTGCAAATCTCTTGCATCACACTCTGGTTTCTTCGCCCCAGCGATTCGATCCGTATTGCTGGATTCGCATTATGTTCCATGTATTTTGGGTGGTTGGAACGTGGTACGAGAAAACATGTCTTCTGGAGGATCAGAGGACAATAGCAGACTCATTTCGAATGGCTTTCTTCATTGTCTTTTGGTTAGTGGGCTTAGCTTCAGGGCGATTTAAGACAAGGCAGAGATATACTAGTCAATGTAAATTGTATTCATAGCTTTTCAATTCATTGTTCATATCAATTCAAGCGATGTGGTCAGATGAACTTTTCTCACACACAATATGGATCAGATGGCACGTTTGAAAACCACGATTGCTATGGAATGCTTGAAGGCCCCCATCTGGCTTAGAAACCAATAAACGAATGCTCTCCACGAGAAACAACAGTCACCAGATCGCCAAGTTTAATCTGTCCCTCTACCACATGAGATTTGAAGCAATTGCGAGATATACCAATTTTGTCAGTTACAGCACACATCCCAAGACACGGATGATACTTTGCACCAGGATCAATTCTCCTATACTTTGTCATCGTCTTATAAGGCTGATTAGGATCCTTGACACCAGTCGCCGGATTAACACTACAATCAGAACTAGGAATTGGGGATAGGTACTTTGGCAATTGACATCTGGGCATTCTAGCAACACAATAAATCTTGCCCACACTACCAACTTCAATTTCTTTCCACCCGTCTTCATCATAAGCTTGGTCAACACCCTTAACCACAATATTTGGTCTGAATCTGGTGACGCCCTCCAATTTGCCGTCTGCGGGCAAGTGCTCTTGTAAATCATCAAAACTCTCCTGGCTTAGAAGTAAGTAAGGTGCACAATCCGCAAAGGTGGTTGTTACGAGTCGACCTCCTTGAGCGGAAGGGGGTGCTTGGTTGATGATTGTTGGTCGGGGATCTGGACCGAGGTAGACTAGTTTGCAGGTTGACACGTTGAGGAAGTTCGCGAAGAAGGAAGAATGATCCGGAAGGATCCGAGGACGTATGTCAGTGCCGAAGAGATCGATTGTTGGAGTGGTTTGCAATGTCGAAAGGAAGTTGGGACTATTACACTTGTAAGTTTGTGGTAGATGGAAGTACCTTGGAGATAAGGGGATGGTGACTTGTTCTGGGAATCCATCTGCGCTTGCGATGATATTGTCACCTTCAATCACCGTATTAATCAACAACATCTATGCATTTCAGCACTAATT